>Ga0307378_10002087_pt1 | contig 31303 bp, 23 predicted proteins | sample UN1MG_FD_202238 | JGI IMG/M metagenome (GOLD analysis project Ga0307378, IMG submission 202238) | Soil microbial communities from Risofladan, Vaasa, Finland - UN-1 | ecosystem: Environmental > Terrestrial > Soil > Coastal area > Acid sulfate soil | place: Finland: Risofladan, Vaasa | collected... | reverse complement strand
CGGGGCCTCGCGCCGGGCGCGATCGAGCGCGTCCTCCGCCCCCGGAAGGTTCGTCATCAGCGTCGTGCTCGTGACGATCCCGTCGCGGTGGGCCCGGAGGATGCCGCTCGTGACGGCCTCCGACCATCCGAAGTCGTCCGCGTTGACAATCAGGCGTCTCATGGGATGCACAGCCGCTCCCGTCGGTTTGGCAGGAATCGCATCTTAGGGCCGCGCAGCCGCAAAGTCAACCGCCCACCCGACCTCCGGCGCGCCCGCGGGGGACCCGGGGGTTTTCGGGTTGACCGCGGCCGCCCCGCGTGCGAAACTTGAAAGCGCCTCGGCCGGCTCGGAGCCGGGCCGCCGGTCTATTTTCTCATGCACAAGAAGGAGGTGCTGATGACGCCCGAACAAATGACCGAGTTGATGCAGCACATTGACCGCGTGGGGGCCCTGACGACGGCGGTCCTCATTGTGGAGGTCCTCATCGCCGCCGCCCTGGCCTTCGCCCACGTGCGGATCACCCGGAACCAGGCGGCCCTGGGCGATCTTGTGGAGCAGGCCGCGGCGAAGATCGAGAGCAACCTCCAATCCAAAAAGTAGGCCGTCGCCCATGCTCGACCTCGCCCTGATCCGCGCCGAGCCCGCGCGCGTCGAGGCCGCCCTCGCGCGCCGCGGCATAAGCGGCGAGGCTGTCGCCGCCGTCCTGGCCCTCGACGCCGAGTGGGCCGCGCGCTTCGCGACGCGCGAATCGCTCCGCGTACGGCGACGCCGCGCGAGCGAAGAGGTCGCACGCCTCAAGGCCGCGGGCGCCGACTCGTCGGACCTCGAAGACCTCGCCCGCTCGGTCTCCGACCAACTGGCCCGCGTCGAGGCCGAGGTGGCCGACCTCGACCGGCGCCGGCTCGAATCGCTCCTGGCTCTTCCGAACCTCCCGGCCACCGACGTCCCGAACGCCGAGCCAGCCGCCGCCGAAACCCCGCCGCAATGGCCGAAACCGTTCACCCCCCTCGCCCATTTGGACCTTCTGGAAATGCTGCGGCTGGCGGCGCCGGCCGACCCGCCGGGACCCGGCCACGGCTTTCTCGTCTGGCGCGGCCGCGGGGCGCGGCTGGTCCGGGCGCTGGTGGACTTCATGCTGGACCTGCACACCGGCGAGCACGGCTGCGAAGAGGTTCGGGCGCCGGCGGTGACGACGCGTGCGGCCCTGACCGCTTCGGCCCACCTGCCGCGGCTCGAAGGCAAGATGTATCGGGTGGCCGAGGCCGCCGCTTCTGAGCCCGCCGCTTCTGAGCCCGCCGCTTCTGAGCCCGCCGCTTCCGAGCCCGCCGCTTCTGAGCCCGCCGCTTCTGAGCCCGCCGCTTCTGAGCCCGCCGCTTCTGAGCCCGCCGCGGAAGCGGCGGGTCATCCAGCCGCGCTGGGGCCGCGCGATCGCGACCTTTTTCTCGCGCCGCGGGCCGAGCCGCACCTGGCGAACCTGTACGCCGGGCGGACGCTCGCGGCGGCGGACCTTCCGATCCGCCTTGTGGCGGCCGGGCCGGCGCTCAGGCGAGAGGCGTCGGCCGGCGGCAAGGCGGGGCGCGGACTCCTGAGGCTCCACGAGTTTGACACCGTCGAACTCTACACCTTCACGAGGCCGGAGTCGGACGCCGAGGAACTCGACCGGGCGGTCGCGGCAGCCGAGGCGGTCCTCGTGCGGCTTCAGGTTCCGCACCGGCGGCGCCTGCGGCCGGCGCCGCGCCTCAGCCACGCCGCCGCCAAGACCGTGGACCTCGACGTCTGGGCGCCCGGCGTGGGCGAGTGGCTGACCGTGGCGGCGATCTCGTCGTTCACCGATTACCAGGCCCGCCGCACGGAGACGCGGTTTCGCGATGAGCGCGGCCGCGTGCGGCTGGTCCACACGATCGGGGGCGCGGCGGTGGCCCTGCCCCACCTGATTGCGGCCATCCTCGAGAACGGCCAGGAAGCCGATGGCTCGGTCCGCCTTCCGGCGGCGCTGGCGCCGTACCTGGGCGGCGCGGCATCGCTGAGCGTTTCGGAGGGGCACGCCGGAGAATGTCATTGACGGTTGGGACTGGCCGCGATACCATCTTGCACTCTGCATGAGCCGGCGCCCGAACGTAAGGAGCGACGCGTATGGAATCGCCGTGGCGGATATCCCCAATCCCCAGGCGGCGCCTGCGCGCCGGCATGACCGCCTAAGGAGCGAAGGTCAGGGCAAACGGTTTTCACGATCCTAGCGACGCGGCCCTGGCACGCCCGATGAGACGCCGCCAGGGCATTCTTTTGGAACGCTGAGGCAAGAGATGGCCAACACCTACAAAGACACGCTGAACCTGCCCGAGACGCCGTTTCCGATGCGGGCGGACCTCGTGCGGCGCGAGCCGGACATCCGGCGCCGGTGGGCCGAGATGAATCTCTATGAGTTGATCCGCGCGGCTCCGCATCCGAAGGGCCGCTACGTCCTCCACGACGGGCCGCCCTACGCCAACGGCGACATCCACATCGGCACCGGCGTCAACAAGATCCTCAAGGACATCGTCGTCAAGTTTAAGACGATGCAGGGCTTCGATTCGCCGTACATCCCCGGCTGGGATTGCCACGGCCAGCCGATCGAGCACAAGGTGCGCCAGGACCTCGGCGCCGCGGCCGCCGCGATGGGCCCCGTCGAAATCCGCAAGCGGTGCGAGGAGTACGCTCGCAAGTACGCCGCGGTCCAGAGCGAGCAGTTCCAGACGCTCGGCGTCTTCGGGCGGTTCGACCGGCCGTATCTTACGATGACGCCCGCCTACGAGGAAGGCGAGATGGAGGTCCTCGCGTCGCTGGCCGACGAGGGACTCCTGCACCGCGAACTCCGCGCCATCCACTGGTGCATGCACTGCGGCACGGCCCTGGCGGAGGCCGAGATCGAGTACCAGGATGACGAGGGGCCGAGCATCTACGTCCTCTTTCCGCTTACGGACGAGTCGGCGGCCGGTTTGCCCGCGCCGGTGCGTGGCAAGCATGTCCACCTGATGATATGGACGACAACGCCGTGGACGCTGCCGGCCAACCTGGCGGTCGCGGTCCATCCGGATTTCAAGTACGCCGCCGTCCGGTTCACAGACGCGGCGGGCAAGAACCGCCTGGCGATCCTGGCGGAGGACCTGGTCTCGACGGTGGCGAAAGCCGCCGGCCTGGGCGAGGTCGAGACGCTCGCGACGGTCGCAGGCAAGGCCCTTGCTGGACTCGCCTATATGCATCCGTTCATGGGTCAGCCGGCCGGCGCCGAGGTCCGAAAGGTCTGGGCCGACCCGGCGATGGTCACTCTGGAAGAGGGCACGGGCCTCGTGCACGTCGCCCCCGGCCACGGCCGCGAGGACAATGTGATGGGCCTCAAGGTGGGCCTCCCCGCCTACAGCCCGGTGGACGCGCGCGGCCGGTTCGACGAATCCGACGAGAAGGTGCCGGACTGGATCCGCGGCCGGACCGTGTGGCAGGCCAACGACCTCATCATGGAGAAGTTGAAGGAGAGCGGGCACCTCGTCGCCGCCGGCTCGGCCGCGCACCGCTATCCGCATTGCTGGCGCTGCCGCAAGCCCGTGATCTTCCGGGCCACGGAGCAGTGGTTCGTCTCACTCGATGACTCTGAGCGGGGCAAGAGCCTGCGCCAGCGGGCCCTGGAGGCGGTCGGCGGCGTCCAGTGGGTCCCCGGGTGGAGCGAGTCGCGCATCCGCGCGATGATCGAGACGCGGCCGGACTGGTGCATCAGCCGCCAGAAGGTCTGGGACGTGCCGATCCCCGCGCTCTACTGCAAGGGCTGCGGCGAGGCCCTGATGACGGGCGACATGATGCGCGCGGCCGGCACGTTCTACGGCAAGCACGGCTCGGGCGCGTGGTACGAGGATGACAAATACTCGCTTGAAGATATCTTCGGCCAAACGCCGACGTGTCCGACGTGCGGCGGCGCCGAGTGGCGGCGCGAGAAGGACGTCTTCGACGTCTGGCTCGACTCGGGCGCTTCCTGGCGCAGCGTCTCGGAGGCCGAGGACCTCGGGATGCCCGTCGAACTTTACCTCGAAGGGTCCGACCAGCATCGCGGGTGGTTCCAGTCGAGCCTCATCCTGGGCGTCGTGGCGCGCGGCCAGCCGCCCTTCCGCACGTGCATCACCCACGGTTTCGTCGTGGACGCGGAAGGCCGCAAGATGTCTAAAAGTCTCGGCAACACGGTGAGCGTCCTCGGGGAGGTCCAGCGCCTCGGGGCCGACGTCGTGCGGCTCTGGGTCTCGAGCGTGGACTACACCTACGACATCCGGGCGTCCGACGCCCTCATCTCGAGCCTCCAGGAAGCGTACCGCAAGATCCGGAACACGCTGCGGTTCCTCCTGGGGAACATCGCGGACTTCGATCCGAAGGGCCAGGCCGTGCGCCGCGCGGATATGGCCGAGATCGACCGGTGGCTCCTCGCGCGCAAGGAACAGTTGGTGGCCGAGATCACCGCCCAGATGGAGGCGTTCCAGTTCCACCGCGTCTATCAACTGGTCCACGTCTTCTGCACGAACGACCTCTCGGCGTTCTACCTGGATGTGCAGAAGGACGCGCTGTATTGCGATGCGGCCGACGCGCCGCGGCGCCGCAGCGCCCAGACGGCCATGCGCGAGGTGGCCGACGCCCTGGTGCGGGTGCTCGCGCCGATCCTCGTCCACACGGCCGAGGAGACGTGGGGCCACCTCTCGACAGGGGCCGACGCCGAGCGGCCCGCGAGCGTCCACCTCGCGCGCTGGCCGCAGGTCGATGCCAAAGTGCTCGACGAGGACCTCCTGGCGAAGTGGGAATGGCTCGGCCAGGTCCGCCGCGACGCCTACGCGATCCTGGAAGTCTTCCGGCAGCGCGGCCGGTTCGACAAGTACACCGAAGCGCGAGTCGCGCTGGCGGCGGCCGAGGAGGCGGAACTCGCGCGGCTGAAGGAAGTCGGCCCGAAGGCCCTCGCCGACCTCCTCATGGTGAGCGAACTCGTGCTGGTGACGCCCGAGGAGGCGAAGGGCCTCGCCGGCGAACAGGTCGGCGGCGCGGAGGTCGAGGTCAAACGGTTCGCGAGCGCCGTTCTCCTGGAGCAGACGCACAAGCGGTGCGCCCGGTGCTGGAACTTCCGGGCGACCGTCGGCGCCGGCGAACCGGCGGACCTGTGCGACCGCTGCCGCGAGGTGCTCGCAAAAGGCAAGTAATCAGAGCAAGCTCGGACCGAATATTCGCGCGGTGGGTCTCCGACCCACCGCGGGCCAAGCGCGGCAGGTCGGAGACCCGCCGCGCAACCACATACGAAAGGCAAGCATCAATGGCCACAACACAGGAAGTCATCGAACTCTACAACCAGTACGTCATCGCCAACTACAAGCGCCTGCCGCGGGTCGCCGTGCGCGGCCAGGGGCCGTACCTCTGGGACGCCGACGGCCGGCGCTACATTGACCTGTTTGCCGGGTGGGCCGTGACGGGCGTCGGCCACTGCCATCCGCGCCTCGTGGAGGCGATCGCGAAGCAGGCGGCCACTCTCATCTACATGCCCAACATATGGCACACCGAGCCGCAGGCGCGGCTGGCCGAGTGGATCGCCACGACCGGGTTCGGCGGCAAGACCTTTTTCTGCAACTCGGGGGCCGAGGCCATCGAGGCCGCCGTCAAACTCGCCCGCATCCACGTCGGCAAGGGCCGCTACAAGATCATCACCTTCGAGAACTCGTTTCACGGCCGCACCTTCGCCGCCATCACGGCCACCGCCCAGCCGAAGTACCAGGAAGGGTTCCGGCCGCTCGTGCCGGGCTTCATGTACGCCCCGCTGAACGACCTCGCGGCGGTCGAGGGGCTCGTGGACGAGGAGACCTGCGCCATCCTGGTCGAGCCGATCCAGGGCGAAGGCGGCATCAACCTCTGCGACCACGAGTGGCTCCGGGCCCTGCGCGAACTCTGCGACCAGCGCGGCATGATGCTCATCTTCGACGAGGTCCAGACGGGCGTCGGACGCTGCGGCACGTGGTGGGGATACCAGGTGAGCGGCGTCGTCCCGGACATGATGACGATGGCCAAACAGTTGGGCGGCGGCACGGCCATCGGCGCCCTGTGCGCCAAGCCCGAGGTGGCCGCCAGCCTCGTCCCCGGCACGCACGCCTCGACCTTCGGCGGGAACCCACTGGCGGCGGCCGCCGGGTGCGCCGTCTTCGAGATCATCCGCGACGAGAACCTCCTCGAGAACGCCCAGCGGATGGGGGCGTACCTCAGGCAGCGGCTGCTGGAACTGAAGCAGGAGACGCCGCTCATCACGGAAGTGCGCGGCGAAGGGCTTATGATCGGCGCGGAACTCGCCTCCAGCGGCGCCGACCTCGTCGGGCGGTGCCTCGACCGCGGCCTCTACGTCAACTGCACGCACGACACGGTCCTGCGGATCATGCCGCCGCTGAACATCACGCGCGACGTGCTGGACGAGGCGCTCGCGATCCTCGTGGAGGCGATGCGCGCCGGACCGGCCGCAGCCCATTGACCGCGGCGCCCGGCGCGACCTGGGATGGTGGTGAATCGCGCGGCCGCCGGCCACGCCGGGCGCCGACACGGGCGGTGAGGACGAGTGGAGCAAAATAGGATGAAGATATATAATCGTTGGAATAGAACTCTGGCGGCGCTGGGGCTGGCGGGCGCCGCGATGGCCGCCGCCGCGGCCGCCGGATGCCAGGCCCCCGCCCAGCAGCGCCAACTGACCGTGCTCCTGGTGGAATACCGGGGCCCCGATGCGGCGGCGGAGGCCAAGGGGCGCGCCCAGGAACTCACCGACCACGGGATTCCCGACGTGTTCGTCGTCCAAGGCGGCGGCCTGGCCGGCATCTGCGCCGGACATTTTGATTCGTGGCGCAGCCCCCGGGCCGACGAGGCCCTCCGGCGCATCCGCCGTATCCAGGACGAGGGGGGCCAGTACCCCTTCGCCGGCGCCATGCTGGTCCCGATCCCCGAACCGATGCCCGAGAACCCCTGGCCGCTGGAAAAGGCGGACGGCTACTTCACCCTTCAGGTGGCCAGTTGGGAGGCCCCCGGCCGCATGCCCAGGGCCCAGGCCTATGCCGCCGAACTGCGGCGCCAGGGCTACGAGGCCTACGTCTATCACGGGCCGAGGCTGAGCATGGTCTCGATCGGCGCGTTCGGCCCCGAGATCTTCGATAACCCGGCGCTCGTGAGCCTGCCGCCGACCCGGCCCGGCCAGAAAATGCCCAAGCCCAAGATTGTGGATCCCAAGGTCAACGAACTGATCGCAAAGTTCCCCCACATGCGCCTGGAAGGCGAGGACACGTGGGACGGAAAGCACCTGCCGACGCAACTCGTGATCGTCCCCGGCCGCGATCCGGGCACCCGCGTGATCCCGAAGGCCTTGTACCGCGTCGCCCTGTGGATGGTGGACACCCACACAGGCCTGGCGGACGAGCGCGGTCACTCGGAAGGCGTCGCCCAGTCCAAGGGGGAGATCTCCGTCCTCGTGGAAGGGTTGGTCAAACAGATGATGGCGGTGCTTCCGGCGGACCGCGCCCTGCGCATCGGCATCGTCGCCATCGGACCGACCGACGGCGCCTCGGCCCGGGAACGAGCCGACGCCGCCGTCCTCGATGCGCTCGTGCCGGCGCTCGGCCGCGTCGCCGCAAGAAAGGCCGTCGTCATCGGCCTCGAAGAGACGAGCCAAATCCTAGACGCCGCCGGCAAGTCGCCGAACCAGGTCCTGGCCAACCCGCGGACCGTCCGGGGCATCCAGGGGCTCGACCTGGTCGTCATCGGCACGGTGACGGCGTTCACGACCAAGGCTCCGACGCGAGAGGCAACTCCTGGCTCTCCGACGGGGGGATTTTCGGTCAACCCTTAGTCGCAGAGCCAGGGCACGGAGGGTGCCACCCCCGAACGAAGTTTGGGGGTGCCGTATCACGAGCCATGGCACCCCCAAGCCACATCGCTTGGGGGTGGCGCCCGACAACGGAAGTTCTGAGACGGTTTCCTAGTCGAAGAGCCAGGGCGCACGATAGGACCGGCTGCATGCCCAGACGCCTGGTCATCGCGACGCGCAACCACAAGAAGTTCGAGGAGATGGCGGCCATCCTGGCCGACCTGGGGTTCGACCTCGAATCGCTCGACGCATTGGACAGCGTCCCGGCCGTGCCGGAGACCGGCGACACGTTCGAGGCGAACGCCCGCGCCAAGGCCGTCGGCTACGCGCGGGCGACCGGCCGGTGGGCCCTGGCGGACGACTCGGGCCTCGAGGTGGACGCCCTCGGCGGACAGCCCGGCGTCCGGTCCAGCCGCTGGGGCGGCCGCGAGGGCGACGACCGCGCGAACAACGAGACGCTCCTCCGCGCCCTGGCGGACCATCCGAAAGAAACATGGACCGCGCGGTACCGCTGCGTGGCGGCCCTGGCGACCCCGGAGCGCGTGCTCGCCGTGACCGAAGGGACCTGCGAAGGCCGGATCACCGACCGGCCCGCCGGCGCCAGCGGGTTCGGGTACGATCCCTACTTCTGGCTGCCGGATCGCGGGCGGACGATGGCGGAACTGGCGCCCGAGGAGAAGAACCGCCTCAGCCACCGGTTCCGCGCCCTGGCGGCCATGAAGAAACACCTCGAAAAACTCTTGTAGATTCCGGCGCGCGGCGCACAATAAGGCCATTCGCCGTCGCAGGGCGGCCGAAAGCCGCGGAAAGGGAGACGGCTGGCCGGTTTCGAGCACCCGATCCCGCCTTCCGCCCGCCACGGCTTCCGTGACGCGAGGAGGAGATAGGACCTATGGTTCCAAGATATATATTCTTCACAAAGGGAGTCGCTATCCACCGCGAGAAACTGGCCAGCCTCGAGTCGGCCCTCCGCGACGCGGGAATCGAAAAGTACAACCTCGTCCGCGTCTCGAGCATCTTCCCGCCCAGATGCCGCGTCATCAACCGGCATCGTGGCGAGCAACTGCTGCGACCCGGACAGATCGCATTCTGCGTCCTCGCCGAGGCCGCCACCAACGAGCCCGGACGCCAGATCGCCGCCTCCATCGGCCTGGCCGTCCCCGGCGACGGCGACCATTACGGATACCTGTCGGAACATCACAGTTTCGGCGAGACCGACGAGAAGGCCGGCGACTACGCCGAGGACCTCGCCGCCACCATGCTGGCGACGACCCTGGGCCTCGAGTTCGACCCGGAGTCGGCGTACGACGAGCGAAAAGAAATCTACCGGATGAGCCGCAAGATCGTCCGCAGCCAGAACGTCACGCAGAGCGCCCGCTGCGACAAGCACGGCCGCTGGACGACGTGCATCGCGGCCGCCGTCTTCGTCGGTCACACGCCCGTCTCGATAGAATAACCTCGGCCGACGACGCCGGGTCAACATCGCGCGGCGGGTCTCCGACCTGCCGCGCCGCGAGGAGTGCCCCATGAGCGACTCAGGTCTCGTTCCGCTGAACTTCCTCGGCCTTCCCGCCGACGTTTCCGCCTACGAGACCGCGCGGCTGGTGATCCTCCCCATCGGCTTCGAGGCGACCACCAGTTACGGCACGGGGACGCGCGGCGGGCCGGAGGCCATCATCCTGGCCAGCCGCCAGGTCGAGGCCTACGACGTGGACTTGGGCGCCGACCTGGCCCGTGCGCCGATCCACACCTGCGGCTCGGTCGCGCCGGACCTCTCGTCGCCCGGCGCGATGACCGACCGCATCGCGCGCGTCGCGGGGCGCCTGGCAGCCGACGGCAAGTGGGTCCTCGGCCTCGGCGGCGAGCACTCCGTCTCGCTCGGCCTCGTCCGCGCCGCCGCCTCCAGGCACGGCCCGCTCTCGGTCCTCCACGTGGACGCCCACCTTGATCTCCGGGACAAGTATGGCGGGACGCCCTTCAGCCATGCGTGCGTGATGCGGCGGATCGTCGAGGACGGCCACCGCACGGTTCACGTCGGCATCCGCAACGCTTCGCTGGAAGAGATCGAGTTCGCCAAGAAAAACAACCTCCCGATTCTCTGGGCTCGCGCGTGTGCCGCCGGCAGCGAATGGATCGCCGAAGCCGTCAAGGCGCTGCGGAGCCCCGTTTACGTCTCGTTCGACGTGGACGGCCTCGACCCCTCCGTCATCCGGACCACCGGGACGCCCGAGCCCGGCGGCTTGGCGTGGTGGGACACCGTGCGCCTGCTGGAGGAAGTGTTCCGGCGTCACGAGGTGATCGGCGCGGACGTGGTGGAACTGGCGGCCGGCGGCGATGCGGCGAGCGACTTTGCGGCCGCGCGCCTCACGGCCAAACTCGCCGCCCTCGCCCTCTACGCCAAACGCGAGTAGTCCGTCACGCTTGTTCTTGTGGATTGAAGTAGGTCGCGCGGCGGGGCTGGGCTTGACCAAGGACGGCCCGGCGCTGTGCCTGTTGCTCCCAAACAACAGTCCGCGCCAGACAATTCTGGAACTGTTTTTCTTTTCCGCCCGCGAGCTCTTCGAGTACAATTCCGTGAACGGTTACTGCTTTTCTGCGAGCCTCTTGCGGTCCACGATCTCCTTGCGGAGGACATAAACCTCTTCGCGCAGGCGCTCCGCTTCCTCGGCCGACAAAACACTCGCCTGAGTAATAATGAGGTCGGCCGCTGCCAGCATCCTGAGAGCCTCGTTGTAGTCCTCCAACCGCTTGGCCCGGCCCATGGCCGCCCCGGCCTGACTCAGCAACTCCTGTACATCAGCGATGATCCGCTGCCGCTCTTCCGACTTAGGCACCACCACCTTCTCGCCGGGCTTCTCGGCCTTTCCCTGAATCTCCTGAAGTTCCTTCTGCGCTTCTTTTGCCTCTGGCGTCTCAGGATACGTCTTGATGATGGCCTCCAGCAAGCCCTTGGCCTTGTCGAGCAAACCATTTCGCCGATAGATGCGGGCCATGTCCAAGTCACTGGCCAGACGCTTGCGGGTCTCGGATACGGCCTGTGTTTCGGGCTTCTTACTCGCCTGCTTCAGCACGATATCCGCATAGGCCCTGGAGAGCGCCATCTTCTCGGTTAGCGCGTCGGGTGGGTTCTCTTTCGAGTACCCAGCCTCGACCAGGGCCTTCACCGCCCTGTCCTGCGCCTCCTTCCGGAAAGCCGGACCTACCAACCTGTCGCCCTGCTTGTAGATCGCCTCCAAAGCGGCGACCCGGCGGGCGTAATCCGTGGCTGTTCCCTGTTGGTCCAGTTGAATACCGCCCGCACTGGCCAAGGAAACGGGTGTTGTGGTTTCCGCTTTCACGAGAAGGGTCTGAACATCCTTGCCGGGAATGGCGAGATTCAGGTTCTGCCCCACCTTCATATAGGCGGTAGTAACACCGATGACTTCCCCGCCTGTGTCCAACAGCGGGCCGCCGCTGGAACCGGGGCTAATCGGGGCTGTAATCTGAATGGCAACAATCCTCTCCCCTTGCTTGCGGACACCACTCACGAGTCCCTCAGAAAGGGTATTCGTCAAGCCCAGCGGGTTCCCGATGGCATAGACGCGAGCACCCACTTTGGGAGGCACGGTCAGTGGGGCAAGTCTCAGGTATGGGAGATCCGTTCCGTTGACCTTCAGCACAGCCAAGTCGGCTTCCTCATTCCATGCCAAGACGTTGAACACGAAATATGTTGCGTTCGTTGATAGAAGAACTTCGGCAAACGTGGCCCCTCTGACAACGTGGTAATTTGTTACAAGCGTTCCATCCGACTTGACAAAAAAACCCGATCCCTGGCCAATCTCCTTGCCTTTATCATCGTACACTACTATGCGCACAACGGCAGGCGAGGCTTGGGCAAAGAGGGCTTCGGGGGAGGGTGTTGCGGGTTCCTTACCCACCGTCGCGCCAACAATCGGGAGTCGTGGCGACACAGGCACACCGGGAGCGGGCGGCCTGACGACCGGGGCCGAGGGAGCAAGATCACGAAATACCTGATCTGTTGGCGGCGCGGAGGCGCCTGGCGTTTGTGTCAGAAGGGCATCGAATCGACCGGGCGTCGGCGTTTGCTGCTGAGTAGTGGTCGTAGCAGTCGAATTGTGGGAGGGGCCTTCGTTGGCACCTGGCCGCTTGGTTGGAGGGGCACCAGCACCTTGTTGCACAACACTGTCAGGCTGAGGGGAACGTGGCGTAGTGTCAAACAGAGCGGGCCGGATTAACCAGACGGCCGCAGATACAGCACCCAGCGCGAGAGCACCCGCCGCGATCCATAGTACCGGCCTGCGTTTCTGGTTTCGCGCCCGAATTCTCGCCCCTGTGACCCCTACGCTTTGGCCGCACTCCGGGCATGGGGCAGTCTTCCCGATGACGGAGTAGTGCACTTCAAACTCGCGACCGCAACTGGCACACCTGACGTGAATACTCATCCAGAGGCCCCCCAAGAGCATCCACATGAGGCTAGCAAGCGCCTATTCCCTATGCAACCAAATTCAAGCAACGCCCTGGGGTTTGACACACGGCGGATTGGACTCTAGGATGATGCCTGAATCAACCGGCGGGTCGATTACCCACCGCGCGAATCCTGCACCGGCTTCACCGCGACTTTCGACCGCCGCGCGGGTTCAACTTCCAGGACGGAAACTCTCGGGAAGATTTCCTGTGGCTCATCGGACAGGCTGGTTTCTGACCGCGGCGGCCGCGGCGCTCGCACTCGTGCCGGCGACGGCATCGCCGTGTGCCGCGCGCGGCACGGTCGGGTACCTGCGCGACTGGGTCCTGTGCGGCCCGTTCGCCGGGACCCGCCTCGATGAACCGCGCCTCGCGCCGGACTTCGCGGCGTATCCGGGCCTCTTTACGGGCGGCCGCGTGTGGATCCCCGTCCAGGCCGCGCCCGAGGGCCGCCTCGACATCGGCGCCGCGTTTCCCGGCGTTGGCAACAGCGTGGTCCTCCTCCACACCTACATCGAGGTCCCCGCCGACGGCGTCTACCACCTGCGGGTCGGCAGCGACGACGCCGTGCGGATCGAGATCGACGGCCGCGTCGTCCACGATCACGCCATCGCACGGCCGTGGGTCGCCGACCAGGACAACGTCACGGTGACGCTCGCGCGGGGCTGGCACCGGATGCTCGTCCGCGTGGTCAACTTCGGTGGGCAATGGGAGGTGTCGGTCCGCCTGGCCGACGCGCGCGACCAGCCGCTCGACCTCTCGGCTGCGCTCGGGGCAGGCCTGCGGCACCAGGCGACCGTGCCGGCGGCGCTGGCGTCGCTGGCGCGCCTGGACGAGCCGATGATGATTCTGGATCGTGCGGCGGAGTCGGACCAGGTGGCCGCCGACATGGATCGCCTGGCGTCGGACCTGGAAGGCGCGATCCGGCGTCTGGCGGCCACGCCGCCGGGTTACGTGACGTTCGCCGAATACGAAGGCGCGCGGGCCCAGGGGATGCGGTTCTTCGAGGCGATGGCGGCGTTCTGGCGCGAGGCCGCCAGCGACACCTCGGACAAGGGCGCCGCGCGGGTCGCCCTCGACCAGGCCGTGGCGGCCGCTCGCGGGTTCTCGGAAGTCCTCGCCCAGGAAGCCGCGGCCCTGGCCGACGCCCGCGACCTCGCCGGCCGCGTCTGGGAAACGCTCGGCGGCGAGGCGCCGACCCGGGGCGAGGTCGCGGCGGCCGTCGCCCCGATCGCCGAACGGGTGGCCCGCGCCCGGCGTCTGGCCGAACGCATCGAACGGGAGCGGATCCTCGCGGCCCGATTCGAGAACGACATCCGCAACTGGCGGCAGCGCGACATGGTCGTCCGCGTCGTGGACCCCGAAGGCGGCTCCGTCGCCACCGCCGACCTGGAGATCGTCCAGGTCCGCCACGATTTCCTCTTCGGGTGCAACCTGTTCGCCTACCGCCTGTGGGACGACGACCGCCAGAGCCGCCTCTACGAGCAGCGGTTCCGGCAACTCTTCAACTTCGCGACGATCCCGCTTTACTGGTCGGCGATCGAGCGGCGTCCCGGCCGGACCGACTTCGAGGCCGCCGACGCCGCCGTCCGCTGGTGCCGCCAGCAGCAGATCCTGGTCCGCGGCCATCCCCTGCTCTGGGACGCCACCGTGCCGCGATGGGTCGAGGAGCTGACGCCGGACGCGGTCCGCGCAGCGGTCCAGGCCCACGTCCGCCGGACAATCGAGCGGTACCAGGACACGGTGGATTTCTGGGACGTCGTCCAGCAACCGTCGGCGACGCCGCACGTCGGCCCGGCTTCGCCCCGCCCTGGGCGGGCTACGCCGGGGCGTAGCCCGGTGGCGATCGAACCCGCCGACGTGCTCCGCTGGGCCGACGAGGCCAAGCCGCGAGGCCGGCTCCTCATCAACGGCGGCGACGCGCGGGCCGCCGCGGACGTCGCCCGCAAGATCCGCGGCGCCGGCGTCCGCCTCGACGGCGTCGGCGTGTGCGCTCATCAGCACGAGGGCCTCTGGACGCTGGAAGAGGTCCGACAGACGCTCGACGCGGCCGCCGCCGCCGGCACGCCGGTCCACCTGTCGGAGGTCGTCATTCCCGGCAGCGCCGAGAATGAGGCCGACCAGGCCGAGGCCGTGCGGCACCTGTACACGGCGGCGTTCGCCCATCCGAGCGTCGCCAGCATCACGTGGTGGGACCTCTCGGACCGCTTCGCGTGGCGCGGCGCTCCGGGCGGCCTGCTGCGGGCCGACCTGTCGCCGAAGCCCGCCTACGAGGCCCTCGACCGGCTCATCAACCACCTGTGGCGGACCACCGCGGCCGGCCGGACCGATGAGGAAGGCAAGGTCGCCGTCCGGGCCTTTCTGGGGGAGTATCGCCTCACGGCGCGCCTGGGCCGACGCCAGGCCACCGTCCAGGTCCACCTCGCCCGCGACGGCCGGAACGATTTCACGGTCATCCTGCCGTCGGCCAGGTAGGGTGACGCCGGCCGCCGGATGCTTCGCCGTGTTCCCGGTTCGATCGCGCTACTCCGGCGGCAGGTCTTTCTCGGGGGCGACGAGGTCCTCGTAGGTGCCGCGGCGGCGGATGAGGCGGGCGGCGTTTCCCTCCACGAGCACCTCGGCCGGACGCGGGAACGAATTGTATTCGGAGGCCATCGTCATCCCGTAGGCGCCCGCGCTGAAGACGGCCAGGAAGTCGCCGCGACGGACGGGCGGCAGGTGCCGGTCCCGCGCGAAAAAGTCCGTGGACTCGCAGATCGGCCCGACGACGTCCACGAGTTCCATGCCCTGGAACACCTCGTCCCGGCTCCGGAGGCGCGGCGAAAACGCCGGCCCTGGATCAACTGGCCAGATATGATGATAGGATCCATACAGGGCCGGCCGGATGAGATGGTTCATGCCGCTGTCGCAGAGGACGAACTTCCGGTCGCCGCCGGCCTTGACGTACTGGACCTGGGTGACGAGGATGCCGCCATTGCCGGCGATGAAGCGGCCGGGTTCCATGATGACCTCCAGACCGGCGCCCTGGAGAAGCGGGATGATCGCGGCGGCGAAGGCGGCGGCGTCGAGGGCCTGGCCTTCCTCGTAATCGGCGGCGAACCCGCCCCCGATGTCGAGCGCCTGGACCGTCTGCCGGCCGGCGCGCAGCGCCCGCACGAGGCCCATCGCCTTGGTGACCGCCTGGACGTACGGCTCGACGCTCGTGATCTGCGACCCGATGTGGACGTGGATCGCCTCGAGCGCCACATGCCGCGCGCCTGTCGAGGCGGCGAACGCCCGGACCACGCGCTCGGCCCGCGCGAGGTCCACGCCGAACTTCGTCTCCTTCTTTCCTGTGGCGATATAACGATGGGTCTTCGGGTCCACGTCGGGGTTGACGCGCAGGGCCGCCCGCGCGTGCCGGCCCGTCGCGGCGGCCAGGCGGGCCAGGTTCTCCAGTTCCTCCTCGCTCTCGACGTTGAAGAGGCGGATGCCCCGCTCGAGGGCGAATCGGATCTCGGCGTCGGTCTTGGCGACGCCGGCGAAGCAGCATCGGCCCGGATCGCCGCCGGCTTCCAGGACGCGGTACAGTTCCCCGCCGCTGACGAGGTCGAAGCCGCTCCCCTCCTCCGCCAGGAGCCTCAGGATGTGGAGGTTCGAGCAGACCTTGACGGAGTAGCAGATGAGCGGCCGCAGCGGCGCGAACGCCGCCGCCAGTTTCCGGTAGTGCCGGCGCAGGGTCCCCGCGCTGTAGATATAGAGAGGCGTGCCATATCGCCGCGCCAGGTCCGCGACCGGCACTTCCTCGCAATAGAGCCGGCCTTCGCGGTACTCAAAAAGGTCCATAGGCGTCCCTCGCATGGAAAGAGGCGCACGGGCGAAGCGCTTAGTGTAGGCGGCCCCGCCGGACGTGTCAAGCGCGCGGGGCTTACGGCCGGACAGGCACGGCCTTTGCGGGAGCCGGCACAGGCATAGCGGTGGCCGGGGCCGACGGTCGCTCTTCGATCCGCAATCGCTCGCGCAGAAACTTCATCAGGTTGCCGGCCTCGCCGCGATGGACGGATTCCTTGACGACGGCGGCGTCCGCCCCGACCTCGATGGCCTCGGCGGTCTTCCCCTCGGCGAGGCGGCGCTGCGACTCGGCCTGGAGCGCCGCCGCACGGGCCGCCAGGACCGCCGCCAGGACCGCCGGTACGATTGCCGCCCGCATGGCCGCCTCCGAAAGGTTAGACAAGCCGGTGCGCCATTCTATTCACGCGCCGCCACACTGTAGAACGCCGGGTGAAGTGGGTTTATTGTGCGCGGGGCAGCCTATCGCAACGGGCGCGGCGGGACTCTGTCCTGCCGCGCCTCCTTCCCGGCTTGCGCGCGGCAGGTCGGAGACCCGCCGCGCGAAACCTCTAGCAGGACCGCTGCACTAAGCGTGCGGGAAGTTCGCCGGCGGCGGGTTGACCGGAGCCGCGCGCGCCGCTAGATTAGTGTCGGACTAGCCTGCCCCGCCCCAGGCGGGCAGGCGGCAGGCAGGGCAGCAGATTCATCCCGGAGATCGGCCCATGAAAGGCGTCATCCTGGCGGGCGGACTCGGCACGCGACTCTATCCGCTGACGAAGATCACCAACAAGCACCTCCTGCCGGTCTATTCGAAGCCGATGATCTATTACCCGATCGAGTTGCTGGTCGGGGCGGGGATCACCGACATCATGATCGTGACGGGCGGCGCGAGCGCCGGCGACTTCATCCGCCTCCTCGAAAACGGCGAGGAGTTCGGACTCAAGCGCCTGCACTACGCCTACCAGAAAGGCGAAGGAGGGATCGCCGCAGCCCTCGGCCTGGCGCGCCATTTCGTCGAGGGCGACAAGGTCTGCGTCGTCCTCGGCGACAATATCCTGGAACGTTCGATCCGGCCGGCCGTCGCGGATTTCGAGGCCCAGCCGCACGGCGCCAAGGTCCTCCTCAAGAAGGTCGCGAACCCCGAGGCCTACGGCATCGCCGAGATCGAAGGCGGCCGCATCCGACGCATCGTCGAGAAACCCAAGAAGCCCAAGTCGAACCTGGCCGTCATCGGCGTCTACATGTATGGACCCGACGTTTTCGAGATCATCCCGAAATTGAAGCCGTCGGCGCGCGGCGAACTCGAAATCACCGACGTGAACAACTATTACGTCGAGGCCGGCACGATGACCCACCAGGTTGTCAAGGGCTGGTGGGCCGACGCCGGCGAAAGCCTCGACGCCTGGCTCGAAGCCAACCGCCTGGTGGCCGCGGGCGGGGCGAACCGGAATGAGTAGTTTCGTAGTTTCGTGGGTCGGGTCAACAGACCCGACATTCAATTCACTCACCCACGGTTTCGGCGATGGCGGAGAAATCGGGCGGCAACCAGGGCCGGTCGGAACACGAACAGCCCCACGCCCAATCATACCATCCGCGGGCCACGGCTTGGTGAAACGTTGACCATTTCCATGCATGCACGCACGGTACGTGGCCGTGTTTTACGGGATTGTAGAAGATGTACTCCGCGTGTTGCCGCAGGTCGTCTTCGCTACGGACGACGTGTTCCCAGAACCGCTCTTGCCAGACTCCTCTGGCCGCCTTGCGGCGCTTGCCCGCGGAAACGGTCGTTTCGTCGCCCCCTGCAGCAAGCCATCCACGAGTGAAGGCGCCTTTGATCTGGCGCCAGCGGGTCGAAAAGTCTGCATCGCCGTCCGGGAGCGTCCAGATGCAGTGCAGGTGGTCGGGCAGCAGAACCGCCGCAAAGGTTTCAAATGGACGGCGCGAGCGTGCCTCGTGGATTGCCGTTCGGAAGAGTCGGCGGGCGATGGGGTCTTTGAACAAGGGACGACGTGCGCAGGTGACGACGGTGAAGAAGAACGTGCCGCCGGGGACAAATGCCCGTGTGAAGTCCGGCAATACCAATCCCCCCGCACAAGTAGGTCGGGTCAACAGACCCGACATCAGTTCCGTAGGTCGAATCAGAAAAAGGATGTCGGGTCTGTTGACCCGACCTACAACTTCTTCTTGGCGTAAAACGTCTTCATCTCGTCGAGCGTCTTCCGCTGGTAGTCCTTGGCGTGGCCGGCGGTGCCGAAATCGCGCATCTTCGAGGCGATGAGTTTGGCGAGGGCGTCTCGCGCCGGACCCAGGTATTTCCGCGGATCGAACTCCCCCGGCTTCTCGATGAACACTTTGCGAATGGCCGCCGTCACGGCCATGCGGCCGTCGGTGTCCACGTTGATCTTCTGGATGCCGCGCCGCACCGCTTCCTGGATCGAGGCGATCGGAACGCCCATCGCGTTCGGCATCTTGCCGCCGTACTTGTTGACCTCGTCCACGAGTTCCTTCGGAACGCTCGAGGAGCCGTGCATGACGAAGGCGCACTCGGGGGCGCGCTTGCGGCACTGGCTGATGAGGTCCATCGCCAGGACCGGCTCGTGCTTGAACTTGTAGGCCCCGTGGCTCGTGCCGATCGCGAGGGCCAGGGCGTCCACGCCGGTCCGCCGCACGAACTCCTCGACCTGGGCCGGGTCCGTGAGCAGGACCTTGTCGGTGTGCGTGTCTTCCTCGATGCCGCCGAGGGTGCCCAGTTCGCCCTCGACGCTCACGCCGCGCGCGTGGGCGTAGTCCACGACTTCCTTCGTGACGCGGATATTGTCCTCGAACGAGCGGGCGGGGTGCTTGCCCTCGGGCGTCTTCGCATCGTAATCTATCGAACCGTCAATCATGACGCTCGTGCAACCGATCGCGATGGCCTCCTGGCAGAGTTTCAGGTTCGGCCCGTGGTCGAGGTGCAGGCAGATCGGCAGGTCCGGGTTCTCCTCGACCGCCGCAGCCATCAGGTGCTTGAGGTAAATCAGGTTCGTGTATTCGAGGGCGCCCTTCGAGGCCTGGATGATGACGGGCGACTGGGTCTCCCTCGCGGCCTGGACGATGGCCTGGATCTGTTCCATGTTGTTGACGTTGTAGGCGCCCACGCCATAGCGGGCCTTGCGGGCCTCATCGAGCATCTGACGCATCGGGCACAGCGGCATCTTGCGTCCTCCTTCGCTTGCAGCCATCCGCGTGGTCGCCCAAGGCGACCACCCTACAGGGCTACGTGACTGAGGTCGCGAAAGTATAGCGGGCCGATGGAGAAAAGTGAATTTTTTTCGCCCCGGCCGCTCACCCCCATTCGGCGTCATTCCGAGCGAAGTCGAGGAATCTCGCCGTGTGCCACGGCCGGCTTGCCCGGCCGTGCGTTTTTTGAATGGCCATGAAGGCGCGTTGACAACCCATCGGCAACCGTCATAATGCTTAAGTCGGAACGGGAGACCCGCCATCTATGTGGTTCTATATTGCCATCCTCCTGTTGCCGCCGGTCCTGATTGCGATCTGGATTTGGGTGTGCCGCAGGAAGGGGAAGGTCCAGGTTCGCTGGTGGGCATGGCCGGTCCTCTTGGCCTCGATCCCCCTGTCGTTTCCGGCACATCTGACGCAAGCCATCAGCGACGCCGTAGCGTGGTTTCCGACGATGACGCACGGGTATGAATCCACTTGCCTCGCCCCGTGGATCAGCAACGTGCTGTACTGCTGCCATTGGCCCCAACTGTTGACGTGGGTCCTGGGACTGTTCATTGTTCTACGGTGGAAAGGTGTGGCGTTCGCAAGCCCGAAGACGAAAGACTTCTTTCTGGGTTCAGTCGGGGTCGTCATGGTGCCCCTGTGTCTATTCGACGCATTGCTACTGGCTTTCTTGTTTTTTCTTACCCCCCTTTCATCGAGCGTGGTCGCCGAGTCGGTGAGTCCCGATGGGCGTTTATTGGTTCGCGCCTACGAAAACACTGGCATGTGTGACGCTACATATGGCGTTGTGTGCGAGACAAACGACTGGTGTCCGTTGATTGCCACGAAACTTGACACGTTGGGTGAGTTCTTGCCCCTAACCAATCTGCGGTTTGTCTGGTCGAAAGATTCCCGGGTGGTTGAATTGTGTCACGGCAATAATCCACTTAGCGCCTATGCCTTACCGCGACGGATTAAACTCAAATCTCCAGGAGTTCCAATATTTACGGAGCGCATTGAAATTGACCGCCTGATGGCTGAGCACGGCGGCCCTTCGCCCTAGCCGCAGGCCGTGGCTCGCCCCAGGTAAGCCAGGGCGGCACCCGCCCGAAAAACACACGGCCGGGCAAGCCGGCCGTGGCACACAACAGCGTGCGGCACGGTCGCCGCCCGGCTTCGCTACGCTTCGCCGTGGCTGGCGGCTCGCCCCGGCCTACATGGCTTAAACTGCCATAAACCGCCCTATAATATCGCCGGCCCTTGCGTAAAAATCCGCAGTGGCCGGCAACTCCGCATTCCGCACTCCGAATTCCGCACTGTCGAAACGCACGTAAGTTTTATGGACGTATGTCTATCCATATGCGTACAAAAGCGTCAAAAAACGATACAAAAACGATCGAAATGGATACAGTTTCAGTCAAAAACGTCAAAAACCAGTACGGTTTCGTCTTGCCTAGTTTAACATTACTCCTGCATACCCCCCTTGGCGCTAGCGCCAAGGCCGTTTTGTGGATAACTTGACCCCAAAAAGCGCGCCAAACCGCGCCAAAAATGTGTTTTCCGGAAAACGAAAATGCGACTTACATCAAAAACAGGGAACGGGGAATGGGCAACGGGCAACAGGCAACACTTAGCCGGCGGGCTTGCCCGGCGCGGCCGTTAGCGCGGCCGGCTAGGGCGAAATCGCGCCGGATTTGAGGATGACGGTGGTTCGGCCCTGGCGTCGGACGACCGCCTGGCCGCCGGCGCCGGGCGCGGGGTCGGTCGCCAGGTACACCTCTTCGGATACCTCGCCGAGCGAGACGCGGACGCCTTTGCCGCCGGCCAGCGACTCGAACTTCGGCACGGCCGCGCCCTTCCGGTAAGGATAGAGGACCACGAGGAACGGTTCGCCGGGCGCAGCCGTCACGCGGAGCCATTGCTGCAACTCGCCGACGCGCCAGGTGTCCTTGCCTATCTGGAATCCCTCGGGGATCATGCTGGAGGAATCCTGTTTGGGCCACGCCCAGCGGTCGAGTTTGACCTTGGCGGCGTCGGGCGTGGCGACGAAGGCGACGGCGTCGGCCGCCAGTTGCCCGTCGAAGCGGAAAAGTTGGCCCTCCTGCCGGACCGAGCGGGCCAGGACGAACAGGTTGAACGTCGCCGGCTCGCCGGCGGCCAGTTCGTCGCGGATGACGAGGTAATCCTCCAGCGGCCCTGCGGCCGGCCCGCCCTCCCCCGCGCCGGCGTGCTTCACGAGGAGCAAATACCGCCGATACCGAGCCTCCGCGGGGCTTCGCCCCGGCGCAGCGGGGCTCCGTCCTGGCACAGCCGGGAGCGTCCGCCACGGAAACGCCGCCTGCCGGGCGATTTCCTGGGGATATCGCGGCATCTTGCGGAGCCGGTCGGACCGGACCTGGCCGACCGCCACGTCGCCGGCCGCCGAGGTCGCCACGGCCAGCAGGTCGCCGGTCGAGTCCATGTTCTCATCGTCGCCCAGGTTGACGCGATTATGCATGTGTTCCTGGTCGGGGCGGGGGCTCGCGCCGCATTGCCAGTCGAGGGCCACCGGCATGGCGGCGCCGAAGAAGTGGAAACTCAGTTCATCGCCGTGATAACCCTCGCGCGACGGACCGCACTTGAAGGTGGCAAAGGCCTCGTGCGGCGTGCCGAAACGGCTCCGGAGGACCGCCCCGAACCCGCTCCAAGCCCGGCTCGGCCACGGCGCCTCTTCCAGGACGCCGGTGGGCGCCGACGGATCCACCGCCAGGACGTCGCGCAGGAGGTTACCGGAACCTTTGTCGGCCGAGTACTCGCGGTACATGGCCATGCACCGGGCCGCGGACTTCCAATCGGTTCGGCCGAGGCCCCTGGCGGCCATGCCGAAGAGGAGGCCCACGTCGTCCTGCCAGGGTCCCGTGTCGCCGATGGGGGCGAGGCTCCGCCGCCCCAGACGCGGGTCGGGCGGCGTGTGCAGGTTCCTCAGGAATTCCAGCGCGGCCGGCACCTGGGACCAGCGGAACGGATCGTCCAACCCGGCGTTCTGGGCGGTCTGCATCCGCGCCAGGGCCGTCGCCAGGGCAGCCGCCTGCCGACCGGGACACTCGGTCCCCGCGCCGTCGGCCGAGGCGAGCGACCGCAGAAGGTCGTCCCGGAGACTGGCCAGGGCGGGCGCCGCCCACCGCCCGCTATGCGGATGGTCGGGCATCATCGCGGCGGCATCCAGTGCGATCTCGTACGTGTCGGAGTTGGCGCTCGGGTCGCCCGCATCCCAGCCGTTGGTGTATCCCGGCCAGAAGTTGGGGTCGGAGAAGACGTAACCCATGAGGGCGGCGGCGGCATCGCCCGCCGGGCGGCCCGCCGCCGAGAGGTCTGCCAGGCGCATCGCGGCCGCCAGACGCCGCGGATACGCTCCAGGAGCCAGTGCGTCATCCTGATAGCATCGGTCCAGCAGGAAGGCCGCGGTGATGGGCTCGCCGGCTAGACCTGCGCGGCGTCCGATGAGGAACTCGGCCTGGGCCTTGTCGCCCGGCTCCGCCAAGGCGGAGCCCCGCTGCGCCGGGGCGAAGCCCGGCCGGTCGCCGCTGAGGGTCCGCTTGATGTGGTTGACCGTCGGGTCGCTCCGGTTGGCGGCGACGGCATCTCGGATTTCGAGAAGCCGCCGCCAGGTCGTCACAATGTGCGGCGCGGGGTCTTCCGTATCGCGCGGCCATCGGAGGATCCACTCGGCGAGGACGCGGTCGAGCGGGATGTCGGCGCGGGCGCGGATGAGGTGCTGGAGTTTGGCCTTCGTGTCGAACCGTGCGGTCGGGCCGGCCACAAGGGCCCAGCACCGCTCGCCGTCGCCGAGCGGAAAATCCAGCGCGAGGCCGTCCCTCGTCTCCAGGACGCGGGCCGTCGGAAACTGGTCGTAGGGCCTGACCCATTCGCCGGCACGGGTCATGATGGCGCCGACCGCGGGCCCGCCTTCGCCCGAGCCGACGGCGAGGAGCACCTGCGTCGAATTCGGCATGGCGGCCCGCTTGGGCCGCAGCGTCGCAAACGGTTCGCCCAGCGGGACCCGATCGTCGAGCATCAGGCGGCGGACGTCGTAGGCCGGTTCGGCACGGCCGTCGCTCGCGACGTACCACGGCATCCAGAGGACCTCGGCCGGACGCCGCCGGTCGTCGCTCGACCCAGAGGCTCTCGACGGGCGGAAAACGGCCGTCATCCGGCTCCCAGCGGGCAGGCGCGATTTCTCGGTTACGTCAACCCACGGGTCGCCGCGCACCATCCGGATCGCCACGTCGTAGCCTTGCTGCCGGTCCTCGAAAATGTATTTGAGGCGGACCTCGGCCCACACCGGCCCGGCGGTCTCCACGGTCGTCCGTATCTCCTTCACCCGCGCGGACCCCGTCAGGGTCCAGGCGCCGGACCACTCCTGAGCGCCGGCCGGCCGGACGCCCAGGATCGGCGCCGGCGCGGCCGCCAGGCCTGCCCCGAGCGCAGCCGAGGGGTCGAGAGGCCCGGCCAGCGGCCTGGGCGCCGCGATCGCCAGGTCCACAGCGCCGTTGGAGACAATCAGGCGATCCACGTCGCGCTGGACCGCCACGGCGTCGGCCGGCGGCCTGGCGGCGCGGCCCTGGTCGTTATAGGCAAGGCGGTAAGCGACCTCCTTGCCCTGCGGCAGCGTCATCTTGAACCACAGGCGGACCGAGCGGACGGCGTCGCGGCCGCCATCAAGCAATTCAACCTGGAGAGGGACGGCTTTGCCGTCGGCGTCGGTCAGGGCCAAGGTGTCCGCCGCCACGTGAGGTTCAGCGATCGTCTCGTCGCGGTGGACGAGTTCGTCCGTCCAGGTGTAGCCGAGAGGTTCCTGGAAGGTGAGGGTCCGCTGGTAGTCGGCGGCCGGCGCACTCGGGGCCGACAGTGCAACCGCCACAATGGCCATCGCCAGTGCCGCAGGTCTCATCCGATGGCTCGCCAGTCTACGCCGTCTCCGCTCGCTTAAACAACGGAATGGCCGGGCGAGTTCCGAAGTTGCCGCGACAGCCGGCCGCTTGGCGGGTCGCTCACTCGGGCATGGTCAGGCCCAGAGCCTTGACGGTGTCGGGGTCAGCCGTGCGATGACCGGGCTGGCCGGGGGCCACGCTGAATCCGCCGGAATAGTCCCACATGGCCCAGCCGATGTGATACTTTTCAAGGGCGGTGCGGACGTCCTGGATCCAGCGGCCGCGGTCGGCGGCGGGAGCCTTCCGGAAGACGCCGAACTCGTTGCACGTCAGCGCGACGCCGTGCTTCGCGCCCCACTCGGCCGCGCGGGCCACCACCGCTTCGATCCGGGCGGCGTTCCACCGCTCCTGGCCGTACTGGCGCAGCGGCGCCTTGGCCGGCTCGTGGGCAATTCCGGGCAGGATCTTCTCGATCGCCTCAGGGCTCGACGGATAGGGCACGTTTTTAAAGTGCCGCCACATCTCCCAGCCCCACGTCGCCTCCTGGTGCGTGAAGGTGATCGGCTCGTAGAAGTGGAAGTTGTAAACGATGTTGGGGTCCTTCACGGGCGTGATCTCGAGGAGTTCACTCGCGCCAGACCACTTGCACCCGGTGGCGACGAGCGTGTGGCGCGGGGCCGCGACTCGCATGGCAGCCAGAACCTTGCCCTGGATCGCGTCCCATCGCGCAGGATTCCCGACAATCGGCTCGTTCATAACCTCCAGAAAGACCTTATCGGGATCGAGCCCCGCGAGGTGCTTCGCGAGGGCGCCCCACAGCGCGACGAAGCGGTCGACCGCGGCATCGTCCTTCTCGAGGGGCGCCTTGTAGTCGTCCTCCGGATGGAAGTCCACGACCACCGCCAGGCCGTGGTCGAGGAGCATCTTCAAGGCCGCGTCGAAGACCTTCATCTTCTCGGGATTGAGGACCAGAGGCTTCTCCGGGTCAATCACCGTGCGTTCGTTGAAGGGGAACCGCACGTGGCGAAAGCCGAGGGATTTCATCAGGGCCGCGTCGGATGCGGTGATGTAACCCTGAAGGTGCTTGTCGGAATAGTCGCCCGTCTGGGCGAACCAGTGGGCGGTGTTGATGCCGCGCGTCAGCGCCGCCAGTCGCGCCGCCGGGACGCCCGTGGGAGCGTCGGCGGCCCAGGCCGTCATGGCCGCGACCATCGCAATCGAAACGCCGCCGACGAGAGCCACCGTAGGCACGACCATCGTCATCCATCCTTTCATTCGCCCGCCACCGTGAAGCCCGCCAGGTCGAATCCGGCGTCGGTCGCCACAGCGACGGCGGAGCAGACGGGTTTCTCGAGGTCGGCGAACCGGCCGCCGTCAATCGCCCATCGGGCGGCCTCGGCGGCGGTGGCGGCCGCAAAATCGCTCAGGAGGTCGGCGCGCGGCTCGTTCGCCTCGTACGTAGCAAAATAGTAGACCTTACCCGCGACGAGCGGAAACGAACGCACGAGAAGAGCGTCCTTGCGGACGATGCCGCACCAGCCTTCGTCGGCGCTGCGAGCGACCGCCACGGCGATGCGCGGCGTCGAGAAATCGTCCTTCTCGTAGTCGAGGACCCGGAGGGACTCGGCCATCGCGTCGCGGATGCTCATGCCGGAAGCGATCTTCTCGGCGATCGGGTCGGTCTGAGAACCGTTCGTCGCCACAGCCACCACTCGCGCCGCCACCGCCGAAGGATCCCCCGGCAATGCCGGGGGCTGCCCCCCGCCGGCCGAAGGGTCGCCGGCCACGCGGACCGCGTTGTAAGCGATGTAGGGGTTCTTGAAGATATCCTTCTCGTGGCCCTCGATCGGCACCACCGCCAGGCCGCGCGCGGTCCTCACGGTGCGGCGGTTCGGGAACGAGCGCGACGAGACGCGGTAAAGGACGGCATTGCGGCCTTGAGGCGTCCGGCCGACGGCGACGATGCGTCCGACGTACATGCTGTGACCTCCTCGCTTGAAATGGCGCCGCGCGGCCGACCCTCACGATGCCCGGCCGCCGAAGGCCGCAGGAGGCTAGCGCGGCGCGGGGCCTTGCCCTTCCGGGGGTTTTTGGGATTTCGGAGGCTTCTCGCCGCCCTTACGGGCCGCATGGCCGGCCGACCGGGCCAGGGCGCTGGCCTCCTCGTGGCTCAACCGGAGCCCTTCCTTGAGTGACTCGACCCGCTCGGCCTGCGGCACGATGACGCCCGCCGAGATCAGGTACTGGAACGCCTCGTCCACCGTGATATCAAGGTCCACAATCTCGTCGCGGGCGACGGATACCACCCAGCCGGTGACAGGGGCCGGGGTGCTGGGGATAAACACCGACAGGAGTTCGGTCCCCGCGCGATCGGAGATCGCCTTGAGGCTGCGTCCGGTCACGAAGGCGACCATCCACATGCCCTTGTGCGGAAACTCGACGGCGACGACGCGGCGGAACTCGACCGCCCGCTCCGAGAAAAAGAATTCCGAGACCTGTTTGGCCCCGGGATACACCCGCCTCAGGACCGGGATCCGGACGATCCACGCTTCCAAGAGGCGTATGATTTGGGTGCCGAGAAACGTCCCCACGAAGTAGGCCGCCATGCACAGGCCGATAATCGCCACCACCACACCCGTCAAGCCGAGAAAGTGGCCGCTGTACCACGCGGCCATGTCCTCGAAGGTCCAGCCGAGCGACCAGGCCAGGATCTGGACCACGGCGTCGTTGACATACTGGCCCATGTAGGTATGAACGAGATTAATGCCAAAGGCGAGAACGATGACGGTCAGCAGGGCCGGCAGCAGCGCCGCCAGCCCGCGCCAGAACGATCGCCGAATGCTCTTCCCAAGGTCCATGGTCGCTCCCCGGCGGATGACGGGCCGCCGCCGGAGCGCACTTTACCACAAGCCGCGGCCAAGTGCAACGCCACCTTCACTCGATGGTTTCAATTTCCTTTGAGCCGCGAGGCAGGCCTACGGGTCTCAATTTCTTTTTAAACGGGGGATGCTACCCGGGTTTTTCTTGCGGAGGTCACGGGAAGCCGTAGGATGGCGGCATGCCTCGCATGGCGCTAATCGTGGTCCCCGATGCGCCGCATCACGTCACCCAGCGCGGCAATCGTCCCCAGATTTGCTGAAAGGATACATAGAACAGGAAAGTAAATGTCCCATATTCTCCAACTGAAGGAAAGGCGCAAGAGAATCTTCCTCTCTTGCCTTTTGTTCCTTTTGATGACCTTATTCCTTCCAGCCGCCGGGCAGTCCACGGCGCCCGCAGTGCCGGATGCCGAGAAGGCAAGCGGCGTCGAGGCACTTGACCTGTCGGACACAAGCAAGGCCCAGCAGAAACTCAATGCGATGTCCGCCGACGAGGTTGCGCGGTACCTCGCAGACCCCAAGGCCCCGCAGTTCAGTTGGGCGCTGGCAGCCCTGCGAAAGAAGGGTGAAGCCGCCATCCCGCACTTGATCCGCTTGATGAGCAGGGACGACCTGGGTTTCGGGTGGACCGCGCCTGCGGAGGCGCTGCTCAGCATCGGCGACAAGAGCCTGCCGTCCTTGATCGATCTGCTTAAGGGCGACAGCCAGACCGCTCGCCGCAGCGCAGCCTGGGCACTGATGAAACGCAACAAGCCGTGTAAGGATGCGATCGCTCCGCTGATCGAGGTCCTCAAGGGCAAGGATGAATCTGCCGCCGGCCACGCCGCTGCTGCGCTGGCGCCCAACGGCAAGGACGCGGCCGAGGCGGTGCCGCACCTAATCCCGCTGGCGTTCAAGATCACGGCTCGCACTCACGCGCCCTGCTTGGCGGTCGAGGCAATTGGGCTGGACCCGACTCTGATTCCGAACGTGATCGAACATGTGGCCGCCGTCAGCGGCGAGCCGAAGGCCGATGCGTTACGATTGCATGTCGGGGCACGCTTGTTGGCGGCGTCGGGCAAGGACTGCGCTGCGGCACTCGCCGAGGCGCTGGGGCACAAGAGCCGGACGGTTCGCCTGGCTGCGGCTCAAGCCATTCAGAAAATCGGAAAGCAAGCCAAGACCGAAGCGGTGGAGAAGGCCCTCAACGCCGCCGTTGCCGACGATGCCACGCGCATCGATGCGGCCGCCGCGCTGGTGGCCATCGGTGCGTCGGCGAAGGCGGCCGTGCCGGGTCTGATCAAGGACCTGGAGTCGGGTCGCGTGGATATGCTTGCCACCACAAACTTTCGCTACACGTGCCGGGCGGCAGAGGTGCTGGCGTTGATACCGGAGGCCGTACCCGCCCTCATCGAGGGCCTGCGCAGCGACAAGGAGATAGTCCGCATCGGCTGCGTATGGGCGATGCCTACTGACAAGGCCACGGCCAAGCAGGTCGTGCCGAAGATCAAGGAATTGCTGGCGCGCTCCACGTCTCAGGAGGAACAGGAATTGGTCGTCGCGAAGCTCTACCAACTCGACCCGGATTGGGTGCGGCAGGCGGCAGCAGGCGGGCCAGAATCAAGGCCGGACTGGCCTCCGCGGCACTGGCACCAGGTCGCAAGTCGGGTGGCAGCGGCAGCAAAAGCAGAGGCAAAAAAAGCCGCCGAGTAAATAACGGCGCGGCGCCCGCGTCGGGCAAGACCGCCTACCGGCAGACCGCCTTTCAATTTCCTTTGAGCCGCGAGGCACGTCATCTATAATCCGTACGGGCGCGAGCGCATGAAGAAAACCAGGCCGGCTTCTGGAACCAGGGATTATGACGTGGTGATCGTGGGCGCCGGGCCCGCCGGTGCGAGCGCCGCCCGGTTTCTGGCGGAGGCGGGCGCCCGGGTGGCCCTGGTGGACGCCGCGAGGTTCCCGCGCCGGAAGACCTGTGCCGGATGGGTCAACGAGAAGGCGGTCCGGGAGTTCCGGTTTCTGGGGCCGATCTGCCGCCGGATCAAGGCGTCGCCGTTCAAGCGTCTGGTGTTCCATTCCCCCGACCTCCGGGAGACGGCCCAGTTCGCCTGCCGCAAGATCGTCGGCCACATCGTCCGCCGCGAGGAATTCGACACGGAACTCCTCCTCGCGGCCCGGAAGTCGGGCGCCCAGGCGATCCTGGGGCGCACGGTCACGGCGATCGAATCGGGCGAACACCAGATGACGGCCGTCCTGGCGGGCGGACAGCGCGTCACCGGACGGATTCTCCTCGGGGCCGACGGCGTCCATAGCGCCGTCGCCCGCGCCACGCGCCTGCGAACCCAATGGACCCTGGACCAACTGGTTGTGACCCTGTCGAAGACGGTTCCGCTGACAGGCCGGCAACGGTCCTCGTGTTTGGGAGACGACGCCATCCACGTCGCGCTCGGCTTCGGCCTGGCGCCGGGCTATGCATGGGCGTTTCCCGGCGCGGCCCACGCGAGCGTCGGCGTCGGAGCGCGCGGGTGGGACGGCCGGCAGTTGAGGCCGCTCTACGACGCCTGGGTGAGCGGCCTTCGCGCGAAGGGACTCCTCCCCGCGGGCGTGAGCACCGGCAACCCGGACGGCGGAGCCGTGCCGGCCGGCGCAGCCCTGGAGTTCGAGAGCCACGTCGGCAAACGCGTCATCCTGATCGGCGACGCCGGCGGGTTCGCGTCGTCCGCCACCGGCGAAGGCATCTATCCGGCGATCCAGAGCGCCGCCATCTCCACCCGTTGTGTCCTCAAGGCCATCGAGGCGGACCGCCGCGAAATCAAGTCGACACCGTGCCAGGACGAACTTCAGGCGTTTCAGCACCTGTGGCGCCAGCAGATGGCGCCGTACCTCCAGACGCCGAACGTGAACCTGGCGTTCCTGCTGCCCCTGATTTATTCCAACCAGGAAATCGCGGACCGGTTCGGGCGGGCCTTCCTCTTCGGCGAAAACCTCTGAAGTGCGGAGTGCGGATTGCGGAGTTCGGAGTGAACGGCGGCGGCGCTTTGCCTTTCACTCCGCACTCCGAACTTCGCATTCCGCACTGAGTAAGATGGAGCCACCTTGGGGATTTGAACCCCAAACCCCCGCTTTACGAAAGCGGTGCTCTACCGTTGAGCTAAGGTGGCTCCGGGAGACTGCGGATTATATCGGCCGCGAGCCGGCCCAAGCAATGGCATTTGTGGGAGGCCGAACTCGCGGCGGCGCTGGCTCGGCCGCCGCAAACCAGCAGCGCGCTATCGGGGCGGCGCGGGTCGGGCCTCGGGCGACTTGGCCGGCGTCTCGGCCTTGTGCGGGCGGAGGGTGTATCGGCCGAGGCGCGTTTCGATCACGTGGCCTGCCTTGTCCATCGTGATGGTGGCGAGCGGGACGGCATTGCCCCCCGCCAGGACTTGTTTCAACAGGAACTCGGCGTTCCCTTCCGCGTTGGGCGCACTCCGCGAGAGCACACAATCGGGTTTGAAATTCACCAGGGCCGGGAAGTCAATGTCGTCCGGCAACTCCATGAAGACGATCTTGTCCTTCTGCCCTGCGGCCGGCAGCAACCTGGGGGCAAAATAGAGAAGCGCCCCGTGCGTCAGGACGGTTCCCGCCGGGACGGCCACTTCCTTGCCGACCGTCGCGGCCCTGGGCAACGGCTTCCGTTCCTTGTCAGCGAAGCCCGTGGCTTCCATCTTAGCGGAGAGCGTACCGCCGGCCTTGGCCTCGAACAGGATCGAGCCCTCCATGAGTTTGACGTTACCAAAGCGGGTGACGGCCTTGGCCCGTTGCGGGACGGGCTGGGCGCCGTCGCGATAGACTTCCTGGGTGTCGAAGCCGGCATCCTGGCCCTTGAACTTGACGACGAACTCCTCGTCCAGAATGACGCGGTCGCTGACCGTCATAATGCGGAGGCGCAGGCGGCCGACCTTCTGGTTCTCCGCGAAGATATCGTACTCGAACTCCTGGCGGACGACGCCCGTCGGGCCGGAAGGAGGCCCCGGCGCCTGCGGCTTGACCTCCACCGCGGCCGCCGCGGCCACCGCGAGCGCCGCCAGGCCGGCCAGCCCTGCCAGGACCGTAACGCGTCGGACGCTCATATCAGCCCTTATCCATAACCCGTTCCGCCCGCCCTGTCACAATCGTCCCGAACGAAGGATCGCGAAGATCAGCCAGGC
>Ga0307378_10002084_pt1 | contig 31322 bp, 37 predicted proteins | sample UN1MG_FD_202238 | JGI IMG/M metagenome (GOLD analysis project Ga0307378, IMG submission 202238) | Soil microbial communities from Risofladan, Vaasa, Finland - UN-1 | ecosystem: Environmental > Terrestrial > Soil > Coastal area > Acid sulfate soil | place: Finland: Risofladan, Vaasa | collected... | reverse complement strand
TACTAACAATCCAACCAGCAACACCAATAGGATCATTTGGCATTTGCTTCATAGCTTCTCCAAGCTCAACAATCAATTCTTGCTCAAATTCACTCATTATTTTACCTGAACAACCAGGACATTCGTTCTTATTTAAACATGATTTCCATTGTGGAGAAATCTCAGCTCCACAATCGTTACATATAAAATTACCCATTAATCCTCCTTTTTTAATTATATAACAACAACTTCATTTTTTCATTTTGAAATTATAGAAAGCATATCAGTTTCTATATCATCTGAAGTTATTTGATTTATATCTTTAGATGAAACTGAAGATATAACAAGTTTTTTTTGTTCAAATTTTGTAGAGATTTCTATTGGTATAAATAAACCATAAATATCAGAAACTATTATAGAAATTTCATTGTTATATTTATTAACAGTTCCAGATATTCTTATTCCAAAACCTTTTTCTATTTTATCTTCTGAAAATTGAGATTCAAAAAGCATCCTTAACATTCCTAAAGATTCTGGAAATAAAACTACAGAAATTTGTTCATTATTCAAATCTTCTAAAAGCATTCTACAACATTCTTGACCAAATATTTTACTTGTTTCTTTCTTAACTTTGAAAAAGAAAATATCTTTAACTTCAGCTTCTAAAATAATATTTGTTCTGTTTGGCATTTTTACTATATCTGAAATTTTCGAAACAGCATTATGCCCAGAAAACAATTTATCAAATGTATCTTTCTTTGTTCCAGTTAAAGCCTCTCCAATAAAATGAGTTTCTAAAGCTCTTAACTCACTAATGCTCCATTCTTCTTTTGGAAGTTTATATGTAAATTTTTTATCTGAATTTCTTTTTTTCCATTCTCTATATTTTTTTCTAATATCTGAACAATATAAACACATTGATTTTCGTGTTTGCCCAAAACAATCTAAAGCTCCACAAGCTGCTAAAGCTTGTACTGTTGGAGCTCTAACTTTAGAACTATCCGTTTTATCCAAAAAATCTTCAAAACTATTAAATGGTCTTGTTTCCATTATATTTATAGCTGCAGGCTCTTTAACCCCATGTAATGCAGAAAACCCTGTCATTAACGTATTTTTATCAATTAATTTATAATTTGTAGAAGAATTATTAATATCTGGAGGAACAATCTCTACACCTTTTTTTCTAAGAGCATATTTTATTTTTAATATATTTTCTTTTGATTTTGGAGAATTACTGTTTGTTTCACTTATTAAGTTTGCTGTCATAAATTCATTAAAATAATTCGCTTTAAGATAAGCTGTATGCAATGATGTCATAGAATATAAAACAGCATGCGATTTATTAAAAGCATATCCAGATAAAGGTATAACCCATTCATTCCATATATTCTCAGCAAAATCTTTAGAAACATCAGAATGCTTAACAGAATCTACAATAAAATCATTATAAAGCTCTTCAAGAAGATGCTTTCCTTTAGCTTTTAATTTAGATATTTTTCTCATACCATCAGATTTTTGTAAATTCCATCCACATAAATCATGTGCAAGCCATAAAAAACTTTCTTCAAAAATACAATAACCCATAGTAGCTTCTACTGCTCTTTTTAAATTAGAATGAGGTATTTTAACATCTTCTCTGCCAAATCTACGCTCTATATAAGATTTTTTTATATCTATAGGAACACCAGGTCTAGCTAATGATGTAATAACAGCTAAATCATCCAAAGACTTAGGCTCTATCATATTACATAAACCTATAGTCCCTCCAGAAGCTCCTAACTGAAATACACCAAAAGTATTTCCTGTTGTGATTATATCATATACATTTTCATAATAAATATCACAACTTGGCGGATTAGGCGGTAATTCTTTTCCTAAAGACTTTATAATACTTCTAGTGTTTTTTATAATGTTTAAAGTCTCTAATCCTAAAAAGTCAATTTTAACCAACCCATTCTCTTCAGTTCTAACTTTTTCCCATTCTAAAGCTAATACTCCATTATCATCAAGTCTTAATGGAACTAACCCATATAAATCATATTTGCCAATTACTACTCCAGCAGCATGCGTTGCCCAACTTCTTATTATCCCAATCAAAGAATCTGCATATTCCTTTATTTCAGGTCGCTCTTTAACAAATTCAGCAAATAATTTAGAACTCTTTATAGCATCATTAACATTTTTTACATCACCAGGAATTGTCTCCGTAATGTTCTTAGCAATTCTAAAAGCATCTTTTCTGCTTCCTCCAACCTCTAAAGCTGTCATTACATCTGTAATAGCAACCTTTGGCGTAAATGTTAAGAAATTGCTTACATGGGCAACAAATGTCTTACCATACTTATTTGATACATAATTCAATACCTTCTCTCTTCCATTAGAGTCTACATCCGAATCGATATCAGGGAACTCTAGCTTTTCAATATTTAAAAATCTTTCAAAAATTAAACCATATTTAATAGGATCTGCTTTGTGTATCTCTAATAAATACCCAACTAAACTACCTCCAACACTTCCCCTTCCAGGACCTACAGCAACATCATTTTCACGCGCCCAACGTAAAAAATCCGCTGTAATTAACATATAAGAACTAAAATCTTTTTGCTCATATACTTCAAGCTCTTTCTTATATCTATCTCTATATTCTTCCTCTTTATCTTTTGGAACAAATTTATTCCAATTCTTCTCACACCAATACCTCATATATTTTTTATCTTCTTCTATTTTTTTTATTTCATCAGGTAAATTTTCATTCCATTTCCTAAAATCATCATAACAATATTCACTTTTTACATCAAAAGTAGGAAGTTGGATTTTATCTCCAGTTACTACTTCAGGTTTAATCCATTCAGGATTTTCACATTTAGCAGCAACCTCTAACGTATTATCACACAGAACAGCCCCTAAGCCCTCTTTGTAATTTCTTTTAAAGAATTGAACTATGTCATCCCTACTATGTAAATACAATTGAGGATACTCAAATTTCAATCTATTTCTATTTTTAATACTTCTTCCACTACTAATTGCCATTAACATATCTAAAGCTTTATAATCTTTTTTCTTTAAATATCTAGCATTGCTTGCAACTATAGGTTTTATATCAAAGTTATTAGCTATTTCTAACATTTTATAATTTGTTAAAATTTGATCGAATTGCCCAATTTGTAAATTGTTTGGTTCTAATTCTATATACAAATCATCATTAAAGATAGTTTTTAATCTTTTTACATCTTCTATTGCTTTTTCATATTTTCTTATAGCAATACTTTTAGCAATTATACCTGTAGCATCACTAGTTAAACAAATAACACCTTCAGAATATTTTTCAAGTAATTTCCAATCTATCATTGGTATTTTACCCAATCTATATTTAAAAGAATCAATATTAAGTTTTAATATGTTTTTATAACCAATATTATTTTTAGCTAATAAAACTATAGTACTAGGATCTACTTTTGGTTTTGTTTTTGTTTTGCCTGTGGTAAACTCTTGTATTATACACCCATCATCTATAAAATTATATTGGCAACCAACTATTAATTTTATTTTCTTTTTCTTTGCAGTTTTATATGCATCCCAAATTCCACTAAAAGTATTAACATCAGTTAAAGCAATAGCTTTCATTTCAAGTTCGCTTGCTCTATTAATAAGGTCTGCAGGTTTAATAACAGATCTCATAATGCTATACATTGAATGATTATGTAAAGAAATATAGTTATTCATTTTTCTCCAAAGTTGTCCTTTCAAATCTAAAGATTTTGATTTAGGACTAAAAAAAAAAGAGAACAAGATGTTCTTGTTCTCTTACATATATTTTGATTGAAAGATCTTGTCTAACTAAATCTTTTGCAACTAAATTTTACCTCTTGTTTCCAATGTATATAGAGAATATTTTATTTTAGCTGTTTCGTATCCTATAGCGTCTCTATATCCACCACTAATATCTGCAAGAACTTGTTTTGCTTCTTTTAATTTTTCATTACCATCTCTATCTTTTTCTATTTCTTTTATAGTTTTTTCACATTCAAATATAACTTTTTTTAATTCATTTTCATCCATAGTATTAACATCATCTTTAAAAGTAGATGCTTTTAAATATTTATTATGTTTTTCTGGAAATCCAAAATTTTCTTTTTCTTTATTAGCCATTTTTATTTACCTCTTTATTTTCATCAAAAGTAGCATCAACAACTTCTTTTACTTCTTCTGTTTTCTCTTGTAATTTATTATTTTTAAAAGAATGATTTATTAACCAACGAAACAAATTTTCATCTTGTATTTCTGTTGAAATTTGATTAACTAATTTTGGATTTTTACCTGAAGTTATTTGTTCTTTTACTTGTTGAGGAAACCTATTAAGATTTGACTGTATTGTTCCCATAATTTCTTCATTACTCATTACAGTTTCAACTTCTTTTTCTTTAATTTTTTCTAATAAGAAAGATGCTTTTAATCTTTTATTCGCATCTTCTAACATATTATTTTGTTCTTCTTCAGAAAGTTCTTCCCATTTTTTTTCTTGAAGATTTGCAGAATTTTTAGCTATTTCAAGTTTCATCCAATTTGGAATATTAACTTCATTAGATTCTAAAAGTTTTTCAACTATCTGTGATCTATAATAAACAAATTCTTGTTCAGCAACTTTTTCAACAGCTTTTAATTCTATAGCTTTATTAAAAGCTTCTAAAGTTTTAAACCCAGCTTTTTTTACAACCTCTTCTCCAAATTCTACAGGTTCTTTTCTTTTAGCAAAAATTAATTCCACTTCAAATATAGCTTCTTTTCCTCTTATATCTTTTTGATTAAAATCTTCTGGAAAAGTAAAAGCAATGTTTCTTTTTTCACCAACACACATTCCAACAATTTCCTCTTCAAATGATTTTATAGCTTTTCCTTCTCCAACAATAAATTTAATATTTTTATCTTCATTATTTTCAAAAGGTTCTCCATTAATTTTTCCTATATAATTAATGCAAACTTCATCTCCAAATATAACAAAATCATCATCTTCAAGAAGAGTCATATCTCCAAATTCTTGACATAGCCCTTCTTTGATTTTGTTTTTAAAAGTTTCAACATTCATATCTTCATTTATTGGGGTTAAATCAAAATCTTTATATTTTGTTATTTCAAATGTTGGAATATGACCAATAGTCATATCTACATTAAAATTTCTTGCATTAAAATTAACATCATGTATTTCAGGCTGTCCAAAAGGCTTCCATTTTGTTTCAAATAAGATATCTTCAAAAGCATCAGATACAAGTTTCTGTTTAGTCATATCCATAATATATTTTTTAGCAACTTGTTTTATAGCTTCTAAAGGAGCTTTACCCTTTCTATAACCTTTTATCTTATGCTGTTTACCAACATCTAAAGCAATTTCATCTATTATATTATCAATTTTTTCTTTATCGAAAGAAAAACTGATTTTTTCTTTACAATCGTCTATTTTTTCTTTTGAAATTATACTCATTTTAAACTCCTTACCATTTTATTTTACCAACATATTTTTTTGAATTATATACCAAATCTTTTCCTTCTTTACAATGATCAATGTAATCACAATAAGTACAATTAAATCTTGTTGGAGATGCTCTAAAAAGTTTTTCTTCAGATATATCTCTACAATTTTTTAATAAAGTATCTTTTGCTTCAATAATTTCTTCTTTATTATGTTCAGCTGTTAAATATTTCATATTGTGTTTTAACAAAATATAAGAAGTTCTTATTGTTTCTATTGAATCATCTTCAAGTAACAAACTATAACAATATAACAATAATTGAGTCCTATCTTTTAAATATTTAGGATCTTTTGTTGTTTTATAATCTATTACATGCAAAATCTTATCTGGATCTTTTTGTACCCGATCTATATATCCATATAAAACTATTTCATCATCTATTGGTGCCCAAATCTTTTTTTCAACATCTAATATGATAGGTTTCTCTTCTTTAGTTTCAGCAGATACTATCATTAAGTAATCAAGCAATATAGCATAAGCCTCATCCGTTTGTTCTTTCGTTAACTTATTTTGCCAATTTTGCCTTGCTGATGAAAAAGACTTCCGCATAGCATCTAAATATAAAATATCTTTAGTCTTGTCATCAAGATAGTATCTATGAAAGTTTTCTAAAACCTCATGACAAAAACTACCAAAAATTGTAAACGGTTGCTCTTTCTTTCTAGGAAGCTTTTCTATATATGCAAAATGATATTTCTTTTTACAACTTTTATATGTTAAAACTTTACTATAAGAATATACTTTTAATTTGTTTTTATCTGTTTCCATATAAACATATTTATATGGAAATTTTATTCTTGTCAACTATTTTGGTTGATTTTTATATTAGACTCTTTTAAAGCCCAACTTATTATAGAATATGCCTCATAAAAAGAAATCCTCTTTCTTGCAATTTCCGTGTTAGAATTTCTAAAATTAGTTAAATTTAATGAATTGTATTTTTTTCTATAATAATTTATTTTTTTATTAAAATTTTCACAAACAATTAATTCTTGTTCTTTATTTAATTGAAATTCTTTTTTTCCATTTAATATTTTAATGCCAGCAAAAACTCTATCAGTATTATTTGGAGTCATATCTATATGAGGAGTGTCTTTAGATTCTAATCTTATTTTGCCATTTTCAGAACCAGTGTCTTGTGCATACAAAACTAACGTATTTTTAGGACTATCTCCTTTAATATATCTTTTTATATTTTTACTTTTATTATTTTTTATAAATTTATAATATGAACTACCAACAATATAATCATCTTTTTTAAGTAATTTTAATTCTATTTCTTTATATGGTTTTTTTGAACCGCAAACAAATTTGTTATCTTTAAATTTAGAATCTTTCCAGAATTCAAAAATAATTTTTTGTTCGCTTATATTTTCACATCTACTAAATGCAAAAGCACATGCTGTATATGTCGTATCTTCAAATATTTTTTCTTCAAATACTTTTACTTTATCAATTCTAAAAATATTTAAAAAATCTTTTCTTATAGAACCTCTACTCTCACACCAAAAATTAAGTGGCAATATAATTATTCCATTATTAGCTGTTTCTATAAAAGATAACAAAGCACATTTATATAAATCATTTGTATTATATTTTTCATATATATTAATATTTTCTTTATCTTTGTTTTTATTTTTAGCTAACCATGGAGGATTTGTTATAATGATTTTGTCACTATAATTTGGCACATCTAAAAAAGTATTCTTTTTTATAAAACCATTTTTTTGTATATCTATATCATAACCAATTTTCTCTCCTACTTCTATAATATCTAATAAATCTCCATTTCCAACAAAAGGATCTATTATTTTTGAGTTTTTATTTATAATTTTTTTAGAAATAAAAGAATCTATTAAATCTCCAACTATATATTCAGAATTTTTTGTAAAAAATTGACCATATTTTATTTTATTTTCCATTTTTATTATCCATTTCTTCTATTTTTTTTATAATTTTAGGTGTACATCCAACAATTATATTATTATATTTATCATAATTAGTTCTTTTTAATATAGAATTTATCATACTTTTATGCCAAAATTGCCCATCTAAAACAAATACAAATTTCTCTTTATTTTCTTTTTTTATATAATATATAGCTGTTTTAATTGTAGAAATAATTTCATTTTTAACATTACCTTGATGACCTCCACCAACAGTTTCGCTTTCTAAATTACCATCGGTAATTTTCATAATAAAAAACAAATAATTATCTTTATAAACACATTCTCCATCAAAAGTTTTTATATTAGTTTCTTTATATTGACATTTTTCAATAATAAAAGCTTTTTTACTTTTTTTTATTTTAATGTTAGTTTTTTCTTCAATATATTTTTTTTGATAACTTTCTTTATCAAAAGATTTATATTTTTTATTAAAATCATCTTTTAAATTACCATTATTTTTTATTTCATTAATCATTTCTTTTAAAAATAAATTATGTTCTTTTGATATATTTTTATCAGGCATTTTTTCTGATTTAGGAATTCCAATTGTTATCATTATATGATTCTTTCTTTAGTCTGAATTGTTTACATTTAAATATAAATAATTCAAATAAAATCTTGACAAATATTTTATATAATATTATTGTTTGTATATAATAATTAAATTATAATTTTTTCTTCTAAAAACAGATTATATTCTATAACATTTTCTATTATAGAAGACAAATCACAATTATTAGAAATTTTAATACAAGACTTATTCAATCCTTTTATAATAGAATCATAAATATAATCTATAGTAAATTTTTTAAAAACATTAATAATTATTAAATTAATCCCACGTTCTTTACATTTTATAGACTTAATTTTATCATATAACTTTCTTTTATTTAAATCTTCTTCAGTCATTTTATATTTTTTAATTATCCTATAATGTTGCAATCCATTATATTCAAAAGCTAGATTTAATTTTTCACAATATCCATCCAATTCTAATGGTCTTTTTGTTTCTAAAGTTTTTAACCATGTTGGTCGCACTTTAATAAATATATTTTTAAACAGAATACTAAAAACACATCTTAATAATTTTTCACCTTTTCTAGAACAACAATTAGGGCATCCACAACCATTTAATAAATCATAATATCTTCCAAACCATATCTTATTACAAATATTACATTTTGTTTCTATTGTTGAAGATGTGCTTTTTGGAATGTTATCTTTTGTTAAATTCACAAATTCATATTTTTTATTTTTACTTAAATTAATATAATCTTCATAAGTTTTCATATTATGTGCACAATTAAAACAAGTATGATTTCTTGATAAATAAAAATATGATGTTAAAAATATATTTTTACATTTATTACATTCAACTTTAAATTTATTTTTAGAATAAGGTATGTTATTAATAGTAATATCATCAATAATTTTAACATTATTAATTTCAGCAACTTTTATATAATCTTCATATGTTTTTTTTGTATTACCATAGCAATCACTACAACCTCTTCCACTACTAACTCTATTATAACTTGATAAAAATTTTTTATTACAAATTATACATTTAACTAAAGTTAGTGTACATGTTGTTGCAGGAATATTGTTTTCACTTATATTAATAAATTTCACTTTTTTATTGTTTTTTTCTACAATCAAATAATCTTTATAACCTCTTACTTTTCCAGAACAAATTTTACAACTACGTTTGCGATATAATTTATTATAATTTGATTTCCAAATTGTTTTACATTTTTTACATTTTACAATAATTTCATCTTTTATTTTTATAAACATATTTTTATCTATTTTGCTAATTATTTCGACATTATTAATATTAGCTATTTTTAATAAATTTTTATATGTTGTTTTGCCTTTCCTTTTATTTATTAATTTGCATTTTGGACAACCAGTTTTTTCATGAATAAAAGTTGAAACATAAATATTACCATAAGTACTAAACCAAATGTTATTACAATTAATACATTTTATTTTTGTTTTTGTTGTTGTATTTTTAGGTATATTGTTTTCACTTATATTGATAAATTTTATATTTCCATTATTTTTTTCTAAAAATATATAATCTTCATATGTTTTTATTTTCATTTTAAATTATACTTGTTCTCTTAAATAACATCCATTTAAACACTCTTTTATTTCCAACATTTGGCATTATATATCTTCCAGTTGGAAATCTTTGATTGCTTTGTATCGCTTGTGGATTAAAATTTTCAGTACTGATAATCCATTGATTAGTTAAAGAATCTCTATAATAAAACGTTATTGTATTTTCTCGTTCATTATACAAATATCTTAATAAAGAGCCATGAGGAGCTGAAACCCCATCTCTCATTGCAGAATTACCAAGGCTATTTCCGTAAAAATATCTCTCAAAATTTTGCGATTCAAAAAATTGTTTATTAATAAGATAGTCGTTTTCGCTTTCATTTCTACCATCTTGAAATATAACCATAGCTCTTGGATTGAAAGTTGATTTATTAGCATCTGTTTCTTCTGGGGGGGGAGGAACATGAATTATACCAACTTTTGGTAAAGTACCTATACCATCTCCAGTTCTACCTTGAGCATCTGTTTCTGAATATTGCAAATCAAATATAGGAATTGGATCATCGGATCCTCTAACGGGAAAAATTGTTGGATCATATCCATATCCATCATATTCTGTATTTTCTACACCATATTGATCTACAGTATAAGAAGCAGGTTGACTATAGTTAACTTTTTGAGGACCACCTCTCCAACCACACCAACCACCAGACAACAGAGGACTTAGAATTGTTACTTTAGCATGAGGAACTCTATTACTTGTCCAATTTGGACTATATACTACATTTAGTCTAGCATCGGTATCTGTTCCATTAGTTGCTAAAACTCTTAAATTAACACTAGGATTTTGTGTTGGTAATTCTATAGGTTCAGTATAAATTGAAGAGCTAGAGGTAGGTTCAGAACCATCTAAAGTATAAAATATCATAGATACTATATTGGTGGTTAACGTAATAGTTGAAGGGATTCCAGCTACAAGTTCTTTAGTAGATGGTACTACAGTTAAAGTTATAACAGCCATATAATTATCTTAAAATATACATATTAGCTATTTTTTTAGCTTCTTCTTTTAATTCTTGTAATGATGTATTATATACTACAGCATCATAATAATTTAAAGGAACATTATCTAAATTTATTTCTGATTCATCTGTAGAAGTAGAAACAACATCTGGTCTTATTATTCTAATTATTTTTGCTCCTTTTTTTTTAGAAAACTCTAATTCATTTAAAAATCTACCATCAGATATAACAAAATTACAATCAAAATGTTCTGAAATATAATCAAAAGTACAATTCACCCAACAATTTTTATTACAAGATCTACCCCAATTACCAATAAAGGTTAACACATCTCTTACTATCAAAGGTTCTTTTGTTTTTTCATTTATGCAGTCTTTAACTATATTACTTCTATTTTCACTTGGTCCCCACAAATCTTGTCTTGGTATTTGTGGAAACATTGTTTTTGCGATCACTTTAATAGGATTTGCAAAAGCTGCAGTTTTTATTTTAAAATCTTTATTTTCCAAACAACAATATTCAATTATATATTTTGCAAAAGTATCTTTTCCATGTTTTAGTTTTCCACTTATTACTAATAGTTTTCTACTCATTCTACCACCTTAGCTGTAGTTATATTATTATCTTTAGAAACTAATATAAAAGAATCAAACATTTCTTTTAATTGTTCGTTATGTGTTATAATTAATATAACCATATCTTTACTCCATTTTTTTACAACTTTATAAAAAGATTCTATTCCTTGTTTGTCTAAAGCCTGTTCGCATTCATCTAATAAAAGAATTCTAATATCTGCACCACATCTTTTTCTATTTATAACAGAAATTGCAAATTTTAAAGCTAAGGATATGCAAGCGCGTTGTCCTCCAGAAAGTTCCTCATAATCCCACTCTACGCTATTCACAAAAAATTTCATACCAAGTGTGTCTTCTTGTTTACCATCACTACGTTCTTTTTCTAAATAGAATTGTATTTGAATTCCAGGTCTTAATATTTTTAAGACTTCATTTATTTCACACTGTAATGAATCCAACACAGTACTTATTATCATTGCAGGTATTCCATAAGAACTAAAAGCATTTGTAACAGCTTTATATACTAACAAATCATCTTCTTTATTTTTTAAATCTTTTATCATATTGTTAATTTTTTTAATATCTGCTTTAGCACCTTCAATAACTTTTTCATAAGCTCCTTTAGAATAAAATTCTTCCATTATCATATTATTATTTTTTAACAAAACATTTTCAATATTTTTAATTTCTTTTTTTAATTCATTAATTTCTTTATCGTAATTTGTTGTATTGCTTGAATCTATTTCTTTTTTTATATTTATAATAATTTGTTCACTTTTTTTACTTATATTTTCTTTTGATTTTAATTCTTCATTTAAAGAATATAATGTTTTATTTTTATAATCAATTTGTTCGTTTACATTTTTAATAAAACCATTCAATTCTTTTATATTTTTTTCACAATTATCTTTATATATAATATATTTTCTATATTCATTAATTTTTAAATCATATTTATTTTTTTTATTTACAAGATCTTCTCTATTATTTTTTGCTTCTTTAATTTCCAAAGATAATATATCAAGTTTTTTTTGTTTAGATTTTATTATATCTTTTTTATTTTCTTCATTTAATTCTGTTAAACAAGTTGGACAAAAGTCATCATCTGGAACATCCTTAGCTAAAAGCTTGAACATAGATTCTTTTGATTTTATTATATTGTTATAATTTATTATTTCGTCATTTAAATTATTATAGATTTTATCTGGTATTTCTTCTGGATAATTAGAAGAAATGTGTTCATATTCAACTTTATAATCGTCAAGTTTTTTTTGATTTTCTGCAAACATTTGAGAAATATTTTTTAATTTTTCTTTATTTATATCTATTTCTTTTTTTGTTTGTTTGATATCATTATATATTAAATTTAAATATTTATATTCATTATTTAATTTATTTTCTAATTCTTTTACATTTGTTGAGTTTTTAGTTTCTAAGTTTGTTAAATCTTTACGTTTGTCTATTAAAGATTCTTTAATTTTTTCGTTTTCTTTTTGTATAGAATTTAAATTTATAATAATATTTTTTAATATTTTTTCTTTTTCAATTATTATTTTTTTTGGATCATCTATTATAGATATTGTTTTTTGTAAAACTTCTACATCTTTTTCTATAATTGCTTTTTTTAATTTGGCTTGTTTTTCATACAATCCCCATTTTTTTAAATGAAGCATATCCATTATAATAGCTTTTCTTTTTTCTGGAGTTGCGGAAGCTAAATCAAATTTATCATCTTGTTTAAAGTAAGAACTTTTTTCAAACATTTTTTGTGAAATGCCAAGCATATCGCATATCTTTTTTTCTGTTTGAGAAGATGTTTTTTCGCTTATATCTTCCCAAGTATCATTATATCTATAAAAATAAACATTTTTAGTTGTTTTAGTTCTAGTTCTAAATATTTTATATAATCCTTTAGAAGTTTCAAAAATAAATTCAACTTCGCATTTTTTTTCTCCATCTCTAATAACTCTTGATTTTTTACCTACAGTCATATCAAAAAGAGCAAAATATATAGCATTGAATAATGTTGTTTTACCAACAGCATTACTTGCTTTAAAAGAACCGTCTTCCATTCCAATTATAATAGTAGCATTAGGAAGCTTAGAAAAATCTATTTCAGATTTTTTATGACTCATAAAATTATTTATTTTTAAATATTTAGGTATCATTTATTTCCCTTTTTTTTATCTAATAAAATTTTTAACCAAGCTTTGCGCCTTTCATTTTTATTATATAAAAAAATAAATTCTGGTGATGCGCACCATGGGCAACAATAACCTGGAGGACAATATTTATATTTTAATTTATCAAGAATTGCATCATCTTTATTAATCAAATCTATTAAATGTTCAATTTCATTTTTTGGTTTATTTTTAAATTTTTTACAGATATATTTCCAAATTTTCATTTTATAGTTGTTTCCTTTACTATTTCTTTACAAACTCTTTTTACTTCAGATTTAAACAAATAGCTTCCTTTTATATTATCAACAAAAATATCTATTGCTTCATCATGATTTATAGTTTCATCAATACCAACATCATTTTTTAAAACTTGTTCATTATGTTTAATTTCTGTAATAGATGATATGTTAAAAACTCCAGCTTTTTTTAAAAAGTTTTTAATTTTATCTCTATTTACATATTTATATTCTGGAGAATTTGATTCTATTTTTATTCTTATTATAGAATTTTTTAAATCTTGTTTTGATATTTTATTTATATAATCAATTACAAAATCTGCCTCATCATCTGTTTTTGAAATAATTATAGGTATATCAATTAAATTTCTACATGGAAGTTTAATATTTTCTATTTCATTATTAATTGTATCAAATATAGTAATAAATTTTTCTGTAGCATCTGGACCTGTAAATTTTGTTCTATCTAAACTTCCAACATGTGCCATATATGGTTCCGAATTGCTTATTATTTGGGGTTTATGAACGTGTCCCATAAAAACATAATCAAAACCAAGTTCTTTCATCATATCTTTAGTTATAAAGATTTCATTATGATCATCAGCAATTTCATTTCCAACCCACATACTTCCTTCTAAAGCAAAATGTCCAAAACATATCTTTTTATATTTATTTTTAAACCAATCATCAAAAGATCGTGTAATTGTATTTTTAATATTATTAAATAACATTTCTTTTGCTTCATCAATAGTTTTAGCACCTAACTGTTTTCTATCAGTAAATGGAACACATATAATACCAGCTTGTTCTTCCACAATAGAATCAGTTCCAATTCCTATTTCTGTATGAATAGAACAATTTTCTATATATGGAATTTTTAAACAATCAAGCATAGATATTTTATTAATACCTGATCTTGCAAAATCATGATTACCTTGTATTATTTCTATATTAAATTGATTTGAACATTTTACAAGCCAATCAAAAAAAACATAAACAACCGTTGGTTCAGGTTTAGCATCATCCCATATATCTCCTAAAACAACAATTTTGTTTATATTATTATCTTTAGCTGTTTGATAAACAAAATCAAGTAAATCTTTTTGATCTTGAATTCTTGAATTCAAACCTATATTATAATCTTTTCCTATAGAAGTGCCTGCACCAAGATGCAAATCTGGAACTATTAATATTTTCATACTTACCTTTAATTTTGATATTTTTCTAAATATAATTTAATATGATCTAAAACTTCTTCTATATTTTCTTCTATTTTTTCATTGTTGTAAATATAAACAAGATCAAAACCTTGCATTATTTTCATTATATATTCAAAACTTTCATCATCATTATTCTGATGAATAAAGTCTCTATGCATATCTGATATTTTTAAAAGAATAGACTCTATTTGTTTTGTTCTTTTTATTTTATCTATATTATCTGTTTCAATTTCAATATTACCATTTAAACATTGTAAAATATGTTCTGCAACAATTATTTTAGGTCTGTAAAATATTTTACTTATATAATCTACAATACCACCAGAAGCACCACAAGCTTGACAGAAATATCTATTATCATCCTTATTTATAAACAATGATGGTGTTCTTTCATTTCCACTTTTATGAAAAGGACAATATGCTTTATATTTCCACCCAGTATTAGATGGAACATATACTAATTCTAATTTTGAATCTATATACTCAACTATATCTATAGCTTTATTTGCTTGTGATAAGATATTACTATATCCTTCTAAGGTATTACTAAAGTCGTTCCATCCATGTTGTATAACTCTGACAGAAGATTCAATCTGTTTGTATATATTTGAGTTATTATTGGATCTGGTTGAACTTTGTATCTTTGACATATCTTTATATACTCTTGATATAATTCTTTTTCTTCAACAATCATTGCGAAGATTTTTTTCTTATCTATATTATCGTTCATTTTATAGAGTATATTGCCAAAAATACCTTGGCTTGTTATTTGTTTTTGTTTTTGATTTCTACTTCAAGAACCTTTACTTTTTTTAAAAGTATATCAATCATTTTCCCTTGTTCGTTTATTTGATCTCTTTGAAGTAAAGCACATCTTGCTATAGCAACGGCAAACGCTGTAGAACCAATTCCTTCATCTTGAGATTGATCATTATTCATTAATGTTGCAAATTGAGTATAATCTTGTAAAACTTGAATCTCATTATCTCTTTCTGTTTTAGATTTATTTTCTTGAAGTTTTTTATCTTTAAATAAACTTAAAAGCCTAGAGGTTAAATTCCATCCAAGCTTATTTTGAAACTCTCTATCATTTAATATTTTATTAGCATTAATTGTAATATCTATTCTTTCTGGTTCTGTTTTTATTGATGATTTTGAATTGTTTAATTTTAAACCTTTTTTGTTTTCAAAAACAATTTCTTCATCTTTAAAACTTCTTGAAGAATTAAGAATAGGATTTTTTTGTAAATTATTACCATTAAGTAAATCTCTAATATCAACCATTATTCCTCTTTATCTTCATCTTCATCTTCATCTTCATCTTCATCTTCATTTTCAACAAATTCTACAAATTTATCTTCATCTTCTTCTATATATTCATCATTTTCATCTTCACCAACAACTTTTGGTTCAAAAGGACCTATATCTTTATTAATTAAATTTTCTATATAATTAATAAAACTTTCAGTTTCAAAATCTATAATATTTTGAATATCTCTAGCATCAGGAGTTTCATCATAATAATTAAAAATTCTTGTAGCACAATCCCAAAAACTTTCTTTTATTTCTTCAACAAGATCATCTTTACTATATTCATAACCTTCATTATTTTCCAAATCTCTAACTTTATTTGCATATTTTACAACTTGAGATGTAAGACTAGAAGCTATATTTGAATCTCCATATATATCAGCTTCATCAGCTTGTGCAGTTAATCTTAGAAATACTCTTTTAGAAATTGTTTTTTTCATATGTCTCCAAATTCAAGTAACAGTTTAATGCAAATTTATTGCTTATTAATTATATATCATAATATCAATTATGACATATAATGTTAGGTGAAGAATGAAAAAACTATACAAGTTAGCTCAAAAAATAGAAAAAGAAAATAAATCAAAAAAACAAAGTGGGGAAATGTTTGCTGAATATGTAGGTATGCTACAAGGTTTAGCTATGGTTCATCAAACAGCACATTGGACAAGTAAAGGTGATAATTATTATGGAGACCATCTTTTGTTTGATAGAATTTATCAAAGTGTATCAGCAAATATAGATCTTGCTGCAGAAAAATTAATTGGAATCTTTGGTGCGAAATTTATGGATCCAAAAAAACATGCCGAATATACTAAAACCTTTGTTGATAAATATGATAATAAAGATCTAACAGAAAGAAGCTTAGAAGCTGAAATTGATTTTCTTTCTTTTAGTGAAGATTTATATGAAAAAATAAAAGAAAATGGAGATTTAACTTTAGGATTAGATGATTTAATTATGGCTGTAGCTTCAGAACATGAAACAAATGTCTATTTACTAAAACAACAAAATTCTAAATAATTTTCAATTTATTTTTCTATTTTTAAAAAATCTGCGACACTACCAAAATCTACATATTTATAATTTCCATCAATATCTTGCATGATATTATCAGGATTTTCATCAAAATCCCATGGAACTAATCCAAGTTCATTTTTTAAATTATTCCTTAATTTTTCAATCTTAGTTTGATCTCTATCTCCTTTAATAGGAAATACTTTATCTGCAATATAATAAGCAATCCATATAGGCTTATCAAAAGAAGAAATATTACCAACTAATAATTTTTGACCAATTCTTATTGCTATCCCTGAATTATATATTTTTGATATATAATTACATTTAACTGATTCTATTCTTTTTAGAAAAGATAACACTTGCTCTTTTTTATTATCTGGTAATAAAAAGAATTTAATTATTTTTCCATGACCATAATCATATACTTCTCCTTCAGCTCCCGTCCCAATCATTTCACCATGAGGTATTTTTACACCTAAAGTATTTTCTACAACTTCTAATAAATTAGTATCATCAGATCTAAAAGATCTATAAATATTATCAAGTTTTAATTCTCTTCCAGGATTTTCATAAGACGTACTAATTTCATCTAAATCTAATAGATTGTCTATACGTGATAATAAAATATCTACATCATTTAATGTAGCATTATCGATAGTTTCTACAATACCTTTAGATCCAATTAAAAATAATTTTTTATTATTAATATTATATTCAATTATAACAGATCCATCTTTTAATTTAAAATAAGAAAAAATATACTCTCCAGATCTATCATTTAATAAATCAGAATCAGAAAAAATAAAAACGTTATTTTTATAAATTCCTTTTCCATTTTTTTTAACATTTTGTGCAAAATTATCTAAATTATCAGATGCAAAAGAATAAAATTTATTTGCTAATTTCAATATATAAAAATAATTCATATTTTTCCTTCTTTTATTTCTTTAGCAGCATCTGCAATAAGAGGTTGTATCTCAGTTAAAACATCTTTTATTTTTTTTATATTATTATAATAAGGAAGTATTTCTTCTTGCACCTTTAATATAAGAGCTTCTATTTCTTTAACAAAATCCATCATTCCATTGAAAATATTTAAGAATCCTTCAGAATTTTCACCGACAGTTCTATCTCCAAAGATACCGCCAAAAGTTGAAACAAAATTAATTACAGCATCTGCTCCTCTAGCGATAGCTCCAGCGACACTTTCTCCATGTTTTATATATAAATCTCTTGTTTGTTTTTGTTTTAAAATATTTGTTACTTCTAATATATTTTTTATACCTTGAGAGACTTGAGACATTCCATTAAGAGAATTTGTAAAATTTTTAATATTCTCTTCTGTTATTTTTGTTCCGACAATTTTATTATTTTGAAGATCTTTAATTCCTTTTTCTATTATATAAGAAGACCCAGCAAGTTTTGTTTGAAGTTTTCTATTTAATTTACTCCATTCTGTATCTTTTATTCCACCATCAGCTTGCTCTAAATAATTTAATAATTGAGAAATTTCTCCTCCAAGAGTACCACCTCCACCAAAAATTAATTTTCCTAAACTATGACCAATATCTAAACCACTTATACCAGCTAAAACTCCTCCAGTAGCCCATCCAGCAGCTAAAGCCCCTTTACTAGCAACACTAGAAACTCCCATGCCTATAGTGTTCATTGCCGCTGGAACACCTTTAGATGCTAAAAAATTAACAACTTTACTTGTTAAAATTGAATTTGTTTTAATAAAAGCAGCATCTATCATAGAAAGTAAAGCATTAAATCTTGTAGGTGAAGAAGCTATACTTTTAGGAATAAAAGTTAAAACAATAGGAGCTACAGCTTTTTGAATTACTTTTGTTATTTCACCAGGTTCTTTTTCTTTTACTTCTTTTTGTGTAAGTTCTGAATAGAGATCATCAGATGTTGGATTTTTTTTTTCCATTTCTTGTGCTACTAAAATAAGTTTTTGTGTAGAATTAGATACTTTAGTAGGCTCTGTATTAGAAATTGATTCTATTTTATCTTTTGCTTGTTCAAATTCTATAACAAAAATTTGCAAAATGCTTTGAGCTTTTTCTATTGAAATTAATACTTGTTTAGCTCTATTAGCTGAAGCTCCAATCCCTAAAGCTGTAATATATTCTGTCCAATGAGAATCATAATCATTCATCAAAGGTATTATTATGTTAAATACGAACTCAATATTTTCAACAGTTTCTTTTACTTCTGGCAACTTAGTTTCTAACTGTTTTTTATAAAAAGAATTAAATTGTGGAATTTGTTCTTTATCTTTTACTTTTTCTATTTTAGAATTAATAGAAACTTTCATTAAATCTTTATTAAGATTAATCAATTGAACAGTTGCTTTTCTTATATCTGATATTAATTGAGGTGTTTGTGCTTTTGTAGTAGCACCTTCTGTTATTATATCTTTAAGATTAGAAATAACATTCATAATAGATTTATTTACATTATCTGTTCTTTCAAATAAATAATCATATAATGAAATTAATCCAGAATAAAGGTTTGAAATACCAACACCATATATTGCACTATTAGTAAGCATTCTTGAAAAATTCTTACCCATTGATTCTGTGGTAATTCTTTTAAAAACTTGAGGATTGCTTTTAAAAAAAACATTTAATCCAGAATCAACCTCTAAAATTATATTATTCATACCATCTTTACTTAAAGATGAAGTTATTTTATCAAGAGATTTAACATTAAAAGAAGTACCTTTACCCATATAATTTTTTAAAAATTGCCTACCACCACCAACTTCTTGAATTATTTCTTTAATAACTTCTTTTTCTATTTTAGGTGCAGCTTTAATTATAGATTTTGCTATAATATCATCCATTTGTTTAATAACACCATCACCTAAAAGCAAATTAAGAGTCTTATCATCAGATATTGTAAAAAAAGTTATTATATTTTTATAATTAGATTTGCTAAGAGCTTCAAAAATATTTTTAGGTATAGCACTTAATATTTTTCTAAAATCATTTCTAAGATATCCTTTAGTTATATCTTCACCAATATTTTTAGTAATATCCTTTATAACATTTTTTGCACTACCTTTTGCCGCTGCTTCTCCACCTTCTTCTAAAACTCTTAAAAGACTTTTTGAAACATTAGAAGTAATTCCAGCTTCTTTTCGATTATTCATATTACCTTAAACAAAATATAATAATAATGATAATTATTTATGCTCAAGTTCTAAATACAAACCACACATTTTATGAACTAAAGTAAAATTTTCAATAAGTCTAAATTGTTTTTCTGTCCAAATAGGTTTTAATTTTTGATAATATTTGTCTTGAATGTTAAAAACAACTCTTCTTATCGCATTATAATCTCTTAAAGGTCTTTGATATAATCTTAACCATTCTATATATTCAAATAAGTCATCTCCTTTTTCTAATTCTGGATAAAGTTTTAATATTTTATTTTTAGAACTTGAACAGCTTATAAAGCCATCATCTTCTCTTCCATAACAACCCAGAATTAGATATAAGGATTTACTTACCATTTTTTTTATTTAAAAAATTATTTGTAATCTTTTAATGCTACTTCTGGATTTGGTTTTAAAACTATAAATTTATCAGCAGGTTCTACATTATAAATACAAAGATTTTTTCCAGAAGCGGTTTTAACAACAGTATTTCTATTTTCTTTAAGAGCTTCTTCTAAAAGACTTATAACAGCAGGACCTTGAGCTTTAAGATATAAAACATCAGAAACCACATTTAAAGGCTCACAAATTGTTTTAACAGATTGATTAGGTAACCCATAATAATTTACTTCTATATCTTTAATAGTATCCCACCAAACAGATTGCTCTTTATTTAAAGATTTTTTTTCTTTTCTTTCTTCTGCCATTTTATTCTCCTTGTGTATTAAACTCTTTAAGAATTTTTCTTAAAGGCTCAGTTAATATAGCACCAGTTATTCTATTTTTTTCTTTTTTATCAATGAAAAATATTAAAGTCGGTAAAGACTTAACTTTATATTTCTTAGCTAACATATTACATTTATCTACATCAACATCAAAAAATTTTATATTATGAAACTCTTTTTCCATTTTATTAATTAAAGTTTCCATTTTTTTACATGGAGCACACCATTCAGCTGAAAATTTAACAACTGATGCTCCTTTAATATCAAAATCGTTATCATCTTTTATATATAACATTGTTACTCCTTTGTCTCCAAACTTTCTTTATCATTTAAAGTAATTGCTTGAAGCTTGTCAGTAACTATAGTATTAACTTTTGCTACAGCTTCTTTAACAACTTTTTCGTATTTATCTTTTTTTATAACAGAAGTTTCATCTTCACCTACCAAAAGTTCTTCTAAACAACTCACTCTAACAATTAAAGTAAGCATTTGTTGCTGCATTTCTATTATTGCTTTTTGATTTTCATCCATTTTTATTTCTCCCACAACATTTTTTATATTTTATAGATTTATTTGTTTTCTTATCTATTTTACCACAAGGACAAGCTTGATTTAATCCAATATTTGTTTTTTTCTTTAATTCTCTATCTAAAATTAATATACCATCCCAATGATCCATTTCATGTTGAATGCAAACAGAAACTATACCATAAGCACAAAAAACTTTATGACTTCCAAAATTATTGTTAGATACTATAATTTGTTTAGATCTTTCAATTTCACATGATACACCTGGAAGAGATAAACACCCTTCAGATACAAATATCTTATCAAATCTTTTTATTATTTCACAATTTACTAAATCAATTTTTATATTTCCAATTCTTATTATAGCTACTTTTTTATTTATACCTATCTGTGGTGCCGAAAGCCCTACTCCTAACATTCCCCTATCTATAGATAATTTTAAAGCTAAAACAAGCTCTTCCAAAATTTTCTTTACTTCATCTTCATTCGCTTCATCACTTTTAATTTTTAATTTTTCTATGTCTGTTATAATCATTTGCCACAACTCTTACATCCCCCATTTCCAAAAAATGGATGCGTTTTTTGTATTTGTGTTTTAACTTTCTCTTCTCTTGTCATATTATTTTTTTGAATTGGTCTACCACACACAGAACAAATCTTTTTTACTGTAGAACAATAATTACACCACTTATCTTGTTTATAAAGACACAACCTAGGACAATTTACACATTTATGATTCTGCGGAAATAAAGTTAATGATAAACACTTATTACAATACATTTTTACCTATATTTTTAAATTACGTATATGAGATGTTAAAATATTCTCTTTAGTTGAAATTATTTTTTTAAAATCCTTTCTCAAAGTTAATAACCAATCCTTCTCAGCTTCAGTAAAAGATTTTTTAATTCCCATTTTAACTATACTTATTTCTTTTTTATCCGACTCTATCTTCCAAATATTTCTAGAATTATAACAAATTTTACCTTTCCAATAACCATTCTTATTTTTAATGTAATAATTATTATATTCTTTTAATATATCATCAGTAATCGAATTATTATAATTAAAAACAGATATTCCTATATCACAAGCTCCAAATATCTTTGCTAAATTCTGATTTATTCTCAACCTGTTTTTTTTATATTTCTTACCAGTCCCAAATCTTATTTTAGATATAAATTCTAAATCTTCTTTTGGTTGGTTTTTAGTTATAATTATACTTGTATTAGAATTTTTTTGTTTAGATACATAAAAATTATCACCAAATTTAGGATTTAAAATTTTATAACATTTACAAGGTATATTAAATCTGCATTCCTTCTGTGGTTTAGCTTCTCCAGCATATCGCGTTTTAGTATCAAAAACTAACGCTTTTATAACTTTGGTTCTTATATTTTCTTTTTTTATACTTTTTTCTTCAAAATACATCTTTTCACCTAAAATCCTATTTTTATACCCACATTACCGTATACTTTACCACTAAAATCTACACCTATAGATGGACCAACATATGTATTCTGAATTATTGAATTTTTAGATGTTGGTTTATATACAAAAGGTGTTGCCATTAACACATAATTATTTGTTACAATATCATAACCAGCACCAAAACCTCCAAAATTCCAAGTAGAATTTCTTTTAGTATCACCATAAGATGAAATAAATACTTGAGCAGATGGTATTATTGTATATTTTGAGTTTGTTGAATATCCTATATCAACCCCTCCCATCAATCTAGGATTCCATAAAAAAAGACTTGGCGAAGGAAATCTTTCTAAATAACTTGTTTGAACTTCAGGCATATCATATTTTTTATCATTAACAGTTATAGACATTTTAGTATAAGCTCTTTTGTCTCCTTCAGCATCTGTTGCTAATATAAATGTAGAACTGTAAGTTCTTGGTTTTACTTCATAACTCCAAGGATTTTTTTCAGATGCATTAAATTCAACAGATCCCCAAGGAACAAACGTATCATTAGATAAAGGCTCATTTAAATTTAATTTTTGTATATTTGAAAAATAACCAAAATTATCTACAATACAATTAGGACAATTTGAAATTACAGGAGGCTTATTATTAATTGGTATTGTTATAGTACTTGGTAATCTAGTATAAGTTCCTCCAGGAGTATTAGTCTTAGAAATTAATATTTCATTGACCTTTCCACCAACACTAGCTAAATCATTCTTTATTACATCAAGATCAACATCAAGACCCTTTAAACGTTTATTAAATTCTTCAGGAGTTAATAATGAACTTTCTATTCTTGTTATATTATCTTTTAATAAAACTTGTTGTTTGTTATTTTGCTCAATTGAACCAATCATATCTCTTTGAGTTTTTATAATATAACCCATTACAGCTATAACAGATATTATTAATATTGTGCCTATTATCGTATATATTGTATTTGTTTTCATTTATCACCTGTACTTCCAAAACCACCTAATCCACGTTTAGCTCCTCTATCTTTTACCATTTTATCAAAATCTTTATCAGAAATATCCGTTGGTTTAAAGTTATATCTCTTTTTTAAAATTATCTGTGCTATTCTATCTCCATGAAGTATTTCTAATGACTTACCCTGAAAATGAGTATGAAATACTTTATTATTATCAATACCTATATACGAAGCTCTTTCTGGAATATATTGACATGAAAAATACCAATAATTCTCATAGCTCTCATCAATCACACCATAAAGAGAATGAACGCTTTTTTTATGAAAAGTTGATGAACGAGGATATAATTCAAAATACCATCCTTCAGGAATTAAAGATCTAAAACCTAATGGAATTAAAGCTTTTTGAAAAGGTAAAAGTTTTATATCTGGTCCAGCATTTCTTACGTCATATCCTGTAGAAAGCTCTTCTGATTTTTCTGGTAAATACCCATATATATTTTTTTCATCATCATTTAAAATATTAAAATAAATGTCAACCATTGTTTCCTCCTTGTGTTTTGTAACATATAAAAATACAACAAATTCTCTTAGCAAATTACATCATATTAAATATCAATTGTTATGTATTCCAATAAGATGTATACAACAGAAAAAAAAACAAATAAAAAACAATCTGAATTAAAATTTGCATTAAAGAATTTTATAAAATGTGCTGAATTGTATTCTAAAACTTTAGGTATAGATATAGAAGATACAATATACAGTTATGCTTCAGAAGAAGGTATAAAAGATATACTAGAAGAGGCTAGAGAATCTGAAGAAGAATCTGATGAGTCTGGATTTGATTATAAATCTCAGTTAGCTGAAGCTACTAAGTTTATAACTAAATAATTTTTCTTTTAATTTCGTTTGATACAATTGTAGGAAGTTTAATATGTACTATTGTAGGATCTTCTTTGTCAAATTCAACTTTTATACCACTAAGATCTGTTGAATATGAATAACAGTTATCGATAATTATATTTGTAATCATTTCTTTCATATTGTTTCGTATCTTCTCTGTGAAGATACTGTCTATTATTGTTTTCATTTTTTCCTCTATTCTTCAACATATCTTTTATACATCTCTGGCATTGGCAAAATTATAGGTAAATTAGAAGATAACATAACTTCAAAAGATTGGACATAAGAAATAAATTCTTTTCCATCTTTTCCACTAACATCTACAACATATTTGCCAATAGGTAACATAGCCATCCATCTTCCGCTTGAATTAGTTTTTATTTTTTCTATAATTTCACCGTCAGAATTTTTTATGACCACACTTGCTGAAGAAATAACCTTTCCTGTTTTTCCTGCTATTTTTTGACTTACAGGGAACTTTTTTTGTTCATCACTATTTAACTCTTTACTATTAGTATTTTTTTTAGTTATATCATTCAATTCTTTTTCAAAATTATAATTGTTATAACTATCACTTCCTTTATCTTTATTTATTGTCATTAATTTGTTTTTCTTATCAATTATATCATTACGAGCTACTTCTGGTGTTGGATCTGGAGATACTACTTTACCAGGACTAAAAGGTTTTACATTTTCTACGGTTTCTTTTTTTACAACATTTAAATTGTTAAGTCTAGTTAATATCAATTTTTGTTGATAATCATTTAATTTAAGTAAAGATTCTATTGAAGATATTTTTACATGGATATCTTGTAAAATTTCTGAATTTTTCATAATTTACCTAAAAAATTTCTGTAATGAAACTCTATAAAAAACTATAAGATCATTATCTTCTAAATCTTCATTTTCTAAAATTATTTGTTCACAAACTTCTCTAACACCTTCTTCATCTCCAATATAAATATTACTTCCTTTATATAAAACCACAAAAGCTCCAACATCTGCTATTCTTTCTTTTGTTTTCTTTTGTAATAATTTATCTCTTATACTATGTACAGATTCAAAAGTTTCCTTTGGAACTTCTATTTTTTGTATTTTTTCAATATCAACATCTTCATTATTATCTATAATTTTTTCAATATTTTTAGATTGGTCATCTGCATTAAACCAAGCAAATTCTTCAGGATCTGCCATCACTTCTGCTTCTTTTATTTTAATAAGATTTTCAGACTCAGCTTCTCTTATAGTAAGAGGGTTTTCAGGCTTTTCTTTTAAAGCAGGAAAACCTCTTACAGAATTAAAATTTTGTGGTTTTTTTAACATAACATCTCCTTCTTCTAATACAGAATGACTTTTATAAGGCTCTATTCCAAATTTATACCATTCTGGCTTATATTCATCTGGTAAATTTAAATCAAAAAGCGGTATGTCTATTTTCTTTATCTTATTCATTCATATCTTCATCTATTTTTCCTAATGCTATTTTTCTTAATCTTCTTTGCATTTCTCTTCTCTTACGTCTTTTCTTATCGGATGGCTTTTCATAAGAAGCATGCTCCTTCAATACAGACATGATTCTCTCCTTCGTAATAAGCCCTCTAAAAATTCTAATAGCATCTTCAAGCTCATCCCTTGGATCTTTATTTTTATTATTTACAACAACTTCTACAGGTTTAAATGAATTCAAATAACTATCATCTAAAAGTTTTTTATCATACATTTTTTAATCTCTCCCTTTAAGTAATCCTATTTTCGTACCAGTTTTTGTGTTTGTGTTAATTTTAACTTCCTTTGAAATGTTTTGTAATATACTATTTATTTTTTTAAATGCCTTTTTCTTTAATTTTTCAGGATCTTCTTTTAATTCATTAATGTTTGATTTAATATATAAATCTCTAATTTGTTTTAAATGACCATAATTTAATTTATTATTCATTATAGATTTTTTCAATAAAGACAATTGTCTAGTTCCTAAAAATTCTCCAAACAAATTATTTAAGCTCTCTTTATAATCTGGAGATTGCAACTTAATAAACTTGTCAAATCTAAATGATACTTTATTTATATCAGGTATACTTTCTCTACTTGTAATAATAAGTAATATTCCATTATTATATGAACATTTGTTCATTAGATTTACTATAGAACTTACTGAAACTAACTCTTGATCAATCAAATCATCTATATTTTCTAATATTATACATGATCTTTTTACTGTTTTTGATATATTAAAAACTAACTCTATAACAGAATCATCACAATTGTATTGATTTATTGTCACAGGTGCAACATCATAATTACTCACTATCGTGTTTACAAATTCTGTTTTTCCACTTCCAGATTCTCCTTCAATAAAAATTGAATATACCCAAGGCAAATTATTTTTCTTATAAAAATCTTCATTATCCATAAAAAACTTTATATTATCAAATATATCATTTTTTAAATCTTTATGTTCACCAAAAAATAAATTATCTATTTTATTATTACCACTTATTGCAAAATCTTCTCCACCAACAACAGATATTATAATTCCATTTTTTTCTTTTTGCCAATTATAATAATTTGTTTTTAATTCTATATATTTATCATAATCTTTTGAAGGTAATATAACAAAAGACCAAATATTATTCATTTCATCAAAACCATTTGGAGATTTAGATAATTTTAAAAACTCAAAATCATCTTTTTTTATAGAAAAATAACCACAAGCTATATAAGGATCGTAGTCTTCTAACCCCCTCTCATTTAAATTTACTAAAGAAAAAATTTGTAAATTTTCTACAGTATAATTATTCTCTTTACAAAAAGACATAAAACTTCCATCAACTTCTATTGAAGAATCTATTACAGCTATTATTTCATCCGTTTTAAATCTATCCTTACCTTCAAGCTTTAAATCTTTCATAATAGATTTTTCTTCAACATAACATTCATCAAAATTAAAAAAATTTGAATTTAAAATACTTATCAACGATTCTTCTTTTTTTGTCATTTAAACTCTCTTTATAGTTTTAGTGTTTCTTTTTATATCTTTAATTATTTTTTTATGATTTTCTTTAAAATTGTTTTCTTCTAAATACTCAACATGTTTACAGTCTGGATACCCCATACAACAAAGAACAGGACCTTTTCTGAATATAGTTCTATATAACTCATTACCACAATCTGGACATTTCTTTCCATAAGGAAGTTTTCTACTTCCTCTACAATTAGGATAATCTTCACAACTATAAAAATCTCCATACTTACCAGAACGTATCAACATCTTTGATGTACAAATTGGACATTTTATATTGTCAGAAGCATATCTTTTATTTTTATCTGGAGCAAGAGTTATAATTCCATCTACAACTTCACAAGACATAATATTTCTACATTCAGGATATTTCCCACATCCTAAAAAATAACCCAAAGCACTTCTTTGTAATACCATCTTAGAATCACATTTTGTACAAACATAATCAGTTTCTATTTTAGTCTTTGTATATGCTTTATCTAATTCAGTTTTAAAATATTTAAAAAAATCTTCCATTGTTTCCAAATAAGTACATTTCCCTCCAGAAATTAAATCTAATTTGTTTTCAAGTTTAGAAGTATAATTATACTCCATAAAAGTAAAATGATCATCCAAAAGTTTTACAATGTTTTTACCTATCTGTGTAGGTATTAAAGATTTATTTTTACTTTCCACAAAATTTCTCGTTTCACAAATTGTTTTCATGATTGTTGCATAAGTAGATGGTCTTCCTATACCTTTACTTTCTAATTCTTTTATTAAAGTATGATTCTTAAATCTTGGAGGAGGTTGCGTAAATTTTTGATCTGCAAGAACACCTTTCTCCCCTATATTCAAAACATCTTTTACAAACAATGAAGGTAATAAAGAATCTGTTTCATTATCATCATCTTCTTCTACTCCTAATAAAGATAACCATCCAGCCTCTTTTAAAATTCTTCCATTTGTTTTTAAAACTCTTTTTTTATTAGTTTCTATTGTAATAGATGTAGTATCATATACAGCAGGTTTCATTTGACTTGCTACAAAATATTCCCAAATTAATTTATATATTTTTTCATCATCAGTTTTTGGATTATTTTCTGGCTCAATATTTACATCTGTTGGTCTAATAGCTTCATGACCATCTTGAGCAGAACTTTTATTTTTATAATTGTTAGGCTCTTTTGGTAAAGAATTAGAATGCTTTTTACTAATCCAATTCCTAACCATATCTATAGCTTCTGGTGATACCCTTAAACTGTCAGTTCTAATATAAGTAATTTTACCAGCTTGATATAAATCTTGAGCAATACTCATTGTATTAGATGATGATATTCCTAATCTACTTGAAGCTACCATCTGCAATTTAGCCGTGTTCAATGGAGGATAAGGATTTCTCTTTTTTTCTTTAGCAATTATATTTTTAACAACATATTTAGATTTTTCAAGTTCTTCCTTTATAAAAATAGCATCTTTTTTATTAGATATATTATCTTTATTATGTAAAGATACAAAAAAAGAATCTTTAGCCTTACAAAGCTCAACCTTTATATTCCAATATTCTTCAGGTTTGAAATTTTTAATTTCCTTTTCTCTTTCAACTATTAATTTCAACGCAACAGATTGAACCCTACCAGCAGAACAACCTCTTCCTAAACGCTTTATAACAAAAGGACTACCCATAAAACCAACTATTCTATCTAAAACTCTTCTTGCTATAGCAGCATTAGCTAAATTAAAATCAATTTCCCTTTCTTTTTTTAACCCGGTAGGTATGCCTATCTTAGTAAGTTCAGGAAATTCAACTCTTTTTATCTCCTTACGAAAACCTTTTAATCTATCAGCAATATGATAAGCTATAGCTTCACCCTCTCTATCAGGGTCAGTAGCTAAAATTATCTTGTCCGCTACCGTAGCCGCATCAAAAATTGATTGCATAACATCTATCTTATCCTTATTTATTACAAAACTAGTATTAAAATTATTTTCTAAATCAACACCTAATCTATGTTTAAATTTATAAGATAAATCAACAATATGACCAATAGATGCTAAAATAAAATAATCTTTATCTTTAGGAAGATATTTCTTAATAGTATTAATTTTAGATGGTGATTCAACTATAATTAAAACTTTTTCTTTTTGTGCCGACATACTTAACTCCTTAATCTTCTTAACCAATCCTTCGTTAAAGGATACAATTAACCACTAAAGACTTGACAAATCTCTTCATATATCAAAACAAAAAATATTAATTATTTTATTTAGTAAAGATTGCTTTAGTAATGTCTTCAGCAATAGAATTTGTTATTTCTTTTTTTAAATCATTTAAATGGTCTATATTTATATCTATTTTATATTCTTTTACACCATCTTTAATAAAACTTTCAAAATCAAAAATATCTCCTTTCTGCTTTCTTCTCATTAATTCCATCATACAAAATTTTGCTTCTTCTTTATATAATCCAAGAATTCTATAAGCTATTATCGTAACCGCTAATGCCTTAGAATCATTTTTTAATAGTTTATTTATGTCTTCTGTGCTCATTATATGATATATATCTTTTAATGATTAAAGAAATAGAAAATCCTTTCCAAACTATATTTGATATAGTAGAACATAGAAGATTAATAAACAGATTAAAGAAAAAAACAAAATCCATTTTAGGCATTTATGACGTAGCTTTTAATAACGACCAAACATTAATAGAAGATTTTGCTAAAGAATGTAATATAGATAAATCTTTAGCGTTATCTTTTCTTACAGTTTTTTTTGAAGAAATAAAAAAAGAAATGATGAATGGTGGTATAATTAAAATACGTAAACTTGGTAAATTCTATGTAAATGGACCTCATAAAGGATGTTCTGGAAAAACAATTATTCCACCAAAAAATTGCGCATTATTACCAAGGTTTAAACCGGCAGTTAGACTCAAAAGACTAATAAAATAATATCAAAACATGTATAATATGGAATATTTAATAACTGCTCTTTCTGATGTTGCTGATGAAGCAGATAAAAGAGGATTAGAATCTATAGCCGATGACCTAACTTCATTAATAACAACCATCTCTAAATTTGCTGTTGTAAAAAAAATTAAAGAAAATAGCAAAACAAAATATGAAGTTAAATCTGAAAAAAATCCTAATTGGAGCGGTGGCACCTATAATTCAAAAGAAAAAGCTAAAAAAAGATTAAAAGAAATAGAAATGTTTAAACATATGAAAAAGAAAGAATAATATTATTTAAATATAATTCCGCTACTTTCTTTTGTTGGCATAGATGTCTCAAGAGTTATTCCCGCTTTAGCAGCTCTAGACTGCATCACTATATCTACACCTTGTCTTACAGCTTTCTCAAATTGTCTTCTATCTTCAACACTCATATCTTCAAAAAACATTATTAAATTAACATCTTTAACCATTACCTTAGAATCAAATCCAACACAAAGCTCTATTGGCGTTATCAATAATTGCCTAGATATATTTCCATTTTGA
>Ga0307378_10002083_pt1 | contig 31336 bp, 4 predicted proteins | sample UN1MG_FD_202238 | JGI IMG/M metagenome (GOLD analysis project Ga0307378, IMG submission 202238) | Soil microbial communities from Risofladan, Vaasa, Finland - UN-1 | ecosystem: Environmental > Terrestrial > Soil > Coastal area > Acid sulfate soil | place: Finland: Risofladan, Vaasa | collected... | reverse complement strand
CAGCATCGTCCAGGGTGGTTTGCTCTCGGGGGCCCGGCGCCGACCTTTCGCCCACAACGACTGGCGGGCCGTGGACAAGCTTCTCGAGCAGTTTCGCCATGAGTATCGTCGCGTGCTGGTCGTGATCGAAGGCGTGTACAGCATGGACGGCGACATCCCCGATCTGCCTGGGTTCGTCGAAGTGAAGAAGCGCCACAACGCCCTGCTGATGATCGACGAGGCGCACTCGATGGGTACCCTGGGACCGCACGGACGCGGGATCTCGGAACATTGCGGGGTCGATCCGGCGGACGTGGACATCTGGATGGGCACGCTGAGCAAGTCCTTCGGTAGTTGCGGTGGGTACATTGCCGGCTCGAAGGCCCTGGTGGAGTACTTGAAGTACACGGCACCCGGTTTCGTCTTCAGCGTGGGCATGTCGCCACCGAACGCCGGGGCGGCACTCGCCGCGCTCCAAGTGCTGGAGGCCGAGCCCGAGCGGGTCACGCGGCTCCAGGAGCGGTCACGCTTGTTCCTCGAGCTGGCCAGGGAGCGTGGCCTGAACACCGGGATGAGCAAGGACTCGCCGGTGGTGCCGGTGATCTTGGGTAACTCGGTGCATTGTCTCCAGTTGTCCAAGGCCCTGTTCGTTCGGGGCGTGAACGTGCAGCCGATCCTTTACCCGGCCGTGGAAGAGAGCGCCGCCAGGTTGCGGTTCTTCCTCACGTCGATGCACACCGAAGAGCAGATCCGCTATGCGATCGACGTCGTAGCGGAGGAACTGGAGAAGATCGACCCTGTGCATCTGGGCCGGGCGAAGTCGCGGCGAAGGGCCTCCCTGGAGTCCATTCGATCCACCTGATCGGCCGGCGGCGAAGTGACGACGCGGCACGCCCGGAAGCCGGTTGCGTGCTCCGGATGCGCACCGATCGCATGCATCCGGTCCATGCGTTGCGAAAGCCGGCCGCATGCCGGTCCGTGGGTCACGCGGCAATCGTCCCTGCCGACGAAGCTTCCCACGCGGAGGGCCCGCGCACAAACAGCCTGGGCGATTCTCTCGGTGGGCCGCGCCTCGCCATTTTGGATGGGCTATTCCTGCGAAGTGCCAAAGCAGCGATCCGGGGCTGCAAACCTCCGAATGCAACAAAGCCCCGGCTTGCATCCGGGGCTTCGTCGATGGTCCGGTCGATTCGATCGAGATAGGTCGTCGGGCTGCCGGGGGCCCTGGCGTGAAGAGCAGGGCCCTTCGGGCGAACGTGCCCTAACGGTTCAGTTCGACACGGAAATTGAGCCCGTGCGCGAGGAAGTCCTCGTGATTCTGGTCGTTGATGCCCATCACCGTATTTTGCCCGAGGATATAGTCGATCGTGTTCGGGGCTCGGGCGATCCCGTCGACCCAGATTCCCGTCCAACCGACGCCGGCTGACACCGATCGGGTGAGCTGGTACTTCAGATCGACGCGGAGTTCCGCCGCGGGGCTCCACTCATGGAAGCGTCGGTCGTGGGAGAAGGCGGACGCCGCCATGTTCGAGATCTTCAGCACGCCTTCCTGGTCGTCGTCCAAGGCAGCGTCAATGACGCCCTGGGGATTCAGATGCTCTCCCAGCAGGCCTTGCTGCTTGATGTTCTGTTGGTTGAAGCCGGAGAAGAAGCGAGCCTCCGTGGACCACGTCCAGCGGTTGCCCGTGCGGTACCACCGCAATCCCACCTGCGGCCCAACGACGTGGTTCTCCACCCGGTTCTCCCACCAGCTATCGCCCAAGCCGTGAGGAATGTTTTCGGGCGGGGCGTCGTCCCCCTCGGCGATACGCTCTCGGGCATCGACGGAGAACCGGTCATCGATCTCCATGTATCGCGCCCCAACGAACCACTCCAGGATCCCGCCGCAGTGGAACGGGTGCATCCGGTACATGTAGCTCAGTTCCGCGCCCCACGTGGTGATCTTGTAACGGGCTTCCAGGTCGTCGAATCTGACCTGCAAGTCGTCGATCCAGAGAGGGCCGTCGCCTATGCCCACAGCAGGGGGATCGATTATGGTCCAGATGGGCCCCTGTAGGTGGTATTGCGGAGGCGAACCGAAGGGAGCATCGACAAAGACCACGTGCGCGTCCGAGGCACGCAGGGTCTGAGTTTGCGGGCGAATGTTGAGGAAACTGGAAAGCCAGCCGTGATGGCCCTCGATGAATCCGAAGTCATAGCGCTGCCCCGACACCCCGTCCGAATCGAACACTCCCGTGCTAAGCGTGCTGGATTCGATGACCTTCTGGGGCTCGAAGCCGGGATCGAAAAAGCCATCGTCGTCCACGTCGGGGTTTTGGGGCGTGATCACGACCCGTCGCGTGGTGGGGTCGCCGATCAATCCCGGGTCGGGTTTGCTGGGCCACATGAGCATCATGTCGAAGGAAAAGAAGAACCCTTCGTTTGCCCGGTACCCGCCCCCGTACTGGCTCATATCGGCCGGGGCGAAAAGTTGCAGATCGTCGATCCCCACTGGGTGGGCACCGAGAACGGGTACGGCGGCCACGAGTACCAATGTCCACGCTGCCAGTAACGTCTTTGTCCGGGATAGCGACATGGCTCCAATGTACCTCAGTGAGAGCTGAGTGATCGTATTCACACCGACTCCTCCGTGTGGAGAGTCCATGCATGCCGGTGGTGACGATAGTATCGGACACGCCAGTCGTGGCAGTTGAGCAAGAAAGGTAAAGCCTGCGGAAAATGACGGCGTTTTGCGTTCCCGCCCCACTCGTTACGTGAAAATAGGGGACATGGAGCGATTAGCGGTCCGGCGCGGAGAAGGGTGGCGAATTGAGCTGGGCGGTCAATGAGGCAAGGTTCCCGACCATCGGCAGTCCGCCGGGCAACTGATGAAGAGCGGGGCGAGTGTCGTCGAAGAGGACTACCGAAGAGCGGGCCGCAAGGCACCCGTCAAGGCTGCCAGAGATCGTGGGTGATCAGGAAATCGACCGCGGGGTCGATGTCCTTGGTGTCGCCTTCATTGCTGGAGGTCGCTTCGACCGTCTCGAAGGCGACTGCCAGGTTGGCAAACGCCAAGCCGGCATTGGACAAGCGGGCCCAGTTGTCCCGCGCTTCCAGCAGATCGTCCAGCGCGGAATCGAAGAGCCTGGCTAGGTCGTTCCCCCCTTCGGTGGCATAAGCTTCCACGCGAGGAAAGGAGACGACCCGGTTCGAGAACCCAGCTCCAGACAGCCAGGCCTCGTGGGGCCATGCCTCAAACGTGTCTTGCCCCGCCGAAGCGTGCAGCAAAGCGAGGTCTTCGTGGCCCGGCGTGCTGTACGCGTTGACATACCGGAAGGACGTGACCTGATTACGAAACCCATTGCCGACGAGTTGGGCCATCTCGGGCCAGGCCTCAAACGTATCCTTTCCGGCCGGATCGTCGTACAGCCTGGCCACGTCGTCTCCACCGGGAGTGGCATAGGCGTACACCGAATGAAACGACTTGACGCGGTTGAAGAACCCGTCGCCGTAGAGTCTGGCCTCGTTGGGCCACGCCTTCAGAGTGTCCTGCCCGATGGGGTCGTCGTACAGTCTGGCCACGTCCCCGTCGTCGGCCGTGGCGAAGGCGTGCACGTAGCGGAACGACTTGGCCCGGTTGTAGAAGCCGTCACCGTAGAGCTTGGCTTCCGTGGGCCAAGCCTTCAGCGTATCGCGCCCCCCGGGATTGTCGTAGAGGACGGCTACGTCGTTGTTGCCCTCGGTCGCGTAGGCGTGCACGTAGCGGAACGACTTGACCCGGTAGTAGAAGCCGTCGCCATAGAGCTTCGCTTCGTCGGGCCAGGCCTTGAACGTGTCTACGCCGTCGGGGTCGTCGTAGAGGGCGGCTACGTCGTCGTTGCCCTCGGTCGCGAAGGCGTGCACGTAGCGGAACGACTTGACCCGGTAGTAGAAGCCGTCGCCGTAGAGCTTCGCTTCGTTGGGCCAGGCCTTGAACGTGTCTACGCCGTCGGGGTCGTCGTAGAGGAGGGCCACGTCGCCGCTGCCCAGGGTGGAGAAGCCGTACACGTAGTCGAACGATTCGGCCCGGTTACGGAACCCCTCCCCGTACAGCTCGGCATAGTCGGGCTTGGCGACGAAGGTATCTTTCCCGGTCGCGTTGTCGTAGAGCGAGGCCACGTCGCCGCTGCCCGCGGTCGCGTATGCGATCACTTGCCCGAACAGCTCGGCCCGATTGGAGAACCCGTCGCCGGAGAGCGTGGCCGACCCCGGCGTGGCGATGAAGGTGTCACTCTCTGCGGAGTCGTATAGGTGAGCCACGGCGCCGCCGCGAGCGGTGATCGATTCCGCGCCCTCTATGGCCACCGTGTAGCCGTTGCGGGTGAGCGTACCCCGATTGGGCCACATCTCCATCACCTCTTCCGGGTCACTCCCGTAGAGGATCGCTTCGTCCCCAGGGCCGCCAAGGAAGGTCACCGACGAGACCTCGGTGGTCTCGAACTCGTACCGGAGGCCGTTGATGGCCACCTGGCGGGCCGTCGACGTCTCGAACTCGAACCGGTCTTCACCATCAGTCGCGAAGACGGTCACCGTGGTGCCGTCGCGGCTGAGCACGTTGGCCAAGCGGAGATCGACGTCGGAGTAGTCTCCGCTCAGCTTCAGATAGTAGACCTCACCCGGGGCGTCCACCTCGCGATCGATCCGCCGGTTCCCGTAGGTGGGGATCGAGACGGCCACGGGGGAGCCGCTCACGCCATCGGCGTACAACGCAAGCTCGACGTTCCCAAGCCCGACCTGGAAGTTCGCCTCCAGGGTCAGCACGCCCTGGCGCGTGGTCTGGAGTTGATACCAGAGCTCGCCGGCCGAGGGGTCCAGACCGTCGAGATCCAAAAAGGCGACCGTTCCTAGTGGTTGTGCAAGCGTGAAAGAGGCCGTGTATTGGTCGTCGGGGGTCTCCCCGGCGAACAGGTCCCCGTCCTGGTCCAGTGGCGTTCCCGAGGTGTCGAGGATCTGCGGCGCGACGACGATCGTGTACGCGCCTGCGGCCTGCTGCGGGGCAAACAGGATTTCGAGCGTTTGGGGATCCAGCCAGTTGTACCCCATGGGGGAGATGGGACCTTCCGGGCCGATGAAGCTCAGCACGTCCTCGGTCGGCGAGAAGCTGCTCTGGTTCATCGGCTGGTCAAATGCGACGCGCACGGCCTCGACCGGCCCCACCGCTACGCCGTCCGGCAGGTGGCCCACGATGCGCGGGGGGTCGGCGGGGCTGGCGCGCTCGAGAATCAGCGTCCAGCTTTCGAGGATCCCCTGGTCCAGCGCCGCGTCGTCGGTGACTTCCAGCGTCCACGTTCCCAGCGCGTTGGAGCCGTCGACGGCGGAAAGGAGCCCCTCCGGCCGATACCGCCCGGCAAACGGGGCCGCGCCCTGGGTGATGGAGGTCGCGGCTTCGTCGTCGAGCACCAAGCCGCTGAAGCCGTCGCCGCTGCCTCCGACGTCGGTGAAGAGCTCGATCCGGGTGAAGTCGGGGGCAAAGAGATAGACGTCCAAGTCGCTGTCGTAGGTATGCGAAATGGAGATCTGGACGTTGAGGTCGGCAATCACGAACGACTCGTCGATGGTGAGGGTCGACGTGATGGTGCCGAAGTCGGCGAGGTTCCTGGGGACGTCGGCGGAAGGATACTGGGTGCCCGGCAACACGGTGAAGTGCGTCACGTAGTCGTCGCCGCCGGTGCCGTCGGAGTCTCCGTCCAGAGGAGTGCCGAACAGGTCGCTCAGCCCGCTGCCGAGCGCGGTGAAGCGGTAGTTGTCCGGCGGCAACCGTTCCACGCTCGGTTCAAGCGTTGCCGTGAGTCCGGAAGCGTAGGCCGGAGTGACGGTAAGCGGGTAGTGGACGTCGTCCGCCGTATCGAGGCGTCCGTCGGCCCCGGCCCCCGTCAACTCCCAGTGACCGGCGTTGTTCACCGTGGTGGCTTCCATCGCTTCCGAGAAGTGGGCCTCGAAATGATCGACCGGCCCCAGGATCTGACCGCCGTCCGGCGGAAGCGGGTCGACCGAAGCGATTCGCGGCGGGATCACCGCTTCTCGCTCGATAATGATTCCCCACGCGTTCAACGTGCCCGGGTCGATTGCGTTGTCGTCGGTGACCTCCAGGGTCCAGGTGCCCTGGGCATCCAGACCGTCGAGGATGGAGAAGGGCTGTTCGGGCCGGAAACGGCCGCTGAAAGGCGACTGGCCGTCGATGACGGCCGTGTCCGCCTCGTCGTCGAGCACGGTGCCGGCGAAGTCGTTGCCGCTGCCGCCCACGTCGGTAAACAGCTCGATCCGGATGCCGTTGGGGGCGATAAGATAGACGTCCAGGTCGGCATCGTAGCTGTGCGTGATGTCGATCTTCACGTCGAGGTCGGCGATGGGGAAGGACTCCGCGACGGTCAAGGTCGACGTGACGGTGGCCCGGTCGTTGATCGGCTTGGGTACGTTGCCGGACGGATACCAGTCGGCCGGGAGCAGCCGGAAGTGAGTCACGTAGTCGTCGCCGCCGGTCCCATCCCCGTTTCCGTCCAGAGCCGTGCCGGACAGGCTGACGAGGCCGCCGCTGGCGACGGTGAGGCGATAGTTGCCGACGGGCAGTTGCCCCGCGCCGATCTCCAACGCGGCGGTCATCCCGTCCACGTACGGCGGCGAAACGGTAATCGCGTAGGGGACGTCATCGGCCGAGTCGAACAACCCGTCGGGCCCTGCTTCCAGCAGCTCCCAGAAGTCGGCATGGTTGACGCTGGCCGGGTTCATCTCTTTGGAGAAGCGAATATCGAGAATGTCCAGCGTTCCCCACGCGTCGTCGCCGTCGGCCGGAAGCGGGTCAATGGACGCGATGCGGGGTGGCAGCGCGACCCCCCGTTCGGCAACCAGTGCCCAGCCGTGGAGGATCCCTTGGTCCCGCGACCCATGGTCGCCGACCTCCAAGGTCCAGGTCCCCAGCACGTCCAAGCCGTCCATGGCCGACAGCGGTTCGAGGGGCCGATACCGTCCGGTGAAAGGAGCTTCGCCGTCGGTAATCGCGGTATCCGCTTCGTCGTCGAGAATGGTCGCGGCGAAATCGTCGCCGGCGCCGCCAACGCCGGAGAACATCGCGATTCGGGTGCCGTTGGGAGCGACGAGATAGACGTCCAGGTCGGCGTCGTAGGTGTGCGTGATCCGCAGCTCGACGTCGAGGTCGGCGACGGCGTACGACTCTTCGATCGTCAGCCTGGAAATGACCGTGCTGTGGTCCGTGATGCTCTGAGGCACGTCCTCCGCCGCGTACCGCTCGATCGTGGGATCGTCGATCGTGAAGCGGCCGACGTAGGCCGGTCCGGGCGTGCCGTGGGTGTCTCGGATTGCTTGCTCCGAGAGCGTGTAGGTCACCTCGCCGTCGCGCGGCAGACCGCTCGTGCTGTAGGCAACCGAGTCGTCGTCGAGCATCGTGGCCGCGGTCACCCAGCCGGCGCTGAGCAACAGGTCATCCACGTCCACCGACTGGGGATCGACCGGCTCGTTGAAATGGAGAACAATCTCCGCGGGCGGAGCGGACTCGACTGCGCCTTCCGGAGGCGTCGCCGAGATCACCGCCAGAGCCAACGCGTCGTAATAGAAAGTGGCCTGCCAAGCGCTGATCGGGTCGGCATCGCCCGCACGGAGGATCGTCCCCCCCTGAATCTCCATCACCTGGGGGCCTTCGGCGGTGGCCGGCGTCGTGTCGAACTGGAAGCTGACGGTGCCGACGTCCACGGGCGTGGCGCGATCGGCAGGGATCCCGTTGACCATCAGGTCCGCCGCGTCGAGCGTGAGTGGATCATACGCGTGCGAGAACTGGACGGTGAAGTCGACCGGTGCGCCGGAGACGATGGATTCGGCTGCCGGACTGCTGGCCGAAACGCTGAAGGACAGTTCCTCCAGCGTGCTGCGAGCATTGAGCCGCCCCCCCGTCGCAACCCGGCCGTTCAGCGAGGCGACGGGGTCGACGCCCTCGAGGATCGCGGTGCGGATCTGTTCGGCGCTGGCACTCGGAACCGCCGACCAGGCCAGGGCCGCCACACCCGACACGTGCGGAGCGGCCATACTGCTGCCGCTGTAGGTCCCGTAGCCACCACCGGGCAGCGTGCTATAGATGCTCGCGCCGGGGGCGGCCAGGTCGACCGACGCGGCGCCGTAGTTGCTGAACGAGGCGAGGCCGTCGTTGTGATCGGTGGCGGTAACCGCTACGACGTTCGGCAGGTCGTAGCCTGAGGGGTAGTGGGGGCTTTGGTCCGTGTCGACGCCGTCGTTGCCCGCCGCAGCGACAAACAGCACGCCCGCGTCTCCGCTGGCCTGGATGGCGTCGTGAAGCGCCTGGCTGTACGCCCCGCCCCCCCAGCTATTGTTGGTGACGCGAATACTGACCGCGTACTGGGATCTCATCATCGTGGCGTAGTTCAGCGCCTGCACGGCCGCGCTGGTGAAGCCGTTCCCCTGGGCATCGAGGAACTTCAGGGCCATGACGGAGCCGTTCCAGTTGACGCCGGTGATGCCCTGGCCGTTGTCGCCGGCCGCGGCGATCGTGCCCGACACGTGCGTGCCGTGGCCGTTATCGTCCATCGGATCGCCGTCGCCATTGGCGAAGTCGTACCCGTGGACGTCGTCCACGAATCCGTTTCCGTCGTCGTCGATGCCGTTGGAGGGCACCTCTCCGGGGTTGGTCCAGACGTTCGCCGCGAGATCGGGGTGGGTGTAGTCGACGCCCGTATCGATCACTCCCACGACGATGCTTGCACTCCCCGTGGTAAGCTCCCATGCCTCGGGGGCGTCGATGTCCGCGTCCGACGTGCCACCCGTCTGCCCCGTGTTGTGCAGGCCCCAAAGCGCCGAGAACTCGTCGTCGTTGGGGAACGCTTCGGTTGCGAGCACCGCATTCGGTTCCGCATAGGCGACCTGCGGATTGCTGCCCAACCAGGCTTCAACCGTACTGAGGTCAACTTCCGGGTCCGACTGAAGGAGGACCATGCCCTGCAAGCCCAGGCCGCAGATGACCTGCGTCGGGAACGGTGAGCTTTCCAGCAGGTCTGCCGCGCCGGCAACGTCCCCCGCCAGGTAGGTTGCCTCCGGTGTGAGTTGAACGACCCATTGACTGGGCGCCGCGGCAGTCGATTCGTCCGGCCACACCGTCCGTGGCCCGGACGGCTCGGTCTCAAGTTGCAGAGGGCCCGGCGGGAGATCGGCTTTGGGCGCGGGCGCGGGCGCGAGCTGTTCAAACCAAGCAACGTCGACGGTGGGCGTCCAGGAAGCCGGCGGCAGCTCGTCGGCCGCAGCGCCGATGCTCAGAAGGGCCCGCTGCTCCAACGACTCCAATCGGCACCGCCGCGGGCAGACGGCAGCGGAGGTCCGCGCACGGGAAAGGAGCGTGCGCCGCAGGCAACCACCCGCGATCGCTCGAAACTGTTCTATCGCCGAGGAGAGCCTTCGCCTCATCGGATTTCCCTAGCCAAGGAGGGCGGTGGATCGAATGGGGGGAGTCCATCGGGCCTCCGCAACGGCCGTCCGGCCTCCGGGCGACAAACACGACGCAGCCGCTGAGGTACACGCGACGGCCGACAAAACGGTCGACCGGGTTCGGGACCTTCGCCGCCAACTCCTCCGAAGACGATGCCCCAGGCCCATCGCCGCCATTGTACCCCGGAACGGCAAAAGGCAGTATGCGAGATGCCTGGATTTCTACGACGCGGGCACATCTCGGCTCCGGGAAAGGGGCGCGCGAGGTGAACGCCGCCGAAGGCAGCGGACCGATCGGGGCTGTCGACTTCCTCAAGCATCTGGCGCGCGCGACAATTGCCCTTTAGACGGCTGGACACCGGTTTCGTTCGACGTCGAGGATGGACACCCTCCCCGGTTCCTTCAATCCAAGGTCGTTTCGGTTCCCCCCAGGAACCCGTGTGCCGCAATCTCAGATTCTACCAAGTCCGCTCGGTGCTGAAGAGGAAATCGAGGGCGGCGGTGTTGACGTCCTCGGTGTCGCTGGCATTGCTCTGCCTAGCGACCACCTCTTCAAAGTCACTGACCCAATACGCGTAGCCGAGTAGCTCGTTGGACAGGCTAGCCCGGTTCGCGGCGGCCGCGACGTGATCGGGGTACTCCTCAAGCGCCGAGTCGTTCAGATACGCCTTATCGGATCCGCCGCTGGTCGAGTACGCGTACACTTTGGCGAAGGCGGACGCCCTGTTGTAGTAGACCCCGTTGTAGAGCTTGACCGACTCCGGCGTGGCCACGAGCGTGTCCTTGGACGGGGAGTCGTACAACTTGGCCACGTCGTTCCCACCCGGAGTGGCATAGGCGTACACGGAGTAGAACCCCTTGGCCCGGTTGAAGAACCCGCCGCCATTGCCATAGAGCTTGGCCTCGTTGGGCCATGCCTTCAGGGTGTCTTGTCCGCTGGGATCGTCGTACAGGACGGCCGTGTCCTTATCGCCCTCGGTGGCGTAGGCGTGCACGAAGCTGAACGCGTTGGCCTTGTTGTAGAAGCCCTCACCGTAGAGCTTGGCTTCGCTGGGCCAGGCCTTGAACGTGTCGCGTACTCCGGGGCTATCGTAGAGGACGGCCGTGTCCCCGCCGTCCTTGGTAGCGTAGCCGTAGACGGAGTCGAACCCCTTGGCCCGGTTGAAGAACCCGCCGCCATTGGCATAGAGCTTGGCCTCGTTGGGCCAAGCCTTGAAGGTATCCACGCCGTCAGGATCGTCGTACAGGACGGCCACGTCCCCATCGCCTTCGGTGGCGAAGGCGTGCACGAAACTGAACGAGCTGACCCTGTTGAAGAACCCGGTCCCGTAGAGCTTGGCCTCGGTGGGCCACGCCTTGAACGTGTCCTTCCCGCCCGGATCGTCGTACAGGACCGCCGTATCTCCGCCGCCCGCCGTGGCGAAGGCGTACACGGAGTCGAACGAGGCGACCTTGTTGTAGAAGCCGTCGCCATAGAGCTTGGCCTCGCTGGGCCACGCCTTGAACGTGTCCGCGGAATGAGGGTCGTCGTACAAGACGGCCATGTCGCCGCTGCCCTCGGTGCCGTACGCGTGCACGTGGCTGAACGACTTGGCGATCGTGTAGAAGCCGTCGCCATAGAGCTTGGCGATGCCGGGCCACGCCTTGAGCGTGTCCTTGCCTTCCGGGTTGTCGTGCAGGATGGCGAAGTCCGTGCCGCCGCCGCCAAGGGCAAAGACCCATTCCACGTTGGCTGCGGACACGTTGTACCGGCTGGCGGAAAACGCAGCGTGGTCCGGGTAGAGGTCGACCGTCTCGTCGAGCGCGGTCCCCTTGATGACAACTTCGTCGTGACCGCCTTGCCCGTCAAACCGAATGGAGAGGACCTCCGGTCGGATCGCGTACCGCACGCCGTTGACCAACACGACCGACGTGGCGGCCGTGGGACCGGCGTAGAACTCGAAGCGGTCGTCCCCGGACGTGCCCGGCAGATTGAGCACGGTCGACGTTCCGCCGCTCGCGCCGTCGGCGAAGTAAACGCCTCCGATGCTCCCGGTGATCGCGCCCCCTCCGGTGCCGCCGCCGCTGACGGCGTTGACGCGGAAGTGACGGTGGTAGACGCCGTTGGCGTCGGCGTCCGGACCGGTCCACACGACGGCGAAGTCGCCGTCGGCGTCCAAGGCCACCGCCGAGCTTGTCTGATTGCCGATCACGTTGGCATTCACCTGGAACTCACCCACGACCAGCCCGGTGTCCGGATCGACGTAATCGTTTCCGTCGACGTCGTAGGCGCGGGCGTAGATGCCGCGGTCCGCCGCGTCGGGGTTATCCTGGCCGACGGTCGTCCAGGTGACGACGAAATCGCCTTCGCCGCTCATGGAGACGTCCGGCTGGAACTGCCAGTAGAGCGTGGTCTGGTTGACGCGGAATGAGCTGCCCAGCGCGGCACCGCCGGCACCGTAGCGACGGGCATAGACGCCCCAGTCGCTGCCGTCTTGGATGTCACTGGCCCAGACCACCACGAAGTTGCCGTCTGCGTCCATGCCGACATGCGCGTCGGTTTGATCGTCGAGCGTGAAGGTATTGACAAGGAACTGCCCGCTCAGCGGCGCGCCCGCCGCGCTGTAGCGTCGTCCGACAACGCCCCATTCGCTGCCGTCGCCGGGCTGATTGAAGGCCGACCACACGATGGTGAAGTTGCCGTCCTCGTCCATGGCGATATCGGAATCCGCCTGACGATTGAGGACCGTGGTGTTCACCGGGAACTCATCGCCCTTGGCCTCGCCGAGGTAGTCGTAGCGGCGAGCGTACACACCATCCTGGTCTCCGTCCTGGCCGTAGCTGGTCCAAGTGACGGCGAAGTCGCCGCGGTCGTCCATGGCCACACTGGGCACCGTCTGGCCATACTTGCGGGCGTCGCCCGACTGATTGACTATGAACTGCTCGGCCAAAGGCTGACCGAAGGCATCGAACACGCGAGCGAAGATGCCCACCCGGTCGATCGTGCCCTGGTCGTCCACTTCCCCTTCGCCGGACCAGGTGACCACGAAGCTGCCGAACGCGTTCATCGCCACGGCCGGTTGGAGCTGGTCGCCCGTCCGGTAGCTGTTGACGATGAACTCGCCGCCAATCGGATTGCCGAAGCGGTCGTACCGGCGGGCCTTGATGTTGCTGTCGACTCCGATCACCGCGCCGGTGGCGTCCAGCACGTCGGCCGTCTCGACCCAAGCGACCACGTAATTGCCGCTGGCGTCGGACGCCACGGCCGGGCTGTCTTGGTTGCCCGCGTCGTTGAAGTTGACCAGCTTATCCTCGTAGTCCGGATCGGGATCGCCAGGGCGGCTTCGATCGCCGTCCAGGGCGGGCCCGCCGGCTTCGTCGGAAACGATGAACGTCCGCCGGAAATCGCCGTCCGGCGAGCCGTCGTAGTCGCCGTCCAGACGGTTGCCGAACTGGTCCTCGACGTAGCTGCGGATTCTCAACACGTACGTCCCCGGGCCGAGCGGCTGCTTGCCCGGGTCGCTCGGATCGCCGTCGAGCATGAGCACGGCTTCGTACTTGTTGGTCTCCTCGGGCAGGATCGGGAACGGACTGGCGGAGGTCTGGTTCAGCCCGAACTGCACCGCGGCCACCCCGCCGGAGAGCACCTGCCCGTTGCGGGTGAGGATCCAATTGCTCCGGTTGGTGATGCTGTCGATCAGCGACGGCGAGCTGTCGATGAGGTCCTCGCTGAAGCTGACGATCAAGGTCGTGGGGCCCTCGTCGACCACCACGCCATCGGTCAACTGTTGGAGGGCGACGTCGGTGCCCGTCGAGATGACGTTGATCACGTCGGCCACCATCGGGCCGGCGTCGTCCTCCGAGGCCTCCGACCGCTTGTAGAAGATCCCGAGCGACGCCGGGATGAGCGAGTCGTAGCCCTCGCGGACGAAGACCGTATCGCCCGTGTCGTCCACGGCGACGCTGGCGTACAGGCCCGGGGTACCGGTGAACACGGTGAAGTTGCCGCCCAGCTCCCCGTTGGGGCCCAGCGACGGATCGCCCACCCGGTCGTTCTTGGCGTACCGCTGCGCCTTGTTCGCCCAGACGATCACGAAGTCCCCGTCAACGTCCATCGCCGCCTGAGATCGTGAGGCGTCGCCGGCCGTGTTGACCTGGAACTCACCCAGCGGCACCGGCAATCCCGTGGTCGGGTCGGTCACCTCGAATTCGGTGGCGTCGGCGTTGAACCGCTTGGCCATCACGTTCAGGTGCTCGTTGGGATCGGGGGCCCTCAGCTCGTCGGTCCACGTGATGACGAAATCGCCGTCGGCATCCATGGCCGCCGAGGACCACTTCTGATTGCCGGTTGGCTGAGCCACCGGTAGTCCCGTGATCGGGTCCGGTGCCGTTGGCACGTCGTTGACGAGGAACTCGCCGCTGGTCGACTGGGTGATCATGTCGATCCAGTCGGCATAGGCGGACACGCGGGTGTGGAAGCCGACCGTGCCGAAGCTGACGTTGAACGAGATCGCGTCGGAATCGGCCGGGAGGTACTCCGAGCCGCCGCTGACCACGCCGGCGATCATCCCGTTGATGAAGGTTGGCCCACCCGAGTCGCCGTGCGACGAAGTGCCTTCCTCTTGGCCGAGGCCGAGGTCGCCGATCCCGAGCACCATGCCGAGGGCGTCGTTCCCCTGCAACCCGCTATCGAAGTCGTAGATCAGCAGCTTGCCGGCGGGAATGTCGAACGAGCCGATACCGAGCAGGAAGTCGAACGTCGACAGGCCGTTGAGGTCGTCGCCGTACGCCTCGTACTCGTTCCATTCGATCCGCTTCTGCCCGTCGTAGAACTGTTCCGCCCCCTGGCCCGCAACCCCATAGCCGACCATGTCGACTCGTTGGTTGAGCTCATTGCCGCCCCGGTAGAGGTCGTATCGCTCCGCCTCGGCCGGCGCATCCTCGGGCAAGACGATGATGGCCAGGTCGTTGGCGTTCAAGATATCGCCGTTCCAGCCCGGGTGGATGATGATGTCGGTGGCGATTATCGAGGTCGGGCCGCTGGGCGTGTCGAACTTCACCTCCATGAAGGGCGTGGGAATGCCGCCGCCGAAGTCGACCACGTGGGCTGCCGTAAGGATGTGCCGACCCGTCCGCAAGAGCGAGCCGGTCCCGGATCCGCCCGTCAACGGGTCGATCAACTGGACGACGCCGTCGTAGCCGGAAGCGGGATTCACGACGTGGTTGTCCGGGTTGTCGGTCGACACGGCGAAATAGGCGTCGGGATACTGGACGCGAGCATTGTAGTCGTAGTCCCTGACGCCGGCGGCGTTGGCCGCGTAGCGGAAGGCATCGTTCGAGGCGAACTTCTTCGCGTAGATGTTCGACTGGTTCGCCGCGTCGCCGTCCTGGCCGAACGAGGTCCACGAGATCACGAAGTCCCCCTCCGCGCTCATGGCGACCGAGGGGTGCATCTGGTTGTTCGCCGTGGTGTCGTTCACCAGGAACTCGCCGCCGTAGCCTTCGAGCAGCGTGCTGGCGGTCACGTCGGACACGGGGTCCACGAAGCTCGTGTTGGCGACGACAATCTGCTCCTGGTTCCTCCCGGCGCCTTGGTCCACGAAATAGACGATGACTTCCGTGAGGCTCGTCGCCTGCACCTGGACTCGGTTGACGTCGCCGCCCAGGACGCTGAGCTGGGCTTCGATCTGGTCGACGCTGGCAGCCGGATTGCCGTCAATCCGGATCGGGGCGGTGACGTTCGCCGTGCTCGGGTCGTCGTCGCCATCCCAGAAGAGCGTGAACGTGCCCGCCGGACTCCGGCTGAACGTGAGCACCTGGACCTCGTCCGCTCCACCCAACCGCTGCCCGGATGGACTGAACCGCTGCGCGTAAACGCCGTAGCCGTCGCCGTCGCGGGCGCGGCCTTCCAGGTCCGTGGTCGTGTCGCTGCTCTGCCAGGTGACGACGAAGTCGCCGTCCACGTCCATGGCCACGGCGGCGTACCGCTGGTGGCCTTCCGTGACGGAGTTCACCCGGAACGCGTCGTCGAACGGACGCCCCTCGGCATCGTAGCGTCGCGCCCAGACGTTCCAATTGGGGATGGCCGCGGTGCCGTCGTTCTGCTCCCAGGTGACGACGAAGTCGCCGTCGGAGTCGCGGGCGACGGAGGCGAACATGGCGGTCGGTTTGTTGGTGACCTGGAAGGCGTCGTCGGGGATCGGGCCGGTGGAGACCCGCTGGATCGCAGTTCCCGACCAGCGGAGGTCGTTGTACACCCGGGCGTACACGCCCCCGGACGTCGTGTCGGTCCAGACCACCACGAATTCGCCGTCGCCGTCGGAGGCCACGGCCCGCGGGGCGTATTCCGCGCCGGTGTTGCCGACGAGCACTTGATCGCCGCCGGTCGATGGGTTGACCGGCTCTTCCGTCGTGGCGGTGAACCCGACGACGTTGAACCGCCCGATGTTGTCCGAGCCGTAGGGATTCAGACCGGACGAAGAGAGCGGATTGCCGACCACGTCGCGGAGCGTGCCGGAGATGATGATTTCGTACTGGCCGGCGGGGAGTGCCGTCACGCCGGCGCCGGTGCCGTTGCCGTCCAGCTCGATCACGGCTTCCCACTTGTTGGTCCGGGCGACCCCGGGGAACATCTTGGAAGCCTTGTTCAGGTCGAACTGGACCGATTGGATCCCTCCGATCAACACGGTCCCGTCCTTCACCAGGCTGTAGTTGGCGGTATTGAGAACGCTGTCGGCCACCAGCGACGGATTGCCGACCATCATCTTCTCGTCGAACACGACCACGATGTAGTTCGGCGCCTCGGTAACCTGGCCGCCATACCCGATGCGCTCGCCGTAGATCGTGGTGATATCGCTCACCTTGGGACCGGCCGTATCGGTCGGCTCGTCGTACCGGCGGAAGTAGATCCCGTGGCGGTCACCCACGCCCCCGCCGCTCCAGACGACGATTCGGTCGCCGTCGGGCTCCATGCCGATGGTGGGAAACTGCTGGATGCCGCCGGAGGTCACGTTGACCCGGGTCTGGACCCCGACGAACTCGGGTGCGTCCTCCGGGTCCCGCGCGTGGAACTGACGGATCCAAACGCCCTCGGTGTCGGCATTGGTCACCGACTGCGACATTGGATCGAGTGGGTGCGGCACGGCGCCGTTGCCGTTCCAGACGACGGCGTAGTCGCCGTCGGCGTCCATGGCGACGGAAGGATTCACCTGGCCGAAGGCGAAGTTGTCGCTGTTGAAACTCGACGCCGGCACGTTGGAGGTGTCGATCGTAATGACCAGGTTGGCTTGATGGTCATGATCCCATTGCTCCGTCCCGTCGGCGTCGTACCGCCGGAAGTAGACGCCATAGCTGTCCGCGCCGCTCGATGCGTCGTCCTCGTTGTCCTGGAAGGCTTCCCAAACGATGATGAACTCGCCGGCACCGTCGACGGCGATCTGGGGGTTCCGGGCCTGACGTTCAATCTCGTTCCCCCCGCCCGCGTTCTCGGGCGTGTGTTCCGGGTCGTGCAAGAAGCTGTCATCGCCGACGTTGACCTGGAACTCGTCCGTCGTGGTCGACTGCGCGTTGACTCGGGGCGTGCCGTCGGGGTTGAACAGCCGGCCAACGATCACGCTGTCAATCGCCGCTCCGTTTCGCATGTTGATGACCTGGTCCCACGCCACGACGAAATCCCCGTTGGCAGCCATACCCACCGCGGGATTCAATTCAATGCTGCCGGGCCCGAGGTTCGTGCCCGGAATCGACACCTGGTTCACCAGGAACTCGCTGCCGACGCGATCGCCTTCGTAGTTGAACACCTGGCCGCGAACGTCGTTGAAGTAGCTGAACGGCTGTCCCTTCGTGGCCCAGACCACCACGAAGTTTCCGAACTCGTCCATGGCCGCGGCCGGGTTGAGCTGGTCCTGTTGGGTGCTCGTATTGACCCGGAACTGATCACCGATAGGGACGCCGACCGAACTGAACCGCTGCCCGTAGATGCCCCAGCTACCGTCGGCATTATCCCCCACTTCGATCAGGTTCCCCTTGTCGTCGCGGACCTCGTTCCTGGCCTCCCACACGACCACGAATTCGCCGTCCGCGTCGATGGCCACGGCGGCGTTTCGCTGCTCTCCGCCGGCAATCAAGTTGACGCGCAAGGGGGGCATCTCGCGCAGTTGGCCCGGATGGCTCGGGTCCGGCTGGAGAATCGGGTCGTTGTTGCGGTCGTACATCCGGACGTACACGCCCGCGCCCGCGGGATCGGTCGGATCGTCTTCGCCGTAGCTGGTCCAGACGACCGCGAAGTCGCCGTCGTGGTCGACGGCGACCGAGCGGGTGCTCTGCTCGTACCCGAAGCCGGTCCCGAAAGCGGCGCCAAATCGCTGCTCCGCCCCGGTGGATTCGTTCACGCGGAACTCCGCGCCATACTGCTGCGACGCGGCGGCCACCCCGAAGTTCAGCTTGAAGCCATTGTAGCCCGTACCATCCAGCCGTGTCCCGGGTGTGCCGTCGAAGTCCCCGTCGAGCGCATTGCCGCCGAAGAAGGGGTCCTCATACTCGGCGATAAACGCCCCGTCGGGCTGCACTCGATAACGATAGCGGTCGTTGATGCTGTCGAGGACCGCAAGGACGTAGTTGCCCACGGGCAACGGGTCGTTCACGGGCGTCAGAGGGTTCCCGTCCAACGTGACGGCCGCTTCGTACTTCCGGCTTTCGTTGTTCCACCCGAAGGTCACCTCCGTCACTGCCCCGGGGATTTCCTGGCCGTTGCGCAGCAAGGTCCAGTTGGCCAGATCGTAGGGACCGTCCGGCCCCGGCTCCGTGCGGTCGACAGAGCCGTCGCGGGGGGGCGTGTCGAACAAGACCTCCCGGGTGCTGAGCTCCTCGCCGAACACGACGACCAACTCCGTGACGGACATCGGGTCCAGAACGTCTCCATTCAGGATGGAATCCCGGCCGCTTGTCAATACGTCGGTGACCCAAGGGCCGTCGTTGTCGGTCATCGACCGGGCCTTGCTGCCGTCGAATTTGTACACCCAACTGTTGGCGGGCGAAACGACGCCCTCCGGAGGAGGACCGGTCCAGACGACGACGAAGTTGCCCGCGCCGTCCGAACTGATCGAAGGGAGCCACTGGTTTCCCTCGCCCGCGTAATTCACGCGGGTCTCGGAGCCCACGCGGGAAGCAGAGAGACTGAACTGCTGATAGAAGACGCCCTGTCCGGACAGGTCTTCCTGGCCCGGCCGGTCACCGCGGCCGCTCCAGGTGACGACGAAGTCTCCCCGGTGATCCATGGCAATCGAGGAATAGGTTTGCACTCCATTGACGGAGGAATTCACCAGGAACTCGTCGGTTGCCGTAAGGCCGATCCCTACATCGATCGACCATTCCTTGAGGTAAGCGCTTATCGCGGGATCGAGAGGATCATTCCAGTCCGGCGCATAGGGGCCTGGTCGGGAGTCAACGATTCTAAGTTCCCACAGGCCCGTTACTTGTTCGCCGTCAAACGCCGCCAAGGTGCCCGGGGCCGGCACGAACCGACCGGTGAAAGGCGGCTGGGCGCTGGGGTACTGGTTGATCGCTATCAGCGCCTCATCATCGAAAACGGTTCCCACGAAGTTGCCGGGGTCGCCCGGCCCCCCCAGAAAGTTCCCGGTGGGCTGCTGCGGCACCCGATCGGCCAGCGTGACGAGGGTCCCTGACGGGCTGACCAGAGATACGGTCAGGTCACTGGGCCGGGGGTGGAGAATTTGCAGCGCCACGTCCAAATCGGTGATCGAGAAACTCTCGGTCACCTCAAGGGTCCAAGTCAAAAAGCCCGCGTGAGGAATCAGTATCCCTTCGGGAGGAATATCCGCCGTGTACGTCGCCCGTGGCTCTGCCTGGACCAGCGTCTGCCGGGAAATCTGCCGGCCGTAGACTCCGGTGTGGTTTCCGTCCGGGCCCGTCCACGTGACCACGTACGAAGACCCGTCCGCGTTCATGTCCACGTCGGGGTAGTCCTGGTTGCCGTTCGTGGTCGTGTTGACGACGAACTCGCCGAAGAGGTACCCCATATTACCCAGCGCGGGCTGGGGCGACCCGTCGGGCCAGAAGCTTCGCGCGACGATGTCCGTGCCGACCCCGTTCTGATCGCTGGCCCAAACGATGACGAAGCCACCCGTGGAGTCGACGGCCACGTTGGAAAGCCGTTGGTTTCCTTCGGTCGTCACGTTCGCGCGGAACTCGGGCGCCAGCGGCTGGCCGAACGAGTCGTATCGTCGGGCATAGACGCCGTACCCGGTCCCCAACTCGCCGTTACTCTCCTGAGCATAGCTGGACCAGGTGATCACGAAGTCGCCGTCCGGGTCCATGTCGACCTCGGACCATTTCTGATGAGTCCGCCTGGGGTCGGAGGGATCGAGATCTCCCCGTCCAAAGGCGTTGACGCGGAAGACGGCCTCGTCCACCGCGGTGGCCTCGTTGTCACGCGAAGTCCCGTCGGCGAAAAAGCGCTTGGCGTAGACGTCGGCATCGCCGCCGCGATAGTTGGTCCAGGTGACGATGAAGTCACCGTCGGCGTCGCAGGCGATGGTGGGGAAACGCTGATCGTCGGAGGCAAAGCTCGGGTCGGTGGTCACCCGGACGCCAACCGCGTTGTCCCTTTCGGAATCGTCCCAAAGGCCGTTGCCGTTCCTGTCTTCCTCCGGATCCACAATGCCGTCGCCGTCGGTGTCTTCTTCGTTGGCAACGAAGCCGTTGTGGTTCAAGTCGAGGTCGGCGGGGGTCCCGTCGGCGTCGTAGAGCCGCACGAAAACGTGATCGTGGAACCCGTCGTTGAGCGTCCAGGCAATGACGTAATCTCCGTCGGCGTCGGAGGCGACCGCCCCCTGGGCTTCCGCGTAGGTCGTTCCCGGGCCAACACCTTCGTCTTTGCCTCCTTTTCCCTCGCTGATCGCGGTGAATAGGAAGGAGACATCGGACCCGTCGGGAACCAGACCGGTGCGCGACAACGGGTTACCGATCGCGTCGCGAAGGCCGGAGTGTGGCACGATCCCCGCGACCGGGTCGGCGGCCACCGGTCGCAACGCGGTTAGAGTGTAATCCCCACCCGGCAAGGGATCTACAAACGTGACCACCGCCTCATACTTGTTCGTTTCGGGATACTGGCCCGGGAATTCCACCGATCCCCGGTTCAAGCCGAACTTCACCGTGGCGATGGCGTCCTCGAATTCCTCGCCGGCGCGCATCAGGAGCCAGTTGTCGGGGTTCTCGACGCTGTCGGGATGCTTGCCCGCGCCCCACGGGTCCCCGGTCCCGTCGTCCTTATGGCCCGCGTGGGTCCACATGTCTTCGTCAAAGACGACGATGAGGTATTCGGGGGCTTCGACGTCTTCCGTGCCGTCGACCAGAAGCGGCCCGGCGGCGGCGTCCGGCTGCCACATCTCAAAAGCGCGGGGGCCCGCGTTGTCGACGGGCTCGTCGTAGCGTCGGGCGAAGATGCCGTCGGGGTCGCCCGGACCGGCCCCGTTCCAAACCACGATCGAGTCGCCGTCCGGCTCCATGGCGATCGAGGGGAAGTGCTGCACCCCGCCCTCGGTGTAGTTGACTCGCTGTTGCTGGGTGACGTAATCCGCCGGCCGGCCGCCGTTTCCCGTTTGGAACCAGCGGACAAACACCCCTTCGTTGTCGTGATTGACGACCAGGCGTGGATCGCTGGAGAAGAAAGCCGTCGGCTCCGCGCCGTTCCCGTTCCAGACGACCGCGAAGTCGCCGTCGCCGTCGATCGCCACCGAGGGGTTGACTTGAGCGAACGCGAAGTTGGTATCAACCCCCCCGCCCGTGTTCACCATGTTGGCGTTGTAGTAGCCGCGGGCAGCCCCGTCCGTTCCGAACATGCGGAAGTAGATCCCGTAGCTGTCGTCCCAGTCGAGAATGTCCCGGCTGGGAAAGTCGCCTTGGGCGTTGGGGTCCTCGTCGATATCGTTGTCTTGGTGCGATTCCCAAACCACGATGAAGTTGCCCTGATCATCCATCACGATCTGGGGATTCCTCGCCGTTCGCTGCAGATCCGTCGGAGCGAGCTGGTCGACGGGGTTCTGGTGCTCGTAGTGCTCCGGGTCGGATTGGAAATTGCCGAAGGCGGGGGTGGGTGTGTTTTCAATCGTGTCGGGGCTGATCTGGAATTCGAGGTTGTCGCCGGTCCAGGCATTCACCCTGGGTTGGCCGTCGGAATCGAACAACCGGCCGACGATCAGCGTGTCGAGCCAGGCGCCGTCGTCATGGATAGTGATCAGCTCCCAGACGAGGACGATGTTGCCCCCGTCGTCGAGGGCGACTTGGGGGTTGACTTCGGTGCCGCCTCCGCCCGACGGAAGCCTGCCGAGTCCCGGCACGCCCGGTATGTCGCGCGAGTTCGCCCGGAACTCCCCGCCGACGAGCTCTCCCCGCCGGCTGTACCGCTGCGCGTTCACGTCGTGGAAGAAGCTGAAGTTCTGCCCGTGCGTGTGCACCCAGGTGGCGACGAAGTTGCCGTAGCTGTCCACGGCGACGGCGGGGTCGGTCTGGTCACCCAGGGTGTCGGTATTGACGCGGAACTCCTTGGCGGTATCGCCCGGGCCGATGATGCCGTCTCGGTTGGTGTCGGAGATGACCGGATCGCCGTGCGCGTTGAATCGCCGGCCGTAAATGCCCCAACTCTCGTCGGGATGATCTCCCACGGTTCCGTCGGCGTATACGTTTTTCGCTTCCCAAACGATGATAAAATCCCCGTCGGCGTCCATCGCCACGGAAGCATTCCGCTGGTCGCCGGTGAAGGTCGTGTTGACCCGTATCTCGTTGGTCAGCGCCTCGTCGTTGCGATCGTACATCCGCATGTACACGCCCGCCCCCTGCGGATCGTTCGTATCGTCCTGGCCGTAGCTGGTCCAAACCACCACGAAGTCGCCGTCGTGGTCGACGGCCACCGAGCGTTTGTTCTCCTCCCTGGCGAACCCGGTGCCCATCGTCGGGCTGACGTGCTGGAGGTAGCGGGTTTCCTGGTTGACGCGGAACTCGGGGCCGTTCGTCGGCTCGTTGCTGACGAAGAAATCGAGGACGAAGCCTCGGCCCGGCGACGTGGCGGGGATGCCGTCGTAGTCGCCGTCCAGCTCGTTCCGGCCGTCCGTGATCGAGCTCAGGGCGGTCAACGAGTACGCTCCCGGCTGCAAGCCCGGCGTGCCGGGGAGCGGGCCGTTCGTGTCGAAGGTGATCGTGGCCACGTACTTGCGGCTGGCGTTTCGGGTGAACGTGATTCCGTTGACGCTCGCGATCCAGTCAATCACTTCGCCGCCGTCGCGCTCCAATGCCCAGTTCAGGGGATTGAGCACGCTGTCGAAGCCCACCTTTCCGCCCGTGACGGAAAGTCCCTCGCCAAAGACGATCTCCAGCTTGTCGATCGGTTGGACCGTGGAATCGAGCACGCCGCCCGGGAACACGCGGTCTCCGTGGAAGAGCACGTCGGTGACGATCGGCGGATCGTTGTCGAGCTCGGCTTGGACTCCGGCGCTCTGATACCGGTAGACGCCGGTGGGGACGCCCACTCCGGTCCACACGGCCACGAAGTTGCCCTCGCCGTCCATTTCGACCGAGGGAAGCCACTGGTCGCCCGTGATGTCCTGGTTCATGCGGGTTTCCAGGCCGACGGGAATCACGCCGAACCCGAAGGGGCTCGGGTTGTACCGCTGGAAGAAGACGCCGAATCCGCTCTCGTCTTCCTGGCGGAACTGGTTGCCGTAGCCGCTCCAGGTGATGACGAACTGGCCCTGGTGGTCCATGGCGACCGACGAGAACAACTGATTGGCCAGCGTGCTGGTGTTCACCCGGAATTCCGTGGAGGTGGCCGTGATCACGCCCACGAACGGGTCGGAGGGCGTGGTCGGAATCGCAAAGGTCCGCCCGTAGATGCCCCAGCCGCTCCCGTCTTGCCCCGAGCTGGACCAGGTGACCACGAAGTTCCGGCCGCCGAGATCCATGGCGACCTTCGGATACCGTTGGGCTCCGTCGGTCGTCTGGTTCACGAGGATCTCACCCGCCTGCCAGCCGGTGAACCCCAGGCCGGGGGCGATGGGAATGGGTGCCCCGTCCGAGGTGAACACGCGGCACACGATGTCGTCGCTCAACCCACCCTGCGCGCTGGTCCAGCCAATGACAAAATTACCGTCGGCGTCCATGGCGATGGTGGGCGTCGACTGATGGCCCGCCGTGGTCGTGTTCACTCGGAATTCCGGAGTGGCCGGCCGCGGGGGGATGATTGCACCGCTTGGGAGCCTATCGACCTGGGCGTTGTACTTCCGCGCGTAAATGCCGTAGCCGGTCCCCAATTGGCCGTTCTTTTCCTGAGCGTAGCTGGCCCAGGTGATCACGAAGTCGCCGTCCGCGTCGAGGGCCACCTGCGACCATTTCTGATGAGTCCGCGTGGGGTCGGAGGGATCGAGATCTCCCCGTCCAAAGGCGTTGACGAGGAACGCGTCCCCCAGCCATTCCCCTTCCGCGTTGAACCGCCGGGCATAAATGTCGGCATCGCCGTCGCGATAGTTGGTCCAGGTGACGACGAAGTCGCCGTCCTCGTCGACCGCCACCGTGCCATAACGCTGGTCGTCGTTGGTGAACTCGCCGGAGTTGCCGCCGAACAGAGCGACCTCGAGGGGCGAGATCATCGCCGATGCCCCGTCCGCGTCGTAGATGCAATAGAAGACCCGGTCCTTGCCGGCAGCCTTGGCCGTCCAAACGACCACGTGATCCCCGTCAGCATCGACTGCCACCGCTTCGGCGCTTTCGGGATAGGTCCGTCCGTTCACTCCCGCAATAACGTCAATGCGGTCGTCGTTTACCGTGGGCGCGCGCACGACGATAAAATCTCGCGAGAGGTTCTGACCTCCGGGCAAGAATCCTCGACTCGCCAATGGGTTGCCAACCGAGTCCCGCAGGCCGCTTTCGCCGTAGCTGGTCGCCGTGGCGGGAATGGGAGCGAGGGCCTCGATCGTGTAGGTGCCGGCCAGAAGCGGCTGGACGCCCGGCGCCGAGGGATCGCCGTCGAGCGTAATCACCGCCTCCCACTTGTTGGTGGGCGTCATGCTCACGCCGAAGGGGACCCCTGAAGCGGCGTCGATCGTTCCTGCCAGATCGGCCGCCTTGTTCATTCCGAACTGGACGGACACGATGCCCCCATCGATCTCGATTCCGTTGGCAAACAGCCGGTAGTTCTCCGGATTCGTTGCGCTGTCGTCCCCGAAGAGCAGCATCTGCTCGTCGAACGCGAGCACCGCGTGCGAGACCGGACTGCTCGCCGACTCCCCGTCCAGCAACGCTTCCCCCTTGATGGAAAGGCCGCTTACCTTGGGCCCGGCCGTGTCGGTCGTCTCGGTGAACCGGCGGTAGTAGATGTTCTGGTTGGAGACGCCGCCGGTGGTGAACTCCTCGTTCTGGGTCCACGCCATCACATAGTCGCCGTCGGTCTCGATCCCGATCGAGGCTTGCGTTTGAGTGGTCCCGCCGTCGGGGTACATGATCTGACGGAGACCAACGAACTGCCGCTCCGTGTCGGGGCTGAGTTGGTTGCTCACGATAGACAACCCGATGTAGGAGTCGTGCACTTCGCCCTCGAAGACGATCTCGTAGACAACCTGGTTCGACAAGATCGTGTATTCCCACGGCGTGCCCTGCCGTGCCGACACTTCCGAGCTAATCGAGCCGAAACCCGACGAGACAACGCGGACCTCGACGGAGCCGTCGAAGTCGTTGCTATTATCCGTCGGACTGGCTGGCGTACTGTCCCAATGGAGGCCAGTGCGGGTCGCCGCCTGCAATTTGTCCTCGATTTCCTCCCGGGTCGGCCCGATCTGCAACACGGAGCTGGTGTACGTCGGGTTAATGGATACGTCCTCGGTGCCCCCCGTATACTGATTCGAGATCCTGATCCCGAAACTGCCCCCGGTGCTGGTGCTGGGGATCGTGAGGATGTACCGGTGGTTGTGGCCGTCGCGTTTGTTGTTGGCGACCGAATCGCTGTAGAGGAGGTCAGAGTTGTTGAAGACCGGATCCGCGTCGAACCGGCTGAACATGACCGCGTACAGCTCGCCCTGCAACAGACCGGCGACCTGTTCGACCAGGGCACGGATCCGGCCGAGCTGCACGTCGGTGGCCGGGCTCGGCTGGGTGCTTGCGCGGATGAGGAGGTTCTCAAGGTCGGTATCGTAGTCCGACGTGCTCCCGAGGCTGACGAAGCTGCCGCCCTGATCGAAGTACGTGCCGCTGATCGGAAAACTCTCGACGGCCGGATCGAAGTACTGCAACAGATCCGCGTTCTCGGGTTTGTGGAACAGGTCGATCAGGGCCCGCCGATAGACGGCGACGCGCTTGGCGGCGTCGTTCCGACCGGTGAACTGGGCCACGTCGTCCGATACGTCCGGCGCAACGCCCTCATACGAAACGACCAGGTCCCCGTCCGCGTCGAGCGCGGGCTCGGCGTTCCACTGGCCCCCCGGCCACGTGCAGTTCGTGGTCGGGTCGAAGTTGGCGCTGTTGACCCGGAAATCAAAGGGCGGCGGGTTGGTGGGAACGCGGAGGACGTTGCCGTCGATGTCGTACATCACGGCCCGCACGCCTGAGGAGCGGTTTCCCCCCGTATTGTCGGTGTCGTCAATGATGTCCCAAGTGATGATGAAGTTGTTCTGGTCGTCGAAGGCCGCGGCCGACCCGCCCCCGGTGCCGAGACTCCTTTGCGGGATGACCTGGGCCCCGTCCGGCCCGAAAACCCTCCACTCCGTCGTGACGAGACGTATGTCCCACGTGTTGAGGAAGTTCTCGTCGTTGGTCGTCGACCACGTGATGATCGAGTAGCCGTCGTCGCTCATCGCAACGTACGGCTCGAAATGGATGAGGGTAGCTTCCGTGTTGACCTGGAACTGATCACCCTCGGTCTCCCCCTTCCGGTTGAAGCGTTGGGCATGAATCCCGTTGAAATAGCCGAACTCCTGGCCCGTGAGGACATCCGGGAATCCTTCATTTCCCGACCCCCAGGCGATGACGAAGTTGCCCTCGGCGTCGACGCCGATCGCGGGCTGGGCCTGGACGCCCGTGGTTGTCGTGTTCACACGGAATCCGCCGTCCAGGGCCTTGACGCCCTGAATCGGAGTGTCCGCGATCCCGTCGAAATCGGTATCCACCGAGAATGCCTCTTGCCCGGCGGGGACGGTCCCCACGGGAGCGAACCGTCGGGCGAAGATGTCGCTGACCGTACCGTGCTGGACCACGTTGGGGACGACGCTCTCCCAGGTGATGACGAACTCGCCGTCGGAGTCCATTCCCACGTCAGGCCGAAGCTGGTTGTAACGATCGGGAAGCCGCGTGAAGGGGTTGTCGGGCTCCGCCGGGTTGACCCGGAACTCGGGGCCGGGCTCCTTGAGGGTCCTCACGTCGACTTCCGCGGAGGGAAGCAAGTTCGCGCCGTTATCAGCGGTTGCCGCGGAGACGACCAGCAGAGGATGGTCCCGCTTTCCCGACGCCCCTTCGGTGGCCGCGCGGCCCCCGTCGAACGTGATGTCGAACTTCGTCGTGCTGGGCTTGACCGTATTGTCACTGGGATCCAGTTCCCACACCGGGGTGACCGTCGCACCCGGTGTCCCGGAACGCAATACGTCCGGATAATCGTAGGGGCCCTCGGGGAAGTCGATTCGGTCCGTCTGGGCCGGCGGAAAAAGGATGGGCCCCATTACGTAGTCTTGGGAAGTGAACAAGAACGCCTCTTGGATGGCGTTGGCCGTCTGATACGGATCCGTGGACGAGACGAAAATCGGACCGACTTGGATCGGTTCGCGCTCGGTTGACGTGATCACCGCGGGCAGGAAGCCGGACGTGAAGTTCACCGATTCGACCGTGATCTCCGGCTGGTCCAGCCCCATCGACAGGTCGCCGAACTCGACGGTGTACTCATGGGGATTGATGCCCGTGACGGTCACGTCGGTGAGCGCGCCGCCCAGGCCCTGCAAGTGGGTCTGGAAGTCGGCCGCGATCTGGGTGAACTCCTGCGTCCCCTCGTTGAAGAAGACCGTGGTCGTCTCCCCGGGGCCGACGATGCCGTTGTCGTTGACGTCGAAGCCGAACGTGACCGCCCCGGCAATATTGCCCCGCGCATACATGGTGGCCGGCGGATACGTCGCCGTGATGGAGATCTTCTGGACCTCATTTCCCCCGTAAACCAGCGAAAACGAACCGGCCACGCCGTTGCCGTTACCGTCGCCGGCAATGGCCTGGGGGAGCGTCAGCCGCTGGACTTCATCGGTGAAGTACCGGGCGTAGATGTTCGCGTCGAGCATCGGGTCGCCGGTCGCCGGATCGATGACCGGAATCATCTGGCCCGGGTTGAAGGGGTCGGGCTTGAGCACGTCGTCGTACCGCGTCCAGACGACGACGAAGTCGCCGTCGTTGTCGACGGCCACCGACTGGGACGCAGTCGTGCCCTGCTGCTCGGTCCCGACGTACTGGTTCACCAGCACGTCGTCGTAATCGGCGGGCACCACGGACAACAGCACGCGCTCCTCCAGGGGATCCACCGTCAGGCGGCGGTGCTTCATCTGCCCTGCGCCCGGACGCGACTTCCCGGCCCATCGGTCGCGAATCGATTCCAATGTGGATTTGAGGCTTCGCAGCTTAGGCGATCGTAGAAGCGACATCGTTTTCGTTCCTCAAAGCTGGGTCCCGGAGTCCGGCAGCATAGTGCCCGTCGACTCCACCGCGCCGTCCCGCTGTTCCGCAGGAAAGGGGCCAACCAGGTCCCGACTGGCGTCGGCACCGGTGGCCTCGACGTCCCGGATCTCCGAACTGGCTCGCAACCAGAAGGAGGAATCAGGATTGGTGATTGCCTGGCGGACCGCCGGTTTCTCCAAGTTGAGAATCATCGGCCGGCGGACGCCCGGCAGGAAGCGCACGTCGTAAAGCTCCTCACACCCGGTCGTAAACTCGAACATGGCCCTCGGCGACCCGGTCCGCAGATCGACCACCGCCACCCCGCAGAGCAGCTTCTCGCAGCGCTCCTGGATCGGCAGCCCGCCGAAAATGTGCTTCTCGCGGATCTTCGATAGCCCCACCAGGGCGTACGGGCCAGCAAAACAGAGCCCGCGGAGATACCCCGGCAATCCGCAAACCACGGTGGACTGTCCGCTGGACGGGTCAACAAGCAGCAATTCGCCGGTGCCGGAATTCAACACCCACAAGCGGTTGTCGTACCAACGGGGTGAGTGGGGCATCGACATTCCGGCGCAAACGATCTCGTCGGAGTCCACGTCGATCAGCATGCCGCCGGCGGCCTTGTTCTCCCGCCAGCCGCCCGCCGTGTCCGTGGTCCCCAACGCCGTGACGTACTTGGGCCGGTCGTCCAACACCACCACCCCGTTCAGGTGACAGCGATCTTCCGGCACCAGGTCGGTGATGAACTTGGGCCTCCACACCGGCGTGAAGCTGTAGTCGCGGCTCAAACGCGCAAGGCACGAGAACCGCGTGTTCACGAGCAACAAGTCGTCGCCCACAAACGCCACGTCGTGCGTGTGGAGATCCCCCGTGTGGAAAGTCGCCCGAGGCAGATACAGCGCGTCGTACCGACCCGGGTTGTCCTCAAAGTAGTCGTGCGCCAACAGGGGCGCGTTAGCGAACGTCCAGAGATCGTGGCGGGTGGCCAGTGCCAGGCGGTTCTTCTGGACCGCCAGCCCGAGGGGCTTGTCGAAGTGCCGCATGAGCAAGGTCACTCGCTGACCGTCCCACCCAAGCATCGCCACTTTGCCCGCTTGGTAGGTCGTGATCGCCAGCGAGCCGCCCGCGCGCGACATCCATCCCTGGAACTCCGCCGATGCGGCACAACCGATCTCGACCTGTCGGTTGACCTCTGGTGATTGACTCATGCGATCTCCCGCCGAATCCAATGACGCAAAGACCGAGCAGGCGTTCGGGCCCAACGTCGGACCCATCCCCAAGCCACCCACGCCGTCGGAGTCCCGAAACGGAACGCTGCGGAACTCGACGACCAAAAGAGAGACGAAGCCGGAAAAGGCGATGCAAACGAATGCGGAGACCGTGCGAGCGCAGGGGCGAGGCCATTGCCACGCATCCACTCATGCGACCGCGATGGCAGTCGAGTCCGTGCTAAGGCGATGTCCATCATCCGCGTTGCCCAAAAACCCCGTTCTGTTGCCCAGACACCCCATCTTGTTGCCCAGGGAGAGCGCCACACAGGGGCGCTGCGGCACGACGGCCGGTTGGCAACACCCACAATGCCTTGCAGGACCCTTCCCATCAGTTCCGCCATACGATTTGGGAGTATGGAGCGAGTGATCCGAAGCCGAACCGAATGGACTGCAACTCCCTATGTCCCAAAGGGAAACGCAATCTAGGAAATGCGTCAATCAGAGCGTGCGCGAACACATAAATCCCCAGGCGACAGCATTTCTGCCGCCTAGTCTTTCCAGATTGACCAATTTATCATGATCGGACGCTTGCCTTCCGTCAAGGCTTTTTCCCGCTGCCCCATCCTCCTGGACGGTAAAAAGAAGCAAGTCGCGCAGGCCCACCTGTTCGGGAGTCGTTCCGCGACGGGCATATTGCGCACGACCCGCCAAGTCGCAAGCTTATCGCACAAGCCGTGCCATCACGGCCAAATATTTCGTCCGGGAGCGACAATCACTGAAATCCCTTTGATATAAAGGGGTTGTGTCGAGGTCAAGCCGCCGCCAAGTTGGCCGTCACGGGCGCCCTGTTCGCCCGTCCGCGTGTATCATTCTGCGGCACTCGAAGCGATTTCCGGCTGCACTCCCCAGGGCCCACCCAAACCGGCCGTCGCAGGGACCCGGCTGGCCCCCCGTCCAGCGGCCCGATTTGGACGGGTGGGCTGGGGCGCGGCAAACAGTCGTAACGACGTTGGCCGCTCGTCCAGCCATCGAGTGGCCTCGCCGGCAGTCCCTCAGGCCCGCGCCGCGGCGTGATCGGAGCCACCAGTGAGGGGAGGGCGTTTGTCGCCTGCGTCGCGCACACGTATACTTGCCAGGTAGAGGGAAGTAGGATGTCTCTCACAACCCCTGCCGGAAATCGTCCCGAGCCGCTCGTCCGCCGCAATCAAGGGATGTCGAACCATGAGCGGGCGAACCCCTGTGTGCCGAGAACCCTCTGCAACAGGGTATCCTGGCTTGTCAGACCCAGCAATCAGCGATCCGCCCTCGCCAGCGGATATTCCTGGGCGAAGACATGCTGAAAGGTGATTGCGGACGGCTTACCGTTTGATGGAGGATGTCGCCATGCGATGCCACAAGGCAATGCCGCCGGTATTGATCATCTTACTTATCTGCTGCGTGCCGGTTTCCATCGCCCGGACGCCGGATCAGCCACCGGAACAGTCAACGGATCAGCCACCGGAGCAGTCAACAGATCCGGCGCCGCACAAGCCGCCGGGGCAGCCGCGGGAGCCGGCGGCCGATGCGCCGGCGGATGAGCAGGAGGAAGGGCGTTTCTTGCGCCTGGCGCGGGACGACGAGGGATCGCCGGTCGCCCTGGAGGCGGCAATCGTCCACTGCGTGCCGAGGGATTGTGGCAAGGCCGGCCCTACGGTCGATCTCGTTTCCGCCGTCCACGTGGCCGAGAAAAGCTATTACAGGGAGTTGAACCGGCTTTTCGCCACGTACGACGCCGTCCTTTTCGAGCTGGTGGCCCCGGAAGGCACGCAGATTCCCCAAGGAGGCGTCCGGCCCACCGGCAATCCGGTGTCGATGCTCCAGAACGCGATGACCGACGTCATGGAACTGGAGTTTCAGTTGGAGGGAATCGACTATACCGCGGACAACTTCGTCCACGCCGACATGTCGCCGGAGCAGTTCGCCGAGTCGATGCGGCGTCGCGGGGAAAGCGTGTTTCAGGTCTTCCTTCGGATGCTGGGATACGC
>Ga0307378_10002082_pt1 | contig 31338 bp, 24 predicted proteins | sample UN1MG_FD_202238 | JGI IMG/M metagenome (GOLD analysis project Ga0307378, IMG submission 202238) | Soil microbial communities from Risofladan, Vaasa, Finland - UN-1 | ecosystem: Environmental > Terrestrial > Soil > Coastal area > Acid sulfate soil | place: Finland: Risofladan, Vaasa | collected... | reverse complement strand
CATCCCCTCGGTTTTCAACCCAAGTGGGTTCGGTCCTCCACGCGATATAACTCGCGCTTCAACCTGCTCATGGGTAGATCACCCAGTTTCGCGTCTACCGCCAACGACAAATCGCCCTATTCAGACTCGGTTTCCCTACGGCTCCGGCCCGGAAGGCCTTAACCAAGCCGCAGACGGTAACTCGCCGGATCATTATGCGAAAGGCACGCCGTCACACTTGGACTCACGCCGCACGAAGCGGCAGCCATGGTGCTCCGACCGCTTGCAAGCGTATGGTTTCAGGTTCTCTTACCTCCCCTAGCAGGGGTTCTTTTCATCTTTCGGTCGCCCTACTCGGTTCACTATCGGTCGTCAGGGAGTATTTAGCCTTACGGGATGGTCCCCGTGGATTCAGTCGGGGTTCCACGTGACCCGACCTACTCAGGTACCCTCCGGGAGGTGATCCGCTTTCGCGTACGGGGCTCTCACCCTCTATGGCACTGCCTTTCCAGTACAGTTCCGCTAGCGTTCACTTTGTAACTCCCATGTGGAAGGCCCTACAACCCCGCAGGGGGGAACCCCCGCGGTTTGGGCTATTTCCCGTTCGCTCGCCGCTACTGAGGAAATCGAGTTTTCTTTCTTTTCCTGCGGTTACTGAGATGTTTCAGTTCACCGCGTTGGCCACGTACGCCTATGGATTCAGCGCACGCCAGTTCAGGGATCCCGGGATCGCAGCTCGTTTGTCAACTCCTCCGGGCTTATCGCAGACTTCCACGCCCTTCAACGCCTCCTGACGCCAAGACATCCCCCATACGCCCTTAGTAGCTTGGCCGCATGAATCCAACGCTCCATCTCCTAACGCGATCCTCTCTGGTGAAAGCAATCGCGAAACAAGCTGGAGCCGATTCACACGCCGCTACTACAGACCGACACGTGCGCCCCGCACGCATTCGCGCTGACGCCCCGGATCGGCCCAAGTAACGATTGATCCGTCCCTCCAGCCGACGCGGGGGAGTCCCCTCGGCCGACCTTCGGTCCGGTTTGCGCTCTTAGGTGCCGAGTCCGTCCCTGCAAGCAGGAACCGTCTCGACGCCTTCGTGAGATGCCACTCTTGCCACAACCAAATTGTCAAAGATCAACTGCCGCGAATCCCAACGAGGAATCGCGAATCAGTACTGCCAGATAGACAGGGAGCGGATTCGGGCCGCCACTCTCCAACGGCCAAACCGAACCCGTTCCCTGGCTATCTGTCGATACGCCGACCGCTCGCCCCTCGGAAGATTCTCAATATAGCGATGCCGCCCCGTGTTGTCAAACGCCTCTGGTGGCGAAAAACAACTTCTTTTGAAAATCGCCCGCCCCCTCCACGGGAGGAGGCTCCTCACTCGCCACAACGGCATTATATCGGTTAGCCGTTCGTGTGCAAGTCAGGGCAATCCGGAAAACCTCGGGCGATCGAGGCCTGCCCCATACCCCGCACTCAAGGGGGGCAGGGCCACGCCTTCTGCCACGTCGGCTCTCAACCCCTTCAATCCCATGCCTTACCTAGTGCGCGACTGCCCGGAATAGCCACTTCGGCGGGCAAGCTACCCCGCTATTCGTGGCGATCAGTCTTGCCACACAGCCAAAGCCAACCGCACCCCCTCTACGCTGTCCAGGCCGTGGTGGTTCATGGGAGACACGATTGCCCAGTCGCAGGTTCGGACCCGGTTACTTCGATTACTCAGCAAGAAGCCGCGTGCGCACTACGCCTACTACGGGATCTTGGGCAATGGTCAGCCTACGTAGGCTTCGTCCTGTTCGATCCGGCTGAGCACCCAGTCGAACTCGCCCGTGGTGATCTTCCCTTCGCAGAACTCGCAGATGCCGGCCATGTTGATCTTCAGCGGGGCCCCACAGTTGGGGCACGCGCTATCCTCCTTCTCCGACTCCTTCACGCCGCGACGCCGGATGAAGGTCCAGTACTCCGTGAAACGGCGGGCTCGATGCGGGCTGCCACAGACGACCTTGCCGGCCGCGTCGATCGTGTAATCCTTCATGTTCGCCCAGATCCGGACGGTAATCGCGTCGAAGAAGGCGTCGGACGCGATCTTGACCGGCCGGAGGCGCCTAATGTGCACGTCCTCGAGCACGTTGCGAAGCCCTTGGCGCTGATACTCCCGAATCCAGAAGTAGTGGGACTGGAACAACTGGTCGGACTGGTAAGGGCGAGCCCGCTCCCATTGGAGCGTGGTCCAATCTTGCTGAAGCTCCAGGAAGACGTGACGGAAGCGGGCCTCGGTCCGCTCCCAGGAGAAAGCGGGGTTGGCCACGGCGAACTGATCGCGCGCCGCGGTATAGTTGGGCTGGACGACGGTCGCCAGATCGGTGCCCGCCTCCGGCACGTCGCTGGTGAGAAGCGGCCCCCGCGCCTCGCGGCGGAGAACCGCAATACTCATCACGAACCAGTGAAACTTCCCCGCCACCATCTTCACGCCGCAGTGCGGGCACGAGTCGTCGGGCAAGCGCTCCGCGGTGCTGCCGCAGTGGGGGCAGCCCAGGGCACCTATCTTCTCCGGCGGGAGTGAGAGGACGTCGCGCCGGCGCGCGAATTTCCAGACCTCTTCGCAGTAGAACGTGTTCTCCCTGGCCGACGGCCCGTCGCCGTAGGCCTCCGTGTAGTTGGTCTCGAAGCGGACGGAAATGCTGATCGCGTCTCGCTGCGGGTCGGTCACCTCGGTGATCTGGGCCCCGCCGACGATGACGCCCCGCACGTCGAGCTTCTCCCGCGGCGGGGCCGCTCCGTCTCGCTTCCGCACGAACTCCCGCACTTCCTGCCTCTCCCGGCCGCCCACCTGCTCCAGCTCCCGCATCGCTCCCGGGCCCAAGTACGGCTGGTAGGTCTTCAGGTCGCCGCGGCCCCGGGCTTCCTGCACCCGGGCATAGAGGGCGCAGGCGAAATCCATGAACAGGATCTCCGAGAAGTTGGGATCGTGCCGGCGAAGCTGCTCGAGACGCGAGCGGACGGCACGGATCGACCGACGCCCGCGTTCGTGCGGCGCCAACAAGGGCTCGCCCGTGTGCGTCGAGCAGTACGTCTGCGAGCTGTTGCTCTTTTCAGCTTGGGCCTTGATCACGGCGAAGACAATGCAGACGGCGATAATGAGAAGGAACACCGGCCAGGAAAACTCACCGCCTCCGCCTCCTCCTCCCGAATAGCCTCCACCGCCGCTGAATCCGCCCCCACCACCCCCGCCGCTGAATCCGCCACCTCCCCCGCCGCCGGAGAACGAGCCGCCGCCGCCGACTCGGGCATCGGCGTCGCCGCCACAAATGAGCACGCACGCGAGCACCGCCACGAGCAGCAGGAGCCATCGCGCGGTCGGCCCACCGGGGAGCCCTCGACGGTCGGATGCGCGTCTCATTTTCTCGTCCTCGGCCGGTTCGGCAGTTCATCGGGGTTATCCTCCCCCGCGGGAAGATCCTGCGAGAGCACGTCGCCCAAGCGTCGGATGCCGTCGAGCAGGGCTTGCGCCGTGTCGTCCGCCGAGCCGATCTTCTTCAGCTCGAACAGGCAACGGCTCCACGCCTCGGGCAGGACGTGGTTGGTGATGCCGACGTCGGCGATCACCTCCACCTGCCGCTCCAGGAGCGACACGTAGACCAGCACGCCCGTCCTCGCCCGGGTGTTCGCCACGCCCTCCTCGACGAACCGCGCCGCGGCGGCCTCGCGCAACTGGGCCTGGCGCCGCTTCCCGGTCGTCAACCGGCGCCGCAGCGGCGGACACACCGAGCAGCCCAGCGTGCCGATGGCGAACAGGACGACCATTTCCACGGGCAGCATGTGCGCCGGATGCCACGTCCAGGGGTTGAACACGATGAACACCAGCCCGGCCAGGGCGACCAGCCCGCCGAAGAGATAGTCCGTGTCGCGATAGCGGCCCGACTGCGGATGAACGGCAACCACGATCTCGGCCGCGGTCTGCGTCTCGGCCTGCTCGACGGCACGGGTCACGTTGTCGAAGTCGTTTTTCTGGAAGCGATGCATCCCTGGTCTCCGGCCCATTTAACTCGGTGGTTGGCGGTTGTCGAAAAGTCACGGCGTGAACACGTGCTTACAGGCCGGGCAGCGGATCGCCTTGCCTTCGTGCGCGGGCGGCAGGCGCAAGGGCATCCGGCAGTTCGGGCACTTGGCGATCTCCTGGCGCCTGGCGCTCGGCGACGCCGAGGCGGCCGCTTTCTTCAGCGGCGGGGGCCTGCGCCGCTCCTCCGACGCCGACGGCTCCAGCGCGATCGTCCGCTCGCAGATCAGGCACTCCACCTGCGTGCCGCGGAGGTGGTCTTCCAGCAGCATGAACTTCCGGCAGTCGCGATGGGGACACTGAACGATGAACGCCATGAATGAAGATTCCCTCCCGCTCGTCAATAATCGTAGGGTGGGTGCTTGCACCCACGCAGGCATTTGCACCCCCTCAGTCTTTGCTATCCACACGGACGTTCGTACCGACGCGGCGGCGGCCGTCGCACCGGGCGGGCCGTTGCGCGTGCGTGCAAGCACGCACCCTACTGAATGTCCAGACTATCCACAAACGCGGCCTCCCGCCGGACGTCCTCCTCGGTGAGCCGGTTCTGACGCTCGATCTCCGTCTGTGCGAAACGGCCGTGCGTCATGTCGAGGGCCATCACGCTCACTCGCCCGTTCGGATCGTAGGCCAGGCGGACCTGGACGGGCGATCCCTGGGGCAAGCCGGGCGGCAGGCCCGCGATGCAGCACTCGCCGATCTGGATGTTGTGCTCCGCCTCGGGCGCCTCGCCCTCGAGCACCTTCACCCGGATCGCCGTGGCCGAGGCGTAGCGCGTCTCGAAGATCTGGCTGGCCGCGGTCGGAAGCTGCGTGTTCTTGGGGATCAGCACGGCGTTGATCCGCTCGCCCCCGTAGATGGCCACCACGCCGAGGCTGTGGGCGTTGACGCCGATCGGCTCCACGCCGCGAAGCTCCCGCCTCAGCTCCTCGGGCATGCTCAGCTTGCCGTCGTCGGCCTTGGCGGCGAGGATCCCGGCGTGAATGGCCGCCCCTTGGGCCACCACCTGGTCGGCGTCGAGCGAGTCGTCGGGCTCCTTGCCCGTCAGCTCCCGAAGCATCCGCCTGACCATCGGCATCCGCGTGGAGCCCCCGACCAGAAGCACGCGGTCGATCTCCTCCCAGGCGAGCTTGGCCTGGTTCTGGACGACCAGCTTCGCCACCACGCGCGTGCGGGTGAGCAGGTCCGAGGTGATCCGCTCGAACTCGGCTCGCGACAGATCCAGCGCGAGCGTGTGGCCTTGATAAGTCAGCTCGATCGGGGCGGTCTCCAGATCGCTCAACAGCTTCTTGCTCTCCTCGGCCAGGCCGGCCAGGGCGTCGCGACGCTGGAGGTCCTCGGTGGGGTCGACGCCGTGCTGCCGGTGAAACTCCTCCGCCAGCAGGCGCACGATCCGGTCGTCCCAGTCCTTGCCCCCCAATTGGACCTCGCCGTCGGTGGCCAGGGTCTCGAACCGCTTCGAGCGGAGTTCGACCACCGTCACGTCGAACGTGCCTCCCCCCAGGTCGTAGACCACGGCCGTCATCTTCTCGCCCGGGATCTCCAGCAGCCGCCCGGAACCCTGCCCCGCCTGGGCCTGCATCGCCGCGTAAGAGAGGGCGGCGGCCGTCGGCTCGTTGATGATGTCCAAGACGTCCAGGCCGGCGATCCGGCCGGCGTCCTGCGTGGCCTTGCGCCGGGTGTCGTCGAAGTAGGCCGGCACGGTGATCACGGCCTTGGCGATCGGGCCGATCCGCCGCTCGGCGTCCTGTTTCAGCTTGCGGAGGATGATCGCCGAGAGCGTCTCGGGCCGCAGCCGGCGAGCGTCCACCGTGCGCGAGTAGAGCGAGGTGCCCATCTCCCGCTTGACCGACACGGCCGCCTTGCTCGAATCGCGGGCCGCGGCGATCCGGGCGGTTTCGCCCACCAGGGCCGTCGTGCCGTCGAGGTAGACCACGCTGGGGGTCAGCGGATCACCCCTCCGATTGGGAATCGTCACCGCCGACCCGGTCCTGTCCAAGCGCGCGATGACCGAAAGGGTCGTCCCCAGGTCGATCCCCACAAGATTACTGTGCCCGCCCGACGGCATCCTCTCCCCTCCTGCCGGCCGACGCTCCCCCAACTCCTTCTCTTATCACACTCTTCGGGCGAATGCAACGCGACGGAGCCCGGGCGCGACCGGCTTGCCCCCGCGGATTCGCGGTCGACAGGTTCGGGCCAAGCCGCGGGAGAGGCGTAGGGTGCGTGAAACGCACCATTATCTCCGGGCCAGGCGAATATGGTGCGTTTCACGCACCCTACGTCTGCGCGCCCGCCTTGCGTAGTGGGCCCGGAGCACGATCGCAAACGCCTTCAGGCCGAGATCAAGGCGACGGAAATCGAATACAAGAAGAAGGTCAAAGGGATCGAAGGGCTGCTCTTCTGATTCGGCAAGTCGTCGAGTGGGCCGGAGAGCCGGCCCTGAACGGTGGGAGGGCCGCCGGGACGACTCGGGCTGAACCGCGGCATCTCCAGCGGTTCGGGCCACCCCTTCTTCTGTGTGTCACCCAGCATGGGGGGACGGCGGAATTCCGAGAGAATTTCTCCGCGGGGTGCTTGCCAAGCCGGCGAGAATCGGTAAACTCTCGGGCGTGGGATGGCTGCCCATTCATTGGTCTGAAATGGCCGAGGGGATGGGGAATCGTGCCATTCCGCCGGAAACGAAGCGGATCGAAAAAGTTGGTGAACGGAGTCGACGGTCCCATGTCCCTCCCGCCCGAACTGGCCCGACATGCCCGACTCCCGAAGGCTCTTGCTCGGCGAGTACCGTCGCACGGTCGACGAGCGGCACCGGGTGCTGATCCCCAAGCCGCTCGCCGACCTTCTGGGGGCCGAGTCGGCCGACTGCATCCTCGCCAAGGAGCGCCCGGGGTGCATCAGCCTTTGGCCCGCCCGGGCCTGGCAGGCGAAGCTCGACCAAGGCGTCCGCTGGATCGAGGAGAAGCTGGGCCACGAAAAGCTGGAGGGCGAGATTGGGCGCGTGCAGATGTTCGGGCGCCTGTTTTCCACGCGGCACACGCCGGTCCAGCTTGCCGGGCGCGGGCGCCTGGTGATCCCCGAAGGCTTTCGCGAGTTTCTGGGGGTCGACCCGCCGGAAGGCCAGGGCGAGGTGATGATCGTGGGGGCCGCCGTGTGCGTCGAGATCTGGAACCCGGCCGACTGGCTCGAATATCTGAAGCGACAGATGCCCAAGTTCCGTCGCCTGTTCGAACACCTCACCCAATAGGAATCTGAATCGGAGCGACCATCCAAAAACACCATGCCCGGCCCGGTGGAGATAGAGCACCTTCCGGATTGTGTCACCCGGTTGGAACGCAAGTCACCAGGGCTTGGCCCTCGAGGGCCACGGACCCGCCTGGCTCTTTGCCCCGGGCCGGGCATGGATGGATGGTCAGCCGTCGGCTTGCCGCTGTTGAACCGCGAGGTACGCCATGCGCAGCTCGTGCAGCAGGTTGCTGAGGATGACGGTTTCCTCGGGCGTGCGGTTCCCCTCGGTCTTCTCTTCGAGCATGGCGATCGTGTCGACGAAGTGCTTGGCCTGATCCAGGTGGACCTCCGGCTTGCCGCCTTCCGGAACGCGCATCAGCCCCATGGCGATCATCGCCTGCATGGCCAGCGAGCCGGCCAGGACTTCGAGCGACGCGGGCGGCAGGGAAGCGTCGGGCTCCGCTTGCGCGGCTGAGGCGGGCTCCTCATCCTGCTGCCGTTGCTGCTGCTTGCGCTCGAGCGCTTCCTTCTCGGCCTGGACCCGGCTTTTCCAGTCCTCGTCGACGATGATCTTCTTTTCCGGCTCGTCGTGGGGCGGATCGGTCATGGATCGCATCCTTCGTCAGACTGCGAGACCTGCTTGCTCTACTCGCTCGCCGTTGCCTCCCGGGTCTCGGCCGGTTGCGGCTCGGGGCGGCTCGTGTGCCGCTTGACCGCGACGGCGACGAAGCCGTCGAACAGCGGCTGGGGACGCGTCGGCTGCGACTTGAACTCCGGATGGAACTGCACGGCCACGAACCAAGGATGGTCGGGGATCTCCACGATCTCCACCAACGCGCCGTCCGGGCTCGTGGCGACCACCTGCATCCCATGGGCGGCGAACTGCTGCCGGTAGAGGTTGTTGAACTCGTAGCGATGACGGTGCCGCTCCGAGATCTCCAGCCCGCCGTAGCACTCCGCCGCACGGGTGCCGGGCACGAGCCGGGCGGGCTGCGCCCCCAGACGCATCGTGCCTCCCTTGTCGGTGATCGTCTTCTGCTCGTCCAGAAGGCAGATCACCGGGTAGGGGTTGTCCTTGTCGAACTCGGTCGAATTGGCGCCCTCCAGATGGATGACGTTTCGGGCGTACTCGATCACCGCGCACTGCATCCCCAGGCAGATGCCCAGGAAGGGGATCCCGCGTTCTCGGGCGAATCGGACGGCATCGATCTTCCCCTCGATCCCCCGATCGCCAAAACCGCCGGGGATCAGCACGCCGTCCACGCCGGCGAGCAGCCGCTCGGGTCCCTCGCGCTCGATCGCCTCGCTGTGCACCCGTTGAACGCAGACCTGGGCCCGATTGGCGATTCCCGCGTGGTCCAGCGCTTCGTAGATCGACTTGTACGCGTCGCGGTGCTCGGCGTACTTGCCCACCACGGCGATGCTGATTTCGTGATCGGGGTTGCGGAGCCGGTGCAAAAGGTCGCGCCAGTGGTCCAGGTCGAGCTCGCCCCCCTTCAACCCCAGCCGTCGGACGATCAGCTTGTCCAGCCCGTGGTCTACCAGGCTCAAGGGGACCTCGTAGATCGAGAAGTCCTTGTCCCGCTCCTCGATGACCGCTTCCACCGGCACGTTGCAGAACAGGGCGATCTTGGCCCGGGCGTCCTGGCCCAGCGAGCGTTGCGTCCGGCAGATGAGGATATCGGGCTGGATACCGATCTGTCGGAGCTGTCCGACCGAGTGCTGCGTCGGCTTGGTCTTCTGCTCGTCGGCGGCCTTCAGATAGGGCACGAGCGTCAGGTGGATGTAGAGGCAGTTCTCCTTGCCGACGTCGAGCGAGAACTGGCGGATCGCCTCCAGAAACGGCTGGCTCTCGATGTCGCCCACCGTGCCGCCGATCTCGCTGATCACCACGTCGACGTCGTCGTTGTCCAGCTTGGCGATCGCCCCTTTGATCTCGTTGGTGACGTGGGGGATCACCTGGACGGTCTGGCCGAGGAACTCCCCGCGCCGCTCCTTATTGATCACCGCCTGGTAGATCTGGCCGGTGGTGTAGTTCGAGTCTCGGGTGAGCGGGCCGTCGGTGAACCGCTCGTAGTGGCCCAGGTCGAGATCGGTCTCGCTGCCGTCGTCGAGCACGTAGACTTCGCCGTGCTGGTAGGGGCTCATCGTGCCCGGGTCGACGTTGAGGTACGGGTCGAACTTCTGCATGCGGACCGAGAGTCCGCGGTTCTCCAGGAGCATGCCGATCGACGCGCTGGTCAGCCCTTTGCCCAGGGAGCTGACCACGCCGCCGGTGACAAAAATGTGTTTCGTGATGTGTTGCGTCATAGAATCACCGTCCTGGCTCAGAGGGTTGCGTCGTGCCGGGAGAATGGGCAGGGAAGGAGGGAACCAAGCGGAACACGTGCCTCCCCCCAAGATCCTCCGCAGAGGACGGCATGCCTACCCGGTTTCCGAGACAGCCAAAGCGCCCATTCTACGCCGAGCGGCAGCGTTCGACAAACCGGCGGTAGTCTTCCGGCGTGTCGATCCCGGACGTGACCTCGGGCACCACCCCGACGAGGATCGAATAGCCCGCATCCAGGACCCGAAGCTGCTCCAGCTTCTCCAGCTTCTCCAGAGAAGATTGAGGAATCTGAGAGAGTTGGAGAAGGAACTCGCGGCGGTAGGCATACAGGCCGATGTGCTGGTAGAAGTGCGGGGGATCGGCGTGAAGCAGTCGATCGTCCCAATCCCGCGCGTGAGGGATGGGGCTCCGGCTGAAGTACATCGCCCGGCCCGAAGCGTCGAATACCACCTTCACGCACGCCGGGTCTTCGAACTGCCGGCGGTTGCGAATCGGCGTGGCCAAGGTCGACATGACCGCGTCCGGGTCCTCCTCCAGGAGCCGAATGGCCAGATCGATCGACGGGCCGGCCAGCTCCGGCTCGTCGCCCTGGAGGTTGACCACGATATCCACGTCGGTCAGTCGGCGGGCCACCTCGGCCACGCGATCGGTGCCGCTGGCGGCCTCCGGAGAGGTCATCTCCGCCTGACCGCCGAACGACCGGACCTCGTCGCAGATCTCTGCGTGGTCGGTCGCCACGCAGACGCCCGCCGGGCGGCACGCTCGCCGGGCCGCCTCGTACGTGTGCTGGATGAGCGGCTTTCCCGTCTGGCGCAGAAGCAGCTTCCTGGCCAGACGCGTGGACGCCAGTCGGGCGGGGATCACCACGAAGCTCGTACTACGGACCCTCAACTTGGGGGCGGGCTGGGCCATTGCGTCGGTCCTCCGTGACCACCTGCCAAAACGCACCGTTTCTACCCGATTTCGCCCATCGGGCATAGATCAGTGGGCCGTGGAACCGGGGGCGGAGCCATGAAAGCGAGGTAGAGCGGACGTCGAGCCACGAAAGCGGGGGAGACGGTCGCCAGCCGGCGACCCCCGGACGGCCCGAGGCAAGCTCACGACTTCGCAGCTTGCCCCGGTTCGGCGAACAGGCGCTTGAGTGGGAGGCTGAGTCCGGGCAGGAGGTCGCCGCCCTCCAGGGTCTGTGGCTCGCTCAAAACGACCGAGTCCTCCGCGGAGGTGAAAACGTGCACCTGCCGCGTGGCCGGGTAGACGTACCATACTTCTCGGACTCCCGCAGCAAGGTACTCTTGCAGCTTGCGATCCATCTCTTCGGCGGTATTGCCTTTGCTGATCACCTCGACGGCCAGGTCGGGGGCCAAGTCCCAGATCGCCTCACGGGGAAATTCACGTCCGGGCAGCCGGTCCCAGGAGATGAACGCCACATCGGGAATCCGCACCAGTCCCGGTGCAAGCCGCATCATGCCATCGGCTCCCAGGACAAAGCCCAGGCCATGCCCTTCCACGTGGTTCCCGAGCAACCGCCCAATCAACGCCGCGAGATACGCTTCGTAAGTCCCCACGGTCTTCTCCACCAACACGCCGTCGACCAGCTCGCAGAGTCGATCTTCGCGGTCGTGGATCTCGATCACGTCCTCCTCGCGTGCCGTGCCCGGGGGAGGATTGCTCCGGATTCGGCTCAGCGGAATGGCGCCGAACCGCTCGGCCAGATCCGCGGCGGTCCAGGCGCCGGGCGCGGGGGCAATCGCGTAGGCCATGGCAAATTCCCGAGCGTTTCAGACAAGTGGCTGCGTGCAAGAGCTACCACACCTCATTCTGGCCCCCAACTCCCGCGGAAACAAGTCGAACGTCCCCCCGTGGAAGGCCCTGGCAGGCGGCTTATTTCCACTCTTAGGAGGTACCGGAGCAACCGGATTCCCGCCGTGAGTGCGGGCCAATGGTCAGCGCTCGCATCGGTTTTTTGCCCTTCGTCCGGCCCGGCAATCTGCTACACTTGCGTAGTTTTTCCCTGCCGAATGCGAGTCTTCTCCCCGCGCCCTGCCGCGCACGGGGGGTTATCGCCTCGGCAAGTCAATGTCAGCGTCCACGCGAGGGTCGGGCAGATGTGCGGAATTGTCGGATATGTCGGTCCTTCGGAGGCTACCGATTTCCTGGTCCGAGGGCTCCGCCGGCTGGAGTACCGAGGCTACGACAGCTCAGGGGTCGCGACCATCCACCCCGAAGGCGGGATCCTGACGACTCGAGTCGTCGGCCGCATCGAGGACCTGGAAGCCCGGCTGACCGGCACACCGCAGCCCGGTCGGATCGGCATCGGGCACACCCGCTGGGCCACCCACGGGAGGCCCACCGAAGAGAACGCCCATCCGCACCTCGGGGGGGACGGCGTCTGCGCCGTGGTCCACAACGGGGTGATCGAGAACTTCCAGTCGCTCCGGGCCCGCCTCGAAGCCGAGGGCTACGTGTTCCGGTCCTCCACCGACACCGAGGTGATCGCCCACCTGATCGCCGACTGCCTCAGCCAGCAGCCCTCGGTCGACGACATGGCCGCCGCCGGCTACGCCCCCTTGGCCGCCGCCGTGCAGGCCGCCCTGCGCCAACTCCAGGGGACCTACGGCCTGGCAATCCTCTTTCGCGACTACCCCCAGGTGATCATCGCCGCCCGGCTGGGGAGCCCGCTGATCCTGGGCGTCGGGTCCGGCGAGCACTTCGTGGCCAGCGACGCCTCGCCGTTGGCCGGTCATACCGACAAAATCGTCTATCTCTCGGATCACGAGCTGGCCGTGCTCACGGCCGATTCGATCCGGGTGGTTGACCGAGACCAGGGCCACGTGCGGCACAGCGTCGAGGTGATCGAGATCGAGTCGGGCGACGTCGACCGCGGCGGCTACGACCACTACATGCTCAAGGAGATCTTCGAGCAGCCCGAGGCCATCGAGAACGCCATGCGAGGCCGGCTCGACGAGGACGCGGCCACGGCCCACTTTGGCGGGCTGAACCTCTCGCCCCAGGAGCTGCGGCGCGTCGAGCGCTTGCTGATGACCGCCTGCGGCACGAGCTGGCACGCGGCCCTGGTCGCCGAGTACCAGTTCGAGACCTTGGCCCGGCTGCCCGTCGAGGTGGAGTACGCCAGCGAGCTGCGCTACCGCAATCCGCCGCTGCCGAGCCGCACGCTGCTGTTCGCCATCACCCAAAGCGGCGAGACGGCCGACACGCTGGCGGCCCTCCGGGAGATGAAGCGTCAGGGCCACCCCACGCTGGGCATCTGCAACGTGGTCGGCAGCACGATCGCCCAGGAATCCGACGGCGGCGTCTACCTCCGCGCCGGACCGGAGATCGGCGTGGCCTCGACCAAGGCGTTCACCAGCCAGTGCACGACGACGGCGATGCTGGCCCTCTACTTCGGACGCCTGCGCCATCTGAGCTTCGACGCCGGGATGCGGATCATCCGCCAGCTCAAGGAGCTGCCCGACAAGGTCCGCCGGGCGCTTGCCACGAGCGACGAGGTCCGCCGGATCGCCGAGAAGTACGCCGACTGCGACAACTTCCTCTACCTGGGCCGCCAGTTCAATTTTCCCGCGGCCCTGGAGGGCGCGTTGAAGCTCAAGGAGATCAGCTACATCCACGCCGAGGGCTACCCCGCCGCGGAGATGAAGCACGGCCCCATCGCCCTGGTCGACGAACGCACGCCCAGCGTGTTCCTCATGCCCCGGGACACGGTCTACGACAAGGTGATGGCCAACCTCCAGGAAATCAAGGCCCGAGGCGGGCCGGTCATCGCCGTCGTCTGCGAAGGCGACACGGAGGCCACCGGCCTGGCCGACGACATCATCGCCGTCCCGGCGTGCGAGGACTACTTGCAGCCGATCGTCTCCGTCATCCCCCTGCAACTCCTCGCCTACCACATCGCCGTGCTGCGCGGCTGCGACGTGGACAAGCCGCGCAACCTGGCCAAGAGCGTCACCGTCGAGTGAGCACCCTCGCCAACCGCGAGACCGCGCTGTCCGCGGGTCTCCCGGCCCCGCACAAGCCGGCGACCGCGCTGTCCGCGGGTCTCCCGACCCCGCACCAGCCCCCGACCGGAGGTCTCCCCTCCTCCCTTTCCGGAGTCGTGCATCCTGTCGATCCCGGCCTCGATCGCGGGACGTCGATCGGGTCCCAAGCCCACGGGTTGCAACCCGTGGGCTTCGAGCTTGTTTCGTTCTTGACACAGGACGCGACAAGAGCGGGGCAACGGCAGGCGGCCCCGCGAGCACGAGGGCTCCCGATTCGGCCTCCGGGCCGGGAGAAACTGGAAGCACCCCGGGCCGCCCAAAAATGGCCTTGCGGCTCGGCGCTAACATGGTAAGCTCGAACGTGTTAGGCCGAAAACCGCAGTCCCGAAAGCCCTCGAAATCCGCCGTCCAAGTGTCCAACAATGCCGCCCATGAAGAGCCCTAAGTCCCGGTCTCGAAACGCCTTGCGGCGAAACCATTTGTTGGGCGGTTTTTCCTGGTTCGGTCAAAAACTCCAAGTGCTTTCATACCCACGGCTTGCGCGAGTGACCTCGTCCAACAAGGGCGTTTTTCCCAGTACCTGGCGTGCGCGCAGGTGGCCTGTGACCCGGTAGCACGTACCATGAAACCCCAGCGCATTCACCATGGAACCCCAGCGCACTACCCCTCGGGCCCCAGCGCACTTGCGCGCACGGTATCTGAAGGGGGTAGCACCCCTCACAGGTGCCGAAATCGGGGCCGCGGCGAAAGTGACCGTGTCCAAGAAAGCCCGCAACGCGCCCCGGCCACGAGGGGGCACGACGCGACAGCGTCGGGTGCCACTGCTGGCTTGTCCAGCAGTGCCCGACCTGATACGATGTTCACCATGAGAAGCGTCCAGCCACATCGCCGGGGGTGCCTTGCTCCTCGCGGATGAGTCGGCAGGCTGAGGGCAGTACAAAGAAAGCGTCAGTTCGCCGGCGTCCGGGCGCCCGGCAGGACGGGCCGGCTGCGTGCGGCCTTCCATCCCGTGCGGATGGCCCGGCTTATTGCCAAGCGGTCGGCCATCGGCTAGATTGCCGGATGCAGGTGGACTGAGGCTCAGCACTGGCGAGACGCCAGTGCCACCCGCCGGGTGCCACTGCTGGCTTGTCCAGCAGTGCCCGACCTGATGCGAGGTTCACGATGAGAAGCGTGCAGCCACATCGGAAGCGTGTCAAGCATTACGACGAGCCCGGGCACTTCCACGAGCTGACGTTCTCCTGTTAGCGTCGCATGCGCTTGTTGACGAACGACACGTGGCGCGAGATGCTCAGCCGCGCGATTGATCGAGCCTTCGTCAGGCATAAGTGCTGCTTGGCGGCTTTCGTGTACATGCCCGAGCATGTCCACTTGCTCGTTTGGCCGGAGCCTGACGGGTCGGAAATCGAGGATTTACTCAAGGCCGTCAAGCGTCCCTATTCGTATCGAGTTAAGCAACTGCTGATCGCGAATCGGAGTTCGTTGCTGGAGCATCTAACGGTGCGTCAACGGCCAGGCGTCATGACGTTTCGGTACTGGCAGGAGGGCCCTGGTTACGATCGCAATCTTACCGAGCCGGAGACCATTCTCGCTTCGATCGACTACATCCACATGAATCCGGTTCGACGAGGTCTTTGCCCAACGGCAATCGACTGGAGATGGTCGAGTGCGGGGTTCTATCTGAACGACGGCAAGCAGGTAGATGACGCCCTGCCGACTATCCACGGTCTGCCGTTTGAAATACTGAACGACAAGGGCGCGCCGGGCATCTAAGGGGCACTGCTGGACAAGCCAGCAGTGGCACCCTACGCCGTTAACCCTTTTTCAGCGCAGGATTGCCCATTTTCCGCAGTCTTCGCAGTCGAAGAACACAGGGTGAAAGACACGCCCCAGGGGCAGGAAGCAGCAGTTTCACCCGAAAACTAGGCATGTGCACGACTTACAGAAAGGGTTAACGGCGTAGAGTGGCACCCGGCGTGCCCCCAGATCAAAGCTCACTGGCCGCCGCCCAGTGATGCCAAACGTTATACCCACGAGGCACCAGTGGAAAACCAGCGTAACAACCCGATCAAGCAGTCTTTGAACGACAGCGTCAAGTCGCTCGGCGCCGTCATCAAGAGCCTGTACGAAATGGCGCCCGCGCTCGTGGTTGTGGCTGCACTGCTCGCCTTTGCGGTGATTTCCGTCACACTTCTCTGGACGCCCCTCATGATCGGGACAGCGTCGCTGTTGGTCGTCCTTGTTTCCCTGTGCATTTTTGCCGTGCGCGGGAACTTCGGTGAGGCACTCCTCTCGCTTGTCGGCGGCCTCCTGACAGTGTTTGCTTTCGAGTGGACTCCGGCGCGTTATATTGCGTTTTCCACCGCTTGGGTCGGGTTCGCCCTCGCAGCGATTCTCATTGCGAGCGTCAAACTCGCAGCCCAAGTAGAGGACATCTATCGACAAGCATCCCTTCATCTTTCGGAGGCCGTTGAGGGCCACACCGCACTCGAAAAACAACTGCGGGAGATCGGCGCATCCAAGTCCCTAAAAATGCTCGGCCCGATTGAGCGGGCCGAAGTAATCCGTGTACTAGCCTTTCGCCGGATGCCCGTGGATTTGATCGAGCCCTGTCTTCATGCCGTTGAAACATTGTCTGTGATCACGAAATGCGACATCAAGTCCATCGCAATTTTCTTGGCAGATTTCTTCTTATCGTTCTCACCCGATAACACCGGCGAGGCTCAACGATTCGTCGACATTCTATACGGTGTTGTCAAAGATGCGCCCGTGTCCCCCGAAGACTTCTTCACGGCGTTCGCCGGGTCGCGTCGCCTGCTTTTATCAGACAAAATACAACCGATAGTGTTTCTGGAGGGACTCCGGGATTGCCTCGCTGCAGGTATTGCACCGTCGGACGTTTGTGATGAATTACGGTCCAGATTGGGAGAATGATCATCCAAAAGGTGGGTATAACCAGGCGATGCACGCGAGCGGGAATGGCGTTCGCGCGATAGCCAGAATCGACGTCACTCGGCGCCATTCCCGCCGCGTGATCTTGGTCGTTCTGTCCTTCGGAGCCTTTCCGCGAATCGGCCTCCGAGACCTAATTCTTCCGCGGACAACGAATCGTCGAACGACACGCTAAGCCGTCGAGTGCGAGGAACGCACCGTTGTTCGTGAAGCCGTAACGTGGGCGTTGCGTTTCACGCGTCCTGCGGCTTCTCGATCGGCGGCGCGGCTGCTACGCTGCCGGATTGGGGGCGCGTGCGGCTCAGCACTGGCGAGACGCCCGTGCCACCCAGCCGACCACTGTCTCCTTGCGGGTGGAGCCTCGTTTCTACGTGTCGATCTTGGAGGAAAGGACTCCCTCCGTCCGGCGGTGGGTCGTTGGTGCAATTCGGCCTATAGGCGTGCCCGATCGCCCGATTCCATTTCGGAAGAATATGTTCCCTGCTCGCCCCGCCCCCCAAAGGGACCGCCTGATCGCTTGTTGCGGGGTGAGGTCCCAATTAACACTTCGCGCAAGTGCGCTCGGGCCCCAGCGCACGTGCGCGCGGGCCCCAGGGGGAATGCGCTGAGGTTCCAGGGGGAATGCGCGCTGGTCACAGGCCACCTGCGCGCACGCCATGTCGCGGGCGAAAACGCATTCTTGGACGCGCGCTCCGCGCAACACACGGGGCGGAAAGGACTTGCATTTCCGGGCCACACTCGAAATTCCCGCCCAACAATTCGTTTCGACATAACTCGTTTCTCGACAACGACTTGCAATCGGTGGCCGGGGCTTTTGTTGGACGCTTGGACGGCCTTTTTGGGCGTCTCTCGGGCCGCCGGCTTTCAACCTAACGTGGTCGAGCATACCATGTTAGCGCCGAGCCGCAAGGCCGTTTCTGGCCGTGCCGCATCGCGTCCAGCTTGTTTGGCCGGTCGGGCATCGAGCGCGCGACGCCCGGGCTCGCGCCGGGGAAGCTATTCCGCCCAAAGAGCAACTTCCGTGCGCAGCCGCGTAGGTGCGTGAAACGCACCATTATTTCCGGGTCAGGCAGATATGGTGCGTTTCACGCACCCTACGCCCATTCCGCCCGAAGAGCAACTTCCGTACGCAGCCGTGCAAATGCGTACGGTCCGAAACCGTTCGTCAACGCACGTTGACCGTGGTATACTCTGGCGCGATGTGGCGTTGGCAGAAACTGCGTACCCGTTCGGAGATCACCATGCGATACCTCCACCGAATCGCCATCGTCGGCCTGTTGTGCGGATGCGGGACTTGGACACGCCCGGCACACGGGGACTGGACCACGATCTATGGTTCCGCTCGGGAGGAGGCACGCCAGGTGTCGAGCTCCTCTCTGGCCGTGCCGCTATCGCAGGCGCAGTGGGACGCGACCGTATCGCGGCGAAGGGAGATGTGGCGCGAGATGCTCGGGCTATCGCCCTTGCCGCCGCGCACGCCGCTCGACGCGACGGTCACCGGCGTGCTGGAACGTGGCGACTACGTGGTCGAGAAGGTCCACTTCCAGTGCATCCCCGGGGCTTACGTGATCGGCAACCTCTATCGTCCGGCCAAGCCGGCGGGGCGGCTGCCCGCCGTGCTCTATCTGTGTGGACACTCGAAAGGGAAAGTGAACGCTCCGTACCAGGCGAACCCGCGCTGGTTCGGGCAGCATGGTTACGTCGCGCTGGTGCTCGACCCGATCCAGTTGGGCGAGTCCCAGGGCTTTCATCACGGGACGTACCGGGAGGAGCGTTGGGACTGGCCCAGCCGGGGCTACACGCCGGCGGGGACGGAAGTGTGGAACGCCATGCGGGCCCTGGACTACTTGGAGACGCGGCCCGACGTCGACTCCGCGCGGATGGGAGTCACGGGCCTCAGCGGGGGCGGCGTCATCTCCTGGTGTCTGGGAGCCGCCGATGAGCGGGTCAAGGTGGTGGTCCCGGTCTGCCAGTCGGGCAGCATCGAGCACGTCGTCACGGATCGGGCCACCGACGGCCACTGCGACTGCGCTTTCTGGATCAACTACTACCGCTGGTGCTGGCCCGACCTGGGCGCCCTGATCGCCCCCCGAGCGCTGCTGATCGCCTCCGGCTCGGAAGACGTCTTGTGGCGTCCTTACGGATACCGCGACGTGGCTCACCGTATCCGTCATCAGTACGCGGAGTTGGGGGCCGACGGCCGGTTCGACCTCGTCGAAGACCTGACGCCCCATGGTTATACGCCCAAGCTCCGCCAAGCGATCTTCACCTGGTTCAACACGCATCTGAAGAACGACCCGACGCCCGTGGAGGACGACGTGACCGACTTCGTGGAGCCGGAGGAGAACCTGCTCGTGTTCGGCGGCAAGCTGCCGGAGCAGGACGAGATGCGCCGGATCGACCAACTGCTCGTCGAGCGGGGCGACTTGCCGACGATCGGCGACGAGGCCGCGTGGCGCGCCCACCAGGAGACCGCGCTTCGGCGACTGCGAGAACTGACTTTTCGCTACACGTTGCCGGACCGCGTTCCGCGTCGGCGCGATTTCCGGTCGGACGGCGGCGACAAGAGCGGCAACACGTTTGCCACGTACGTGTTCGACAGCTTCGACGGGATGACCATCAGCGTCAAGACGAAGCGACCGCAAGAGGCCGAATGGCCCATCCCCACGCTGGCCTTCGCCGTGCAACCGGACGCGCGCAGCACCTTCGCGGGTGGCGGTTCTTCGCGACCCGGCGTCCCCGGCGAGCTGGCGACCGCCGCCGTCGAGGTGCGCAACACGGGTGCCACGTCGGTCGGCCCCGGCTATCTGTGGACGGCGCGGCGGACGTATCCGCTTCTGGGCGAAACGCTCCCCGAGCGCCAGGTCGGCGATCTCGTGGCCGCCGTCGCGCTCCTGAGGCAGGAGCCCGTGACGGGGCCGGTGGCCGTGTATGGCCAGGGCTACACGGCGCCGCTGGCCGTCTATGCCGCGCTGCTCGACCCTCACATCACCGAGATCGTGCTGGCGGATCCCCCCAGCAGCCACGAGGACCCGCAAACGCCCGAGTTTCTGGGGGTGCTGCGCATCGGCGACCTGCCTCACAACCTGGCGCTTGCGTATCCGCGCACCATTACGTTTGTGGGGAAGATGCCGGAAGCGTACACGTGGACGCAGCAACTGTACGAGAAGCTAGGCGCCGGCGACCGAATTCGCGTCGTCGGCAGCATGCGGGATTGGCGCCCCCGCTGAGGATCGGCCGAAAAACAAGTCCGCGACTCCCGTAGCAGGCACACGCCGTGTGCCGTCCGCCGGTTACGGCACACGGCGTGTGCCTACTACTCCGGTGCTCGGCAGCCGGCGCAGAATAGGGCCGGGCGCGGACGCAACCTGACACGCGGCGAGAAGAACGCCGTCCGAAGTAGACTGACGGAGACCCCATCGATGGCGAAGATGACGATGATCCCGCGCGTCGCGCCGAAAGCACGGCAGTACGTGGGCGAGGTGTTGGACTTCGGGTTTCACAACGGCAGCTCGCCGGGGATTTCGGCGCGGCTGGAGGAGCGGTTTGCGGCGAAGTTCGGGCGGAAGTTCGGGATTCTGCACGCCAACGGGACGGCGACCATGCACTCGGCGCTTCTGGCCGCCGGGGTGGGGGTGGGCGACGAGGTGATCGTGCCGGCGTACACCGTGGCGATGACCGCCACGGTGGCCCTCTATGCCAACGCGATTCCCGTGTTCGCCGACGTCGACCCCGACACGTGGACGATCGACCCGGAGGACGTCCGGCGGAAGATCACGCCGCGGACCCGGGCGATCATCCCCGTCTCGATCTGCGGCCTGGCGCCCGACATGGACCCGATCATGGCGCTCGCCCGGGAGCACGGGCTGACGGTCATCGAAGACAACGCCCAGTGTTTCCTCGGCTACTACAAGGGCCGCGTGGTGGGGTCGATCGGCGACTTTGCCAGCTTCAGCTTCCAGTCGTCGAAGCACATGACCTGCGGCGACGGGGGCATCCTGATCTGCGACGACGAGGGGCTGGCCACCGCGGCGCGCAAGGCGGCCGTGGCCGGCTATTCGACGCTGACGGCCAGGCCGGGCGATTCGGTGGTCGACGAAGAGCTCCGCTGTCACCCGACGTTCGAGCGTCACACGAGCCTGGGCTACAACTTCCGGCTGCCGGAGATCGCGGCGGCCGTGGCCCTGGCCGAGCTGGAGCGGCTGGACGACCTGGTGGCGATGCGCACGACGGTCGCCGAGTGCTTCGAGCGAGTGGTCGCCGGGTGCGAGTGGCTCGTTCCGCAGAAGGTCCCGGCCGGCTACGTGAACAGCTTCTGGACGTACACGGTCCGCATCGCGCGGGACGACGTCGACTGGACCGCGTTTCGCCGCAAGTTCGTCGAGCTGGGGGGCGACGGCTTCTACGGGGCGTATTTGCCCGTGTATCGCGAGCCGGTGTTCCGCAATCTGAGCGAGGCGGTCGAGGCGCGGCCGGAGCGTTATCCGCACTTCGCCGGCATGCTGCCCGACTATCGCGAGGTCCGCTGCCCCGTGTGGGAGGCGATCCAGCCCCGCATCATCCAGCTCAAGACGAACTCATTCGACGTGAACACGGCGGAGCGTCAGGCGGAGATCCTGGGCAAGACGATTCGGTTTTTCTCGTGAGGGGGCAGAGGCAAGGTCTGGTTCCCAGGCTCCGCCTGGGAACCCCGGGCTTGGGCAGGCTTTGCCTGTCCTACTGGGGTTTTCCGCGCCCTCGCGGTCATCGCGATTGCGCGTTGTCGTGGTCGGCGTTGTGGGATGCGAGGCGGAGCCTCGCGGTAGTGCGTTCCCAGGCAGAGCCTGGGAACGAGGGTATCGTAGACTGGGGGGGGACATGCAGACGAGAGCATCGACGTCACTGTTGGTAGTCGGGGCGGCAATCCTGCTCGCTGGTGGGCGGACTGCGCTCGGCGACGATCCGAGCGTGCCGCACTATCCGGATCACTCGCGCGTGCTCGTCTACTTGGACGCGGACGGGCGGGAGCACACGATCGACACGGCGGCGGATTGGGCCATTCGGCGGCGTCACGTCCTGGCCGGGATGCAGGAAGCCATGGGGCCGCTGCCCGACCGATCGAATCTGCCTCCGATGGACGTGCAAGTCACGAAGCGAATGCAGGGCGAGGGGTTCGAGCGGCTGACGATCTCCTTCGTCACCGAGCCGAACGACCGGCTGGCGGCCCATCTCTATTTGCCCGGCGGGCGCGCTCCCGGCGAGCGCGTGCCGGCGATGCTTGCCTTGCATCCGACGTCGCCGCTGGGCAAGGACCGGGTGACGGAGGCGGGCGGCGAGCCGAACCGGATGGTCGCGTTCGAGCTGGCCCAGCGCGGTTACGTCGTGATCGCCCCCGACTACCCCTCGTTCGGCGACTCCCGGGACTATGATTTCCAGGCCGACCGTTACGAGTCGGGCACGATGAAGGGGATCTTCAACCACATGCGGTGCGTCGACCTGCTCCAAACGCGGGAGGAGGTCGACCCGGAACGGATTGGGGCGATCGGCCATTCGCTGGGCGGGCACAACGCGATGTTCGTCGGCGTCTTCGACGAGCGACTGAAGGTGATCGTCTCCAGTTGCGGCTGGACCCCCTTTCACGACTACTACGGCGGCAAGATCAAGGGATGGACCAGCGACCGTTACATGCCCAAGTTGCGCGACGTCTACGGCCTGGACCCCGATCGCGTGCCGTTCGACTTCTACGAGGTGGTGGCCGCCTTGGCCCCCCGGGCGTTCTTCTCGAACTCCCCGCTCGGCGACGGCAATTTCGACGTCGCCGGAGTGCGAAAGGGCGTTGCCGAGGCAAGCCAGGTCTTCGCCCTACTAGGAGCCGCCGACCGGCTGCAAGTCCGCTACCCCGACTGCGCCCACGACTTTCCCCCTCCCGTTCGTCGTGAGGCGTACGAGTTCGTCGACCGCGTGCTGCGACATACGCCGGCGCGAAAGGTTCCCCGGCCGGAGTAAAACGGAGAACGACCCTTCGGGCGCACCTTCTACGGAGGATTGTCTGCCCCCTGCTGGTGGGGGTGGCATGTGGCGCGATTAGATGACAAGATGGTGGGGCGGTTCCGGAAGGGACCGATTCCGGCGCAAAACCCTCGGGGCGACGAAGCGAACGGCCGATGGTACTCAATCCCGTTAGGCGCCGCCGACCGGTGTTCGTCACCAGTACGTTCCGCGACATGCGGGCGGAGCGGGAGTGTCTCGGTACGTCGGTATTTCCCGAGCTGGACGAGCGACTTCGCCGGCGGCACCACCGCCTCGAGCCCATCGACCTGCGCTGGCACGTGGAGGCCGACACGGCCGACCGGCAACCGTCCCAAGAGCTGTGGACGCTGAAAGTCTGCCTCCAGGAGATCGCCCGCGCCCGGCCCTTGCACATCGTGCTCCTCGGCGACCATTACGGCTGGGTGCCGCCGCCGGCGCGGACGCAGGCCGTCATTCAGGAGGCGGGCTTCGAGGCGGACCCCGCCGGCAAGAGCCTCGTCGCCCTGGAGATCGAGTTCGCCCTGCGGGGCAACCCGGATTCCCTCGATCGCCCATTCTTCTACTTCCGCGAGCCGCTCGACTACGACAATCTGCCCCAAGACGTGGCCCTCGCCTACCGCGACGCCGCCCAAGCCGACAAGCTGGCGGAACTCAAGGAGCGGATCGAGCGCCAGATGCCCGATCGTGTGCGTCGCTATCGGGCCGAGTGGGACGAAGAGAGCAAGACGCTGACCGGCCTGGACGACTTCGGCCGGATGGTCCTGGAAGACCTGTGGCAGGTGCTCGACGACGAGACCCGGGCGTACGACGATTCGCCGCCCCCCGGCTGGCAGGACGAGCAGCGATGGCTTCTGGACCGGTTCGTCGAAGCCCGAAGTCGCGGATTCGTCAGCCGGGGCGAGCTGGTCGACCGGTTGGTCGGGCTGGCCCGGTCGCCGAGCGGTGAGGGCCAGCCATGGGGCGCGTGCGTCACCGGGGTGTCCGGCGCCGGAAAGAGCGCCCTGTTTGCCCATTTGCATCGCGCGTTGGGCCGAGACGCAGTGATCCTGCTCGCCCACGCGGCGGGGGCCGGTGTGCGGTCGATTCAGCTCGACGCGATGCTTCGCCGCTGGACGCCCGAATTGGCACGAGCACTCCAGCTCGATGTTCCGATCAGCGACGCCTCGACGAGCCGGGAGGTGGAGAAGTCGTTCGCCCGGTTGCTTACCCAGGCATCCGACGAGCGGCGGGTCGTGCTGTTGATCGACGCCTTGGACCGGTTCGAGCCGACGCCGCGTGCGCAGCGGCTGACCTGGTTGCCCGACCCGTGGCCTGAAAACGCGCGGCTGATCGCGACGACCTCCCCGGGGCCGGCTTCCGAGGCGTTGGAGCGGCGCGCCGGCGTGGAAATCGTGCCGCTTGCGCCGCTCGCGCCGGAGGAAGCGCACGAGATGGCCGAGGCCGTCTGTGGGCGCCGCCGCCGACCGCTCGAGCCGGAAGTGCTCGACGTGCTTCTCTCCAAGCAGCTCCCGGGCGGCGCGCCGGCGGCCGGCATGCCGCTGTGGCTGGAATCGGCGCTGGAGGAGTTGATCCTACTGGACGCCGACGACGTGGTCCGCGCCGGCCGGGGCTCGGTCGAAACCGCGCAAGAGCAGCTTGACGAGCTCGTCCTCGACACGGCCCGAGAGCTGCCCGCCGACGTCGAGGCGCTCTACGATTGGGTGCTCAAGCGGAACGAGGAGCTTCTGGGGCCCGGCTGGGTGAGCGGGTTTGTGAACCTGATTGCGGCCAGTCGCAACGGGCTGCGGGAGTCGGAGTTCGAGGCGTTGTTGCCGAAGGTGGCCAAGTTGTTCGTGCCCACGGCCCCGCGCCGGCCGTGGGACGGGCTGAAGTTCGCCGTGCTGCGCCGGGCGTTTCGTGCCCACGTGGCCCAGGGCGGGGCGGACGGCGCCTGGGATTTCCGGCACGCCAAGCTGCGCGAGGCGATTCGTCGCCGCAACGCTCGCGATCCGCAGCTTGTGCACCGGCTGCACACGAGCATCGCCTATCACCTCAAGTCGCTCCCGGCGTCCGACCCGTTGCGGCAGACGGAGCTGATGGTCCACCTGATCGGCAGCGAGGATCGGCTCCGTGCCGCCCACTACTACTCCGGCGAGCTGCCCGACGAAGAGTTGGCCGGTGCGACCCAGGCCCTGGCCGACCATATCCTGGCCGGGTCGAACCAGCGGCCGAATGAGGGCCTGGGGTGGACCGCCTCGCTGCTGATCGAGCCGAAGCTCGATCGGTCGCAGAAGGGCGTGCTCTGCCGGCGGTTCAACTCCCACCTCCTCGACGCGCTGGCGAACAACGCCCCGGTCGACGCCCGCCGTCGCCTGGCCGACGCCACCCGGCAAGCCGCCGGAGAGCTCGCCGAGCAGGACCCCGAAAACCCCCAGTGGCAGCAGGACTCCGTCACCTCCTACCGGAAGCTGGCGGAGTTCCACGAGGAGGCGGGCAATCAAACCGAGGCGGAAACCTGCTGGCGCCGCTGCCGCGATACGCTCTTCGCCCTGCGCGCGGCCCACGTCCCCCTCGACCGGCCCCTGGTCGACCTGCTCAACCACCTGGAGCAGCGGCTCTAGTAGTCTGGCCATCTCGACTCTGCCGGTTGGGTGCCACTGCTGGCTTGCCCAGCAGTGCCGGAAGCACGGTTGGACAAGCCAACCGTGGCACCCGTGCGCCGAGTCATAACGCAACCAGGGCAACACGCCGGATGACCCATTGATCGGAGGAATCGCAACCATGAACCCTTCCCCAAGACTCTCCCGTCGCGGTTTCTTGAAACGCACCACCCTCCTGGCAGCCGGCGCCGTGGCCGCGCCCGCGATCGTCCCCCGCGACGCGCTGGCCGCCGCGGATCGGCCCGGGGCAAACGACCGCGTGGTGATCGGCTTCATCGGCACGGGCGGTCGGGCGAGGCAGTTGATGGACCACGTGCCCGCCGACGGTCAGATCGTGGCCATCAGCGACTGCTTCCCCCAGCGGATGACCGAGACGCTCAAGCAGAAGAGCACCGACTGGAAGACCTATCCGGACTACCACAAGATGTTCGACGCCGAGCGGCTCGACGCCGTGGTCGTGGCCACGCCCGACCACGCCCGCGTGCTCCCCTGCATCCACGCCTGCCAGGCCGGGCTCGACGTCTACGCCGAGAAGCCGCTCACCTTGACGATCGCCGAAGGCCGCGTGCTGGTCAATGCGGCTCGCAAGTACAAGCGGGTGTTCCAGGTCGGCTCGCAGCAGCGCACGATGGAGATGAACCGTTTTGCCTGCGAGTTCGTCCGAAACGGGGGCGTGGGCAAAGTCCACACCATCCTCGGCGTCAACTATCCGGGGCCCAACGTGTACACGGGCCTGCCCGAGCAGCCCGTCCCCGAGAGATTCGACTGGGACCGGTGGTGCTCGCAGGCCCCCCTGCGACCGTACAACCCCCAGCTCCACTTCGGCTGGATGGGATGGCGGGCGTACTCCGGCGGGCAGGTGACCAACTGGGGCGCCCACGGGCTCGACCAGGTGCAATGGGCCGTGGGGGCGAGCGAGAGCGGGCCGGTCGAGATCTGGCCCGCCACCGAGGGGCCCAACGGGCAGGTGCAAATGCGTTATGCCAACGGCGTGCTGCTGCGGCTGGAGCTCGAACAGGGCCCGATGGGCGGGGCGATCTTCGTCGGCGATGCCGGCAAGATCGAGATCAACCGCAACAAGTTCACCACCAACCCGCCCGACCTCATCAAGGACCCGCCCGAGCCGGCCACCGCGGAAATCTGGGAAGGCCCGGGGTGGATCGCCCGGCCGCACATCCAGAACTGGCTCGACTGCATCAAAACCCGCGAAAAGCCCAACGCCGACGTGGAGATCGGCCACCGCTCGATCAGCGTCTGCCACCTGACCAACATCGCCCGCGAAGTCGGCCGCAAGCTCCGCTGGGACCCGGAAAACGAAACGTTCGCCGGCGACGACGAGGCGAACTGCTACCTGGATCGACCGAAGCGCAAGGGGTACGAGTTGCCGGATCCGGTGTAGTGACTGCCACTCCCGTGTGTGCCACTGCTTCGCAGAAGCAGTGTGGTAGCACGTTCGGTCCGAGGAGGGCCAGTCCTGGAGGCACGGCAGTCAATAGCCAGGGGCGTAATGCCCTGGCCTCGATGGCGGATGACAGGCGAAGCCCCGTAGGGGCGACACGATCCCAACTCTCTGGGCAACGGACCGAAGGAAAGGGGAACGCTCCGTGCACTCCGCCAACACCCGTCGCGATTTCCTCAAAACCATCGGTACCGGCGCCGCGGCCTTGAGCCTGTCGGACGCACGCGCCGAAGAGGCGGGCGAGTCGCTCACCGTCGATCCCCAGCCGCGGTTCGATCTTTCGCCCTACCTCTACATGCAGTTCATGGAGCCCTTGGGCACGACCGACGGCTCGGTCGCCGCCGCGTGGGACTTCGGGCACGACCGCTGGCGCGAGGACGTGGTCGACGTGACGCGGACGCTCGGGCCCACGCTCATCCGCTGGGGCGGGTGCTTCATCTCGTACTATCGGTGGAAGGAAGCAGTGGGGCCGAGGGACGAGCGCAGGCCGAGCCTCAACTTGCTCTGGGGCGGGATCGAGCCGAACCAGGTCGGCACGCACGAGCTCGTCGACTTCTGCCGCCGGGTCGACGCCGATCCGCTCATCTGTGTCAATTTCGAGTCCGACGGGCGAAAACGCTGGCAGCGCGATCCCAAGGGCAACGTCCGCTCGGCCGGGCCGGAAGAAGCGGCCGAGTGGGTCGCGTACTGCAACCGGGCGGAGGACAAGCTGCGCAAAGAGCACGGCATTGAGAAGCCGTACGGCGTGCGCCTCTGGCAGATCGGCAACGAAACGTCCTACGACCGAAACGCGTTCGACTGCGAGACGGCCGCGAAGAAGACGATCACCTTCGCCAAGGCCATGCGGCGGGAAGACCCGTCGATCCAGCTCGTCGGCTGGGGCGACAGCGGCTGGGGCCGGCGCATGCTGGATATCGCGGGCGATCATCTCCAGTACGTCGCTTTCCATCACATGTTCAACCCGGACCGCGGCGTGCCCGACTCGCCGCTTCGGGGAACCGAGTACCGCAAGGACCCGGCCCGGACCTGGGAACACCTGATGAACGCGGCCGACGTACACGAGGCGAAGATCGAGCAGGTGGAGGAGGAGACGGCCGGGTATCCGCATCCGTTGGCGATGACCGAGTGCCATTTCGCCCTGCCGGGCCGCAACCGGTGCGAGGTCCTTTCCACCTGGGCCGCGGGCGTGGCCAACGCCCGGCTGTTGAACGTCCACGAGCGGCACGGCGAGCGGCTGAAGATCGCCACGCTGGCCGACTTCTGCGGCACCCGGTGGCAAGTGAACGCGGTGATGATCCCCGTGCCGCGCGGCAAGGCGTTCCTGATGCCCGTGGCGATGGTGATGTGTCTCTACCGGCACCATACGGGCGAGCAGGCCGTGGGCGTGAGCCACGTGCCCGATGGGTTGGACGTGACGGCCAGCCGCACCGGCGACCGGGTGTATCTGCACGTGGTCAACACGAGCCGCGACCGGTCGGCCGCTGCGCAGTTGGCCGTCGACGGCATGACGATCACGTCGGGCCGGGTCTTCGAGATGGCGGGCGATCCGGAGTACGAGGTGATCCAAACGCGGCCGAACGAGATCGTCGCCGTCGAGAAGAAGCTCCCGGCCGACGCACGCTGGGCGTTCCCCCCGGCGAGCGTTTCGGCCGTCGAGCTGGACGTGCGGGAGGCGTAGGCGTTACGCAGAGTGGCGCAGTCTCCGCAGCCCTTGTGCTAGTGGAACGCATGGTGGCACAATGGTTCATCCCGGGTTATTCGCGAAGCTCGTAGCACGGGCTTCCAGCCTGTGAAATCGGGAACACGGGCAAGATGCCTGTGCTACGTCGCCGCCCTATGAACCGTGGAGGCCAACGGTGTCTGAAATCGTCCGTTTTTCCGTCTCCGTGGAAGACGACCTGCTGGAGAAGTTCGATCGCTACTGTTCCGAGGAGCAGTTTGCCACGCGGAGCGAGGCGGTCCGGCAGTTGATCCGCGAGAAGCTCACCGAGCGGGCGTGGGAGACCGGCTCGCACGAGGTGGTCGGCACGCTCACGCTGGTCTACGACCACCACCGGCCCCAACTCCGCGACCGGCTGATGGATCTTCAGCACGAGAACACCGAGCTGGTCGTCTCCACGATCCACACCCACCTGAGCCACGACGTCTGCCTGGAGGTGGTCGTACTGCGGGGTCAGGCCGGGCGGTTGCAGAAGTTCGCGTCTCAACTGAGGGGGATGAAGGGGGTCTACAAGGGGGAGCTGGTGATGGCCAGCGCGGAGACGTAACCCATTCGGTGACAACGACTTGGCGAGCCTGCCCCGGGCATCCCCGGCATGCGCTCTCTCGATAGGCGGGGCGCTCGACAGCCTCCGAATGGCGTAATACAATAGACCTGTTTGTGTTACGCTCGCCTCGGAGGAATCAACATGAGGGGATTGCCGGCCGGATTGGTCGCCGCGCTCGTCGTGTGGACCTCGGCACCCCGCGCCGAGGCCCACTTCCAGATGCTCATTCCCTCGCACGACGTGGTCTCGGCCAGCCAGGGCCGGACGGTCGATCTGGAGATCGTGTTCACCCATCCTATGGAAGCAGGGCCGGCCATGGAGATGGGCGAGCCGCGGCAGTTCGGGATGATGGTCGGCGGCCAGAAGCACGACCTGCGGGAGACACTCCGGCCGAAGAAGATCGACGGCAGCACGGCCTACGCCGCGTCGGTCCGCCTGGCCCGGCCCGGCGACCACGTCATCTACTGCGAGCCGGCGCCCTACTGGGAGCCGGCCGAGGGGAAGATGATCGTCCACTACACCAAGGTCGTGGTCGACTTCATGGGGATGGAGACCGGCTGGGACGAGATGGTCGGGTTCCCGGTCGAGATCGAGCCGCTGGTGCGGCCGTACGGCTTGTGGACGGGCAACGCGTTCCGCGGGATCGTCAAGCGGGAGGGACGCCCGGTGCCGTTCGCCGAGGTCGAAGTCGAGTATCACAACGAGGGCGGCCGGGTGAAACCGCCCAACGACGCCTTCATCACCCAGGTGATCAAGGCCGATTCCCAGGGCGTCTTCTCGTACACGATGCCCAAGGCCGGCTGGTGGGGCTTTGCGGCCCTGGTGGACGGCGACGAGAAGATGAAAAACCCCGACGGCGACTCCGTCGACGTGGAGCTGGGCGGCCTGATCTGGGTGAAGACGGTCGACATGGAGTAGCGGGAGAAGCTCGAACGATGCACATTCACGAAGCCATCCTGGCCGGCTCACGCGAAGGAGTGTTCGTGCTCTGCGCGGGCGGAGCCGCGACCGCGGTCGGGACCGCCCTGGGCCTCCGCCGGATGGACTACGAGCGGGTGCCGCGGGTGGCGATGCTGAGTGCCGCGTTTTTCGTGGTGTCGGTGGTGCAGGTCCAGTTGGGCCCGACGAGCGTCCACCTGGTGCTCAACGGCCTGATCGGTCTGATCCTCGGCTGGGCCGCGTTTCCGGCGCTGCTGGTCGCGCTTTTGTTGCAGGCGGTGTTCTGCGGCGAAGGTGGGCTGATGGCCTTGGGCCTCAACACGCTGACGATGGCTTTGCCCGGGGTCGTCTGCCACTACTTGTTCCGTCGGGCGGTGTTCTCGCGGAGTGATGCCCTGGCGTTTTCCGCGGGTTTGGGCGCGGGGGCATTGGGAGTGCTTCTGGCCGCTTTCTTGACGGCGGCGGCGCTCTGGGTCGCGGCGGACGAGTACAAGCTGTTCGCCGGCGCGGTGCTGGCGTTCAATCTGCCCTTGGCGGCCGTCGAGGCGTTGGTCACCGGCAGCGTCGTCGTGTTTCTACGCAAGGTCCGTCCCGAGCTGTTGGAGGCTCCGCTGCTTGTGCCGGGCCAGTAGGAGGTCGCCGATGCGTCGGTCACGTTCCAGGTCGCTGCGGATCGAGCTAATGATTTTGGCCGTGCTGACGGGCACTTGGTCCGCGGCGCCCGCGCTTGCCCATAAGATGGTCGTCTTCGCCACCGGGACGGAGGGCGCGATCGAGGGCGAGGTCTATTTCCACGGCGGCGAGCCGGCCCGCGACGTGAAGGTCACGCTCGTCGCCCCGGGCGATCGGCTAGTCGGCGAAACCACGACCGACCAGGAGGGCAAGTTCCGCTTCCCGATTCGGTTCCGCTGCGACTACCGGGTGATCGCCGATGCCGGCGCAGGCCACGGCGCCGAGTATACCGTGCCGGCCGACGAGCTTCCCGCCGATCTGCCTCAACCGGGCGGAGAGGATCGGCCGGGCGGTGAGCCGTCGGAACAAGCCGTGTCCACCGTGCCCGACGAGCACGACGCCGACGCTACACCCGGAGAGTCGCACGAGGGTGCTTCCGTGATCGCGTCCGGCGAGGGAGCAGCTCGGGCGGAATCGCACGATGAGCCTCTCGCCGTGTCCGATGCGGAGAGCCGTAAGGCGGAAATCGAGGCGATCGGAAGGCAGTTGGCCGCGCTGCGACGGGATTTCGACCGCTACCGCAACGAGCTCCGCCTGCGAGAGGTCCTCGGCGGACTGGGCTACATCCTCGGCATCATGGGCACGGCGTTCTACTTCCTGGGAGTCCGGCGAAAGGAGAAGAGGTCGGCGACCCGGGATTCGTAGAGCCGTCGGGTGGGGCCTTTGTAGGGTGATACTATGGAAGCGGAGGCCGAGCCGAACTAGCTTGGTCCTTGAACACGTGGTAAACCGGGGGTTTGTACGAGTCTCAA
>Ga0307378_10002080_pt1 | contig 31343 bp, 21 predicted proteins | sample UN1MG_FD_202238 | JGI IMG/M metagenome (GOLD analysis project Ga0307378, IMG submission 202238) | Soil microbial communities from Risofladan, Vaasa, Finland - UN-1 | ecosystem: Environmental > Terrestrial > Soil > Coastal area > Acid sulfate soil | place: Finland: Risofladan, Vaasa | collected... | reverse complement strand
ACGTAGAAGATTAGGTAGAAGACATGCCCCATCACATCTTCCACGTTGTCCCCATATATCCAGAGGTAGAGCATGTTGCCGGCGATGTGGATTATGCCGGCGTGCATGAACATGGAGAGAAAGAGGGTTAGAATTGGAGAGACAGCTGCGACTGCCTCGGCAGGATGAAGTAATGCGACCGGCCTGAAACCGAAGTTGAGCACGCTATGGCCCGGCCCCTCCGTGATGTCCATGTAGGTCTGCCCGAGGAACATGGCCGCGTTTGCGGCGATAATTGCTACCGTGACGTATGGGAAGGAGTCGGTCGGGTTGACGTCCTTGTATGGGATGATCATTCCCGAATCGCCCCATTGTCAAGCACCACAGATGCTTCGCTGGCAGCCAGTGCAGGCACTCGGCATGCGGAGCGCAGACTCGCATTGCTCGGCCGATAGTTCATAACGTCTTTAGAAGATGTGGTATTTGACGATGAGTCCCGCGACGACAATGCTGACCATGCTCATTAGTTTGATGAGTATGTTGAGACTTGGGCCTGCGGTATCCTTGAACGGGTCACCAACGGTGTCGCCGATGATTGTGGCCTTGTGTATGTCGGAGCCTTTGCCACCAAGGTGGCCCTCTTCGACGAATTTCTTGGCGTTATCCCACGAGCCACCGGCGTTGGCCATGAAAATGGCTATGGCAAAGCCTGAGCACAAGGCACCGGCCAGAAGGCCCATAACGCCCGGGACGCCGAGCACAAGACCAACCGCTATCGGGGCTATGATGGCCATCAAGGACGGCAGTATCATCTCGCGTTGGGCGCCCTTGGTTGCGATCTGAACGCAACGTGTATAGTCAGGTTCGGCCTTACCTTCGAGAATGCCCTTGATCTGACTAAACTGCCGGCGCACCTCCTCCACCATAGCGGAAGCGGCCCGGCCAACGGCCTTCAGCGTCATCCCACAGAAAGCCAAAACCAGCATTGCTCCGAGAAAAAGCCCGACAAAAACGCGAGGGTTCATCAAGTGAACCTGGTAGTAATCCATGAAGTTCTCTAGCGTTGCGCTCATCAGCGGCACCTGGCTGTTCATAAGCGTGAGCGACTCTTGCCCGAGGCGATCAAGACCTACTCTGATCTCCTCGACATAGGAGGCGAGAAGCGCAAGAGCAGTCAGGGCAGCCGAACCGATAGCGAAACCCTTGCCGGTCGCGGCGGTGGTGTTGCCCAGGCTGTCCAGTGCGTCAGTTCTCTTGCGGACGAAAGCTGGCTGCCGGGTCATCTCAGCGTTACCGCCCGCGTTGTCAGCGACGGGGCCGTATGCGTCGCTAGCAAGCGTTATCCCGAGCGTGGAGAGCATCCCGACTGCGGCGATGCCGATGCCATAGAGGCCCATAGCCGTATTGCTGAATCCGCCGGTCGCTCCGTATGCGGCCAGTGTCCCGAACCCAACAGTTAGCACGGGGATAACTGTCGAAAGCATGCCCATTCCTAAACCCTCGATTATCACCGTAGCGGGACCTGTCTTGCCCTGCTCGGCGACGCGCCTCGTCGGCCGGTATGCGTTTGATGTGAAGTATTCCGTGGATTTTCCGATGATGATTCCCACGGCCAGGCCAATGACTACCGCGAAGAACACGCCGAAATGATCTGGCATGAGGAACAGGACAGTCAGAAACGAAACGATGACCACGAGCCAAGAGCTCGTATTGATGCCGCGGCCTAACGCGGCCAGGAGTTTCTTCTGGGACTCTTCGCCACTTGTCCGAACGAGATAGACCCCCACTATTGACACCACGATGCCAGCGGCGGCAAGGATCATCGGCGCGATCACACCCTTTATCCCAAGCCCAGCGGCGACGCCGAGGGCAGCAGTAGCCAGTATCGAGCCGCAGTAAGACTCGTAAAGGTCAGCTCCCATGCCGGCCACGTCCCCGACGTTGTCGCCCACGTTATCCGCGATGGTAGCTGGATTGCGAGGGTCATCCTCCGGGATGCCCGCCTCGATTTTCCCAACTAGATCAGCCCCCACGTCTGCGGCCTTAGTAAAGATGCCGCCGCCGACCCTCGCGAACAGCGCCTGGGAGCTCGCACCCATCCCGAAGCAGAGCATCGTGGTCGTAACGACGTGGAGGTTGTAGCCCATCAGTTTCCTGAGCACTATGAACCACAGGCTGATGTCCAGAAGCCCCAGACCCACAACGGTCAAGCCCATCACGGCGCCAGCGCGGAATGCAACATTAAGTCCTTGATTGAGCGACTGCTTCGCCGCAAACGTCGTCCTTGCTGCGGCGTTCGTGGAGGTTTTCATGCCTATGAAGCCCGAGAGCCCAGAGAAAAAACCACCCGTGAAGAAAGCAAACGGGACCCACTTGGATTGCATGTTCAGGAGGGCAAGGACGCCAAAGCCCAGACCCGCACAGACAAAAAACACAGCCACTACTTTATACTGCTGTTTTAAGTAGGCCATCGCGCCTTTGCGCACGTAACCGGCGATCCTGATCATCTCAGGATCGCCCTCGGCCTTCTTCATGATCTGGCGGTAAAATACGTATGCAAAGATGAGCCCCAGGGCAGACCCGATCGGGGCTATCCAGAATAGATCGTCAGCTGTCATCGCTGCATATACTCCTTCACCAGTAGTTATTGCATCATGGGCAAGTAAAGATAACCCGGCAAAAGAACGCTCATTCGCTGATACCCTCAACAGTAGAACAACGACGTGATGCTACATCTTGGAGTCACGATTGCAAGGTTGTTGACAAGCGGACCCAGCAGCAGAGCAAAACTGCGTCAAGCCACCCACTCAAACGGACCCGCCTCGAGCCTTACGCCCCAATACAGTTCTTTTCTTGGCGAGCTTGACACTTGCGACAGGTTTGAGACATATTATCCTACATGAGGCGGGCAAATTGCGGAGCGTGGGCTTCTGTTGCGGACAGCTATCTGTCTTGCCAGCTTTGCGATCCGCCCGGTGCATAAGGCTCTTTACGGGTTTAGTGTTCCCCTGAGCCCGAGGATTGGAGTGAGAAAGTGAATGTTGCTGAGTTAATTAGGTTTGGTCGGTGAAAAGATGGTCCGGATAGTCTGTGTTGACGACAACGAAACCATGCTCGACCTCACTGCGGATATCCTGCGACTCGAGAGATCAGAGTGCGACATCCAGACATTCGTCTCGCCCAGGCAGGCGCTCGCGTTCATCAAGGAGAACGACTGTGACCTGCTCTTGACTGATTTCTCGATGCCGGTGATGAATGGCATTGACCTGATCACGCAGGTTAAATCCCTCGGCTTAAATACATATTGCATACTGGTTACGGGCAGCAGTCCCTATGCGTTAAGGGAGCACTATCCGGGGGACGTGTTCGATGCGCTCCTGAAGAAGCCTTATTCCTACAGGGAACTGCTTTCGCTGATCGACATGGGCCTCAAGGTTAGAGAGGAGGCGTTGGCGAAGCAGGAGGTCAAGGCGGCCGAAGCTGAGGCGCCATTGGAGGCGGCCGGGGTCAGTCGAGACATGGTGGCGCGCGACGTTCGCTCCTTTCTCGGCAAGGTATGGGAGGAGGCGGACCTCGCATCACCGCCGCTGGACGTGGAATATGGCTGCCAGACAGCGGCGTATTTCGCGGTGCGAGTGAAGGAGGAGCTCGACAGGGCGATGAGGTACAGCAGGTCTGTCTCGATGGTGAAAATAAACCTCGAGGACCTCGCTCAGGCGCGGGCTGAGTTCGGAGTTGCGCAGGACGCCGAGTTGACCAAGATGATCCTGCGCATCATTCGCCCGAACATAAGGGGCTCCGACCTAATCACCTTTCAGCACCCGTCTATTCTGTTGCTCCTACCTGAGACCAGCGAGGAGGCGAGGCAACATGTGATACAGCGCCTCACCAACAGTTTGAGGTCAAGAGGTATCCTCATCGCAAAGGGTTTTGAGGGTAAGACGGGGCTTGTTTTCTCGTCTCGCAGCTACTCCTTCACGCCCGAGGGGGAACAGAAGCGTTTTTCGAAGGAGCACAAGTCCCAGGAATAATCGCTGCGCATCTAACTGGCGGCAGGTTTCTCTTCGAGTCCGGGGCAAGAGCTGTCGCGTTCTGTTTTGAGCAAAGGTCGAGGCGTTATGTTTGTCAAACCCGCTTAGCCATCTTGCAGAACCGGGCGACGGGCTTTACGATGTATCTTTCAGGTCATCCGCAGTTATGAGCGGTGAGTGGCATTAACATTAGGGTCTAACGAGCACGGACCGGCAAAGTGGAAGTTGTATGGCAACTGAGCATTCATCGGGACGTGGAGCAAGCATGAACTTCAAAGTAACAGTATTTGTTTTGGCGGCATCGCTGCCTCTTGGTCTGTTTACGACGTCTTTTGCGCAGAGGTCGTTATCGTTCAAGACGAGCCTGGAGATATCCGGGATGTATGAGCGGAACCCTTGGCTTTCGAACGAGAGGACGAGCGAGGACTATGTTAAAGACTCGTACGCGGTGCAATACTCCCCCTCACTAAGTGTTAGTTACATTTCGGACATCGGGAGCTTCAGCCTGCGCTACGAGCCCTATTACAAGGTTTATTACCCTTCAGGCCAAAAGCACTACTCCCTCAAAAGCCATCTGGGCGAGCTAGCGGGAACTCTGCACTTCACGGACAAACTGTCGCTCGCCATCTCGGATCGGGTGACCGACTCGGTGGTGGGTACGAAGTCGCGCTCGGACGTTCCGAGTCTCGACAGACGGTTTATGGAGAACTCCACGAATGAGACGGTGCGGTATGCGCCCGGGTCGAGGCTGGTTTTCACGCTGGGGCACAGGTCGAGCAACATGATATCCCGCAGGGAGGTTGACAGGAGCAGCAACCGAGAGGACAACTCTGTTACGGGCAGCGCTGGCTACAGGTTAGGAATGCAGACGGAGATCGGGGTTACGGGTGATTGGGGGTTGGTGGACAACGAGACAGAGAATCAGACCGATCGCTACGATTACTCGGGAAGAGTTTATGTTGAGACCAAGCTTGTCGGCATTGATACCACTATCAGGGGTGAGGGAGGGTTTGAGACCACGACGTTCAAGAGTGAGGGCGATTCGGATGAGGCAAAGAAGGGCAGATCGAGCTTCAGTGGGCTTCTGAGGATCGCAAGGGACCTCGGCGAGGACACCCGCGCGGAGATCGTTGGCAGCGCCAGTTATGTGCCGAGTGACCAGGCAACGGGGACTTTTTACAGGAGCAGAAGCATCGATGCGTCAGTCCGACAGGTGTTTCTTGACCGGATAGAGGCGATGTTCGACGGGGGTGTCCAGCGCCGGAAGTACGAGGGGGAGAGCGATCGGAGGGATTATGCTTATCGGGCGTCGGCCAAACTTGGCTATAAGCTGTTCAAATGGCTGTCGATAAGGGGAGGCTATACTTTTGCAAAAGTTGACTCGACAATAGAAACATACGAGTATGATGAGCACGTCGTGGAGGCTTCTGTTTACGTCGAGTATTCGTTTGCGAAATAAGTTGAGAACTTCAATGCTCGTTCCATGGGTGTGGGTGATTTTGGCTAGAAGAGCCGCGTTTGTTTTGTTTGTTTTCTGTGTAGCAATCTTACTAGGCGCTCTGGGTTGTCACGAGCGTAAATCAGCTAGCACGCTCCCTGAGGCAGAGAGCTTGGGGCAGCCTTCTGCGTTTTCGCAGCCAATGGTTGCGGCGCCGCTGCAGACTGAGCTGTCGGACAAGGTTTATACACTTGGACCTGACGACGAGCTTTCGGTGGTGATCAGCGGGAAGGGAGGGTATCGGGAGTCAGTTGACGTTGCGATTACTCCTCAGGGGACCGTGATGCTTCCTATGGTAAACAAGGTTAGGGCGGGTGGTCTCACACTTACTGAGTTCTCAAAAAAGGTCGAGAGGCTGCTCGGCATTGATTACCTGGTCTCGCCCAGAGTTTATATTACGCTCAAGGCGCGCAAGAGTCACAAGGTTAGGCTTGTGGGCGAGATCGCCAGCTCAGGGACCTACTATCTTCAGGCGGAGAGCGAGCTTCTCAAAGACGTGATAATCCGTGCTGGTGGGCCAGTCAACGGGTTCAATAAGACGGGATTTCTCATTAGGCTGCCCAGCTCAGGCGAAAGCGCGGAGCGGCTGCGGACACCCGAGCGCTACACATTCAACCTTCTCGAGTTGATGAACGACACGAGCGGCAAGTTGAACGTTCCGGTCAAGGCGGGCGACATCATCTACGTCTTGTCGGGTGAGCACGCTAGGGAGTTCTCTGGCTCCGAGGAGGGTAATGTCTTGGTCTTTGGTCAAGTGAGGAATCCTGGGATCATTACTTACTCGAAAGGTCTGACCGCGCTTCGGGCCATACTGAAGGCCGGCAATTTCACGGAGGTCGCGGCCAGGTCTCGCGTTCAGGTCAAGCGAAAGGCGGCGGATGGGAAACTTGTCACGTTGAAGGTCAACATCAATGAGATCATAGAGGGTGGCGACCAGAGCGCAGACCTACTGCTTCAACCCGGCGATGTTGTCTATGTCCCTCGTTCGATATTCTAGCGATCAAGTGGGGAGGAATTGATGGCCGAACACGATGAGTATCAAGAGATCAACCTCAGGCAGTATCTGGCGGTAGTCCGGCAGAAGCTTTGGATAGTTGTCCTTGCGGTCCTTGTCACGGTCGTTCCCACGGGGATAATGTTCATGAGGGCAGAACCTGTCTATGAGGCAAGTGCGAAGGTCTTGATTGAGCAGGGCGGGGCGCCGATCAGGGCGTTGGAGACGCAGGCTGCGGGGATCGAACCAGAGATAGAGAGGATACTTCTGTTCAGTAGGCCCGTGATGGATTCGGTTTTGAGAAAGCTTGACCCTTACTATGAGAGCCTTTCGCAGAGTAAGAAGCTGGCTCGGATCGGGCAATTCAAGAAGAACATCACAATCGACTTTAACAAGGTTAAAGTCTATAAGTCGTCCGAGTCGGCGTTAGCAGAGATTACCGTGGAAGGGCCTGACCCCGCCAAAGTTGCTGAGGTTGCCAGCCTGGTCGCCCAGACCTACATTGACCAGACCCACAATCGTGAGGTGGCCGAGGCGAAGAGTTGGCTCGACTGGTTTGGCAGGCAGCTTGTCCAGATGCGCGAGAATGTGAACAAGGCGGAGAAGAAGTTCCAGGATTTCAAGCTTGAGAAGGGCATTATTGGGCTACAGGAGCGAAAGAACGAGCTGGCGTCCAAGTTACAGACCACGTCGAGTGCGCAGCTTCAGGCCCGCCTGGACAGGATGAATACGGAGCTCGCACTGTCCTCGCTCGAGAAGGCACTGAAGCTGGGGCCGGTGGCCGCGACGGCGACCTTTGGGAGTTATGGTTCGGCTGGCATAGCTGATCTCAGGTCCGAGCTCGATAAGGTCAAGATGGAGCTTAAAGAGAAGTTGGGGGTGTACAGGCCAAAACATCCCGTCATACTGGACCTGAAGGAGAAGATACGATCGCTCGAGGCGCAGCTGGAGAGTCGGGAGATGGAGATCATCAGGACTCAGCGGAACAAGGTTCAGAGTCTGGAAAAGATCGATGAGTCCCTTTCTGGAACCCTTGCGACCTACAAGGAGGAAGTTCAAAAGCTCAACGCCATGGAGCTTCAATACTCGATCCTCGAGCGTGAAGTAACTAGTTCAAAAGACCTTTACGACCTGCTGGCGGAGCGGCAGAAGAAGAGCGCACTGGAGAGCGCTGTCAATCGACGTAAGATAAGCGTTGTGGAGTCAGCGATTGTCCCTACGGCGCCGGTCTCCCAGAAGTTGGGCCTCAAGTTGTTGGTTGCTGCGATAATTGGCCTGTTGGTGGGCACGGGTTTGGCGTTTCTGCTGGACTATCTTGAGATGACGTACAAGACGCCGGAGGACATCGAGCGGCACTTGGGACTTTGGGTAGTGGGCGTGATTCCCAGATTTGAGTCGGGGACAGAGCGAGCTCTCAGTTTTGCCAACGTCAGGGCACAGATGGCTCGTAAGGGCGGGCGGAGAGAGAGGCAATGAAAAAAGATAAGCCGCAGAAGTCATATATGGTCTGTGTAAAGGAGATATCGTCGGACGCTGATGTTCGAGCGATCATCGAGAAGCTCTCCAAGTTCTGCAAAGGCGCCAGGATGGAAGAGATCGAACATGCTATCAAAAGCCCTCCGTTTTCATTTCGCAGAATGAATTTTGACTCTGCACAGGCGGCGAAGGAGGAACTTGAGAGGCTTGGCTGCGCGCTTGATATCAGGGAGGGCACCGGCGTCTCTTCTGCCGAGGAACAGCTGCTGTTTGCGCAGACGAGTCGCAAGCACATGATGCGGCTTGCCAAAGGCGTGGATGAGCAGCAGCTCCTTCAGGGCCTGGATGTGTTCACGAGCGAGGACCCTTCTGTTGAGGCATACAGGGCTCTCAGGACTAATCTCCTTGTTCAGATGAAGCAGGATGGCGTAAACAGTTTTCTTATCACTAGCCCCTCGGCAAGTGAGGGGAAGTCCACTATCGTCGCGAATCTAGGCATCGCGCTGGCCAACGCTGGCAAGAAGACGATACTTGTGGACATGGACCTCAGGCACTCTGTGCTTCATGAGTTCATGGGGGTCGACAACTCCCTGGGCGTTACGAACGTAGTCCTTGACGGCCTGGACCCAGATTCGGCCATCAGCCACACGGTTTTCGAGAGGTTACATGTTCTTCCTAGTGGGCCCACGCCGCCGAATCCGGCCGAGATATTGTCATCTTCCTCGGTGCGAGAGCTGTTGGCGACGTTGTCAGATGATTTCGACGTGGTGCTCGTGGACTCACCTCCTCTAATTGGGCTGACGGACGCGGTCGTGCTGGGCACGATTGTGGGCGGCGTTGTCCTTGTCATCAGGGCGGGGAGGACCTCGAGGCAACAGATGTCGCTAGCGGTGCAGATGCTTGAGAACGTTGGGTGTCGTGTTTTGGGAGCGGTTCTCAACGAGGTTGATGTCCACAAGCCATACTATAAGGTCTATGCGTATTCACGTCCAAGGCGGGCGTGAGCAGTGCGAATCGTTCTCTAACAGTTTCGTTTGGCCGTAATGATGGAGAGTTCAAATGCGGCAGAAGGCATTTAACATTCTTGTAGTTGACGACGAGCAGCCGGTATGCGACGTGATTGTCGATGCTTTGCCGAAAGCCAAGTACCACGTTGACGTAGCCTACAACGGACAACAGGGTCTCGAGATGGCCCAGAGCAAGAAATACGATGTGGTTTTCATGGATTTGTACATGCCTGTCTTGGACGGGTGCGAGGCGATCAAGAAAATCAAGTCAGCGTTTCCCGAGGTGATCATAGTCGTCATGACGGGTGTTAGAAACCGTGAGATGGTCGAAAAGGCATTGAGCTTCGGGGCAAACTCCGTGATGGTGAAGCCTTTTCGCATCTCAGAGGTGCAGAGCATTTTGAAGATGCTAACACCGCCGAAGGGATAAAGGCGTTTTGCTTGGCACTACTATTGCAAGAAAGGCCTTGGGGCCGACGAATATGGTCTGCGTTAGAAGGATGGCTGAATGCGTGATCTGACGTCCAGGGAGAAGAGACTCCTGCTGATGTTTGCTGATTCTCTGGCCATCGCAGGTTGCTATCTTCTGGCGTTCTATCTGAAGTTTGAGTTCCCGCTGCCGCACCTGGAGGCCAGGCTCTTCCAAAACACGATTATTCTAGTGATTGGTATAAAACTCGCCGCCTACTATTTCTCGGGCTGTTACAGGGGCGTATGGCGATACGCCAGCATGGCCGACCTCCTCGTCATCATCCGAGCCACGTGCATAGCCACAGTTCTTATCATCATGGTCGTCATAATCCTCTATGGCCGCACCGACAGTCCCGCCCCAGTGTTCATCATTGATTGGTTGCTGACGATCTTTGCTGTCGGCGCGGTGAGGTTCCTTGCCAGAGGCTACCGGCTGATTGTCTCTGAGCAGCCGAAGGCGAGTCGCAAGGTGTTAGTCGTTGGAGATGGAGACCCCGCCGAGATGCTCATCAGGGAGATATTCAGCAACCCTTCGGTTGGGTTGGAGTTAGTTGGCCTGATCACGGAAGACCCTGACTTGGTCGGGAACCGGATTCACGGCGTGCCTGTGCTGGGCTCAATCGCAGAGGTGGGCAACATAGCGGCCGAGAAGCAGGTGGATGAGGTCATAATCGCGATGCCAAAGGCCAGCGGGGCGCAGGTTAGGCGGATCATTAACGTCTGCAAGGCGGCGGACATCAAGTTCAGGACGCTGCCGCCTTTGGGGGACATAATCAAGGGGATGGTCTCCGTGAACCAGATTCGAGATGTGCAGGTCGAGGACCTCCTGCGGAGGCCTCCGATTCGCTTGAACGCGGAGCGCATACTGCAATCTATCCGTGGTAAGAGGGTTCTTGTGACCGGTGCGGGTGGGTCGATAGGGTCGGAGCTTTGTAGGCAAGCGGCGAAGTACGACCCGGCAGTCCTGATTCTGGTTGAGCAGGCTGAGAACTGCCTCTATGCGATTGACTACGAGCTGGAACGCGAGATGGTGCCGAAGGTCAGGCACACTGCAATGGTAGCCGACATCGTGGATGCTGTTCGCGTTGACGAGATATTCAGGGAGTCAAGACCGCAGTTCATTTTCCATGCCGCCGCTCACAAGCATGTCCCGCTGATGGAAAGGAATGCATTGGAGGCTTTCAAGAACAATGTGATCGGGACTGCAACGCTCGCTGAGGCGGCAATTAAGTGGGGCTCGGAGTCCTTTGTGCTGATCTCGACGGATAAGGCGGTTAATCCGACTAGCATAATGGGCGCCTCGAAGCGGTTGGCAGAGTTATATGTTCATGATTGCGTAGATTCTCAGAAGACGGCGTTCATGATCGTGAGGTTTGGGAACGTGTTGGGCTCGACCGGCAGTGTAGTTCCTCTTTTCATGCGACAGATTCGTCAGGGCGGCCCCGTGACGGTTACGCATCCCGAGGTTACGCGCTATTTCATGACAATTCCTGAGGCAGTTCAGCTGGTTCTCGAGGCGGCCACGATGGGCAAGGGGGGAGAGGTATTCGTGCTCAAGATGGGGGAGCAGATACGGATCGTTGACCTTGCGAAGGACTTGATCAGGCTTTCAGGGCTTACCCCGGGCGAGGACATAGAGATCGTCTATACGGGGTTGAGAGCTGGGGAGAAGCTCTTCGAGGAGTTGCTTCTGAAGGGCGAGAACCTACAAGCCACGGAGCACTCAGACATCCTTGCAGCTGGCGGCGAGGAGCGGGATGTTCACAGGACACGTAAACTGATCGACATGCTCAAGGAGGCCGTGGGCCGTGGAGACCTTCAAGGTGCGCTCAGAGCGATGCGACTGATGGTCCCGGAGTTCGTTGGTGAGGGCCCAATCGATCAGATGTCGCTTTTGAGGAGTTACGTCCTCAAGTCGGCGGAGTCAGATGGGCGAGCGGAGTTTAAGCAGGGTGCTCACGCAAATCCTGGCCTGACCGAGGCGAAGAAACAATAGGCGCTTGGCGGAGGGCATCTGACAAGTTGAGATGCGCGACATCTGCCCTCAGTCAGTTCGTCATCATCTAATCCCCTGAATCTGCGGACAAACACCCCAAGATGTCCCCGCTGTATCTGGACTGATACGAGAAAGACCTCTCCACAGATTACGCAGAATTGACATAGGAAGCTTGGTAAGAGCAAAATTAAGGCTGCTGAGGACTGTGTTGGGTTATGTTGCACTGCTGCGGACTATCAGGAGGTTGCCCAGATGAAGGTCTCTGTTATTATTCCTGTCTATAACGAGAAGAACACGATAGCGGAGATCGTTAGACGTGTCTCGGAGGTTGACATTGCCTCAGAGCTCATCGTGGTCGATGACTGCTCCACGGACGGCACTAGAGACGTCTATCCCAAGCTCGAGCGCTACATCCAAAAGCTGCTCTTTCACGATAGGAATATGGGCAAAGGCGCGGCATTCAGGACGGGCCTCGCAGCGACGACAGGCGACGTCATTCTTGTGCAGGACGCCGACCTTGAGTACAACCCTGGCGAGTATCACAAACTCCTACGGCCGATATTCGAGGACAGGGCGGACGTGGTCTATGGGTCGCGTTTCAAGGGTAGTGAGGAGCATAGGGTCCTCTATTTCTGGCACTATATCGGCAACCGATTACTTACGATATTCTCCAATATGCTCACCGGCCTCAACCTGTCCGATATGGAGACCTGCTACAAGGCGTTTCGGACCTCGCTCATCAAATCACTCGACCTCAAGGAGAACAGGTTCGGCTTTGAGGCCGAGGTAACCGCTAAGGTGGCAAGGGCAAAGGCCAGGGTTTACGAGGTGGGCATCTCATATCGAGGCAGAACATACACTGAGGGCAAGAAGATCGGCTGGCGGGATGGGCTGCGTGCTATCTACTGTATTGTCAGATACAATCTGTTTGGTTAGCGAATGAATCGACAGGATATAAGGGAATAGAGCGTGAAGCTGCTGAACAAGGCCAACTGGTGGCAGGTCCTATCGGCAGACGCTCTTCTAATTGTCCTGGCCTACTTGATGAGCTTCGTCTTCAACTTTGGCGCGGGCGCGGGCATTCGAGGCGCGTTTGGACACTTCGCTGTTGCGCTCGTTGGGATCGGGCTATTCCTGCTGTGTTACTACTATTTCGGCCTGTATTATGTTGATACGTTCAGGGATAAGATTCGACTTCTGTTCTCGTCCGGCAAGGCCTGTATAGCGGGCACGCTTCTTCTTATTGCCTACGTGTTCGCATTTCATAGATACCCATTTCCCAAGAGCGTCATGCTCTCCATTTTCCTCGCAAATTGGGCTCTGATCTTCATCTGGAGGTCGTACATCGACGCGCGGCTTCTGCTGAAGTCGGCCCGTGAGGCCAGAAGGGTCTTGATCGTCGGCGCCGGCAACGCCGGTGCGAGGATTGCCACCCAGATGCGAGACTTGGTCGATAAGAAAGATGAGATAGTCGGGTTCATCGATGATGACCCGGCCAAGACCGGGTCAGTTGTGTCTGGATTTGAGGTGCTCGGGACCCGCGAGCAAATGAAGGAGATGATCAGGAAACACAGGGCGGACCGTGTCGTGATAGCGATGCCCTCTGCGCACAGGTCAACCATCTCGGACTTCATACTTATCTGCAACGAGACCTCCACCGAATACAGCATCGTCCCGAGTTTTTTTGAGATAATAACTCAGACAGCGCCCATGGACGACACGGCTAACCTGCTACTGATGAGTTTTTTTGAGAGCCGAATCAGGAGAGAGCAGAAGATCGTAAAGCGCATATTCGACGTTGTCGTCTCAATTATCGCGCTGATCGTGCTGTCGCCCATCTTCCTCCTTGCTGCCCTGGCGATAAAGCTCAGCTCCAAGGGGCCGGTGTTCTACACCCAGCAGCGGGTCCTTAGGGGAGGCAAACTGTTCAAGATAATCAAGTTCCGAACGATGGTCGAAAATGCCGATAGCATTGGGCCCGTGCTGACGCAGGAGAACGATCCCCGAATAACGCAAGTGGGGAAGTTCCTGCGGTTCTCGAGCATCGACGAGCTGCCTCAACTGATAAACGTTCTGAAGGGGGAGATGAGCCTGGTCGGGCCCAGGCCAGAGGTCCCGTCAATTGTCGCCCGATACGAGAAATGGCAGCGCCGAGTGCTCGACGCGCAGCCCGGCATTACTGGCCTTGCTCAGATCAGCGGCCGAGACGATCTTTCGATTAACGATAAGCTGAGATACGACATGTATTATCTCCGCAATCACTGTCTGTCGCTGGACATCAAGATCATCCTCAAAACGTTCAGGAAAGTCCTCGACCGTCAAGGAGTCAATTAGCGGCCTTAGCTGATATGTGGGAGAGGTCTATCCGCAGATTACACAGATTACGCAGATTGAAATGCGCGGCCAGGAAACACGTTGGCACATGCCGCTTGTAGGCTGCTGCTAACCTGTTGAGCTTACCCATCAGCCTGTAGGTAACCTCAGGCGGCCTTATCTCATTGAGAAGGCGAAAAGCGAGAGGTCGCCGATCACCTCAAACCGTTCGGGGCTCGACAGCGCCGCCGCAAACAGATAGCCTCCACCCGGAAGCCCGCCCGGCACCGCTATGTCAACCAAGGTCTCCGGCTCCATTGAGTAGCCTTGCTCCAGAAACAGGCCCATCATGTAAGGGAATATCCCGAACGCAATCCTATCCGGAGAGATACACAAAATGGCTCCGTCGGGGAAGACGAAAGCAAAATAGACATCCACCGTTATGTCGGGCCCAGGATTGTCAATGTCATACATTGCAACCAATTGGTCGCCGGGCCAGAATTCAGCGGCATTCAGCGAGCACTCAATCACGGGGGCCTCACCAGAAGTCAGCGGATAATGATAGCCCATATCGGCGACGCCGGCGTCCGGCCCGCAATCCGTCCTCGTCGTGAGCTCATCTAATCCCAGCGCCTCCGCCGTGTCGCTGCCCGCGTCCATGCACGGGCTGTTGGCGCCCTGCCCCGCCGCCTCGCACGACAGGTAGTAGTCGCCCAGCGGCCCGCTCACGAACAGCGGGGCCTCCGAGATGTTGCCAACGCCAGTGTAACCGCCCTGGATACAGGAGTACGTTAGGTTCACCGATGACAATGCCTCAACCCAGAATTCGTCGCCGTTATCCCAAACAACGGAGTCAGTTATGGTTAGTGAAGAACTGTCAGTGCAGTAGAGCGCTCCGCCCCCATCGGCAAGGTTCGCACTAATTGTGCAATTCGTGAGGTTGGATAGAGAGTTACATGCCCGAACGCCGCCACCCCGGACAGCGTAGTTATCGTGAATGAGGCAGTTGGCGATGACCGGGGAACTGTCGTAGCACCAGATGCCACCGCCGTAGCTGTTACCGCCCGAATTTGGCGCCGCGATGTTATTGGAGATTGTGCAATTGCGAATGCTCGTCGAGAGATCCTCATCGGACGAGATGCCGGCGCCAGCCCACGCGGAATTCCGCAGAATTGTGCAATTATCGATAAATGGTGCCGATCCACCCGATCCGATGCCTCCGCCCCAGCTCTTGTCATCCGCGGCGAATACGGCCTCGTTGTTCACGATTCTACAATTGACGATTTCAGGTGATGATCCCGAAGAGCAGCGGATTCCTGCACCGTGTGAGGCTGAGTTGCCCGACACCGTGCAGCCCCTTATCTCGGGTGACGACTCATAGCAATTAATGCCAGCGCCCCAACTGTCACCATCAGGGTCGGGCGACGCGATGTTGTCAGCGATAGTGCATTCTATTATCTCGCAGGATGGCGTGCCTTTGCAGCGAATGCCGGCGCCCGCGTAGGCAGAATTGCCTGAGATGGTGCAGCTGTTGATCGACGTTGATGAGTCGCTTAGATACATCCCACCGCCCCAGCTCTGGCCATTCGCATCCTGCGTGCCAACATTGTCGGCCACGAGGCAGTTCTCTATGCTCCCTCGAGACACAGAAAGATAGACACCAGCTCCTAAATATGCGGAATTGCGCGCTACGGAGCACGATACGATTGTGGGGAGGGCTCGATAGCCCCATACGCCGCCACCTCTGCTATCGCCGTCCATATCTGGCGGTGCGGTGTTGTCCTCGATGATGCAGTCCTCTATGGTAGGAGCTGCAAGGTCGTAACATTCAATGCCGCCGCCATAGTTGGCTGAATTGTGCATTATTTGACAGCCGACAATTGTCGGAGAGGAATCATCGCACTCGATCCCGCCGCCGTAGGACGACCCATCTGTGCCGAGCGGGCAGACGTTGCGCGAAATAGTGCAGTCAAGGATTGTAGGGGAGGATTGACCTGCACAGCATATGCCTCCACCCGACCAGGCGGTGTTCCCAGAGATGGTGCAATCCACGATAGCCGGCGCGAAAACAATAGATTCCGCAATGCAAGCGATCCCTCCGCCAAGGCTGTGCTCACCCACGCAGATATTATCGAGAACACTGCATCCAACTAGGGTCGCGGTTGCGCCATCCGCACTAAGGAACGAACTTCTCTCGCTGCGCGAGCGTTGGCTGATGTCCATGAGACACACGCCAGCAGCCATCGCGTCGGCGTACGCTCCAGTTCCGGCTAGTGCCTGGTTCTCGCGGACCGAGCAGTTCTCAAATCGGACCTCAGAGAGAGTGCAGAGGACACCTCCAGCCAGACCTATTCCGTCGCTTTCGGGAATGCCCTGAGCCGTATTAGAGACGAAATCGCAGTCCGTCACCAGCCCGGAGCACTGGCCCAATACAATGCCTGCCCCTATAACAGCCGCGTTTTCTGTCACTGTGCAGCTGCGCATCGTAATGTTCAGGACACTGGTGCAAAACACTCCGCCTCCAGACCCGTTCTCATAGACCCCCGTGGCGTTTCCACCCTTGATCGTCGTGCACTCAATCGACACATCACGGACGAAGGTCGCAAGAATAACGTGATAGGCGGCGCCTTCCGCGTCCAGTATTGTGGTTTCAGCGCTCGCACCTACCAGAGACACGTACGACCTCATCTCCAGCGGGAACGTCTCGCCGTTGGTTGAGGCGCTGTAGGTTCCGGCGGCGATGTGGACCGTCGCTGGGTCCCCCTGGCTTGAGAGCACAGATGACAAGGCATGGCTGATCGTCAGCCAGGCGCTGTCCGCCGAGGTCCCACTGTTGGAATCACTGCCGGCCTCCGCATCAACGTAAAACTCGCCAGCAGAAGCCATCCCGCAAAAGAGAAGAGCAGCGATACCGACCAGTAGCATCATTCTGAGCTTTGACATGGCAGGTTCCTCCATTCACAAATGGGTTGAAAAATCGCCCCGGGACTATTCTCTGGGTATTATGCCTCCATAATGCACAAGCAAGAGATTGTTGTAAAGGCGAAACTCGATAGGAATGTGTTCCGGTTTCTTAATCCAGGTTATTCATAGACGGTGGATATTGTCTCAGCCCGCAGCGTGAACGGGAAGAGCGCAATATCGCCGATCACCTCAAACCGTTCGGGGCTCGAGAGCGCCGCCGCAAACAAATAGTCGCCGAATGGGAGACCGTCCGGAACCGTTGTCTGGAACATCGGCGCGGGGCCGAAGGAGTAATTCTCAGGCAAGGGCATATACCGTATCCAGGGCAGGATTTCGCCAATTAGCCCCCCGTGCGGCGTTATGCAGAATATCGCTCCGTCCGGGAGCACGAATGCGACATAGACATCGACCTCGATATCGGGCCCGTCGTTTGCGACCTTGAGAGAGCCAACGAGATAATCCCCGGGACGGAACCGCGAGGCGTTGAGCGAGCACTCAATCGTCGCCTCGCCCAAGTAGATGGGGTAATGGTAACCCATATCGACGACACCAGCATCCGCCTCGCTGTCGGTCCTGGTTGTCAGCTGCCCGAGGCGCAGATTCTCGGCGGAATCGCTCCCCGCGTCGACGCACGGGCTGTTCTCCCTCTGCCCGGCGCCTTGGCAAGAGAGATAGTAATCGCCAAAGGGCCCGGTAACGAATAGCGGGTCAGCTTGGATGTTGCCTTCGCCCTCGTAGCCACCTTCGATGCAGGTGTGGACAATGGCTACAACCGCTTCATCCCGTAGGTATATCATCTTATCTGCATTACCCCAGATGATGCAATCGGATATAGCTGAGGCGCCGCCTAAAAAGCAGTAGAGTGCGCCGCCTATTGAGGCTGTGTTGTCGCATATCGAGCAGTCCCGAATCAGCGAGAATCTACTGTAACAACTGATACCTCCACCCCGGCAGTCACCTTCTGGAGAAGGCGCGGCGACGTTACCGGTTATTATGCAATTCGTGACCTCGCTGTCAGTAATCCCTGTTGGCAAATCGCCCAGAACGAGACCGGCTCCCATCCAGGCTGAGTTACCCGATATCGTGCATCCGTCAATCCTGGAGGATGACCTGTAGGAGCTGAGGCCACCGGCCCAACTCCTGCCCATCTTATTGGGAATCCCCGCATTGTCGAGGATCAGGCAATTCGTGATTACTGGGGAGGATTCTTCAAAATCTAGCCCGCCTCCGGAGACAGCAGAATTCCGCACAAATGTGCAATCTCGTACGGTCGGGGAACCCTCCAGGCATGCAATCCCTCCGCCATCACTATAACCATCAGAGTCCGGCGTCGCGACATTTCCCTCAAGATAGCAATCGAAGACAACCGCTGATGGGTCGCCCTGAAGATAGATCCCGCCGCCCTGGTTTGCCGTGTTTTCAACCAAGCTGCATGCGCCAATGCTGGGAGATGATCCGTAGCAGCTAATGCCACCACCTCTCCAGGCGAAGTTATCTGAGACAGCGCAAATGCTGATCTCCGGGGATGATTCGTAGCAGCTTATGCCTCCACCCCAGCTGAAGCCTTGTGAATCAGGTATCCCGAGGTTTCCAGTGATATCGCAGCCCTCAATGGAGCCTGAGGACTCATACGCGTAGATTCCGGCCCCCATATACGCGGCGTTCCTTGATATGGTGCAGCCTCTGATCGTAGCCGAGGAATCATAGCAGTAGATGCCGCCGCCCCACGATCTGCCATTTAAATCGCGCGAGCAAGCATTGTTGATGATTGTGCAATCCTCCAGTGTGCAAGAGCAGGAGTCAAAGCAAATCCCGGTGCCGACGTATCCCGCGTTGTCCCGTATAGTGCACCGCGCTATCGTAATCACCATTGCCTAGATGAGAACAGACGATGACGTGATGAGCGTTGCCCTCGGCGTCCAGCATGGTCGTATCCGCGGCTGCCCCTACGAGTGACACACAAGACCGCATCTCAAGCGGGAAGGTCTCGCCGTTTGTTGAGGCGCTATAGGTTCCGGCGGCGATGTGAACAGTTGCGGGATCCGACGAGCTTCCGGTCACGGAGGACAGCGCATGAGTGATTGTTAGCCAGGCGCTGTCCGCCGAGGTCCCACTATTGGAATCACTGCCGGCCTCCGCATCAACGTAGAAGTCCGTCCCGAATGCGATGCTGCCAATGATAACGAATGCGACAGCACAAGACAAAGCGATCTTCGGCTTCAGCATTCTCGATCTCCTCCATCGAGTTTGACTATATTTATGAAACCTGCTTCCTTGACAATTATTAGAGAATATTAGCATATAATACGCTATTGGATTACTGCTATTGAAAATAACGCGATCGATAATGCCTCATCGACGCGGATAAAGTCTCAGCCTGCAGCGTGAACGGGAAGAGCGCACTGCCGCCGATGACCTCAAACCGTTCGGGGCTCGAGAGCGCCGCCGCAAACAGGTAGTCGCCGAATGGGAGACCGTCCGGAACCGTTGTCTCGAACATCGGCGCGGGGCCGTAGGAATAGCCCTTGGGCAAGAGCATATACTGCATCCAGGGCAGGATTTCGCTCGTCAAACCGCCGTGCGGGGTTATGCAGAATATCGTCCCGTCTGGGAGCACGAATGCGACATAGACATCGACCTCGATATCGGGTCCGTCGTTTGCGACCTTGAGCGAGCCAACGAGATAATCCCCGGGACGGAAGCTCGATGCGTTGAGCGAGCACTCAATCGTCGGTCCGCCGAAGTAGATGGGGTAATGGTAACCCATATCGACGACACCAGCATCCGCCTCGCTGTCGGTCCTGGTTGTCAGCTGCGCGAGGCGCAGATTCTCGGCGGAATCGCTCCCCGCGTCGACGCACGGGCTGTTCTCCCTCTGCCCGGCGCCTTGGCAGGAGAGATAGTAATCGCCAAACGGCCCCGTCACGAAGAGCGGGTCGGCTTCGATGTTGCCCTCGCCATCGTAACCACCCTCGACGCAGGATTGGCTGATCGAGACCGCAGAGTCTTCCTTAAGACCAATCTCGCCTCCGTTCGCCGAGAGGACTGTGTCCGTGACCGAGACCGAAGAGCCGGCTGCGCATTGGATGCCTCCGCCATGAAGAGCAGAGTTCCCGGTTATCGTGCAGTTGCCGATGTCCAATGATAGTCCGAAACAAACGACACCGCCGCCCTGGCTGTAGTCCTCGCAATCTACCGTCGCGGTATTGTCCGTGATGAGGCAGTTCTTCACAGCGCATGGCGAATGGGTGAACGCGAGGCCTGCACCGGACCATGCAGAGTTGCCAGTCACGACGCAGTTCTGGATTTCCGGAGTTGACATATAGGAGAAAAGACCGCCGCCCCAACTTCTGCTCAAAGCGTCCCCCACCGCGATGTTGCTTTCCATGACGCAGCCGCTAACAAGCGGTGAGGATGAACAGCAGTAAATCCCGCCTCCTCTGCAAGCCCGGTTCCCCGCAATTGCGCAGTTCTCGATCTTGGGAGAAGACCTATTGCACTGGATGGCGCCGCCAGTGCCCCCGCGGGCTGAGCCGGGTGGCGCCTCGTTGTGTGATATAGCGCAGTCCCGGATGGAGCCAGATGCCTCCCGCATATAGATGCCAGCGCCGTCAGATGCCGCATTCCGTGAAACCTGACACCCATCAACCGTCATGGCCGAGTTGTGGCAAAAGATCCCTCCTCCGTAACTGAAGTCATCATCGTCAAGAGGCGCAATGTTCCTTGATACCTCGCAGTTCTCAATTAAGCATTCCGCATCCAGGCAGTAAACGCCGCCTCCATTCAGTGCCGAGTTCTCGGTTATTGTGCATCCGGATATAAGACCGACCGTGTCGTCGCCAGAGCTCCCACGAAAATGAATGCCTCCACCCCAACTGCCGTCGTCAGCGTTAACTTGTGCCTCGTTCGAAGATATCGTGCAATGTAGGATCGTCGTGGCTGAATTATAGCAGTATAGCCCGGCGCCCTGATTGGCCGAGTTTTCTGTTATCGTACATCCTTCAATCGTCAAAGAGCAATCACTGCTGCAGATGCCGCCCCCCCACTTCTCCAAAGTCGATTCCGGGCGATCTACGTTTCTTGATATCAGGCATCCAGATATGCTTCCGGATGAGTCAGAGCAAGAGATCCCCGCTCCGCTGCTCGCCAGATTCTCAACTATCTCACAGCCGCGAACAGTGAACTCGGAATCGGCGATGTAGATACCGCCTCCCCAACTCTCGTACCAAGCATAGGTCGTCCACGCGTTATCAGTGATGGCGCATCCCTCAATTGTTCCGGTGAATCGCTCGCAGTAGATTCCGGCCCCTCTATATGCATCGTTCTGCGATATTGTGCAGTTGAGAATCGCCGTGGATGACTCATCCAAGTAGATACCGCCCCCTTCGTTGTAGGGAAAGGCGCTGGCTCCTGAGATGTGATTCTTCGATATCGTACATTGCTCGATGCTGCCACCGCCCCGCCAGAAATAGATGCCGCCGCCCCAAAACGAGCCATTCTCCGCAATCGTGCTGTTAATAACTGTGGGCCCTGAATTGTGCGCATAGATGCCGCCTCCCCACGAGTAGCCGGTTAGATCAGAAGGCTTCTCGTTAGATGTGATCTCGCAGCCATCAATGACTGGGGATGCTTCGAACAGATAAATCCCGGCGCCGTGCTCGGCATAATTCCCGGTGATCACACAATTCTTAATCAACACATCTGAGCAGTGCTCACAATAGACACCGCCGCCCTTCCGGTCAGAGGATTCTCCGCTAACATAATCCCCATTGGCGACGCCTCCCGTAATCGTGAGACCTTCGATTGTGAGATTGGTTAGGTCATTGCAGTAACTGACATGGTAGGCATCATCCTCCGCGTCCAGTACTGCTCGATCCGCGCGTGCCCCAACGAGCGACACATAAGACTTCATCTCAAGCGGGAAGCGCTCGCCGTTGGTCGAGGCGCTGTAGGTTCCGGCAGTGATGTGGATAGTCACGGGACCGTCCGGGCGGCCTTCCACAGATGACAAGGCATGGGTGATCGTCAGCCAAGCGTTCTCTGGCGAGGTCCCGCTGTTGGAATCACTTCCGGCCTCCGCATCAACGTAAAACTCGCCAGCAGAAGCCATCCCGCAAAACAGAAGAGCAGCGATACCGACCAGTAGCATCATTCTGAGCCTTGACATGGCTGGTTCCTCCATTCACAAAATGGGTTGAAGAAATGGCCCGAGACTATTCTCTGAGCTGCTGCCTCCATAATGCACAAACAAGAGATTATTGTAAAGGCGAAAACTTTATAGGAATGTGTTCCGGTTTCTTAACCCGGATTATTCATAGACGGTGGATATTGGGTTGTTGATTCGGTTTTGGGACACGCTTTTGGGGGGTTCGTTGGATTCCGGCTGAGTTGGTGGAGGGTCGGAGGGGATTGTGCTTCATATAAATTATTCGGACTAATCCCCTGAATCTGCGCAATCTGCGGACAATACCCTAGAGTATCCCCGCTGGACCCGGTCACGCCTTGTGAAAGATTCTCCTGACGAGGCTCGCATCCTCCCTGTCGAGTCCCCGGAGGAGGGCGATCGCGGCGAGATAGACAGCAGCGCCAAGCGCTGCCGAGGCCAAGAGTCCTATCCGGTCGGCCGAAAGCCAGACCGCGAGCAGCATGATGCACGCTGCGCCGATCGGTTTGAGCGATGTCTTGAACATTGCCATTGAGAAAGGTCTTGTGAATGGGATGAGTAGGCCAAGTATGGGCCCGGTGGCGTACGCTATAAGTGAAGCGAGCGCGGCGCCGACCATGCCGAGCCGGCCTATCAAAAGAAGGTTCAGGGCGACGTTGAGTGCGGCGGAGGCGCCGGTGAACAGGATGTCAAGGGTTTGACGACCTGATGAGACCAAGAGCCTGTTGTTGACGATGCCGAGGAAGACAAACACCTCGGCGAAAAGCAGGAGTGTCAGTATCGGGGCGCCTTCGCTGTATTTGCTGTTTATGGCGAGGATGAGCGGCCTGGAGAGAGCTATGCTGGCAAACGCAACCGGGATGCAGATGAGGTTCATGTATTTGAACGAGCAGCGGTATGCCTCCTCGAATGAGGCGCGCCTATCCTCGTAGGCTCTGCACAGCGACGGGAATATGGATGCCATGAAGGCGAGAGGGATAATGCGCAGCACTTCTGCGAACCGCGTGGCGAAGTTGTATATCCCGACGAGGGATTCCTTCCCGAGCATACTCTGGAGCATGATCTGATCGACTCTGGCGTAGGTGATGATAAAGATGTCGCAAAGAGCAATTGGGGCGGCCTGTTTGACGAGCCTCGCGCAAGTTCCGATGTTGACGGCGAGTGACTCTTGGCCAGTCCTTCGATAGAAGATATAAAGCAAAAGCGCCTCCGGGACGCCCAGTAGTGCGCCGGGCACGCCCAGCAGAAGGCCAGCCATGACGAACCAGTAAAGCGGTGCATGAAGAGCGACCAGAGCGATCATTGCCCCGGCTGCGAGAAGCCTTGCAGCCACGGTCGCCGCGCTGCGCTGGCCGAGCCTGAGCCGGTAGTGAAGCACGGCGCCGAAGACGGAGAATACCGACAAGAGTATGCCGAGCGAGGCTATCCGTATCAGCATCATCAGGCTGGGTGAGTAGTTGAGAAAACCTGCCGCGAGGGAGAGAACCAGGTTGGCCAGCCCAAACGATGCAAGCGCCAGGATGCCCTTGATGAGTAGAGCAGAGCCGGTTATTCGACCGATATGCTTGGGAGCTTTGGCGATCTCTCGGACGACAATTCTGTCCATCCCGAAGGTGGCGAGCAGAAAGCAGAAGGAGATGAACACAAAGACCTGGTTGTAGGCTCCGAATTGGTCTTTGCTGAGGTATTTGGCGAGGTAAAATACTACCGCATAGAAGGTGATTAGTTTCCCGAGTATCTCGCTAAGAAAGACTGCGGTGAAGTTCTTTGCGGTTTTTCGGGGAGTGTTCATTAGTTGCAAAATACCAGATTGCTTGAGAAGATGACAAGGTGATGAACGCCGGCGTTGCCTACCTCAAGGAAGTATAGTGTATATGCTGGAAAGATCATAGATGCGACGTTGGGAATAAAAACGAGCGGGATTAGATGCAAGGTCCTAGGTTTGGCGGATGCTGAGCACCTAATTGCGGCACAGCAACCACTCGGCTTCTCGGGAGTGCTTTTCCCGGCGACCTGTATCAGGTATCGTGGTCTTGGCTTGTTTGTAATCGGGAATTGACGATAAGTAATGGTGAGATGGGCGGGAGTACGTTCGGCATAGACATAGGGCACCATTTGGTGAAACTCGTTGAGCTTCACTACGATGCTCGTGAGCGGCGGACGATGGCGGACGGCTACTGCATTGAGATATCAAAGGACAAGGTTCCTGGTCGCACATTGCTGGTCAGGACTTTGAAACATATACTCCCGCGTCGGATGAAGCGAGCGGCCCAGTCAGCGCTCGGCGTCTATGGCGGGCACAACGTTGTACTCAAGCGCATCGATTTAAGAGGCATCCCGAAGGGCGATGTCGCGTCGGCGGCTGATGCTGAGGCGAGACAGTATTTGCCTGAAAACGCGGACGGCTACATCAAGGGCTTCAGCACGACTAACCCGGTCCTCAATCCGAGTGCAGAGGGCAGCGAGGTAGCTTTCGTTGGGATAAGGCAGGCTATCTGTGATTTCTATGACGAGGTTCTGATGTCGTCGCACAAGGCGCCTGTCGAGTTCGAGGCGGCTGGCCTTGCGCTGGCTGCGACTTATCAGCGGGCTTCCCTACGCTCCGAGGACGAGCTCATAGGGATTCTGGACATCGGCGAGGCGTTGACGAAGATAGTCTTGCTCAAGAAGGGTGAGTTCTTCTTCTACGAAGAGATGGACATCGGCAGCCGGTTTATCATCTCCGCCCTCCAGCGAAGGCTAGGAGTTGCACTTTGGCCGGCAGTGGCCCTGATCTCGGGCCATGAGGCGGCCGGCCTGGCACCCGAGTATGCGATAAAGAACGTTCAGAGCGATATAAGTGCGTTTGTTACGCGCATCAAGGACCTTATCTGGCGAGCCAGGCTCAACTCACAGACGTGGTTCTTCGACAGGATGCTTGTTTGCGGCGGAGGGGCGGCGATTCCATGTATAGTCGAGGCCCTGTCCCCGCTATTCAGGTATGGGGTTACGGTGTTGGACCCATTTCGTGGGTTACCCCATCGGTGCGGGAGTCTCTCAAAGAAGCCGATGCCGCCCGCCTCGACGCTCTTTGCCGTAGCAATGGGGCTCGCGCTTAGGGCACGATACGTCAGCACCGGATACGGTAGCAATTCGCGTTCGGCCTTACCGGGCCACAAGCGACTCTTGGGCCATTGACCGACCATGCCGATCATCTATGTCCATGAGGCGGCGCTTCCCGAGAGAAAAGCAAGATCGATTCAGGTGCTAAACACTTGCGTCAGTCTCGCCAAGCTGGGAATCGCAGTTCACCTCTTGGTCGATCGGCTCACTCTCGAGACCCCAGCCGACGTCGCAGACTTCTACGGCCTCGTTCTGCCCGCGAACATGACGATCACCGGTAAGGCCGAATCTGGCAGCCGGCATGCAGTCCGAGCCTTACTCAAACAGAGCTCGCCACAAAAGCCCCTTCTCTACGCGAGAAACCTCAGAACGGCGCGGAAGCTCCTTCCTTTGAGCAGAAGCACCAAAACACCTCTTGTTTACGAGGCGCACAAGATGACGTTTATGGTGGTCTCGGACGAGGCGAGGCTTGCAGGGCTCTCGCCGAGGCGAGTTCGACACAAAGCGATGCGCACGTTCAAGGCGGAGAGCGAGGTCCTCGATATGGCGGCCGGACTTGTCTGCACGTCTGACGCCGCTGCGGCGCTGAGCAGGACTCTGTTTGGCCGGGACCACAAGGTGATCGTCGCAAGGAATGGTGGGCCGGAGCCGGTCGTGCCCGCAGGAGCGAACAAGGAAACGGCGGCGAGCGGAAGCGACGGCGGCCTTTTGCGAGTCGTATATGTGGGCAGTATGGGCGGCTGGAAGGGCACTGAGACGCTTCTTGAATCGCTGCGCTATCTTGAGGGTTGCCAACTTGTCGTTGTCGGCGCAAGGGCCTCAAACCTCTTTGATAGTGCCAGATCGCTCCCGGCGGACAGGCTCTCTTTCACTGGCTATCTTGCGCCTCGCGATGTCATGCCCTTCCTTCACTCGAACGATTTCACGGCAGCCGTGATACCGCTGCCAGCGGGACACTCTTCGGAACCCGCGTTTTTCACCTGTCCGTTGAAGCTTTTTCAATACATGGCGGCCGGGATACCAGTTGTTGCGAGCGATGTGCCTTCCCTGCGAGAGATACTTCGGCACCGACAAAACGCCTATCTCGTGAGGCCGGATGACGCAGAATCGCTTGCAGACGGCATTAAGACAGTTGCATTTGACACGCAACTAGCGCTTGATCTCATGACAAACGGCCTCGAGACAGCGAGGCGGCATACATTCTTGAAGCGTGCAGAGAAACTCGCATCATTTCTGAAGGAGCTCGTTCCTGGCATATAGTATGGTTATTAGAGGGAGGATTGCAGGAGAAGAGGTGCGCAGCAAGTTGCGGATATCTGAATTGAAGGTGGTATTCTTTGACCTCGACGGGACGCTAACTGATTACGAGGCGTCGGTCGATTATGCGACCACTAAGTTGTGGGAGAGGATAGAAGATGTATGTCCCTTGGACCTTTATAGCTTCCTGCGTGCTCAGTGGGATTTCTTGGCCGAGCTAGAGGAGAAGGACGCAAAGGGGGAGATCCCGCGGACGCTTCTCAAGGACCGGAGGGCGAGAACCGAGCAGTTCTTGAGGAGCCTGGGGCCGGGGCTCGTCGAGCGTTTTGAGGATGTGGGCGAGGTTTACACGCGTTATAGGCAGGAGAGCCTCACGCTCTATCCGGGAACCGTGGAGGTGCTGGCCGACCTCGGAAGGCGATACGCCCTCGGCGTCATCACGGAGGGCGACGGACAGATGCAGAGAACCCAGCTTAAGGAGGCGGGCCTGGTCGATTTCGACTATGTTGTCATCTCCGACGAGGTTGACATTCACAAGCCTGACAGCACTTTATACCGCAGGGCCTGCGAGATGGCTGGGGTCTTGCCTCGTCAAGCGGCGCTTGTCGGCGACAGGATTGACTGGGACATCGTGCCGGCGGCAAAGATCGGGATGCTAACGGTCCTGTGCCGTCAGCAGAGGCACTATCGAAAGCACGAGGTGGACATCGGGCAGGCTGATTATACAATAGGGAACATCAAGGAGCTGCTGGCGATACTCAAGTGATTGTGGCATAGGTTACCTCGGACGACAAAATGAAAAGAACCCTGTTATTGCTCCAAGCGATGCGGCCCAAGCAATGGACCAAGAACGTTCTCCTGTTCGGCGGCATCGCCTTCTCAAAGCATCTCTTCGAGGCGGACTTGTTCGCGAGGTCTTTTCTTGGGTTTCTGGTCTTCTGCGTCCTTTCCGGGTTTGTCTATGTCGTAAATGACGTTACCGACATCGAGGAAGATAAGAAACACCCCGAGAAGCGGCATCGTCCGATCGCCTCGGGAGCGCTCTCCCCATCATTCGCTATCCTCGCGGCCTCAGTCCTCGCCGCAATTGCGCTGGTTGTCAGTTTCTGGCTCTCAGCCGGTTTCGGGATTGTCTCAGCTCTGTATCTCGCGGTGATGATGGCCTATTCATACATCCTGAAGCACATCGTCCTGCTGGACATCATGACCATCTCCGCTGGCTTCGTTATCCGCGCTCTGGCCGGCGCCATCGTCATTCGTGTTGAGTTCTCCAGCTGGCTCATTGCCTGCACGATTTTTCTTTCGCTTTTCCTTGCGATCGCCAAGCGCCGCCACGAGCTCGTGAGCCTCGGAGACAACGCGGCGGCCCACCGTTTCATCCTTAAGGAATACACGCCTCAGCTGCTTGACCAGATGATCAGCATCGTTACCGCTGCGACGATTATGGCTTACTCGCTTTACACGGTCTCGCCCGAGATCGCGAAGAAGTTCGGGACGAGATATCTTTTCATCACGATACCTTTCGTCCTTTACGGCCTTTTCCGCTATCTTTATATCGTCTATCGCAAGGAGATGGGTGGCAGCCCGGCTCAGATTCTCCTCGAGGACACGCCGCTGATAATCGACATCTTGCTCTGGATAGTCTGCATCTTAGCGCTAGTCTATTGGCCTGGCCCGCATCCTCTTTAGATGACAAAACCTCCCCCTTACCAAGGTAGCATCCCCGGACGAGCCGACAGCAGAGCTTTGATGGGTGGCTTCTTGTGATGAGTGGGCTGGTGAGGAAAACGACCCATATCGAACGGCCTTGTCCGTATGGGGGACGACAGCTATGCCGTGTGTCGAGAAAAGCCAGCCTGAGTTACCTGCCGGGGAGCGGGCCGTGGATAGATAGGAGGCGGGAGTAACGGCAGTCGGAAGATGCAAAATATGTATTTGATTTTCTTGCATTGTCATATACGTTCAATCGATCTCGATGTGCAAATTTGGGATTTCTCTGAGATTCTCCTGAACCAGCAAAGAACGAGCGAAGAATGAGGAAGATGCATAAGATGGCGAAAGAACCAGCGCTTTCTAATGGTAAGAGAAGGGCGCGCCGGAAGACCTCGAAAAGAAGAACCTACGGTCCCATTCCCGACCTTCAGTCTTATCTGCGTCCCGATTGGTGGCGGTCGCTCTTCGGCAGCCTCTACCTGAAGACCGATGGTGATGTTGTGGGTGACGAACGCATCACCAGGATGGAAGTTGACCGTATCTGCGAGCTGGTCCATCTCCAACCGGATGAGGATATTCTCGATCTGTGTTGTGGCCAGGGACGCCACTCATTGGAGATGGTAAGGCGGGGATACCGGAGTGTTCACGGGCTCGATCGTTCTCGGTTCTTGATCAGAAAGGCAAAGTCCCTTGCAACTAATGAGGGGCTCAGCGTTGATCTTCGAGAGGGTGATGCGCGAAAGCTACCCTATTCCCCGGACAGCTTCGAGGTAGTCCTCCTCCTGGGCAACAGTTTCGGGTACTTTGAAAACCCAAGCGAAGATGTCATGGTGCTAAAGGAGGTATTTCGCGTACTCAAGCCTTCGGGACGTTTTCTTTTGGATGTCGCGGACGGTGAGTACGTAGCAGCTCACTACGAAGCTCGCTCCTGGGAATGGATTGACGACAGGATGTTTGTTTGCCGGGAGCGGATGCTTGTCCAGAAAGACCGCCTCATCTGCCGCGAGGTGATCACGCACGTAGAAAAAGGCGTGCTGACGGACCAAATCTACGCGGAACGCCTCTACACCAAAAGCGATCTGCAGGGTCTTTTGAAGACAGTGGGTTTCACCGAAGTGGTTGTTCAAGACAACCAGGAAATGGAATCGAGCCGCAACCAGGACCTCGGCATGATGGCCCGGCGGATATTCGTGACCGCCTCGGCAAGAAAAGAGTGGACCCCAAGACCCGCCAGAAAGAGAGAGTTCATCCAAGTAGCGGTGATTCTGGGAGACCCCGAAAAGTCTGACCCTATTAAGCCCAACAACACGTTCGATGAGGATGACTTCAGCACCATCGACGAGTTGAAGACTGCCCTGGGCTCCATTTCTGGCCGAAAATTCGTTTATATTAAGCGCCACGACCGGCTGCTGAATGACCTCGTGCGCCTACGCCCCAAAATAGATTATGTGCTCAACCTTTGCGACGAAGGCTATGATAACGATCCTCGGAAAGAGCTGCACGTCCCTGCGTTGCTTGAAATCCTTGGAATCCCCTACACCGGCTCAGGACCCCGGTGTCTTGCCAGCTGCTACGACAAGTCGATGATAAAAGGCATTGCTCAGGAGATGGGAATCCCCGTCCCCTTGTCCTCCATTGTTCTGCCCGATGCACAGAGTATAGAAATCGCTGTATCCTATCCTGTCATAGTGAAGCCCAATTTGGGCGATTCCAGTTTCGGCATTTTCGCTGACAGCGTGGTGGAAAGCGAAGAAGCTCTGGTTGATGCAGTTAGCCGTTTGCGGGAGCAGTTTGGGTATGATAAGCCCATCCTTGTGGAGGAGTTTCTCACCGGTAAGGACCTAACGGTAGGAATTATAGGGCAACCAGGCGGTTCCTATCAGGTGCTCCCCATAACCCAGGAAGATTACTCGACCCTGCCCCCGGACCTGCCCAGAATCTGCGGTTATGAGGCAAAGTGGTGCCCCGACTCTCCATACTGGAAAATCAAGACCATTCCCGCCGATCTTCTCTCAAGTGTGGAAGAAACGATTGTCGAGTGGTGCCTTCTGCTTGCGGGCCGGGTCGAATGTCGCGATTACTTCCGGTTTGATTGGCGCCTGGATGGCGAAGGCAGTCCCAGATTACTCGAGGCGAATCCGAACCCTGGCTGGTGCTGGGACGGCCACTTAGTAAAAGCGGCTGCGCTGGCCGGCATGTCCTACGCAGATGCGATCCATAGTATTCTGGCCGCCGCTGAGGAGCGGATAGGAATCACTGAAAAGGTATTGAAGCGGCTCGGGCATTAATCAGAAACGAGCAACTCATAGCGTCCATCCGAGGGACCTGTGCATTTATCGATAACTATTGCGCCAATCTCCAAGGAAACCGACTCCGGGCATGTCATCGCTATTCCAGTTGGCCTCGAAGGGCTCTTAGAATACTATCCCTCGAGGTCAGACGCCATCTCGTTGACCTCCTCGGCCCCCTCTGCCAAAAACCTCTCCTCTTCCGGCGCCAAGATATTGATGAGGCGCTGGAACTCACCCGCGTGGACACGCTCTTCATTCGCTATGTCGTGCAGGACAGCCTTGGCCAGCTTGTTGTCGGTTGCATCCACGATCGACTCATACAAATGGACCGCCTCTTCCTCGGCGGCAAGCGTCAATCTCAGCGCCCGGAGAAGCTCCGAATCGGTCAGCTTCCGGCCCGGAACGACCCCGCTGAATGGATTCACGAACTCTGCCATCGTTCAGCCTCCTTCTTTGATAAAACAACTCCACAACAACAATTGCTGTTAGTATAAACTCCCCAAAAATCACGTTCAAGCTTTCGGAGGGGTCGCCTACTCAGCTTCCGATACGGGCCGTGCTTGCTTTGCCACCTCAGCTATCGCATCGAGCTTCTGCTTGACCTCACCTGACAGATTCTCGACTGGGACGAAGTCTACTAGTTCATGGAATGATCGTTTGGCCATATCGTTATAGAGCCCCAATTTCTCGTAGTAGTTCTCGAATAGAGGCGTCAGGAACTCGTCGCTGACCTTCATCTCCCCGTCCCAGGGTGAGCCCTTCTTGAGTGTCTTCATCGCATCCTCCAGGGTGGCAATCTCCTTCTGCATCGTTTCTCCTCGCCTCTTAACCTCCGCTGCCTCGAATACCAGTCCCGGTGCCTTTTTTCTGGCCGTGCTTTCAGCGTAGGCAATGAGCACATCACGGAAGCATAGATAGCTCTCGATCTCGCGCCGCTCCCACATCAACCAGACGAGCCCTTTCTCATCAGCAGGGCTCTTGTCATGCCTGTCGAAAAGCGCCACGCCCTTCAGGTCCGGGAACGCCTCTCTCAGTGGGTAGAAGTGCTTGTTTACTCCGCCCGTGATGTCGGTCGTGTAGCGGACAA
>Ga0307378_10002079_pt1 | contig 31359 bp, 23 predicted proteins | sample UN1MG_FD_202238 | JGI IMG/M metagenome (GOLD analysis project Ga0307378, IMG submission 202238) | Soil microbial communities from Risofladan, Vaasa, Finland - UN-1 | ecosystem: Environmental > Terrestrial > Soil > Coastal area > Acid sulfate soil | place: Finland: Risofladan, Vaasa | collected... | reverse complement strand
TGGCCCAAGGCCCCAGGTCAAGCTCGCTTTCTTCATGGCGATAAACTCCTCGGTTTCGGATGGCGATCGACCGTCCGGCGACGGTCTAGCGCACCTGGCTTCGGACATTTGCCGCATCAGAGATCCAAGTCGTCGACCTCGTCGACGAGCCGGTCCAGGTCGTCTTTGGGGGCGGGGGGGGTGGCTTCGTCTGAGGAAGATTGCGTCTCCCGGCGGTGCTTCTCCGAGAGGGCGCGATCGCGCTCCCCGGCGGCGAGCTGCGTGGGGTCGGCGCCGCCGAAGAGTTGGGAGAGGTCGAGCTTCAGGCCTTCGGCCGAGGCGTTCGGATCGCCGGCGATGGCCGGGTCGGCGTGCTCGGGGAACATGATCGCCCCGGCCGGGCAGATCCGCGCACACGCCGGGCAGCCGGGACGACACGCATCGGGCTCCTCGGCCACGATCCTCTCCGATTCGTCCAGCCCATACACGCCGAAAATGCAGAAGTTCAGGCACTCCAGGCAGTTGGTGCAGCGGCCGTAGTCGACCACCGGGTACCAGCGCGGGCGCGTGGCCTCGTCGATCACGTGGGGGGGCGCGGCCGCCGCCGGCGCCTCCGGTCCAACCTGTTCGACCGATGCGCCGACGATCCGCGCGATCTCCGCCACGTACGGCTCCGCCCGGTCGTGCGCGCGGAGGTCGCAGCACCAGATCGTCCGCTCGGGGAGGCCGGGGGCGTTCACGTGGGACGGGGGCCGGCCGGGCTCGTCGTCCGGAAGCGACGCGGCCTGCCCCGGACGGCCCTTCACGCCATGGGCGTCGAGCACCCAGAACGCGGATCGGGGGTAGAGCCAGGCCAGCACGATCATCGGGCCGGGGATCGAGCGCAGGAGCCCCGCGCCGGGGCCGTCGGGCGAGAGGTCGTAGAGGTGGGGGACCACGTGAAGCGCGACGCCCGGTCGACCGGTCAGGGCCTCGATGAGCGGCTCTTCCAGTCGGGCGTGATCGCCCTGGCCCGGCCGGGCCCGGGAAAGAATCACGGGGATGCTATCGGCCATGGTCTCGACCTGCCTGTCCTTTGAGAATGCGTTGCGTCAGCGGCCAACAGGCCTCCAGGTGCGCGAAGTACTCCTCAGGCGAGAGCAGCCCCGCATCGCCGGCGGAGATTACCAGGAGCCAGCCGGTGTCGTAGAGGTTCGAGTTGAGCAGGGTCGGGTCGGCCGGCACGGCCCGGTTGATCTCTCGGACTTCGCCGGCCAGGGGCGCGTACAGCTCGCTGGTGGCCTTCGATCCTTCGATGAACCCGATCTGCTGCCTTGCCTCGACCGGGGTGCCCACCTCGACCGACCACTCCAAGTGGCTCAGGTCGCCCAACAGCTTCACGGCGTAGGCCGAAAGCCCCACGCGCAACCCGCCCTCCACCGCATCCGCCCACATGTGGTTTCGGGCGTACTTGCGATCGGTGGGCAAGAACGCGGGCGAGCGGCCCATCATGAAGATCAGGGGTTTGGTCATGGGTGAGTAGGGAGAAGGGAGTGGGGAGTTGGGAGTTGGTAGTGGGGGGACGGTTGGGGAAACGGACGTCAGGTACAGTGGGCGGGCGAAGCCGCAAGCGGCTCGCCATTCAGTCGCCTCCGAAGCAAACCAGGTCGCCGTCGTCGGTGCCGATGACCAGGCGGCCGGCGGCCACCGCGGGGGAGGCCAACAGGGAGCCGCCCAGCTCGTGGCGCCAGACTTCCTTGCCCGTCTTGCGGTCCACGGCGTACAGGTGCCCGTCGTCCGACCCGACGAACACGCGCCCGGCGACGATCACCGGCGAGCTATCCACCTGGCCGCGGGTGCTAAAGGCCCAAAGCTCCCGGCCGGTTTTCGGATCGAACGCGCGGAGCCGCTTGTCGCGGGAGCCGACGATCACCGCCTCCTCGGCCACGGCGGCCGACGAGCGGTAGGGCAGTTGGCGCTCCGGGTTCTGGTACGTCCACACCACCTTGGCCTCTTTCCAGTCGATCGCGAAGAAGACGCCGCCTTCGGTGCCCACGAAGACCATCGACTCCAGCACGGCGGGCGTGGTTCCCGTGGGCCCCTCCAGGTCGACTTCGGCGGCCGGCTTGCCCCCGGCCAGGTCGACCACGTGCAGGCGCCCGTCGCAGCCGGCCACGAACCCGCGATCATCCACGATGGTCGGGAAACACCGGATCTGATCCTCGCTCTCGTATTTCCAGACGACGCGCCCGGTGTCGGCTTCCAGGCAGTAGAGGAAGGAATCCTGCGAGCCGAACAGGACGTTCTTCCCGTAGAAGTTCGCGCTGGAGTTGATCTCGGCCTCGGTCTCGAAGCTCCACTTCTGTTTCCCCGTTTGGGCGTCGACGCAGTAGAACTTGCCGTAGCTGTCGCCGAGGTAGACGAGGCCGTTCCGCACGGCCGGCGAGGCGGTGAACCCGGCCTCCGTGTGAAACTCCCACTTCTTCTTCCCGTCGGCCAGGTTCACCGCGTACAGGTTGCCGTCGGTCGAGCCGACGTAGACCGTGCCGTCGACGATCGCCGCGGTCGACTCGAACCAGCCCTTGTCGAGGGCGAAGGTCCAGAGAACGCGGAGCTTCTCGGGCAACTCCCCCCGGGCGACGCCGCTGGCCAGGGGGTCGGCCCGGAACAAGGGCCAGCTCGCCGTTTCCTCGGCAGAACGCCCGGCAGAAGCTTGCCTCGGCGGATCGGGCCCGCCCTCGGGCGCCGGGGCCGAGTCGGCCCGCGTGCAGCCGCATAACGCCGTCAGGCAGATCCCCAGCGCCGCCACAACATGGCGGATCGCAACGCCGGCGCGGGACGGGTCGCCCCGTCGGGCTCGCAACGTCCGGGCTCTCATCGGACCACCTTATTCTGCCGTGTTCCCTCGTTCCCAAGCTCCGGCTTGGGAACGCACCTAACTTCCGCTTGCCCAGGGGCGAAGCATCGCTTCGCCGTTCGGGGTTCCCAACCCGGAGCTTGGGAACCAGTGATGTCCGGCCCGGGCGCCGGAAGCCGTCCGACGCGCGCCCGGGTCCGCGCGGGTCACTCGCGGCCGTCGGCCAACCGCTGCGGGCCGGCGGCGTCACGCTCCGGGATGCAGTACAGATGCTTCTTGGTGCGGATCACAAGCTCGCCGCCTGCGATGGCGGGCGTGGCCAGACACCGCTCGTCCAGGTCGTTTTGCGCCAGAAGCTGGAACGTGTCGGCCGCCGCAAAGACGTATACGATGCCTTGCTCGCTGGCGGCGTAGACGCGACCGTCGGCGGCGACCAGGCTGGCGGTGAACGTGCCGCGGAGCCGCTCCGTCCAGACGGGCCGGCCGCTCCCCGCATTGTAACAGGCCACCTCGCGGTTGTCGCGGACGAGGAACAGCCGGTTGCGGTAGACGACGCCGGTGGGGATGTAGGGCCCGCCGCGACGCTGTTTCCAGACCACGCGGCTGGTGGTCACGTCGCCGGTGCCGCCCGGCCGGATGGCGAGGATCGGCCCGTTGCGGCCGCTGAGACTATATACCAGCCCGCCGCTGACCAACGGGGTGGGCGCGACCAGCTCGGCCGTGCCCCGGACCCGCCACAGCTCGCGCCCGTCCGCCGGGTCGTAAGCGATCACCAGCCGTCCGTCGCGGCTGCGGCTGCCGGTGCCGTTGACGACCAGTTCCGTGCGGGGGCCGGAGCCCGCGTCGGCCTCGACCAAAACGGGCGTCGACCAGCACGCGTTGCTGGGGCGGGCGGTCCGCCAGATCGCTTCGCCGGACCCCTTGTCGAAGGCGGCGAGGTACGAGTACTCTTCCGAGTCGCACAACTGGATGACCGAGTCGCCGTAGAGGATCGGGCTGGCCGCGGTCCCGTACATGTGGCCCAAGTCGCCCAGCTCGGCCCGCCACAACACCTCGCCCGAGAAGTCGCAGCAGTAGAGGCCGGCCGTGCCGAAGAAGGCGAAGACCCGCTCGCCGTCGGTCGCCACGGTGGCCGAGGCGTATCCGTTCTTGGCGTGCGTGCGGCCCCGGGCCCGACCGACCTCCGTCTGCCAGAGAAGACGCCCGTCGGAGCGGTCGAAACCGAGGATCGCCAAGGTGGGCGGATCGCTCTTGTCCAGCGCCGTGGTCAACAAGACCCACTCGTCCCAGACGACCGGCGAGCTGTTGCCCTCCCCCGGCACCTCGACCTTCCAGCGAAAGCCCTCGGTCGCCCCAAAGCTCGTCGCCGGACTCCCGCCCGGGGCCACGCCCGAGCCGTTCCTCCCCCGCCAGCCCGGCCAGCGGTCGAGCCCGGCTCCGTCTTCGGCGGAATCGCTTTGGGCAAGGGACCAAGGGGCGGCTTCCGGCGTCGACTCGACGGGCGGTCGGCAGCCGAGCAGCCCCGCCACGCCGGCTGTCAGGAGACCGAGCAGCCAAGCCCGGGCGTTGTGCTTCCGTGAATCGGGTATCACGTCACCAGGATGTGTCACCAGGATTGTGCCACCCTCTTCGAGATCGCGGTTGGCCGGGGACCGGCGGAGATTTCAGTAGCAGGCACACGGCGTGTGCCGTCCGCCGGCTACGGCACACGGCGTGTGCCTGCTACTCCGCGCCGGGCCGGGCTCTTGATTCGGCGAGGCGGCGACCGGGGTCGCGCGAAGGGCGTGTGGAGAGTGGCGGCCCGGTGAGCCGGTTCGGCACGAACGGATCGGCAGAACGCGCGGTTCCGGTCTCGAAGAATGCCCTTCGGGGCCGCCTCTCAGGGCGTGTTGGACGCGTTGGCCGGGTCGCTGGTGGCGCTCAGTTGCGAGAGCACCTGCAACAGGCCGTTGAGGTGGGCCACGCGAGGACCGAACCGGTCGACGAATTCGTTGAGCATGAATTCGCCGTCCCGAAGGGCCTCGAAGTTCTCCCGGATCTCCTCCGTGAGGTTCGCCAGGTATTCGGTCTGGACCTTGCTGAGGGCTTCGGCCGCAAACCGACAATTCCGGGCCAGCTCGGGATTGGCCTGCTTCCACTGGCCCAGCTCGTTGGCCCGCTGTCGTTGGGCCGCGTTGAGTTGGCCGACCAGCTCTTCGAGCAGCTCGTTTTGCCGGTCCTGGGCGGCGAGGATCTCCCGCAGCACGGCAACCAGCTCCAGGCCGGAGCCCGTCGCACCCGCTTGCGGTTGCGGGGCGGCCGCAGGCTGCCCCACGTCGATCTGAGAGTAAAGCTGCTGTCGCGAACGGCGATTTTGCGTCATAAGGACTGTCCCTTTCTCGTTCCAGTATAAACAAGATCTGACCGAAAAGTCGAGCCTCCAGCCCGAACTTCTTGCCCCCGGCGGACCCGATCCGGACTGCTCGCCCTGGCAATCGGCCCAACGCGAGCACCCGCCGCTCGTCCCCCCCGGTTGCCCGACCGATTTCGTCGCCAAGCTCCTAAAGTCCGGCCCCCTCCCAGCCCGATCCACCAGCAGGCCCCTGCCGGGCCTCTCGGAACGTTCGAGAGCAGCAAAGCCGGGGGCGGCAACCGTAGGCGAGGGAGCCGGTGACCGCGGGAAGTGCTAAGTCCAAATCTGCCTTGGGGTTTCTGACGACCGTCGAGGACCCGAAAGACGGCCTGTTCGGGGGGTACCTCGTGCTCAACCTGGCCGGACGTCCTCTCGAATTCCATTGCACGGCCCCGATCAAGCCGAATCGGGCCCAGCAGATCCTCTACGGCCCCACCCTGGAGCCCTACCTGTTCGGGGAGCAAATCGGTCAAACGTTAGTGAACAAGGGACGAATCGAGCCGCAGGTGGTGTGCACCGATCGGGCGCCCGCGCTGGCCCTGCGGGAGTTTGTGACCATGCCCGTGGTGCTGGTGCTCCGCTCGGAGGATCAAACGCCGGCGGCGGACCCGGCCTCTGCGGACCAATCCCCATCGAACACCTGGCGGCTCGACGCACCCCACGGCACGCCCGGCGGCTTGATCGGATTCCGACTGGGCCGGAACCGGCTGGCCGTGCCCGATTCGGGCGAGGATGACCCTCACGCGATCGCCAACCGGCTGGGCGAGTTCGGGTTCGACCTGGCCGAGCCGTTCGAGCGGATTCGCGAGGCCATCGAAGAGGCCCGTCGGGGAGGGCATTAGGCAACCATGTCGGACGGCCTCGATTCGAGCGGAATTCCGGGCGGGACGAGTTGGCGCCCGGAGCCCGCGCCGAGGGCGTTCGAGGTCCCGGTGGCGATCGAAGCGGCTGCTTTCGTCACCGGCTGGAACCGGGCTTTGGAGCGCCTGGCGGCAGCCAAGACGCACCAGCTCCCGTTGACCGATGCCCCGCCCCGGGTGATCTCGGTGTCGATTGGCCGATCGCCGGTTCGGGTGAAGAGCTTCACGTTCACGCCCCGGTGCGAGTCCGACGTCGACTTCGCCCTCCCGCCCGCTCCGGACGCCGCCCAGACGCCGCGGCGCGCGAAGGGCCGTTCCGCCCCGCCGCCCGGCCCTGCCACCGGATCCACGCGGGTCAGGCCGCCGGCCGACGTGATCAAGCTCGAAGACCGGCTCCACTACCTCCTCCAACCCTCGCTGGAAGCGATGCTCCAGGAGCGTTCGCTGGAGTTTCCCGCCAGGCCCTTCCCGTATCAGTTCGAGGGGGTCGCCTTCCTCTTCCCGCGTCACGCGGCGATCCTCGCCGACGAGATGGGCCTGGGCAAGACGATGCAGGCGATCACGGCCATCCGCCTGCTGGTCCGCTCGGGCGAGCTGCGGAGCGTGCTCCTCATCTGCCCCAAGCCGCTGGTGACCAACTGGCAGCGCGAGTTCGACTTCTGGGCCCCCGAGATCCCGCTGTTGGTGATCGACGGCGACCGGGCCCGGCGCCGCTGGCAGTGGCTCGTGCCCCAGCTCCCCGTCAAGATCGCCAACTACGAGCTCTTGCACCGCGATCGCGAGGTGTTCGAGTCGCGCGAGCCGACGGGCGAGCCGCTTCTCGACTTCGATCTGGTCGTGCTGGACGAGTCGCAGCGGATCAAGAACCGGGCAAGCGCCACCAGCGAGGCCGCCCGGCTCATCTCCCGAAAACGCAACTGGGCGCTGACCGGCACCCCGGTGGAAAACAGCCCCGAGGACCTGGTGGGCATCTTCGAGTTCCTCGCCCCCGGCGTGCTCAGCTCGGAGATGCGGCCCCGGCGCATGGGCCGCACCGTGAGCGACTACGTGCTCCGCCGCACCAAGGACCAGGTGCTCAAGGACCTGCCGCCCAAGCTCTTCCGCGACGCCGAGCTGGACCTCACGCCCGAGCAGCGCGAAAGCTACCATCTGGCCGAAAAAGAGGGCGTGCTGCGGCTGACGGAGATCGGCGAGGGGCTGACCATCCAGCACGTCTTCGAGCTGGTGCTCCGGCTCAAGCAGATCTGCAACTTCGACCCGGCCACCGGCGCCAGCTCGAAGCTCGAGCGCCTCGAAGCCGACCTGGAAGAGGTCGCCCAGAGCGGGCGCAAGGCGATCATCTTCAGCCAGTGGGTGCAAACGCTTACCCGGCTCGCCCGGCGCCTCGAACGCTTCGGCCCGGTCGAGTACCACGGGCGCATCCCCTCGGGCAAGCGCGACGCGGCCATCCGCCGGTTCCGCGAAGGCCCGGACCGCCACGTGCTCCTGATCAGCTACGGGGCGGGCGGCGTGGGGCTGAACCTCCAGTTCGCCGGCTACGTCTTCCTCTTCGACCGCTGGTGGAACCCGGCCGTCGAGGACCAGGCCATCAACCGCGCCCACCGCATCGGCGTCGCCGGCCCGGTCACCGTCACCCGCTTCCTCATGCTCGACACGATCGAAGAGCGGATCGACCGCATCCTCGAAGAGAAGCGCGAGCTGTTCGACACCATCTTCTCCGGCGCCGAACGCCACCGCAAGCGCGGCCTCACCCAAGACGAGCTCTTCGGCCTGTTCGACCTCAAGTGCCCCGAAGGGCCGCTCAAGTTCGCGGCGTGAGGTCACGTTAGGGCGGCACCTCGCTGCATGGTCTGAGGCGAGGTGAGCCGGACGGCCCGGCGGAAAAAAAGTCTCGGTTCGTCGCAGCCGGGCCTGACGTGCTCATACTGAAATGCCGCGCCAGCCCGCGCGACCATCCGCCGCGGACCTCAAACCCCTTGCGCCGCAAGCCCAATCGCCGCAACTGGCGGTCGAATTCCGCTTGGCACGCCCGCAGCGAGGCCTTCACCTGACGGCACAGGCGCCGGTACGTCCGGCGCCACCGCAATCGCCCCTGCAACTCCGCCAACGCTTGCCTTACCCGCTCGACGCCCCGTCCCGCGCGCCCCAGGTAGACCGAGCACTGCCGGCCCGCCTCCCGATACGCCAGTCGCCAGTACGGCCCCAGCCTCCGGCCCCGATACGACCGCCACGTGGCCACCACGGCCCCCTGCCGGGCGAACAGTCGGGCCCGTGACGCGATCAACGCCAGGGCCCGATCCGCCTTTTGGTCAACAACCTCGCGTTTTTCCACGATGCCCCCTCCCTCCCGCGCCTTCCGGCCAACAACGGGCCGCTTTTCCAAGACGCCCCTGCCCATTGGATTCCCTCCTCACGAACATCCCGCTTCCCCCTCGGTCGCACGTCGCGGTTGCGCTTCGCGCGCACCATCCCCGTCAGATCGCCTACCATCGCATCCTACCGCCATCATGCGCCAGCGGGCGCAGAAGAGTCAAAGGCAAGAATTGGCCACCCCCGAGACAGAGAACAAGAGCGGATCGACGGCATCCCCGAAGAGAATCGCGAGCTGTTCGACACGATCTCCTCTGGCGCGGAACGTCACCGCAAGCTCGGGCTCACGCAAGATGAGCTCTTCGGGCTGTTCGACCTCAAGTGCCCGGAAGGCCCGGTCAAGTTCGCGGCGTGAGAAGGCGTATGCAGCCGGAAACGCCTCCGCGTTACTCCTCGATGGGCTCGCAGGCTTCCAATATCTTCTGGCAGGCCGCCTTGATCTCGCGCTGCTTGTTTGCGCCTCGCATCGAGCCCCAGGGCCTCGCGGGATCGTTCACCGCCCGGATGTCTTTTAACGGCGTGTGTTCGTACATGCAGTGGTCAACCGCAATCCACAATAGCGGAACGCCTTCCTTCGTTGCGGCCTCCAGCAAGTACGGCAACTCCTCCTCCTGAATGAAGTCCGAGCAGAGAAAGTCCTTTGTCACCAATAGCACGCCCACCCGCGCTCTAGCCAATTGCTGCGCTATTTCCTGTCGCCAAGCCTGTGCGGGTTTGATCTTGCGATCGTGCCACACTTTGACCACACGGTTGCGAACTGCGGGCGCCAGCATATCGTCGAGCTCCAGCAACCATCTCTCGTCGTTGTGACTGTAGCTTATGAACACGGAGTCGCGTAATGCCTGTGTTTGTATGCTTTCCCGTCCTTCCCGTCCTACGAACCCTACTTCGCGCGACACTCGAGACGGCTCCGATGCTTGTTCATCGGTCTCTTCACGCATCGTTGACATCGCAAGAGACACCACGTCATTGATCGCGTACAATGACGCCAAGAACAAGTCCTGGTCAACGACGCTAATGTATCGATCTGGCGGAGTCGGAATGCTCTTCAGCGTGTCCGCGAGGAGCGGGAATGCCCTGAGTTTCCGGAGCGCATCAGAATCGTAGGGGAAGAACGAGACTTGGCCCGGTTTCTTTGAAATCCAAGTATTGCGAGTTGCATGAAGTCCCGATTCGGGATCACCGCGCCATGCAAGACGATGGAGCGTTATCAGCCAGCGTTGTGTATCTTGGGAGCTTCCGCTGTCGCGCCCGTAGTCAACGATGCCGTGCGGTGCGAGACACTCGCGTAGTTCGTGCACAATTCGTCCCGCGTCGGCTGCCAGATACGCAAATCTCTCGGCACGGGAGCCGGTTTCCGGATTGAATTCGCGCACAACCGTGAACAGGTCTGCGACCTTGCCAGGCTTCTCCACAAGGAGCTTCCTGGCTTGCGGCAAAAGCCCGTGCGCGTTGGGAAGATGTGCCTGCCGCCCAAGCTGTGTCCAAACCGGGGGTTCGATGGTCTCCATTCCTGAAAAGTGGATGACTTGCCTCGCGTCTACCGCAGGCAACGTTATTGTGATGTCTTGCCCAGTTTGTTGGAGCACGCCCGCAGGTCCGAAGGCAGGGTTCTCGAGATCGTCTCGAAAGACGATCATCGCATGGAAGATCAATGCCCCATTGACCATATGCTTGCTGAATTCCTCGCGCAGTGTGCTGATCCGCTGGAGCATCCGGCTGGTAAGCGGTGATCGAGTCTCACTCATCATTTGTATTCCTCGGTCGCCGCCGTCTCGTGCGGGAAGAGGTGCCTGAGCTCGTCCATAGACTACGAATCGCCTCGTAAACCGTCTACACCAGATGCCGGTGAACGGCCAGGCCTACGCCGTTCCTCAAGGACCGTGACCAACATCGCCGTACCGATCCGCTTGCGCCCGTTCAGGACGCAGTCTTTCGCCGCATCATCACAAGCGCGGGCAATCTCATCATGGCTGAGGCCCGAGGCGGCCTCTCGTATCTGCTTCCAGTCCGGTTGCTTCACGAGAAGCGTCTGCAAGCGATTGCGTATCAACTCGTTGACTTGCTTCGCGTCGGGGCGGGTGTAGCGGATTACGTCGTCGAATCGGCGAAAGAGGGCCTCATCGAGCATCGCGACGTAGTTCGTGGCCGCGATGATCATGCTGTCCGAGTCGTCCTGTTCGAGGAACTGGAGAAACGAATTGAGCACTCGCCGGATCTCGCCCACGTCGTTCTTGGCGCCCCGGTCGGCGCCGATGGCGTCGAATTCGTCGAAGAAGTAGATACCCCGCGTCTCCCTCATCGCGTTGAAAATCACGTACAGCTTGGCGGCCGTCTCCCCCATGTACTTCGTGATTAGCCCGTGGAGCTGCACGGAGAACAGGGGGAGTTTCAACTCACCCGCCAGCGCGGAAGCCGTCATCGTCTTCCCGCATCCTGGCGGTCCGACGAGCAATAACTTCCGGCGGGCCGAAAGGCCGTGGGAACGCAGCTTGGCCTGGCTGCGGTACTCCCGAACGACGCGCTCAAGCGGCCCGCGCGTCTGCGGTCCCAGGACCATTTCCGACAGGCGCGTCTTTGGATAGGTAACCGACAGGAGTCCCGCAAGTTCCCCTTGCGGTCGAGCGATAGGCACCGCACCGCCGATCTTGCCCTGCTGCTGCTTCTGTTTGATCTCATCGACCAAATCGCGAAGCTCTTGGGCGAGGCGTCCCTTCCCCGTGCGCGCGGCATGGGCGGCTATCTGCAAGGCCACAGACGCGAAATGCTCTGCGTCCCCTTCAGAGTAACTTCTCAGCAAAGCCTTGAGCTGCACAGCAGTAGCCATTTGTGGACTCGCTCCGCTAAGGAGATCCCCGAATCCTCCATGACGGCGATACGCCGCCTGCGCCCAGAGGACCCCAATCGTCATCGTACCGAAATCGGCGTGCCAAGTCACCCGTTTTCACCATCTCCAAGGTAAGAAACGGGCCGTTCCAATAGGCTTATCGGTTGTCCCTACTGCTTGCCATGAAAGACTTTACGATGCGACTACGCACGGTGCGACGGTGGCGAGCCGACGATCGTCGTAATCCCGATCCGCCGTGGCGGGCGGGCGTCGGGCCGGGCCTGTTCGAATGTCGCAAGGAGCACGGGCAAGACGACCGTGGCATCCTATGACTATGTCTGCGGGGCCGACCGTCCATCGAGGTGGACCATCAATACCGCCAGGTCCGCCGGCGTGATGCCGCTGATGCGGGCGGCTTGGGAGAGGTTTAGCGGGCGGATGCGGGAGAGCTTTTTCTCTCGTTCCCGGGCTCTGCCCGGGAACGCAATAGTCGGCAGGCTCTGCCTGCCCCGCCCAGTGTCGGCCCAGTGTCCGGCGGGACAGGGCGGTCATGGTGAATGGGAAGGTGCCGTGTTTGCCTGTTGACGTGCGAGGCGGAGCCTCGCGGTAGTGCGTTCCCAGGCGGAGCCTGGGAACGAGGGATGGATGACTATGTCTGCGGGGCCGACCGTCCATCGAGGTGGACCATCAGCACCGCCAGGTCCGCCGGCGTGATGCCGCTGATGCGGGCGGCTTGGGAGAGGTTGAGGGGGCGGATGCGGGAGAGCTTTTCGCGGGCTTCGTGACGCAGGTGGCGGAGGGAGCGGAAGTCGAAGTCGTCGGGGATGCGACGCTCGGCGAGGCGGCGCTGGCGCGCGATGTCGGCGTCTTCCCGGGCGACGTAGCCGGCGTACTTGGCGTCGTGGGCGAGCTGCCGGGCGACCTCGCTCGGCACGGCCCGCAGCTCGGGTAGCTCGCGGACCAGATCGTCCCACGCGACCTCCGGACGGCGGAGAAGCCGGGCCAGCGTGACTTCGCCGGATCGCGTGGTTTCAAGCAAATGCACCACCCGGGCGATCTCGGCTTCCTTCGATTGGAGCCGCTGCCAGCGCGCTTCGTCGACCAGGCCGAGCCGATGGGCGAGGGGCGTGAGCCGGCGGTCGGCGTTGTCGTGGCGCAGGCGGAGGCGGTACTCGGCGCGGCTGGTGAACATGCGGTACGGCTCGTCCACGCCCCGGGTGACCAGGTCGTCGATCATCACGCCGACGTACGCCTCGTGGCGGCCGAGGATGAGCGGCTCCTTGCCCGCCAGGGCGAGGGCGGCCGACGCGCCGGCCACGAGCCCCTGGGCGCCGGCCTCTTCGTAGCCGGTCGTGCCGTTGACCTGGCCGGCCAGGTAGAGCCCGGCGACTTGCTTCGTCTCCAGCCACGGCTTGAGCTGCTCGGGCGGCAGGTAGTCGTACTCGATGGCGTAGCCGTAGCGGAGGATCTCGGCGCGCTCGAGGCCGGGGATCAGCCGCAGCATCGCGTCCTGCACGTCGCGCGGCAGGCTGGTGGGGAGCCCGTTTAAGTAGACTTCGCTGGTGCGGCGTCCCTCGGGCTCGAGGAACAGTTGGTGCCGCCCCTTGTCGGCGAAGCGGACGACCTTGGTCTCGATCGACGGGCAGTACCGCGGCCCGGTCGACTGGATCTGGCCGGTGTACATGGGGGCCCGGTCCAGGTTCGCCCGAATCAGGTCGTGGACCGCCGGGTTGGTGTAAGTGATCCAGCAGGGGAGCTGGTCGCAGTCGATCCGGCCGGTGAGGAAGGAGAAGGGCTGGGGGTCGTCGTCGCCGGGCTGGACTTCGGTCTTGTCGTAGTCGATGGTGCGGCCGTTGACGCGGGGGGGCGTGCCGGTTTTGAACCGGGCCAGTTGGAGGCCGAGTCGCCGCAGGGCCCGGCTGATGCCGGCGCTGGTGCCTTCGCCGGCGCGGCCGCCGGGGAGGGTCTGCTCGCCATAGTGCAGAAGGCCCTGCATGAAGGTGCCGGTCGAGAGGATCACCGCCGGGGCGCGATAGAGGGCGTCGCCCCGGACGCGCACGCCGACGACGCGTTGCGACGCGCCCGACCCTTCGACCAGCAGGTCTTCGGCCGTCTCCTGGCGCAGCGCGAGGTTGGGCTGGAGCTCGACGAGCCGTTTCATTTCCTGGTGGTAGGCCATTCGGTCGGCCTGGGCGCGGGGGCCGTGCATGGCGGGTCCCTTGCGGCGGTTGAGCACGCGGAACTGGATGCCGGCCGCGTCGATCGCCCGGCCCATGGCGCCGCCCAGGGCGTCGATCTCGCGGACGATCTGCCCCTTGGCGACGCCGCCGATGGCCGGGTTGCAGCTCATCTGGGCGACCGTGTCGAGGTTGGTCGTCAGCAGCGCGGTGGAAGCCCCCATGCGCGCGGCGGCCAGCGCCGCCTCACACCCGGCGTGCCCCGCCCCGACGACGATACAGTCGAACTCGTACGGCGGCGTGCTCATACGTTTCATGATAGGGGGGAGCCGGCGCACGGGGAAGGGCGTCGACGAGCTAGCGCCGCGCGGCCAGCCCCGCCGGTCAGGGGCCGACCGGGATCGGGAAGATGAAGTCGCGGTCCGATCCGCGGGATCGGTGGTCGTAGCCGGCAAACCAACGGCGGCGATCCCGGCCCTCGCTTTGGAAGTACGGTGTGCTCGTCCGGACGATCACGTCGGCCCCCGGCTCGAGTGCTTGCGGATCGTCTTCGTATCGCCACGGATCGAGATCGCGAATGGAACCGGGCTGTCCCTCGCGGGAGTATTGGAACGGCCGGCCGCCGAAGGGATCCATCGGCAGTTGATCGAAGAACGCTCCGGCCAGATCTTCCAGCCGCTTGGGCAGCTCGCCGTGCTCGACGTTCCATCCCGCCAGGGCAAGCTGCACGAGCACCGCCCGGCGGCGAGTTTCCATTCTCAGGTATTTCCACGCGAGCAATTCGCTTCGTGGCTGGTACACGTAGAAGCTGTTCATGGGGAACGTGTTGTAACTCAGCGTCACCTGCGCAAGGTCGTTGAGCGGATGATCGGAGACGTTGACGGGCCGATTGCCCTGGACGGCCGACTCGACGTCGCCCAGGTACTCGAGCTCCAGCGACGTGAAGAGCCGCATCACGCGGTGCGCGCGGGCCGATTCCCACGGCAGCCGCCGTGCAAGAATGAGGAAAAAATTCGCCTGGTCCATCGGCACGCCGATCTGCAAGTCGCCCGTTTCGCCCAACTCGACGTCGCCTGCGAGGAGCCATTCCATGAAGACGTGATCCGACTTGATCGCGTCGTCCGGCGAGGGCATCTGCTCCTGGATCGGCGCGAGCCGGGCGATGGCGTCGCGAATCCGGTCGGCCGTCTGCTCCGAGTGGGCGGCCCACGACGCCAGGCAGTCGTAGGCGTAGCGCTCCACCCGGTCGGCCTCGAGCATCCGCGCCGCGAGTGACCGGGTGCGCAACTGCGCCGCCAACCGGACCGCGGCCAGGTAGCGATCGAGGGCCGCGTCCAGCTTTCCCTCCGACTCGAGCCGCCGGGCGCTGTTGACCAGCAAGTGCCCCAGATCGTCGAACCCGGCGCGGGGGCGGCCGTAGGAGAGCCGCCCCGCCGGGTCGAAGAAGTCGCAGGGCCTCTCGGTGGCCGCGAGCACCCGGTCGAGCACCGCCTCGTTCTGGTCGAGCAGGGCGAGGTCCGCCTCGGTCAGAGGAGTCGACGGCCCGGACGACGGCCTCCAGGTTCCCTTCTCGTCAAGCCCGCGCTTGGGGAACGCGTCGTAGAGATCCAAGGCTCGGCGATACGTGTCGACGGTGGCCCTCGCTTCGGCCGACGGGGGCACGGCGAACGCCTGCACGTCGAAGCCGGGATCGACCAGGGGGATCGAGTAGACGCGGTGCGCGCAGGCCCCGATCACGATCGCCACCGCCGGCACGGCCAGGGTGAGCGCCGTCGGCAGCCACGCCCTGAGCGTCTTCCGCTCCAGCAGCCAGTTGGGCGTTCGCACGAACGTGGCCAGCAGCAGGACGACTGGAATGGGAGCGACCGACCAGAGCCAGGGCACGCCCAGCCCCGCCATCAGCGCCGCCCAGACGCACAACAGCAGGGTCAGCGCCACGCTGAAGAACCCGGCCAGGATGCCGCTGGAGAAGAGCATCGACGAGAGCTGGCCGGCGGGGTAGGCGAGGACCAGGAAGCCGAACGCCGCCGCGACCAGGACGAGTGCCTCGCCAGGGGGCCCGGAATGCGCGGCCGCCGGGAGGAGCGACACCGGCAAGATCAGCACGGTCCACAACAGCACGGGCACCGCCCAGACCAGTTGGCGACTCAGCCACAACTGCCGCGGCGACACGCCCCGCTCCGTGAGGAACCGAAAGCCCCGTCGCCGCTGATCCCCCAGAAACACGCTCGCGCCGGCCAGCGGGACCGCGATCGTCGCGGCCATGACGGCCAGGGCCAACCCGGGCGAAAGCGGTGCACCGAGGGGCCCGGGACCTTGAAACGAGGAAAGCACAAACGCCCAGAGCCAGAACCCCGTCAGGCAAAGGGGAGCAACCATCGCACTGAGGATGGCCAACATCGCGGCCGACTGTCGTACGTGCTGCCAGACGAGCCGGGTGAGCGTCCCGGTGGGACGCGGCATGCCGATCATCGGCGCCTCGGGCACCTCGCCCATGGGCTGGAAATCCTCCGACTTGCGCATGCCGAAGAGCCGCTCGCGAAACCAGCGATGCCCCAACCAGACGGTAACCACCGCGAGCATCCCCACGAAAACGACTCGCATCGGCAACGCCTCTATATAGGGCTCGCGGAACCACTGCGGGCCAAACGCCGTTACGACGAAGTGTACGCTCACCGAGGCGCACACGATGGCCAGCACCGCGGCCGCCAGCGGTCGCCGCAACACCAGCGAGAAGAACGTCCCCCAAACCAGTAGCTCCACCGTGCCAAAGCCCCAGAGCCCCCATTGCCCGAGATGGGTGCGCTGCTCGGGCAGACGCCCTCCTGCCATCATCGCCGCCAGGCCCCAGAGGAGCCCGATGATCGCCATCGTGCTCGTGACGGCAAACGTCCCCTTGCTGAAGAAGAGCCGGCGCGCGGAGACCGGAAGCGACCGCTGGAACTGGTACGTGTCGGCTTCGTGCTCCGTGGCGAACAGGGTCGCTCCGCAACCCAGGGCGTAAAGCGCCGCCAGGGCCAGGGAGATCTCGAAAACCCACGTCGTGCGCGCGGCGGCCATCGCCTCGGGCGTCAGGTTCGCCGTCCGCACCGAAGCGAGCACGATCAGGTGCAAGAAGACGGCCAGCACCACCATCGAGATCCAGAAGGCCCGCTGGAGGCGGTACTCCTTCCACAGCAGCCGCAAGAAGATCGAGTGGCTCATTGCGTGGGGACCTCCTCTACAAACCTCGTGCCGCCGGACGACGCGCCGAGCTCCATGTACGCCACGAAGATCTCTTCCAGATTGGGCGCACGGATTTCCACCTGTCGAACCGACTCGTGCCGGCCCAGGCCCTCCAGCCGGTCTTCGGCGACGCCTCGTACCAGCAGTTGCCACTGCCGCGACTTGCGCCGCGAGGACAGTATTTCCCCGGGCACTTCGGGCGGTCCCGGGGCGCCGTCTTCCATGGTGAGCGTGACTTCGCGCGTCTGCGCCTTCAGCTCGTCGAGCCGCTCGACCAGCATCAGCTTGCCGTTTCGGAGGATGGCCACGACGTCGGCCACGCGCTCGACCTCGGCGATCTGATGGCTGGACAGAAACACGGTCTTCCCCGCCGCGGCCCGATCGACCATGCTTTGGAGGAATTCGCGTCGGACCAGGGCGTCCAACCCCGAGGTGGGCTCGTCCAGAACCAGCAGCTCCGGATCGTGCGCCAGGGCCAGCGACAACGACACCTTCGCCCGCATCCCCCTGGAAAGCGCTTTGAGCTTGCGCCGGCGCGGAAGTCCGAACCCGGCCGTCAATCGCAGGTATTCCGACAGAAACCCGTCGCCGTAGAAGCCGGCCGCAAACCAGCCGATCTCGCCGACGGTCATCCAATCGTACAAGGTGGGGTGCTCCGGCACGTAGCCGACGCGGCGGCGGATCTCCAAGCCCCGGGTGGCGCTTGGCAGGCCCAAGACCTCGGTCGTGCCCGAGTTGGGCTCGGCCAACCCGAGCATGATGCGGATGGCGGTCGTCTTTCCGGCTCCGTTTTCGCCCAGCAGGGCGAACACCACGCCGGGAGGCACGTCGAACGACACCTCCTGAAGCGCGATCTGAGAACCGAATCGCTTGGACAAACGACTGAGTCGGATCACCGGTTCCATGCTCACACCTCCTCTCGCTCGACGTGGGCCAATTCGGACTCGATCAGGCTTCGCAGTTGGCCGGAATCGAGCCGGCTCTGCCTCGCCTCGAAAAGCACCTGGCGGAGCCGGGCGCGAATCAGCGTCACGCGCTCGGTGCGACACTGCTCGTGGGCCCCGGCCGCGACGGCCAGGCCGGTGCCGCGGATCGGCTCCAACACGCCGTCGGCCTGCAACTGCCGGTAGGCCCGGGCCACGGTGTTGGGATTGATCGTGAGCTCGCGGGCCAACTCCCGAACAGAGGGCACCAGCTCGCCGACTCGGACCACCTCGCCGGCCACCGCGAACTTCACCTGGCGGACGACCTGGTCGTAGATGGCCAGGTCGTCGGAAGGGTCGATTCTGAAGAACATGGCGTGCTCCTGTGCTATCTAACTAATACAGTAGACAGCACGACCGACCTTGTCAAGGGCAGTCTAGGCGAGATTTTCGAGAATAGCGCCGGGCGAAGCGATGTAGGGAGGCCGGATTCTCATCCTGGCGGTGTCGGCCGGAGAGACGCACGTTGGTCGCCAGCGCGGGGTGAACCGAGTGTTGCTATCCCCCCGGAGGAACGGGTATTGTGACCTCCCGGGTCCGCTCAGTGGCAAGTCCTCAGAAGAGGGGACAAGCTCGACACCAGGTCCCTCAGGCCCTCAGGCGAATCATGTCGTCACTGGTCCGCAGGCGTATTCGAGCGCCGAGCTGCGTGCCGGTGCCAAGAATCGTTGCGGCCTGACGTTCGTAACCTATTGGCAAATAACGGCTTAAAAAATCAAGAGTTGTATTGACACCAGGGGCAAGATAGTTATAATTGGTGCCAATTGGCAAGTTCGGTAAAGTCGGCAGTGCCGGATAAGCCTGCTGTCTGTATACAGTTACGGGAGGTGCGCAGTTACGGGAGGTACACTGTTTGCGGGTATCCGCGAACTCAGGGGTAGTTTCCCATGCTTTGTGACACGGAGGCCTAGAGACTCCTGAGCGTCGAGCCGACATCTGCCCTCGGGGGTTTCGCTGACACTAGCTCGCCCTGGTGGCTAGGAAGAGGGATAGTCAGGTACCGATGGCAACGAAGACTGTATTCACGACCGGCGAGGCAGCCAAGATCTGCAAAGTGAGTCAGCAGACAATCATTCGTTGCTTCGACTCCGGGCAATTGAAGGGATTTCGAGTGCCTGGGAGCCGGTTCCGCCGGATCCCGCGTGAGCAGCTCTACACCTTCATGCGGGACAACGGCATTCCGACCGACGCGTTGGAAAGTGGAAAACGGAAGATCCTTATCGTCGACGACGACGAGGAACTGGTCGAATTGATCTCGGACGTCCTGGAACGCGACGGGCGGTTTGACGTTCGCTCGGTGAACAACGGCTTCGAGGCGGGCATGACCGTCAAGGAGTACCGCCCCGACCTGATGGTGCTCGACGTCATGCTTCCGGACATCAACGGCAAGGAAGTCTGCCAGATCGTCCGCAGCGACAAGGCCATGGACGACGTGCGTATCATCTGCATCTCCGGGATGGTCGAAGAGGACAAGGTCGGCGAACTGAGAGCAGCCGGCGCGGACGACTTCATGCACAAGCCGTTTGAGGTGGAACGACTCATCGAACGCATGTGCCAGCTACTGGACATCGAGGCGGTTCCCAGCATGTAACGCAAATCGGCGTTTCGTGCCGGCTCATCGCGGACACCTCTGCATCCAAGCAGAGAAAATGACTGTACGTGCACTACCTGCGTAGCAGTAGCGCGCAGTGGGGCCCGTCTCCCTTTCCCAGGCTTCCGGGCTACCGCAGCCTTCCTCCGTCTCCCGTTCTTCTTGCCGTATGCGCCCGCTACCCCCGCTTGTCGCCGGCTCAAGCCGCCTGGTGCTGCCCATGGCCGATCGCTCGGCGGCGGTGCTGGTCGAAGCGCTGTTGGCCGACGACACCCGAGCGATCGAGTTGCTTGTCGAGCAGTTGGCGGCGGATCCACCGCTGGTGCTGTGGGGCGTTTGTGTGGCCGCCCGGCGCGACGACTCCCCGCCCCGCTCCCTCGTGGAACTGGCCGCGTGGCTCAGGCGGCACGCCAGCGAGGTCCTCCAGTGGGACGAGGCCGATTACGCGTGGTCCAGCCCGCCCGACGCGGAACAGGCCGGGCAATATGCGGATCGGGTTTCTCATCTTCTCCAGATTGCCGAAGTGGCCGCGCTGCTGGCCGCGTCCGACGGTCAGCATGCCGCCGAGGAAGCTTTCTTGCGCGGCTTGCTCCACGACGCTCCCCAGTGGCTTCCACCGGCATCGGGCCGCAAGCGGAAGACCATCTCGGACTGCCTGCCGGGTTGGCTGGCGACCGCCGACCAGAGTCCTGCGGCTTTGCGGGTGAGTGAAGCCGCCGGGATCCTCGGCGACGAGACCACGTCCCCACCGAGCGATTTCGACGCGGAGGACTGCCGCCAGCGGGCCATGGAAGCCCGGCAAGCCTGGCTGGAGACCCTCGAAGGGGCGGTCGACGTGCTGCCCGCGCTCGCCGCCAGGCTCGCCCGGCTCGATCAGTTGGAAAACCACTTCCAAGAGACGCTCCAGACGGAGAAGCTGGAGTCGCTGGCCGAGTTCTCCGCCGGGGCGGGCCATGAGATCAACAACCCGCTGGCAATCATCGGCGGCCGCGCCCAATTGCTGCTCGAAGACGAGACCGACCCGGAGCGGCGCCGGGAACTGGCGGTGGTGAACGCCCAGGTCAAGCGGGCGCACGAGATGATCGCCGACATGCGGCTCTTCTCGCGACCACCGCTCCCGGAACCGGAGACGATGGACCTGGTCGCCTTGGTCGACGGGCTGGTGACCGATCTTGCGCCGCAGGCCGCCGAGCGGGCCATCTCCCTCTCCCGCTCGGGCGGCGAGGCTCCGCTGCAGATCGACGCGGACCGCGCCCAACTGGAGGTCGCGCTGCGTGCTTTGTGCAAAAACTCGCTGGAGGCCATCGGCCACAACGGCCACGTCGAGATCGCGCTGGAAGGCGCGCCCGGCCACGTCCGGATCCGCGTCTCCGACGACGGAGCGGGCATCCGCCCCGAGCACCGCCGCCACCTGTTCGACCCCTTCTACTCCGCGCGCCAAGCGGGCCGCGGCCTCGGCTTCGGACTCTCCAAGTGCTGGCGCATCGTCACCAACCACGGCGGCCGTATCGAAGTCGAAAGCGAGCCCGGCCAGGGAGCCGTCTTCACGATCACGCTCCCGCAACGCTCGTCGGGCTGACAGGCGGCCGAGTGGAGTCTTGGCGGGATGACTTCCGCAGACTCGCTCGACGTCGGCGTTTGACGCTACCCCGCTGGTTCCCAAGCTCCGGCTTGGGAACCCACTTCCGCGAAGCTTTGCTGCGTATGGCCGGAAGCTGAAGCTTCCGGCAGGTGCGTTCCCAAGCCGGAGCTTGGGAACGAGAAAACGCGAGTGACTGGTCCAACCATGATGTCTACCATTTGAGCCCGAACTCCTGGCCGCCGGGTGAACGGCCCAGTCCGCCCTGGAGCGGCTTGGTCGGCTGCTGGCGGCGTTTGGGGGGCGGGGCGGGCTCTCCGGCCTCGGACGATTTGTCCTTGTCGACGGGCTTGGGCTCCTCGATCAGCTCTTTCATGGAGAGGCTGATCCGCTGGGCCTCCTCGTCGACCGAAAGGACGACGGCGTCGACCTCCTCGCCCTCCTTGACGACGTCGCTCACGCGCCACACCCGCTTGTGCGAAAGCTGTGAGACGTGCACGAGCCCTTCCACCCCGGGCTCGAGCTCGACGAACGCCCCGTATTCCATCAGCTTGGTCACCCTGCCGTGGACCGTGCTCGTGACCGGGTACTTCCTCGCGGCGCCGGACCAGGGGCTTTCCATCAGGTCGCGGTAAGCGAGGCTGATCTTGCCCGTCTGCCGGTCCACGCTCTCGATCTTCACCCGGATCTGCTGGCCTTCGTGGACGACTTCGCTGGGATGTTGCACCCTTCCCCAGGCGAGCTGGCTGATGTGCAGCAGGCCGTCGACGCCGCCGAGGTCGACGAAGGCCCCGAAGTCCATGAGCTTGCGGACCACGCCCTCGCAGACCTGGCCCGGCTCGAGCGATTCGAGCAGAGTGCGCCGGGCCTCCTCCCTTTCGCGCTCCAGAACGGCGCGGCGGCTGAGCACCAGGTTGCGCCGCAGGGGATTGGCTTCGGTGACCAGGCAGGTGAGCTTCTCGTCGACGAACTCCGAGAGGTCGTCGACGTGGTAGAGGGCGATCTGGCTCGCCGGGATGAATCCCCGGATGTGGTTCACGTCGCACTCCAGACCCCCGGTGTTGTGGCCGGTGACCCGGGCTTCGACCAGCATCCCCTCCTCCAGGTCGGCCCAATCGGCCACTTTGGCGGCCACGCCCGCTCGGGCGAGCTCGTAGATCCCATCCTCGCGATGGTAGCGGACCATGCGGACCTGGACCTCGGCGCCGACTTCGGGCGGCTCGTCGAACTGCTTCAGCGGCAGGATCCCCTGCTCCCGACCCCCCAGCTCCACGAACACGTCCTCCCGACGAATCATCACCACGCGGCCCGTGTGCCGGCTGTCGGACTCCAACATCGGCTGCTTGGTGATCTCCTCGCCGGCGGTCATCAGGTCGTCCAGCGGTTGGTCGGCCAGGGCCTGTTGGAACTCGGCCTCCAGGTCGGCCGAAAGGCGATCGCGGATGTTCGGCGGCGGGAATCGCTTCCCCTCAACCGGCTGCTGCGGCGGCTCGGCGATTGCCTGCAACGCGGCGGGCTCCTGCTCGGGTAGGTCTTCCGTCAGGGCGGTCGCCTCGACCGGCGCGGCGATTTCATCCGGGCCCGACGGCGGGGGCGCGGAGGGCGCGGAGGGTGCCTGATCCTTTGGGATCTCCTGGGGGGTCGTCTCGACGGTCGCCGGCGCTTGGTCTTCGGCGGAGACCTCGTCGGCCGGAGCGGTTTCCGCCGCCGTCGGCTGCCTCGGGGGAGCCTCGGGTTTCTCTTGGGTCGGAGCCGAGGGCTTCGCCTCCGGTTTGTCCGACGCGGCCTTCTCCGACTTGCGAGGCTTCATCCCCACAATGCGGATTGAATCCCAACTGGGCCTGGGGCGATAGGCGGCCGCATCCCGCTGCGACCCGATGAGGATTCGACGAGGAGGAGGCCGTTGGGAGCCGGCCTCGGAGCCCTCGGAATCCGCGGACTCGGGCGTGGACTCCCCCGGCTCGGCGGGCTCGGCCGGCTCGGCCGGAGATTGCTCCCCACCGGCACGCTCGGGCGACGGTTCCGCCTTGGGGGCTGCGTCTTGGGGCTCCTGGGGCTTCTGGGGCTCGGACGACACCGGTTGCTCGGGCGCCGGGTCCGGGCCTTCCAACGGCTTGTCCGGCTTGGCGCCGGCCTCTGAGGAATAGGAGCGGTCGTTCGGATCGCTGCTCATCAAGTCATCCTTGGTGCTTCGAGTGCCTCATGTTTGCGCGCGTCGCGGAACCCCGGACTATTATAGTAGCAAACGGGCCCCGGGGGCTCCAAGTGCCCGCGGGGGCTCCGGGGGCAGGTTTCGGGTGGACGGCCGCGCAGCAAGGTGCGTCTGTGCGGGTCCCCTTCGCGAAGGGGGATTGCGACAGTCACGAGTGGCGGTCGATTGGACGATCCCGGATTCGTGCGTAAAAGCACACGCTTGTAGGATGGGGCGGTCATGATACCTCGGTAGGATTTGCGGGCTTCGCAGGACGGTAGGAGGCGCTCGATGGCGTTTCAGTTCCTTTGTCCCCAAGGACATCTGCTCCAGGCCGACGAGTCGCAGGTGGGCCGGCAGATGCAGTGTCCGTATTGCGGGGGCATGTTCCTGGTCCCCCAGCCGCTACCGACCGCGGCACCCGATCCTCCGCCTCCGGCGCCGCCTGCTTCCCCGGAAGCCGGACCGCAGGCCCCGCCCGCGCAATCGCCCGCGCAACCCCCGTTCTTTCAGCCGCGGGACATCGAAGCGGCGACCTTCCAACCGGCCGCTGCCGGGGCTGAGCCCGAGCCGCAGGTCCCCACCGCGGCCGACCTGCCGATCGTGCACGTGGTCTGCCCGAACGGTCACTCCCTGGAAACACCCCAGGACATGCTCGGCCAGGAGGCCCTCTGCCCGTTCTGCCGGGTGCAGTTCCGGCTGCGTCTGGAAGACAGCGTCGAGTACCGCGAGGAAAAGGCCAGGGAGCAAAAGCGGCGGGAGATCCGAGCGGGTCAGCTCTGGCTGCGATGGGCGATCGCCGCCGCCGTGGTGGTCGTGTTCGGGCTGATCGTCCTGATGTTCCTCTAGGGTTCGCATGGGCGCGACGTTCCTTTCGGCCGTGCACTCTTTGGGCACCGACGCGATCGATGCCGGATCACTCCCCGGAACACCACCCGGCGAACCACGCTCCCGCCCACTGCGCCCTCAGGGATCCCCGGCATCACGGCGAGCCCAAGGCCCAATGGCTCGACGGGCCGGCCCGCGATTTGCCGGTCGACAAGCGGTCGCTATACTCAGGGAAGCTCGATTTGGACGGACGTAAGGGCATGCTGCGCTTGAGGGTCCGCGGCACACGGTTTCCCACGACGGTCAACTTCCAACTCCACCTGATTCGGGGAGCAGACCATGTATCTTCGGAGCTTCGCGGCAACGTTCGGCGGGAACGGATCACGGTCGGATTTTCGCAAGCCCCTCCCGGCGATCGCCGCGTGCGCGATCGCGTCGATCGTCGCCTCTTCGGTCGTGGCGGCGGGCGCCAAGCCGAACGTGATCGTGCTCGTCACCGACGACCAGGGCTACGGCGACCTGGCCTGCCATGGCAACCCGATCATCCACACCCCGAACATGGACCGGCTTCACGCCCAGAGCGTGCGGCTGGTCGACTTCCACGTCGACCCGACGTGCGCGCCGACGCGATCGGCCTTGATGACCGGGCGCTACTCCCATCGCGTCAAAGTCTGGCACACGATCACCGGACGGAACATGCTCCGGAAGGACGAAGTGACCATGGCCGACGTGTTCCGCCAGAACGGCTATCGCACGGGACATTTCGGGAAGTGGCATCTGGGGACCAACTATCCGTACCGGCCGATCGACCGCGGGTTCGACGAGTGGCTCGGCCACGGCGACGGGGGCACGGGCACGGCCACCGACCACTGGGGGAACGACCGGGTGAGCGACACCTGCATCCGCAACGGCCGCAAGGAGCCGAAGGAAGGTTATGCCCCGGACGTGTTCTTCGACGAGGCCATCCGCTTCATCCGGGCGGACCGAGACCGCCCGTTCTTCCTCTATCTGGCCACCTACGTTCCCCACTCGCCGTGGAGTCTGCCCGACAAACGCTGGGTCGATCCCTATCGCGACCAGGTCCCGCTCGGCACGGCGTATTTCTTTGCGTCGATCACTCGGGTGGATGACAACCTGGGACGGCTCCGCCGGTGTCTTGCCGAGGAGGGGCTGGCCGAAAACACGATCCTGGTCTTTCTGACCGACAACGGCACGTCCGGCGGCCGCCAGGTCTTCAACGCCGGGATGCGGGACCAGAAGGGCTCCGAGTACGACGGCGGCCATCGCGTGCCGTGCTTCCTCCATTGGCCTGCGGGCGGGCTGAACCGGCCCGTGGACGTTCCGCACGTCACCGCCCACGTCGACTTGCTGCCCACGCTGATCGATCTCTGTGGTTTCAGGCCGCCCGAGGGAGTGGCACTCGACGGCACCAGCCTCAGGCCGCTCTTCGACGATCCGAACGCCCCCTGGCCGGCGCGGACGCTGGTGGTCGAGTCGCAGCGGATCCCGCATCCCGAGCCGTGGCGGAAGTGCGCGGTGATGACCGATCGCTGGCGCCTGGTGGGCGGCAAGGAGCTGTACGACATGGTTGCCGACCCGGGCCAGAAAAAGAACGTCGCCGACGAACACCCCGACGTGGTCGGCCGGCTGCGCGATGCGTACCGGGGGTACTGGGCCGGCGTGACCGAAGGCGACGATCAGTACGGCCGGCCGATCCTCGGCTCGCCGCAGCAGGAGGAGGTCTATCTGTGCAGCGAGGACTGGACGCCCACCGAAGGCCCCTGCCCGTGGAGCCAGGCGGCCGTCGCCAACGCGACCCCGGCGTTCGGCTTCTGGCCCGTGGAAGTGGCCGTCGCGGGCACGTACCGTTTCGAGCTCCGCCGCTGGCCCCGGGAGGTGGACGCCCCGATCGTCGGCGTCCCGATCGTCGAGAAATCGCCCGACGCGTATCTCAACGACCAGCCCGTCTCCGGAACGCTCTACCCGGCGGAGCCCCGGGCCATCGCGGCGGCGAAGGTCCGCCTGAAGGTCGGCGAGGTGGTCCGGGAGGCGGCGATCTCCCCCGCGGACGTAGCCAAGGTCTTCACGGTCGACCTGCAACCCGGCCCGACACGTATCGAGACGTGGCTGCTCGACGCCGACGGCGAGCCGCTCTGCGGGGCGTACTACGTTTACGCCCGACAGGTGAAGAAGCCCTAGCCGCACGTTGAAAAAGGGTGCCACTGCTGGCTTGTCCAGCAGTGATTTTCGTGCGGATTTGTGCAGCACTGCTGGGCAAGCCAGCAGTGGCACCCGGTGGACAAGAAGTGAGCCGCGGGCGGGCGAATCGCCGTCCTCGTTCCCAGGCTCCGCCTGGGAACGCACTACCGCGAGGCTCTGCCTCGCCCCGAACAGCGCGCAAGACGCAGGCTCCAGTCGGACTCGCGAACGGCAGGCAGCGCCTGCCCAACCGGTCCGTTCCCAGGCAGAGCCTGGGAACGAGGAGAGCCTGGGAACGAGGACGAAAGGGAGAGAACGATGAGGACAACCGTCTTCCGTAGCACTTCCGCCCCAATCGTTCTCCTGGCGGTGGCCACGGTGATCCTGTGGCACGGCACGGCGACGGCGCGGGCCGCAGGCGGCCAAAGCGGCGGCGATCCGAAGCAGATGAAGCTCTTCCAAGAGGTCGACGTCAGCCGCTACCCGGGCTGCTTCGTCTGCCTCGGCGATCTCGACGGCGACCGCCGCGTCGACTTCCTGCTCTATCGCGAGGGGCCGCAGACGACGCCCGGATACCTGGTCGCCCTGGACCACGACGGCCGAGCGCTCTGGTCCCGGGGCGATCCGGCGATCGAGAGGCACATGCCCGACGGCGCGTATCGCGAGCCGGCACTGCGGGGGATCGCCTTCGTCTACGACGTCGATCAGGACGGCCGGTCGGAAGTCGTCACCGAGTTCTGGAAAGACGCAAGGCCCATGCTTTACGTCCTCGACGGGGCGACGGGCGAGATCGAGCACCAGCGCGAGTCTCCCTTCGACCTCGAGGTCCGCGCCGGACGACGAAGCCGCTGCCATCCGGTGGGGCGGATCGCCTATCTCGCGGGCGAAGAGAAGCCGCCGGCCGTCGTGCTGAAGTACGGGGCCAGCGGTCACGTGCCGTCGCACGCCGTGGCGCTCGATTGCAGGTTGGAGACCATCTGGCACGTCGAGGCCGAAGGGGGCGCCATGGGACACCTGCCCTCGGTGGGCGACGTCGACGGCGACGGCCGCGACGAGGTCATCCTGGGCACGCTGTTGGCCGACGACGACGGCCGCGTCCTCTGGCAGAAGGAGGCCCCAAGCCACGCCGACTGCACGGCCGTCTTCCAGCCTTCTGCCAAGCCCGAAGCGGCCGTCTTGATCAGCATCTGCAACACCGGGCCGGCCTTTTGCCTCTCGGCCGCCGGGGAGACGATCTGGGAGAAGACGACCGACGAGGTCAGCCACGGCCAGGGGATCTGGGCCGGCAACTTCCTCGACGCCGAGCCGGGCCGCGAAGTGATCATCCTCCGAAGCGGGCACTGGGGAGACTTCATCACCGTGCGGGGCTCCGACGGGCAGCAGCTCGCCGAGTTCCAACATCGCCGCGAGCTGAAGGGCTATCCCGACTTCCCCTGCGTCGTCAACTGGAAGAGCCCCCAGGTCCAGTCGCTCTGGATCCCCATCGACCGAGCCCTCGTCGACGGCCACGGCAACCTGGTCGCCGAGCTGGGCACGCACGAAGATCGCGTGCGAGAGCGGCTCCAGTGGGGCACGACGAAGTCGCACGTGGCCGCCCAGGCGTTCGCCGTCGACCTCTGCGGCGACCGGCGCGACGAGCTGGTGCTCTACCAGCCGTACCATGGGAAGAGCATCATGATCTTCACGCAGGCCGATTCGGATGCAGCGGAGAAGCCGTACGTGCATCCCCAGAGCGCGTATAACATTCACAGCTACTTCTGAGCATCCCCCCTCGTTCCCGGGCTCTGCCTGGGAACGCACTACCGCGAGGCTCCGCCTCGCCCTGAAACACCGCGCGAGGCAATCTCCAGTGCAGCACTCGAACGGCAGACCGAGCCTGCCCGGCTGGCCCGTTCCCAAGCAGGAGCTTGGGAACGAGAGTAAATTCCAGTGGCGCGACCCGGCCCAACCTGTCCGTTCCCAGGCAGAGCCTGGGAACGAGCAATGTGGGGCCTGGGAACGAGCACGAAGACTCGCTTATGCTGAGGGAGCACAACGATGATCCACCCCGTCCTGCGTCTCTGGGTCCGCGGCGCGGCCGTCGCGATTCTGTTCGGAGCGTCTCTCGTCGGCGCAGCCGCCGCGTCGTCGGCCGAACCTCGACAACAGCCCGCACGCCCGGCCGAAGACGAATCTCGCAACCGCGAGCGGGCCTCCGACGCGTGGACCTTCGTGAGCATCCCGGACTTTCTCAACGTGGATACCGAGTATCCGCAGGAAGGCTGGGAGGACGCCGTGGCGTACGTCCTCGAGGCGATCAAGGCGGAAAACCCCGACTTCGTGCTCGTGGCCGGCGATCTGGTGATGGGCCGCTGGTGGAGCGAGGCGGACGTCGACAAGTACGCCGCCGTCTACTACCCGGCGTGGATCCAACGCATGCAAGACCACGGGCTTGCGTACTACACGGCGATCGGCGACCACGAGCTGGGCGATAACCCCTGGCCGCCGGAGAAGGCGAAGCTGGTGCCGCGGCTCAAAGAGAAGTTCCGCGAGTACCTCGGGATGCCGCTCAACGGCCCGGAGCCCATGAAGGGCACGGCCTTCTGGTGGACGCACAAGAACACGCTGCTGGTGGCCCTCGACGTGTTCGAGGAAGGCCGGGGGCCGCAGGGCGACGTCGTCTGCCAGGTGACCGGCGAGCAGCTCCGCTGGTTCGAGGACGTGCTGGCACGCCACAAGGACGTCGATCACGTCGTGGTCATGGCCCACACGCCGATCCTCACGCCGGTTTGGAAGTGGAGCTCCAGCGGCCTGGTGCTCGACGGCGGTCGCCAATCGCCGTTGTGGCAGACGCTCGGGCGGCGCGGCGTCGACCTCTACCTCTGCGGCGAGGTGCACGCGATCACCTGCACCGAGCGCGACGGCGTTCTCCAGATCGCCCACGGCGGGCTGTTCGGCTACAACCCGGAGGTCAGCTACCTGGTGGCCACCGTTTCCCCCCGACGGATCGAGCTCGAGCTGAAGGCGATCGGCATCGTCAACTCGGGCGAGAAGCTCTGGCAGGTCGGCACGAACCGGCCGCTCGAGCGCGTCGCGATCGCGCCCGAGGTCAAGAAGCAGGGCTTCCAGAGCTTCGGCACGATGGTGATCGACAAGACGGCGGGCACCAAAGCGTTCCTCGCGAAGACGGGCCTGTTCGACGAGTCGCACCATCCCGTGACCGAGCGGCCCGTCGTGGAGATCAAGCGGCTCAACGAGAAGGTCACCTCGCAGCGCGAGTTGAAGGTGCCGCGTTGACGTTGCCAAGGACGGAAGCCACCGGCGAAGGCAAGGCTGATCGAAAAACCTTGCCGCGGATACGCAACTTGCCTAGAATCACTCTCCCGTTGACGTCGAAACGCGACGGTCGGAAGCCCTGTCACTCCACTGAATCGAAAACCTTCTCATGCCGCACAAGAGCTGGACGCTGCTGGGCAGTCGGACCGTCGCGGAGTACAAGTTCGTGCGGATTCGGGAGGACTACTACCGTTTCGAGCCGACGGGGGCCGAAGCGCCGTTTGTGGTGTGCGATTCGGCCGACTGGGCCCTGGTGATCGCCCTCACCGAGGATCGCCAGATCGTCCTCGTTCGGCAGTACCGGCACGGCGTCCGCCAGGTGGTCTTGGAAATTCCCGGCGGCGTCGTGGACGCGGGTGAATCGCCCGAGGAGACCGCCCTGCGCGAGCTGCGGGAAGAGACGGGCTTCACGGCCGAGCGGGTACGGCTCGTGGGCACGATGATGCCCAACGCGGCCCTCAACACGGCCTCCTGTCACGTCGTCCTGGCCGAGGGCTGCCGCCGGACGGACCGGCCCAACCTCGACCCCTTCGAGAAGATCGAGGTCCTCCTCCGCCCGGTGGAAGCGATCCCCGAAATGATCCGAAGCGGCCAGATCCGCCACGCGTTGGTGATCGCCGCGTTCGGGCTGATGGACGCGGTCGTCGGCTCGGAGCCGGGATAGAACGGCCCCCGCGTGCCCCCGCTTTGGGAACCTGCTTCCGCGATCGCTGATCGGCTTGACGCCGATACTTCGCGGCGCGACGCCTTGCGCGGGGCTCGACCGACGGGCGGAGCGGTCGGGCTTCCGATCACTTTGGTCGGCGGCGGCGTTTTCGTCTTCCCCCGAATGCGGAAACCTGCTACGCTCTCCATGGGTAAGGATGGACTCTAAGGCAAGCGTCACGATGAGCCTCGTCAAGCGGCAAATGTCATGAAGGTCTCCGCGAAAACCGAGTACGCTTGTATCGCGATCCTGGAACTGGCCTCGAACTACGGGGCGGGCGAGCCGGTCCGGAGTCGCAAGATCGCTGAAAGCCACGGTGTGCCCCACCGGTTCCTGGTTCAGATCCTGTTGCAGCTCAAAGCGGCCGGTTTGGTGTCCAGCGCGCGGGGTGTGACCGGAGGTTATCGTCTGACTCGCCCGCCGGGAGAAGTGTCGTTGGGCCAGGTGATGAGTGCGATCGAGGGCTCCTCGTCGAGCACCCACCGCAAGAGCCCCAACGCATCGCCCGATTCCCCTGCCGTCAAGGTGCTGATGAGGGCCTGGCAGGACGTGGACGCTCGGGTGGGAGAGGTTCTCAGCGGGATCACGTTCGCGGAGCTGGTCGGCCGGGCGAAGAAGAGGAAGCGCTGACGTATCACGTCTGACGCCCCAGAAGGCCGGCCCCGGGGCGGGAAGTGCTCTCCATTTCCCGATGGCCTACCTTCCTGGCTGCCCGATGCGAAACAGGGCCGACTCGGTGCGGACGATCAGGTTTCTTCGGGCGATGGCGGGCGTGGCCATGCAGATTTCGCCGAGGCTGTTCTTGCCGAGCACCTGGAACTCCGGGCCGGGTTGGATGACGAAGGCATCGCCGTCTTCGCTCAAGCAGAAGACCTTGCCATCGTATGCCCAGGGGGACGAGGTAAACGCCCTGGCACCGCCGGCGATCCGCTGCTTGCCGTAGATCTTCTCGCCGGTTTTCGCGTGGTAGCAGGCGAAATGCCCGCGGTCGTAGACCACGTAGAAGTAGTCGCCACAAGCGATCGGCGACGGGTTGTAGGGGCCGGCCGTTTTCCGGCACCAGGCGACGAACTGGCTGCTCGTCTCGTCGGCTGAAAGCGAGATGTCCCCCGCGACGCGCCGGGCCGGCCCTCGGCTCGCCCGACGACGTCCGGACGTGGGACCCCGCGGGGGCCGGCTTGCCGTCGGATTTGGGCGCGGCTTCGAGCCTTTCTTGCTCAAATTGGCCCTTTTCTGTCGTTGCTGCGGTTTGTTTGGCCATAGCTCATTGAGGAGAGATGCGATCGCATCTTGGGGGCGGC
>Ga0307378_10002078_pt1 | contig 31368 bp, 23 predicted proteins | sample UN1MG_FD_202238 | JGI IMG/M metagenome (GOLD analysis project Ga0307378, IMG submission 202238) | Soil microbial communities from Risofladan, Vaasa, Finland - UN-1 | ecosystem: Environmental > Terrestrial > Soil > Coastal area > Acid sulfate soil | place: Finland: Risofladan, Vaasa | collected... | reverse complement strand
GCCGGAGTGATTAAATCTTGTGCGAACCGCAGGCAGCACATTTAGAGGGATTTTGGGTGAACCCCGATTAGATAGACGTAATTATCTATCGGGACAAGAATGTGGTTGATTTTAGTGGTTTTTGGTGGTAATTCTTAGTTTTTTAGCGTTTTTGACGAAAATTGGGCGATTTTGATGTTTTAACTACAAAATAAGATAAAAATCACAAGAAAGAACAAACATTGGGAAAATAGGTATGGTGTCCCCCGATTTCACCCGATTTCATGCCCCGATTTCAACAAACATTGGAAAAATAGGTATGGTGTCCCCCGATTTACCGATTTAAATAGGTATGGTGTCCCCCGATTTCCGCCCGATTTCCGTAACTCAGGACAAGCTCCGGCCAGCATGAGGTGCCTTATAGGCACGTAGATAAGAGCAGGCAGTTTGAATAGCATTTCTACCGTAGGCCAGCAAGAGCATCAAACCATCACGCAGACGCGAAGCGACGGAGTGATAAAAAGCAGTGCGAACCGCAGGCAGCACATTTATAGAGGGATTTTGGGTGGAAATGTGGTTGGTTTTGGTGCTTAGCTCCCCTGTTGCGAGTCAGGTGAGTAGTTCCCGGGGACAAGCTAAAGACAGGCCAGCATGAGCATCATACAATCACGCAGGCACGAAGTGATAAAAAATTAGTGCGAACCGCAGGCAGCACAAAGCCGGCGCATAAGGGGTGAACTTGTAGATATTTTACATATTTTAACACAATGCGGACTTTGGTTTTGGTTGAAATCCTCCCAACTCAAAAGTAAGTATCCAATAGTACGAGAAGCTTAGCTGAGCAGTTTCTTTATTTCCCTTTCGTGTTCTTTCGGGAAATAATATCGTAATATGGATGATGTGTCGTCCACTTCTGTTATAGCACTAAGTCTTCCCAGACCTGGTACCTGTGTGATTTCCCGAAAACCTGTCTCACCCGCTTTTGTCCATTTCGGGTCAAAAAGCATTATTGAATTTACAGGTGATTGATCTTTAGGTTCAGCAGCACGCCTGTATGGCTTGTATGCTTCCGCTCTGGTTTTGTCTTCGAAGAAATAGTAATTATTGTCTAACCCTTTTTCCTTCAAATATTCTCGGACACGCGTTGTTTTATCGGCAATTTCAAAGCCAACTTTCTTTGTGATAGGTTCCCACCCTATACCTTTGCGACACAAGAGCCGAGTTGATAAATCGCTTAACGTCTTGTTTTTTATGTCTTGCCATATGGTAACTTGAGCTATTAATACGTGGTCAGTTAACTTCTGAAATTTTGTGAGATCTTTGCCTTCTTTTCCTCCTAAAAGGATTTTCATTGGTGACAAGAGAGCTTTGGTAAAACTATTGTTATTCTTCGCAATATCCTGTGCACATTGTAAAATTTGTTTAAGAAGGCCTTCAAAACCTCTCGTTGTATGGTGAAAGTATACACTCTGATACATATAAAATCGTGAGAAAATATACTCCTCAAGTGCGTATTTTGATTTATCCAGCCAAACAACAAAAACACCTTTTTGCTTACCTTCGATTACTTTCTCTTTCAGTTGCATTGTATGGATGATTCTGAACCAGTCGAAGTTTCCATATTCTGCTCCTGAACATAAAGAGTCCCGCCTTAGATAGTCCAAACGATCCATATCTAACTGACTTGAAATTAATGACTTCTGCCAAAGCGGCGGTTGTTTCGCACCCATTGGAAGCCTCTTTGCAATCAGTGAAGCAACTTTTAACGGAAGACTTTTGGCACGTTTACTCAAAACTCGATGAACTTCAGAATCAGGATTAAGAATTATTTCAACAGTTCTCTCTTCATGATTTCCAAAAATGCCTTCCGTCGCATGGGAAAAAGGAGCATGCCCAATATCATGCAGTAACGCTGCTGCCAACAAAGCTTCTTCATTCAAGAGCTTAAAATGGTTTTTCGAATAAGTATGTTTCAAATAAGAGAGGCATAGTTGCATCAGGTGTAAAACGCCAAGACTATGTGAAAATCTCGAATGGGTTGAGCCTGGATATGTAAAATTGGCTAAGCCAAGCTGGCTGATATATCTTAGTCGCTGAACCTCGGGACAATTAATCAATTCAAGGAGCCAAGAATCTTTATCGATAGGAATGTAATCATAAAGGGGGTCGCGAAATAACTTTTGTGCCATGCTTTCCCCCTATGGTTAGTTCGCAGGTACAAATTCTTTTGCTAAGTTTGTTGCTTTTAGTAAATTACGGTCGTTTTTGCGTATTTTCTTAAATCCTGCGGTTTGGGCTTGTGCATCTTGCCAATTACCCTCATAGTAATATGCGATCGTCGCCCCAAGCTCTAAAATCCATAAATCTTCCTTGTTGAGTTCTTGAAATAAGGGGATAAATCGTTCTATCTGTGCATATAAATCCTTGCCGGTTTTGCTTTTTTCAAATTCACCAAGGACATGTATTCCTTTGCCAGCTATTTGTGATATGTATCGTCGGTTGCCGTAACCAGTTAGATCTGCCGATTCCTTGATTATCTCGGCACCCTTAAGCTGATCTATTAAATCCGCCAGCTCGAATGAATATGGCCCATAGTAGTGCAATAAATAGTCGCATTTCAAAGGACAATCTGCGCGTTGTAAGAGGTAAATCGATTTCTGGAGTCGCTTTCTGGAATCTACCTTTTCCACCGAACTAATCAGCTTCGAAAGCCAGTAATCTTTCATAATCTCCGTCCTCTTTATGTAACTGCCACTAATAATCTCTTATCGGCGAGATATCGCTAAATGCTTCAACGGAAGTTTACAATATCACTTCAGCCAGATTTTATCAAACCTGATTAGGCGCTAAGGCTGACCATATCGTAAGAATCTCACAACTCTCCCTTTTTTCCTTTATGTGAATCGACCCTCTCAGTGCGATAATCTAATAGAATAGGCCTTCTAAATTTTCATATTTTCTCATACAATTATACCTGAAAAAGTATTAATTAGTCAAGACGTATCTAATAAACAACTATCATTCAACCTGTGAGATTTGTTTTCAAGGACACCAATATGGTTCAAATCCAACAGTCTAATCACGAAAAATACACTGCAAAAGCCCAACATTACACCTACAAACCCGCAATCCCCGCCGATTCCGTATCCCACATAAATTTGTATCTCGTAACTCGTGAAGCGCCGATTGAGGCCGGTAAGGCCGGCACTATTTAAGAGAAATCGGCAGTTGTTCCTCACGCCTTTGGGGGTATAGAATAACGGAAAGAAAGTAAAAAGGCAAAGGAATTTTAGTGAATTAGGGAATTAGAGATTAGAGATTGCCGACCCCAACAGAAAAGCAAGTGAGCGAACATCGGGGGTAAACTCCAGGGCAAAAGTAAGAAGAAAGAAGGGGCAAAAACAAGTGGTGCAGCATTTCTATTGGAGGCCGGCATGAGGTGCCTTATAGGCACGTAGATAAGAGCAGACAGATTGTTAGGCCCGTAAGGGATACCTTATAGGCAGGTAGATATTCGCAGAGGCGAAGCGGTGGAGTGACCTCAATTTACTCTTGCAGATATAGGAATCCCCTTATGTCAAAGTAGACCTACCCCTCTAAGCTAGTGGCAGTTCTATTGATACGCTACTGCTTCTTCTGCTATTTTGTCCACTTTCAGTCAAGAACCTTTGCCATGCGCCTGCGTCTCAATACAAAGCTGCCTCTCTACCAGTTGCATGGCGTCATCGGTCCCTGGCTAGCCTTACTGCTGTCTTTGACCTCTTTGACCAGATCCTTGTCCGCCTCTAGAACCCCGTTGGCCAGTGGCTCTGGCAATCATCCTCTCGATAAGCTGGCCCGTCTCTGTAGCTTTCTCTTTTGTCGCCGATTCCTGCATTGACTTAAGATCGATGGTGCTGGCTATCACATACTGTACGCCTTCTTCCTCGGGCGCCCTTCGACCCTGAAGTATGTAAACCTGTCCTAAAATTGTCTGGAATACTTTCTGCTGCTCCTGGCGAACCTTCCTCATCTGCTCCATGAATTTGGTTCTCTCTTCCTCGGACATGTCTGCAAATCCACCTGTAGGCCTTGGCACCTGCGGTGCTTCTTTTAGCTTCGCCAGTTGGGTTTCAATTGCTTTGATCGCATTTAGCCGGTCCTCCTGACTCATGCGGGGTCTCCTTCCGGATCCCCTTTGCTGGCCAAATGCGGTAAAGACCACTGCCAGGACCATCAGAACAGCGACAGTTGAAATTAGATACTTCTTCATAATACTGACCTCCAAAAATAGTTGAACCGTTGAACCTCCGCCAGCTCCTACTCTAAGCGCAGGATTGGACTGGCAACTGCTATACTATGCGTAAGGATACGTCTCTTTATGGTGAAAATCTTAAAAAAATTCCAAAATCACAATTAAACCGACATTTCCCATATACACTTCACTGAAACACCCCTGCTTGCCACAAGCCCAATAATACGAAGATTTCATCTCAATTTCAAGCAATTATCAGCACGTTCAACATGCCATGTCGCAAGAAACACTAAAAAAGTCAAGCACTTACGTTAAAAGTCGCTTTTTCTTACTCTTTTGACACACTGCGGCTTTTACCCCTTCCAGAAATCACTATTATTAATTTCTATAAGTTCCATCTCTAATTCTGTTATGGTACTGTTCCCGTTGCCGTCGTCTTCGTCCAACTGCAAGGCCAGCAGCTCGTCTTCAATCTGTTCAATTTCAATAGTGAAAATCACCAGGTCCGCATCGTCGGCGGCAATATCATCGCTCTCCCAAATTGCTGTGGGTATTATCGAAGCATATTTTACTGGGCCGGGTTCACGGGCTCCATTATCGAACAATCTTAGACCTATCGACGTGATGAAAATAACTACCGCTGCAATGCTGAGTGCTTTATAAGCTATGTGCTTAAAAACGTATGTTCTCCTGACCGGCAGACGCATGGCAATTTCAGCCTTTATATTGGCTATGAGCATATCATCAGGCTCGGGCGCGGGGTGTTCACGGAGGATTTCTTCGGCCTTTTGAACGTCCTCAACGTACTTTTGAGCCTGCTTGGCATCCAAGAATTTCTCGAACAACTCTTCCAAATTTTCCCGATTTTGATCGTTCATAATATTCTCACTTCATTAATATTTAAGCGTTTTTACATAAATAAAGACGGCTTCTACAGCCTATTTATTGCAAAATTCACAAAAATCGATGCCCTGTTATCACTTGTTACGATGTCTATTTTTGTAACTCGTAAGCCGGCCACTGGCCGAATGAGCATTCTATCAAAATATCGCCTCCATTCTTTTAGGCTTTTTTACGCACTGGGATCTTTAGACCTCCTGATAGACAAGCAGAAACTCATGAGAAACGTAGTATTAAAAGCAAAAGATATATGTTGAAGTGACACCATGAACGTCAGTGTATGGCTTCGGTTCGAAGGCGAGGGATTTTCTCCCATTGCCCGAATGGGAGATTAAGAGGTTCTCTGCTTGTGTTCTTGTATACTTTCTTTCAGGCGACGAGGCTTTTGGCAATATCTACCGCCGAAGCGGCGTCGGCGGCGTAGCCGTCGGCACCGATTTTGTCGGCGTAACCCTGTGTAACGGGCGCGCCGCCTATCATAATCTTTGCTGAAATGCCGGCATCTTTGATTGCCTTTATGGCTTTTTCCATGCCGGGCATTGTCGTAGTCAAAAGTGCGCTCATACCGACTACCTGGACAGACTGAGCTTTAACCTGCTCAACAAACTTATCTGGATTGACATCCACTCCGAGGTCAATAACCTCAAAGCCCGCACCTTTGAGCATCATTGCCACTAAATTTTTGCCGATATCGTGTAAATCGCCCTGTACGGTCCCTATCAGGCATTTTCCAATAGGTTTAACGCCGGCCTTTACAAGCTCCGGCTCAAGAAATTCCATCGCCATTTTCATTGCCCGAGCAGCAATAAGCACCTCAGGTATGTAAACCTCATTTTTCTTGAAACGAGCGCCGATGACGTCCATACCGGCAATTAGTCCGTCATTTAGCACACTTTTAGCCGGTGTTCCTTCTTCAAGAGCGGCTTTTGTGATTTCCACCGCAGCGCTTTGGTCGCCTTTGATAACTGCATCAGCTAATGCTTTCAAATCCGCCATCTTAAGTTCACCTCAATAAAACAAGCTTTTCTGTTTACAGCCGTTAATTTGTTTGTCCGACAATTAGACCGTAATTAAACATTATTTCAAAGCTGCTAACAAGCACAAAATATTAGGGAACCTCTAAAAAATTCCTTTACATCTATATAGGACGTAGGACAGCACCGGCTACATCAAAAAACCCGTATATGGGAAGGTGCTTAAGGTATTAACTGGTAAAAAAGAACTTATCTAAAGGGGCTTTTCTGCAAGGCCGATAGTAAAAGTACTGGATTGGAGGCAGGAAGCCAAAAAATTCACCATTTCGTGAAGGAATATAAGAAAAAAATATCACTGCCGGAAAGGTAAATGAAGCAGAGATTAGCTGATGAGGACACACACAAGGGAAAAAAAAGTTCTTGTGATTCTGGGGATTTCCATCACACTCGGTACAGTAATTCTCAATGCTCTGGGCCATAATCCTCCGTCTGCGGGTGCGTTTTGTCTGTCCCGCTATTACCGTCTTGGCCCTGTTAAAAAAGCCATTCTTTCCCGCGCCAATCAATTCCCGAATTTCTGGAGCCAAATCGAGATTGACTACAGCGGTACCGAATCCGGCAACATTGAACAGTTGGCCTTATTGAGCAAGGTTGGCGGTCCCGAGCATGTTAACTACCATTTCATTATCTGCAATGGTAACGGCGGGCACGACGGCCTGATACAACCAACCGAAAAATGGCAAAGACAATCGTCGATCATACCCGGACAAAGCCGGAACGATGAACCGGTTTTTTGCGAAACACTAACCGAACAGACTATTTATATCTGTGTTATAGCCGATAACGAAACCTCTTTTCCTACCGACTTTCAGATAAAAAGGACAGAGGAGCTTGTCGAAGGACTGTGCAGAAAGTTCAACATTCAGGCCGAATCCATAAGCTATCCGGATAGCTGGCAATAGCAGGACACTAAGAGCCTATCCAAATAAGAGAACCTCACCGCTTATGCTCTCGTAACTTTCGGATTCATCTTTTATGGTTTTTTATAGGACCTGGCCAGGCTGGCTTATAATTACTGCCGGTACTCTGGCAAATCAAAGGGGTTGGCCCGTACCAAAAGGAAAGAGCATCACTAATAATAGAGATTCTTTGTTTTTTTCAAAATGACAAACTGCCATAACTTATTAACAATAAAATAGTTATGATTGTTGGCGTGGACATGCCGAGCGGTTTTAGAGCTGTTAAATTCGGTTTCTTCGATACAAACGTCACAATACGAACTGCATAACAGGTATCCACATAAAGACAAATCCGCTTAAAGTGCTTTTTTTGTAAAGCCGACCTACAGATTGATTTAGCGTCTTGACAGGATGCCCGTTGCTGCGGCTTCCGGGAGCAACGAACACATTCGACGATGCTCAGTGTTCGTCCTGAGCAGAGTCGAAGGACGAAATATTGTGATAAGGATTTCTCATCCCGATAATGCCAATCGAGGTGTGAATTCAAAAGAAGGTGATGGCGCACAGCGATTAAAAATTTAAGGATGAATCGAAAATGCTAACGGACAGATTATTAGGCATGTTCAGTATGGATATGGGTATCGACCTTGGTACATGCAGCACTCTGGTTTGCGTCCGGGACAAAGGTATTGTCCTCAATGAACCATCGGTAGTTGCTGTTCGCAAAGGGACCAATATCGTTCTGAACAACGGCGAAGCCGTCGGGCTGGTTGCACGCGATATGTTAGGCAAAACGCCCGGCTCGATTAGTGCAATTCGGCCTCTCAAAAACGGCGTAATCAGCGACTTCGAAGTTACCGAGGCAATGCTGACATATTTCATCAGGAAGGCGCATGGCGGTAGAGGATTTGTCAGACCTCGAGTAGTCATTGCCGTGCCGGGCGGTATAACCGACGTTGAACGTCAGGCGGTTATAGGTACCGCCGAACGTGCAGGTGCACGCAAAGTCTATCTGGTCGATGAGCCGATGGCGGCGGGAATCGGAGCCAATCTGCCAATCGCCGAGCCCACCGCCTCAATGATTGTGGATATCGGCGGAGGAACAACCGAGGTCGCAATAATGAGCCTGGCCGATATTGCCGCCTCCGAATCAATCCGAACCGGCGGCGACGATATGGACGAAGCAATAATCAATCATCTGAAGAAAACTTATAATCTGCTCATCGGCGAGGCACGAGCTGAAAAAGTGAAGATACAAATCGGCTCTGCTGTTCCGTTACAGGAAGAATTGGTTATGGAAATAGCCGGCAGAGACACAATCTCCGGCATGCCGAGAAAAATCGTCATAACAAGTGAGGAAGTCCGTGAGGCACTTCGAGGCCCCATCGCCATGATTATAAATGCGGTAGCGGCAACGCTGGAGAAGGCCCAGCCGGAATTGTCCGCCGACCTTATTGACAACGGCATTCACATCTGCGGCGGCGGCTCACTACTGCGTGGAATGGACTCAGCAATAGCAAATGCAACCGGCCTGAGAGTCGAAAGGGTCGAGGACCCCCTCAGCTCCGTAGCCCGCGGCACCAGCGTTTACATGGAAAACCTGGAATTGTGGAAGGATACAATGAACCATAACGAGCATGGATGGGAATAATTCGCAGTGCGGTCGCACGTGATAAATACACAATACAACCATGGCACCGAATGTGAGCAAACTCTCCGGACGAATGTTGTTTATCTGGTTTATGTTAGCCGGACTGATTTTCTTCTTTGCCCCGCCGAAGATAACAAATAAATTTCAGTTCGGATTTGTCCGCATTTTTCGCAAGCCTTTAAGTATCGGCAGAAACTTTTCGCTTTCAGCTTCCCGTTTGATGGCATCGGAACAGAGCATAACCGAAGATGTCGTAAGTCGAGAGAGATACGACAAGCTTCATAATCATCTCGCCAACGTTACAGAATGGTTGAAACAGGAACGAGAAAAAGTCGAAAAGCTGTCGGGGCTGCGAGACAGACCTGTCTGGAAAGGTGTGGATTTTGTATTAGCCGAGGTGATTGCCGCCTCTGTTAACGGGCTGCGCGGTGAGCTTATAATCAACCGCGGTCAAAAAGACGGCCTGACTAAAAACCAATTCATTCTGGCCAACGAGAGCATAATCGGAACCATATTCAAGGTGGACAACCGCACCGCCCAGGTCAGACTGATTAGCGACCCGGCATCCAAAATAGCGGTAAAGATAGCACAATTTAATATGGACAGGATAATGCAGGGTGATGGCAACAGCTCTGCCAAGGTTAAACTGGTCCCGACAAAATACAAAATTAAAATCGGCGATATAGTTTATGCCCAGAAAAGACCCGGATTCCTTAGTACACCGGTGATTATTGGAACGGTGGCCGAATGCAAAAGCAATGATGAAAATCCTCTGGTCTGGGATATAACGGTTCAACCCGCCTGTGATATAAAGAGCCTGACGGATGTATCTGTTATCGTAATGAATCCACAAAATTAGCTTATTCCTTTTTCCAATACACTCAATCCAAACACTAAAGCAGGATTCTATTGCAATTTTTATGTGCCTGGTGTAAAATAGTTTTCCTGATGTGTGTGATATGCTTTGTCCGAAATAGTATCGGGCAATAGATATCCGGCAGCAGTACCAGAATTACCGGGGTGTAGCTCAGCTTGGCTAGAGCGCCTGCTTTGGGAGCAGGAGGCCGTAGGTTCGAATCCTATCACCCCGATTAAGGAGAAATCTCATGAAACGAATACTGTATTCGATAGTATTAATTTCTTTGCTTTTGATTGCTTGTAACAGCCAATCCGTAAAGAAATTATCAATTCAAGATGCTGCTTTAATCAAAGCTGCAAAAGACGGCAACCTACTTGCCGTACAAACCGCTCTGGCAGAAGTTGTTGATGCAAATGAGATGGCGATCACCAGCCAATGTTTAGCCTTGATTATGGCGTCAGGGCAAGGTCATATGGATATTGTTAAATTCCTCTTGAAAAAAGGTGCTGATATAAATTTTAAGACGGATACTGTTTGGGTCATGCGGTCAACATCAGGATATGGCCATACGGGCGTCGTTGAACTTATGTTGACAGAATGGACAGAAAATGCTGATGTATATGTTAAGAGTAAAGATTTCTTCGGTGTAACAGCTTTGGTTATGGCGTCACAGAACGGCCATACAGAAGTTGTTAAACTTTTGCTGGAAAATGGTGCTGATGTAAATATGAAAATAAAATTGTTCGGTGAAACAGCTTTATGGTTAGCATCACAGAACGGTCACGCAGAGATTGTAAAATTGCTTCTTGATAAAGGTGCTGATGTAAATGTGAAGGCAAATGATGAAATTCTTCGCCAAAACTTTGTGGGGCATTTTAAAGGGTATGAAGATTGTAGTGTAACAGCCCTATGGATGGCATCGCAAAATGGCCATCCAGAGGTCGTCAAGCACCTATTAGCAGCAAACGCTGATGTCAATGCCGCTAATACAATAAATAATGCTACTCCGCTCTTTATAGCTTCAACAAAAGGGCATATCGAAGTCGTCAAGCTACTACTGGAGGCCAAAGCCGAAATTAATTCAAAATCAAATCTGGCTGGCAGAGATGATACACCCTTGAGTATTGCTAAAAGAATGGGGCATAAACAAATAGTTGAGCTTCTCGAAAAGGCAGGTGCAACTGAAGGGCAGTTTTAGTTGTTACAGGCAAAGAGGAAATGGTTAAATTCAGGGATAAGTGAAAGGGAGAATCTTATGATAGACGGGCTTTTTTCCCGTATAAGTACGCTCTTTGTGAGCCAAGTGGGAAAGCAAAAATTATTAAAAGCTGCGAAGAACGGTAACCTTCAAGCTGTTCAAGCAGCTCTTACTAAAGGTATTGATGTAAATGTACAGGCAACCGATGCCGTAACGGCATTGTTGATAGCATCGGAGAACGGTCATACAGAGGTTGTTGAGTTTTTATTGAAGAATGGTGCTGATATAAATGTAAAAAGAACTACCGATGGAGCAACGGCTTTGATGATGGCATCGCAGAATGGTCATATAGAGGTCGTCAAGCTGCTACTAGAAAAAGGCGCTGATGTGAATATGAAGAGAATTGACACCGGCATAACTGCCTTAATGATGGCGTCGCATAATGGTCATATAGAGGTCGTCAGGATGCTGCTCGATAAAGGCGCTGATGTGAATGTGAAGACAACCGACGTTGGTTTAACCGCCTTGTATGCCGCGTCACAGGGAGGCCATACTGAAATAGTCAAACATCTTCTGGAAAAAGGCGCTGATATAAGTGTAAAGAGAATTGACACCGGCACAACTCCTTTATGCATAGCATCGCAACAAGGCCATACGGATGTCGTTCAAATACTACTCGAAAAGGGAGCTGATGTAAATGCAAAGAGAACCGATGGCGCTAGTCCGCTGTTTATAGCCTCCGTATACTTACGTACTGAGGTTGTCAAGCTGTTGCTGGCGTCCAAGGCCGATGTAAATGCCAAAGCATGTAAGGATGGTAAGGATGAAACACCCTTAAGCATTGCAAAACAGATGGGCAATAAACAGATAATAGAGCTTCTCGAAAAAGCCGGCGCAAAGGAATGATGAAGTAGCAATGACAACTGAGCTTGATGTATTTACTGCCTAATGCTTTGATTCCCTGTCGGCCATTATTGTATTCATCATGGTAATTACAACCATATCCAAACGTCAGTCATACGTCAGTTTTTTCTGGTTCTGTATCTGCAATGAGTCCTGAAATAGTCCTGCAACAAGTCTGCAACCGTTTTAACAATCAGAAAATAGCTGCTAATGCCTTAATGTGATTGAAGAACAAGTGCTTTAGAGCAGATATTAAACTTTGGGAGCAGGAGGCCGTAGGTTCGAATCCTATCACCCCGATTTTGCCTTCATAAGCCCTTATGGATAAACATGTTATACGAAACGAGCCAAGAAAATTGTTTAGTGGGCTGATATTTCCTACTTAATATAGCAAAAAGGGCTGTTTGTTGTTATGATACAGCCCAATGAGCGGAACAGAATCACATAAAAAAATATCCCTGTCATTTGATCGAGGGACACTTTTGCTTACAGGGCTAAACCGTAACCAGTCGCCTGAAACCTGTGATTCGTGTGTTTGGAGATGGGATACTCGTGTTGGGGCCTGGCGGTGTGATGCAATTCATTATGCTACAATTTATAAGGCTTTACTTGAGCGATTTGGGGCGGACTTTTCTGATGAAGTTATGAAACCTGCTCGTGTTTCCTGGCCCAAGGTAGAACTGCCGAAACTAAGGCCGGAGCAGACAGAAGCACTTGCCGCGTGGAGTCAGGCTGGCTGTCGCGGACAGATAATTATGCCGACCGGAACAGGCAAGACTGAGGTGGCACTTGCGGCAATGGCTCGGACGAAAACAGCGACGCTGGTAGTTGCACCGGTTCGGGATTTGATGTATCAGTGGCACCGGAGGATTTTGCGGGCCTTTGATGTAGATGGCGGTATCGTCGGCGATGGCTTGTCTAATATAAAGCCGATAACAGTTACAACGTATGACAGTGCGTATATTCATATGGCTAAGATGGGAGCTGGTTTTGGGCTGTTGATCTTTGATGAAGAGCATCATCTACCCGGCAAATGCCGCCGTGAGGCAGCTATTCTGAGCACCGCAGCCATGAGGCTTGGATTGACAGCTACGCCGCACCGGTCGGATGGCTTACATAAGGATTTGGATTGGCTAATTGGTCCTGTTGTTTATGATATGCCATTTAGGGAAGCTAAAGGTTCGACCTTAGCCGATTTTGATGTTGTGCGTATTCCGGTGGCATTGACTGACAGCGAACAGGTGACGTATGACCAGTGCAACCGAGTGATTCGGCACTTTATAATCTCACGCCGCAAGGAACAGTCAGGCTACAGGTGGCAGGATTTATGTAAAGAATCAGGCAAAGACCCACAGGCCCGCAATGCACAGAAAGCTTATTATCTCAAGCAATCTATCGAGAACCGTGCCGCTGAAAAGCTGCGGGTGTTGGAAGACATCTTCAGGCTACACAAAGGTCAGCAAATTCTTATTTTTGCAGGCTCGAATATAATGGCAATAGAAGTATCCAGGCGTTTCCTTGTGCCGACAATTTTGTCTCATACCCGCAAACGCGAACGCCTCGCCGTGCTGGATAGTTTTGCTAATGGCAAATTTGAAGTTCTTGTTGCCAACCGTGTTCTGGATGAAGGGGTTGATGTGCCTGAAGCGAAAGTGGCTGTTGTTATTGGCGGTCAAGGCTCAACCCGTCAAGCCAAACAAAGACTCGGCAGGGTTTTGAGAAGAACCGGGAGTGCCAGGGCTACTTTGTATGAAGTAATCTGTGAGAATACCAAGGAAGTTCAACGCAGCCGAAAGCGACGAAAAAGCGATGCTTACGAGCGAACAATCCATCGTAGATTTTAAGGCCGGACGGGCCATTCCCGACCGCCTGACGCAGAGTACGCATCGGCATTATACCGAATATGCCGAGAAGATGCTCTCTGTCTACAGCAATGGTTTAGGCCAACAGCGGCGCCAGCTGCACCGCCAAGTTGAATCCCTTTTTGCTGATGAGCCTGATTGTCCCATTCGCCGAATTCAGGCTTTTTGTAAACTGCTGGACGACACAAGTGCTTATCAAACTGACCCTGATGGTAAAGCGGCAAAACTTCGGTTGCAGGTTTTCACTGAAGCTGGCCGTTTCCATCCGCTTGTTGAACAGCCGGACCAGCTTTTTGAACATGATGAAAAAAGGATAAAGCAGGAGCTTTCAAACAAGCTCGGCCTGCCGTGGGACCAGATTGAACAGAGTCTGTATTCAGACGTGATATCTTACCAACGGCTGGAACGCTTTGATGGATATCCCAATTCCTCAGCTTTACTGTCTCGATATAATGTGGCTCAGCTTCAGGCATGTCTTTACAGGGCTGAGAATATGATTTTATCAGCAACGGATGATTTCAAAACCATACTCCGTTATGTCAAGTTAGCTCACCTTTTGCACGATATAGTACGTTCACGTCCTTCGAAATACCGGATTACTTTTTCAGGGCCGGCCTCGGTATTACATGAGACTCGTCGATATGGCGTAAATTTTGCCAGGTTTCTACCGGCGTTGCTGGCCTGTAAAGGCTGGAAAATGACTGCATCGGTTAAAACTCCATGGAACCGGTCTGCAAAACTTGTTATTTCCGACAAAGACGGTTTCACCAGCCATTTGCCTTCACCAGATGAGTTCGACTCAACTCTGGAAGAATCCTTTGCTAAGAAATTCGGCTCTGAATGTAACGGCTGGCAGTTGATCCGTGAAGGCCGGATTTTACATGACCATCAAAAAACTTTTGTCCCTGATTTTACTTTCCGCCATAAAAACGGCACCGAGGTACTTTTAGAAATAGTTGGTTTCTGGACACCGGAATATCTGGCGCACAGACGAGAAACCTTTCAACAATTTCGACATCACAGGATTATAATTGCAGTGCCGGAAAAAACCCTGCGAGAAGGAGCAAACATCGGGGAAAATGTTCTGGTTTATAAAACAGTATTAAAACTAACACCTTTAATGGAAATTCTGGAGAAAATCCGAACCGAAGACAGAAACCGTTACAAGTAACTTCGAGAGTATATTGTCTATGATGGAAAATATTCAAAAGGCACTGACTAAGTATTGGGGCTATGATGGTTTTCTGCCATTACAGAAAGAAGCTATGGAATGCATTAGCCGCGGCACCGATTCGATAGTAGTTCTGCCAACCGGTGGCGGCAAATCACTTTGTTTTCAGGCGCCGGCTGTGACTATGCCGGGACTTGCTGTTGTGGTATCGCCTCTTATATCTTTGATGAAAGATCAGGTTGACGCATTAACGGAATGCGGTGTTTCAGCAATGAGAATTGACAGTTCCATGTCTGTAAGCGAACGCGATAGTGTTATTGCCAGAATCAATGAGCAAACGCTGAAACTGCTGTATCTGTCTCCTGAGCGGTTTTTGTCTGCTGGCTTCGTTGATTTTCTTAAAAAAACGAAGCTGTCCTTCATCGCTGTTGATGAAGCTCACTGTGTCAGTATGTGGGGTCATGATTTTCGTCCAGAGTATCGTCAACTGGGGTCATTAAAGCAGATTTTCCCTGACATTACCATTGCGGCTTACACTGCTACCGCTACTGAACACGTTCGCAACGACATTGCCGAGCAGTTGCAACTCAAAAACCCTCAAATGCTAATCGGCTCATTCGATAGACCAAATCTGGTCTATAAAGTTCGGTCAAGAAAAACGATACTAAAACAGGTCAGTGCCGTACTTGACCGCCACAAAGGCGAGTCCGGCATTATCTACTGCATCCGACGCAAAGACGTCGATTCCATGTGTGCTCAACTGGCCACTAAAGGCTATAGTGTCGCACCATACCACGCTGGTATGACAAATGAAGACCGCAAAAAAAATCAGGATCAATTCATCAATGAAAAGGTTGATACCATTGTAGCGACAATCGCTTTTGGCATGGGTATCGACAAATCTAATGTTCGTTACGTCATTCACACCGGCATGCCTAAATCTCTTGAGCACTATCAACAGGAAAGCGGCCGGGCAGGCCGTGACGGACTTGAGGCGGAATGCTGTTTATTCTATTCGGGTGGTGATTACGGCATCTGGAAAAGCTTAATGAGAGATATGCCTGCAGAGGCCCAGAAGATTGCCATGATTAAACTTAGCGGAATGTATAGCTACTGTACCGGCGGGGCATGCAGACATAAGGCGATTCTTCGTTACTTCGGCCAGGACCTCAACAAGGATAACTGCATCGCCTGTGACATGTGTCTTGGCGAATTGGATTGTATAGATGACTCATTAATAACCGCTCAGAAAATCCTGTCCTGCATAGCTCGTCTTGACCAGCGATTTGGCGGCAGCTATACCGCTCTGGTACTGACCGGCTCAGAAGATAAGCGAATAATAGAAAACAACCATGACAAGCTTAGTACCTATGGACTTTTGAGCGACTATTCGAAACACATCGTACATGACTGGATTGAACAGCTTGCAGGTCAGGATTACGTTGAAAAAACCGGCGAATACAATGTTCTTAATGTGACCGAAAAAGGCTGGCGTGTTCTAAAGGGAAAAGAAACACCTCGTTTGTTAAAACCCGCACAAAAGGAAGTCAAAGTCTCCAGGGTAGCCGCAGATTCATGGGATGGTGTTGATAAGGGTCTATTTGAGGCTTTGAGAAAGCTGAGGGCGACTATTGCGGGCAAAAGAAGGATTCCGGCTTATTTAGTCTTTAGTGATGCAGCACTGAGAGATATGGCCAGACGAAGACCTTCCACGCTTGAAGGATTTTTGGAAGTCAAGGGGGTGGGCGAGGAAAAATGCCGCCAATACGGAGAAACAGTTCTTGCTGTTATTAAAGATTACTGTCCATAGAAGAAGTGGCGAAGTCTGTTAATCGAGCAGAATCAACCACGCTCCAATATCTGGTCGAATACATTAAACGAGAGAAAATCAATAATCCGTATCCCTGGGCAGATGAGCAAACGTTTGGTCGTATTATCGATGCCGTGAAACAGGTCGGTAGCGGTCGGATGAAGCCCATCTTTGATTTACTAAACGGCGAAATAGATTACAATCAGATACGGATCAGCGTTGCGTGTATTTGTAACAATGGTTAGAATCCATTTTTTTCAGGAAGTTGGAAATTAGTTTAAAGTTATGTGAAATTCGCAAATAGATGAGAGTACGATTATTTTTATAATAAGGATTTGACGCATGGCCAAACGCAAAACCAGGAAGAAAACGCCAAAGGGGGTTAATGTCACAAAGATTTCACGTTTGCGCAAGCCCGAAGATATGCCTTTGGAACAATGGCAGATCGCCTTACGAAAACAGTTCGCACAAAAACAGAATTTTCGACTTAAGAACATTGGCGAAGAACCGATTTTCTCTGAATTTATTGTCACAAATCCGGAAACCGGCGGCGAATATCGCATTGCAATTCGTGGGCAAAGAATCGGTGATAATTACTGTTCGTGCCCGGATTTTGCGGTTAATACCCTTGGGACATGTAAACACATTGAGTTTACACTTGCCAAACTACAGCGAAAACGCGGAGGTAAAAAAGCTTTTACAGATGGCTTCCAACCAACCTATTCAGAAGTTTATCTGCGTTACGGTGCCAAACGGGAAGTGATTTTCAGCCCCGGAGCCAAGTGCCCAAAACCTCTGTCGGAACTCGCCTCATATTACTTCGATAAATATGGAATTCTAAAGCCACAAGGTTACTCCCAATTTGATACGTTTATGAGAAAGGCTGGAGCGATCAAGCATGATTTGCGTTGCTATGATGATACAATAGAATTTATCGCCCAGGTCAGGGACCAGGCTCTTCTAAAGAAACGAATTGAAAAAGCTTTTCCAAGCGGTGCCAACAGTGCTGCTTTCAGGAAGCTATTGAAGGTCTCGTTGTATCCTTATCAGCGTGAAGGAACTTTATTTGCGGCAAAAGCAGGACGAAGCCTAATCGCCGATGATATGGGCCTCGGCAAGACCATTCAGGCAATTGCGGCAGTTGAGATATTAGCCGGAACAGTCGGCATTGAGCGTGTGCTGATTATATCTCCGACTTCTCTGAAACATCAATGGAAACAGGAAATTGAGAAATTCTGTGGACGCTGCTCCGAAGTTGTAGAAGGATCGCTGGCAAAACGGGCCAGGCTTTACGTATCTGATTCATTTTATAAAGTCATCAATTATGAAGTTGTCCACCGCGACCTTGACCTTATCCGCAACTGGGCACCGGAAATGATTATCCTTGATGAAGCCCAGCGAATCAAAAATTGGAAAACCAGAAGAGCACAAAGCGTAAAAAAGCTTGATTCAAAATATGCCCTCGTACTTACCGGAACACCGTTAGAGAATCGGCTGGAAGAACTACACTCCATTGTTGAATTTGTCGACCGCTTCCATCTGGGTCCGATGTTCCGTTTCCTTGCCGAGCATCAGCATGTAGATAAAGATGGCCGAGTGATAGGATACCGTAATCTTTCCATGATTGCCAAATCATTAGAACCGATTCTTGTTCGACGCACCAAAAAGGAAGTTTTGAAGGAATTGCCGGAACGTCTGGATAAGAACTATTTCGTTCCAATGACCAAGGAGCAAATGAAGTATCATGAAGAAAATCGTGAAACTGTCGCACGTATCGTTGCCAAGTGGCGACGGCTCGGATTTTTACCCGAAACCGACCAGAGAATACTTATGATTGCTCTGCAGAATATGCGAATGAGCTGCAACAGCACATATCTTCTTGACAAAAAAACCGACTATGGCATCAAGGCTGATGAATTGATTTCAGTGCTTGAGGAAGTATTTGAACAACCGGATGCAAAGGTAGTGATATTCAGCCAATGGCTGGGAACACATGAAATACTTTTGGACCGTCTAAAATCATCCAGACGCAATTATGTGTTGTTTCATGGCAGGATTCCCGGCACAAAAAGAAAGGAATTGATAAGGCAATTCAAAAATGACCCCAACTGCCGGGTGTTTCTCTCAACAGATGCCGGCGGAGTGGGACTGAACCTTCAAAACGCCTCAACCGTCGTTAATATGGATTTGCCATGGAACCCGGCGGTGCTCGAACAGCGCATCGGACGGATTCATCGTCTTGGCCAGCACCGCCCGGTGCGAGTAGTAAACTTTGTGGCTCAGGGAACTATTGAGCATGGAATGCTTTCACTGCTGTCTTTTAAGCAATCCCTTTTCTCAGGCGTTCTTGACAAAGGAAAAGATGAGGTTTTTCTTGGCGGAACAAGGCTTAAGCGATTTATGGACTCGGTCGATAAAGCCACAAGTGCCATTCCTGAATCAATGCCTCAACAAGCCAAAGTAGAAGGAAACGGAGATGGCGCGGAACCGGAAGCTTCCGTTGAAGTAGAAAAGAAGGAAGTCTCAGAATCAGCACAGCAGCAGGCATGGGACGATATTGTTTCAACAGGCTTATCATTCCTTGAGAAACTTGGCCGGACACTGCTTGGGGAAGAAAGTCAATCACAACAGCCAGGTTCAAAGGTATCTTCCGAATTAAAAATTGAAACAGATAAAGCTACCGGCCGGCGCCACCTGAAATTACCAATACCAAAAAAGGAAACCCTTCAGGATATAGCAAATCTGCTCAATGAATTCTCGAAGAGATTATAAGGTTCTCACTATAATAGCTAATTTATAGCAATTGTAAAGGGCGGAGCAAAATCGCGGAGGGTGTCGGACTAAAATCGCGGCACCCCTGACATATTTACCCCATCCCAGATGAGTGGTCAATTCTTTTAACTGATGTACGGACAATAAAAACTATCCAAGCGATTTGACAAATGAACAGTGGAAAACCGTACGAGCACGAACTCACCTGCTGGTTTGTCATTGATGGAGTGGGCGGCGGCGATCTCGATGCGGGCTTCGCAGGATCGGCTGTTCCGGCGGGCCATGTCATAATCACGTGCCTAAGTCCTACGCTACATAGTAGTTACGAAATTATCCGGAGACTTAGATTCACTGGATACATAGAGACCGCAGTTCGAAAATCGTCCACCCACCCCGATTGCTTTTGCCCCATTGTCAACCGATGACAACAGGGGGTTTTTTATGCCAGAAAACGGATTTTTGATTGTTTTCAACATTTCCGAGTAAGTGTTATCCTTTCTCCAACATTGCCAAAAAAAGACAAGAAATAACAAAGAATTCCAAAAGTTGCCAATAGGGCTCATCCGGGTAATGGGTAGGTGCATTCGGTGTTTCGGACGACCGAGAAAAATCGTTCGGGGCCCCAGAGGCACAAATTTCCCCCCAGACAGCCCAAATTTGAGCCTCTGCCCAAACGATTTTTCTCTCCAAGCAACTCCAGGGACCTGATCTACCAAGTTTACCAACTCATTATCCGGAAGAACCTAAAATAGCTGGGGCTTATGCTGATTCAGAATCAATCTGCACGAGCCCCAAAACTAATGCTTATCCTTATAATACTTCTAAGAAAGTACTATTTACTCCCTGACTTAATTCCTTGGCCGGTACAGCCGAATGTCATCAAACAGCATCTTGCCTGAGCCTCCGGCAACGGGATTGCTCCTGTTACCCAGACCAATAGCGATCCTGTCAACATTCGTCAGGTTGACGCCTTGATCTGCAAAGATCTGCAGAGTAATCACCCACTCTGTCCAGGTATCTATTGTTGCCGCGCCCGGATCATCGTGGTTCATCACCGCGGCTGAACCAGCGACATTGGAGACCGCCACATATAGCCGTTCAGGAGCATTGGCCGAGTCACCGTGGAACCACAGTGACAATTCCCCTACGCCTCCTTCAGTCCAATCGCGAAGGGTGCTCAAAGTCAACTCAGCCTCTGAATATTTAGCTGAATTTTGTTTATTATTATCATAGATGAGCGGCATCGACTGGGCGCCGCCATGACGAATAGTCTCTTCAGTATAGGAGACTGTCATTTCGTCGCCTACCTCCGAACCTGTGCCGTTACCATTGTAGTCCGGTTCATTATCGTGCGCGACAAAGCCGAGGCCGTCTTTCCACGTCCACCATATCTGGTTTTCATAGGCGTCATAATCTTCGAAATCATCTATAATCAGGAAATCGGCCGTGGTGAAACTCCAGACCGAGCCCTTCCAGGGACTGTCGGGATGCGCATCGTTGACTTCATCAACACGCCAGTAGTAGGTCGTGTTCCAATCAAGCGGCTGAGGCGAAAAACCGGTATCAGACTGACGGCCTTGGTAAACTCCTAGAGTGCCAGTGTCTGCGGCGGCAACAGCGGCAGCATCCATACCTAAATACACATCTTGTTCAGCAGCATGGTCACCGGCTGTCCACAGCAGGACAGGTGTTTGGGTTACATTGACAGCCTGATTCACCGGCTTGATTAGACCGGCCCGCAACGGCGGCGAAAGAGCCGCTGCCGGGATGATTTCCAGTGGGAACGAGTCGTGTCCCCAGCTCAGATCGGCCTGGGCGTTACCGGTCGTGGCGAAGAATAACATCTTGATTGATGCGAATTCACCAGCGACCAGATCAATCGTGCTGCCTTGTTCTACCGCACTTTGTGTGCGCCACGCCTTGGCGATTTCCACGCCATTGACATAGAGAAGCACTCCGTCGTCGGTCGTGGTTGTGAAGGTGTATCTACCTGTCAACGGCACCTCCAATTCGCCCGTCCATCGCACGGCGAAGTTGTCCGTATCGATCACGTCAGGCTCAGGTGAGCCATTGCCCCATTGGAAGTCGATGCCGGGGTCAATACGGGTCAGTGTTACATTCTGGAAAGGTGATTCAGGCGGGTCAGGTACGCCGCCACCGTAGTTGGCATATTCACCAACGATACCGCCTCCCGGTCTTGTCGTGGTGAAGTTCCAAACGTCACCCGTACTCCAGGCGGCACCATCAAACGAATCTACACGCCAGTAATAGGTCGTATTAAGTTCAAGAGTACCCGGATCAAAGGTGAATTTCCCATTAGGGGCAGCCCCCGTGGCATTTTCCACCTCTGCCGGGTCGGTACCGAAATAAACGGTGAACAGAGCGGCATTCCATTTAGCTGTCCAGCTTAACTGTGTATTCGTCCGGACAAACTTCATGGTGTCGGCCGGAATCGGTTTGTATGCCCCGCGAGGAGGCAGTGTGAAGCTCCAAACAACACCCTTCCATGGGCTGTCAGGATTGTCCGGATTGATCTCATCCACGCGCCAGTAGTACGTCATGCCGGGCTGAAGGCCATCCGGAGCCGGGAAGCCCGGAAAACCGACTACCTGGACGGTGGACGTGGTATTACCGATAAATGTACCTTCTGCACCCTGTTCTACAGCGTCATAATCAGTACCGAAGTACAGGTCGTGGGAGACGGCCCATGTTCCGGGCTGCCAGCTCAGGCTGGACCAACTCTGCTCAATAGTCACACCATCAGCAGGATCCGGCCCGGCTGCCAGCGGGGCCGGCGGACCTGCCATTACTTCAGCAAGCTCTGCTTCGGTTAGAGCCTTTGTATAGATACGAACGTCATCGATTATACCATCAAAAGGTCTGTTCTCTGCCCCGATGGGTTGGTTACCGATGGCGCCCTGCACCGCGGGATCGAGAGCGACAGAAGTGCCACCCTTCGCCAGAGTCCCGACTTCCTCTCCATTCTTATAAATCTTCATGTCGGTGCCGTTCCACCAGATGGCCCCATGGATCCACTCACCGACTTCAAAGCTGCCGGCTTTTATCTCCGAGGTCTGCTGGCCATCGTTGGTCTTTAATCGAAGTCTCAGGAACTTCTCGTTGCCAATGCGGCTGGAACTGAACATCCATATGTGGTCATTGTTATCACCGCCAAACGCCTTCGAGACCATGCGCGGGTCCTGGCCGGGCGTGTCCAGATTGTTTGCCTTGAACCAGCAGGTGATGGTCATGGCTCCTGAGGGTATATCGAGTCCCCCGAGTGACACACGCTCGCCGCCCTGCCCGTCAAAGAGCAGACCGCTTCCGAACTTGCCTGCGACCCACTCGGGGTCCTGGATGAATACGCCGTCGTTGCCGTTACCGCTCGAATCGATCGCAATGGTACCCGTGCCGTCGTCGAATTTCCACCAGGCCAGGAGATCCGGGTCCTGTGCCTGTGTGCAGACAGCTACCGTGAGAAGTACTATTGAGGCTAACAAAACATGTGTTCGCTGCATGATAATCCTCCTGATAAATTGATACATTAACTACGCTTTAGCCACTCATCAAGTTAAAAAAACAAGAGTCTCTGGCCTGACTACGTTTAACATTGCCCGCCCGAGATAATTCATTTGTGCTCTTTGAGTTTATCTCCTTCCTTTGAAAGCCTGTGATGCCGCTAATTGAAAAGTGGACATCTGAAATAGACCATTGAAAAGCCTGCTGCTTCGAGATCAAGCGTCCACATACTTTGTAATTCTACTTATATCAGATTAATCCCCTTCCGTCAACAAGAATCTCTCGGTTAAGTACCAAAAAGGGTGTACTTATAAAGGGGGAGCGAGTAGAATTGGATTAAGTAGTAAGGATACGACAAACCAGCTTTGGACGCGTATCAGGAATCATTGACAGGAGATTAACCATGGGAACGTGTCGACTCTCGGTGCCGGCTCTTGTCCAGACAGACAAAATGAATCAGTTGCCTTTACGTTGGGTTCGTGGCTCTCGTGCAGTAATGGCCTTTAGTGTGTCCGTATTCCTTTCTTCCATCCTTTCAGTGATTACGTCTGCTAATCCTCCTTATCCACCCAGCACTGTTATCAAAAAGATAGTCTGGGCTCCGGCGGACACGATCACTCGCAAGGCGGCCGGCGGTGATAACTGGCCGATTACGTGGGCTGATGATGATGCGATATACACAACATGGGGAGACGGTTGGGGTTTCAAGCCCAAGGTGCCGAACAAGCTTAGTATGGGATTCGCCAGTATCGCCGGAGAGCCTGGAAATTTTACGGGCACGAACATACGGTCTCCAGCGGAGCAGCTCGGCTCAGGACGTTCCGGGCGAAAAGGCTGGGGTATTATCTCAGTCGAAGGCGTGCTATATCTATTGATGGGACATGCTGATCGACAAGGTGGTCAGGCCCAACTGGCGTGGTCCCATGATCATGCTCGAACGTGGACATTCGCGAACTGGAAGTTCTTGCAGTTTGGCCTCATGGGATTTGTTAACTACGGCAAGGATTACAAGGGAGCCCGAGACAAATACGTATACTCCTACTCACATGACGGCCCACTGGCCGATACACCTGCTGACCACTTTATACTTATGCGTGTACCAAAGAATCGAATCACCGAACAAGGATCCTGGGAGTTCTTTGAACGAATAGATGAAGCCGGCCACGCAGCCTGGACGAGTGACATTAAGCGCCGAGGAGCGGTTTTCTATCACAGTGACTGCTGCCTTCGGTCTGCCATGACCTATAATGTCCCGCTGCGTCGTTACCTTTGGTGGCAGCAGATACCAGCACCGAAAGGCAGTGCCGACCGTGGTGACACACGGTTCGAAGGCGGCTTTGCGGTGTACGACGCACCGGAACCGTGGGGCCCCTGGTCAACGGCCTTCTACACCAAACGTTGGGATGTTGGCCCCGGAGAACACGGTGACTTCCCGGCCAAGTGGATGAGCGAGGACGGACGCGAACTTTATCTTGTGTTCTCTGGTAACGATAGCTTTAGTGTCCGAAAGGCAACACTCGTTCTTGCGCAGGAGGACTAACAATATATTTCTGTTCATCTTGATTATCTCCTTTCCTTTTCTTGTATTCTGATACATACTGCCGTTAGTGATGGTCAAAAGCCAGGGAATTTTGCAGGTCATGTGTTATAAGACACCAAAGCGCAGGATGAATATCTTAGTGCTCGAAGAAAATGCGGGAGACATCATTATATGGGAAAGCTAAATGTCAACAGACAAAGTGATTACCAGGCTGTAGAAAACGCAAATAGAACGAACACGCCGCTGCATGATTTAAAATCGGACACTAACAAACTGCTTCAACACAGACCGTGCATCATTGACCTGTTATTCATTGTTCTGATGAATGAGGGCTCTGTTGCAGAAGGTCTGACAAGGGAGTGGATTGACCGTACGCTGGAGATTATCCAGAGGTGGGAAAAGAACAAAGGACGAGACATCCTGGTCGGAATGGACATGGACCACTTTCTGCAAAAAAAGGATACGGCCAATCTGCATTGGCTGCTTGAACATCCCGGGATGGAACTCATAATCGGCGAGGACAAATGGATATACTCCGATACCAACGAGATGATTGCCAAACGAAGAATCTACAGAAAACCAATGATCTGGGTGAACGAGAAAGCCAACGGATATATGGAGACATTTTCTCTCACCGACCATCCCAATCGACGGCTTCATTACTTATGGCTGGGTATGATGATGAAAGTCCAGTGCCTCGGGCTCTATGAAAAGGGTAATCATACACAAGAAAATTTGCTACAAAAGTCTGAGGCAAAAAAGCTGGGCAACTTCAACCGAACGCTGATGGAGTTTTTCACCAACGCAATTACAGATTATGCTGTTCTTAAAAGTCGAAATGACATAATAGAAAAATCACCCCAGGTTCGGCAGAAATTAGCGTTGTCTTCATCTAATGAGACCGTTATTTATCTGCACAGTGGATTTGGAGTCGATCAGGCCGGCGGGACCGAACTGGAAATGAGCAATCTCGAGATGCCTGAAGGAACCGTATCCGTGCGATTCATACACCCCAATACTGGGCAAACTTCTACCAGTCACACCATAGTTGCCGGGGACAGTGCGAAACTGGTACTGCCTGCATTTTATGAAAACCTTGTAATTCACCTTAAAGGCAAACAATCGGCGCAGCGTGTCGATAGTTCTTTCTGACAGGAGCAGAGTCTATGGGCATGGAAAAAATTCTTGAAGCCGGACAGGAGCGAATCAACACTCTCCACAAGATTCAAAAGGACAGAACTGCTCTTTTAGTAATCGACATGCAGAGGGGATTTATGGAGCCAGGTGCGGCCCATGAAGTACCGCCCGGTCGCGAATTGATACCTTGTATCAGGCGGTTGATTGATTGTTGTCGCCAAGTCCGCGTCCCTGTCATCTTTACGGAATTCGTGTACTCCAATGCACTGTCTTGTCTGAGGGGCGATCCGTTTGGCCCGGAACACTTACCTGCTGAGCAGGACATGCCTACAGGATTTGAGCATCCATCGGGCAACTGCCTGATTCTTGTTGGTTTTTTTGCTCTGAGGGTGTATAATCATAGAGTTGCCTTGCAGGTTATCAGGCAGACAGAGTGAAAGCATGAACTCTCAATGGCGCTTCGCCGGTAAATAAGAAAAGTGTATTTTGCCATAAGTGAAGGAGGTCGGACATGGTTCAGCGAAATGGTTTCACACTCATCGAGCTTTTGGTTGTTATAGCTATCATTGCAGTTCTCATGGCTATTTTGATGCCTGCTCTTCATCGTGCCAAAGAGCAGGGACAGCGTGCCACGTGCCTTAGCAATGTTAAACAGTTAACTTTTGCATGGTTAATGTATGCGTATGAGAACGATGATAAAATCGTTAATGGGAGCACTTTCTTCTCACGAACGGGCGAGCCGGCCTGGATCGGCGCCCGCTGGCAGGTTGAAGGGACCACTGAAGAGCTTCGCGAACACCTGAAAGCCGGGATACTCTACGAATACTGTGAAGATGTCGATATTTACAAATGTCCTACGGGGATTCGCGGAGAAGTGCTGACATACGCTATCGTTGATGCGATGAACGGCGCAACGAGCATACCGGGAACCGTGGACTTGATGATTAAGCGGTTAAATCAGATCCGCAGGCCGGGAGAGCGGTTCGTGTTTATTGACGAAGGCAAGATATCGCCCGATAGCTGGACCGTTTACTACGACCAGGAAAGCTGGTGGGACCGCCCGACGGTTCGGCATGGGGACGGTACTAATTTCGCATTTGCCGACGGACATAGCGACCACTGGAAATGGAAAGACCCGCGCACAGTAAAGCTTGCCGAAGCGACAGACTCTCAGGCAGTCGATAGTGCACAGCCGGGGAACGTGGATTTGCATGCAGTCCAGAAAGCGGCCTGGGGGAAGCTTGGCTACGAACCAAGCAATTAAGCTGATTACTCGTATGATCATTGCTGTCCCCCCCTTATTTGATTCTTGAGACGGGATGCGTTATTTCGGCTTCACCGGCTCAATAACCGTATAATTCTTATACTGTTACCTCTTTTTTATTGCAGGATATGCTCAGAATTGTCAAAATACTCCCTGGAACAACCATTTGGTATTTATGTCAATTCATAAAATGCCAACATCTGTAATGAAAGGATAACCTATGAAAAAATTACTAACTGCGACCTTACTTTTAACTTTAATTATGACAGGGCACCCTCTCTTTGGACAACAATTTCCTGCAGTTTCAGAGAATCAACGTATCGGAATGCTAAAGCATCCGAGTAACCGGCCGGTCCGTATGGTGTTTGATACAGACACCTATAATGAAATTGATGATCAGTTTGCCCTCGTCTATACTTTAATTTCACCTGAGCTGGATGTTAAAGCCGTCTATGCCGCCCCTTTCAAAAATAACAGATCAAAAGGGCCGAGAGACGGCATGGAAAAAAGTTATGAAGAAATATTAAGAATCCTACGGAAATTAGACAAATCTTCAGAGGGCTTTGCTTTCAGGGGCAGCACGAGTTACTTGACGGACATAAGAAATCCGGAAAGAAGTCCGGCTGCAATGGATTTGGTTAAAAGGGCAAAGAAAAGCAGTCCAGAAGACCCTCTCTATGTCGCTGCCGTAGGGGCAATTACAAATGTCAGCAATGCAATTCTGATTGATCCAACCATAATTCAAAACATTGTAGTTGTATGGCTGGGCGGTAACGGCCACAATTGGCCGCATCAAAGAGAATTCAACTTCAGGCAGGACTTAAATGCTTCCAGAATCATTTTTGATTGCGGTGTGCCTTTTGTGCAATTACCTTGTACCCCCGTCGTTACTCATTTTGCAACCACCGTACCTGAAATGGAGCGATATGTAGGCGGCCGGGGGGAAATTGGAGATTACTTACTCAAGATTTTTAAGGAATATAGAAAAGACCATTTTGGATGGTCCAAGGTGCTGTGGGACATGACAGCGATTGCCTGGATTATCAACGACAAATGGCTGCCCTCCGACCTTGTACACAGCCCGATAGTAACCGACAACTATACTTTTAGTTTTGATAATTCCAGGCATCTGATTAGATCCGTAAACTTTGTTCACAGAGATCCGATATTCAGAGATTTCTTCACAAAACTGGATAAACGGTCAAAAAAGTAGGCTCCTTGTATATAGCAATGACGTATTGGAGGTTTTATGAAGATTTTGAAAATTAATCGCCGTGAGTTTTTAAGAAGCGCAAGTGCCGCTGCTTTGGGGACAATAAGTTTTCCTTATATTGTTCCTTCGTCGGCTTTAGGCAAGGCCGGTAACATCACTCCCAGCAATCGGATTACTATGGGCTCCATCGGAGTGGGTGGCATGGGCACGAATAATATGAGGGCATTTCTTAATCAAGCTAATGTACAGGTCGTTGCTGTCTGTGATGTCGTAAAAGCCAATAATGAATATGGCCACTGGTACACAAAAGGATGGAAAGGTCCATGGTTCGGGCGGGAACCTGCTCAAAATATAGTTAACGACTTTTACTCTCGAAAGAATCAATCCAGTAGTTATGACGGTTGTGATGCGTACAATGATTTCCGCGATGTACTCGCAAGAGACGATATCGATGCTGTTTGTATAGCAACGCCTGACCACTGGCATGCGATCCCTGTAATAATGGCCGCAACCGCCGGAAAGCACATCTACTGTGAGAAGCCCATGAGTTTAACAATTGCAGAAGGTCGTGCTATGATTGAAGCTGTTCGGCGTCATGGCGTCATCTTCCAAACGGGAACACAGCGGCGGTCAAGTCAACAATTCCGGTTCATCTGTGAACTGATACGCAACGGAAGAATTGGCCGACTCAAAAGGATACTTACAACCATAGGAGCGAACAACAAAGAGGCTCCGGCAAAAAACTGGCAGCCCATGCCTGTACCGGAATGGTTAGATTACAATATGTGGTTAGGCCCGGCGCCATGGGCTCCATACCATAAGGACCGCTGTCTCTATACTTTCCGGTTCGGTATAGATTACTCCGGCGGCCAGACGACAAACTTAGGGGCACATGCAATCGACATTGCCCAGTGGGCCAATGGTACAGACCATACCGGGCCAATCGAAGTGGAAGACATGGGCGGTGAGTTCCCTAAAGACGGCCTTTTTACTACGGCCACTAAAGTACATTTTCGGGCTCAGTACGCTAATGGTGTCGAGCTGATTTGTAGAACTCAGCCTGACGGTCCTTTGCGTTTCGAAGGAACCGACGGCTGGATTCAAATCAAAAATGACGAATTCACATGCAGCCCGGAATCATTGAAAACTTCTGTGATTGCGCCAAATGAGATACACCTTTATAAGAGCGACGACCATCATCGCAATTTCATTGATTGCATTAAGGCCCATCGCGAAACAGCCGCCCCGGTTGAAGTGGGACACCGCTCCGTCACTATCTGCCACCTTGGCAATATCACCATGACACTCAAGCGAAAGCTCGAATGGAATCCTGAAAAGGAACAATTTGTAAATAGTGAACAAGCCAACCGAATGCTCTCACGTTCGATGCGCAGCCCATGGAGTCTGTGAGTGAGGACAAATCACGAAATCAAACATTGAAGCACAACTCTTTCATTTTGATTGAGTTTGATACGTCAGAGGGCTTTTGTTCACTGACACATACCTGAATATTCTCTTTTCAAAGAACAATTATTGGAATTACGCTGTTTTTCAGTGGTCCGACGCCCGCTTGACAAGCGCAGCGAAGTCTATAACTGACAAAACAGCCAGAAAAGTAAGAATTCGAGACTTGCTCATACCGGAAGCCAGGACCGACGAATAACGGATTTTCAGTCCATCTTTTTGCTCATAAGTATAGTATCAATAAGTGCATATAGGCTATTTTTAGGGCATAAAATAAGGATTACAAGTTATCCAGCCCGGCAACAAAAATTAAGTTCTTCAGAAATCCATGCTCGGGTCCAATCGGTGAGCACTATAAAAAAGTTAAGATATATCCAATTTTTTTAATCAACAATCACCAACACTCAGACGCCTTAGATATGTGGGGCTGTTTGCGCTAAATTACTTTGTTGAATAATGGCGAGAGTACGTTTTACCAAAAAGGATCAAGGCTTGTCATGTGATAGCCCGAGAACCTTCGACCAGCTTCTCCTGAGATGGGCTTTGAATGACAAAGAAAAAAACGCACTCGGGGTTTTGTACGCTAAATACCACGAGCGACTGAAGCGTTATATTGCCCAAAGCATCCATTCCGGGACAGAAGCAGAAGATTTAGCTCAAGAAGTCTTCGTCCGGCTTTGGGAAACAAGAGCTCATTATGAGATAAAGGAGTCTGTGGAGGCATATCTTTTCACTGTGGCCAGAAACGCTATAGCTCTATATCTGCGAAAAAGGAAGAATCACCAGCGAGACGTTCCTATAGACTCGATTGCTGAAGTTGCTGACGACCACAGCATTCAACAAGATCAAAAGTCAGCAGGCCGGGTTTTACAGCACCAACTCCAGAAAACCATCCAAGATATGGCAGTTCGATTGTCTCCAAAAGCTTACGAAGCGATAAGACTACGATTTATCGAAGGGCTCTCTGCAAAAGAGGCTGCTCAAAAAGCGGGATGCTCCGTGAAGGCTTTCTATTCGCGGCAGGAAAGGTCGCTGAAAGAGTTGAAACAGATGATAGTGGAGAAAGAAAACAGTTGAGGATTGCTGAGGTCTTCGGTCTGCACATTCAGGGAGAGGGTAAAGACAATTTTTTTTTCACTCACAAGTCTCTGCAAAAAAGCTACTTGCAGAGATAATGCAGAAACCCAATTATTTTTTTGCGGAATTCGGCAGCTTGCGCGCATTTGGTTATGTAGATGTCAACATTTGTAGTGGTTTGTGCTAATGGATTGCAGAGTAGCGCCGGGTTGTACAGTGAGTTTTCTTCTATGAGATTGAGAGCCCGGATCAGATCAGCATCGCGAGTCGAAGAACCCGTTTTCTGTCATACTCTGATTGCCCCACAGGAGTATGAGAACACGAAGTCGGTAGCTTAGAGGCAAGGACAGGCCTCTAAGTGTCGAGATATACCGGAAGAGGAGCAACCTAAAACGGAGTTGCCGAGCACGAGCAGGACAAGAAAGATCGCGCGCAGTTGGTAGCTGGTTAGATCTCTGAGAAAGTGTCCCAGCCAGCCACTTCTAACGTCAAAGTAGTATCAATAATCTTTGCTATTTATTATTTGCCTTAGGAAACGTTAAGCGCAACCGACAGGGACGGAGTCTATACAACAAATGAAAAAACACATTTACCAGGCAGTTTTCCGTTGAGTATCAGCAAAAAGGAAATGAGAGCGTGTTTAGCACGAAGGCAGAATTATCCAATGTGAGACTCAATTAAGAAATATCTTTTGCAGATTTTAACAAACCTTCTGAGGCAGTACCCATGAGATAGTTACTGCTCCCGATAGGCAGGGGCAGATTGAACAAAATACGGTTTTTTTAAGAAAGGAGCAAGTATGAAGAAAAACTAAGTATCGTTTGTGTCAGGAAGTATTATTTGTGTTAAGTAGTTAATTAATTAAATTGAGGTGTTTAGATG
>Ga0307378_10002076_pt1 | contig 31379 bp, 44 predicted proteins | sample UN1MG_FD_202238 | JGI IMG/M metagenome (GOLD analysis project Ga0307378, IMG submission 202238) | Soil microbial communities from Risofladan, Vaasa, Finland - UN-1 | ecosystem: Environmental > Terrestrial > Soil > Coastal area > Acid sulfate soil | place: Finland: Risofladan, Vaasa | collected... | reverse complement strand
AAATAATGTGGGGTTGAATATTGGATTGTTTTCATGATATATCAAACCAATAGTTATTTTTTACAAAGTCAGTTAGTTTATCACACGCTTTGATTATTAATACTTGATATTTATTACTAGGAGCATAAAAATCATTTATACACATAGTCTTAACAAGACATTCCTTACAAGGAGGGTTACTTCCCATGAATGTATCTAATGTAGTATAATAGATATAGGAATGAATACCACTGCGAGTATAGTTGACTTTGTTCATATTTTCCTTTCAATTTATAGATGGAGAATGTACTCGTAATTTAAAGAGTTCAGTCTCTGTTAAAAATTCAATTAGTAGATCACATCTTCTTGTATTAATATTATTATAATGCAATGAAGGTCTTATACATGTAACTTGTACAAGACACTCTTTGCATGGTGGTTCAACTTTTAAAAAATTATTTATGTCTATATTATATATTCTAGTGTCTATGGGATATATATAATACTCATATATTTTAGTCATATGTTTTCCTTTCAATGTATTTGGTAAGTTATTGGTATAATAGTAGATTGATTGTGGACTCAAAAAAAAAATTTAAAAAAATTTTGAGAAATCCGTATATGAATCAATCTGATGTACGTTAATAAGAAGTGTCTTTAGTAAGCAGCCAGTAAGCAGCCAGTAAGTGGTTGTTTTGTATATGTATTCAAAAAAAGATTAAAAAATTTTTTTATGATTTAAGATGAAAGTGAAAAGATTTTCAAGTTGAGATTTTTTATATCCGGTCGTCTACATACACCATACTATATATCTGAGTACCGGAATTGGTAAAAACGGTACTGCAGTACTTACTGTTCTGAGCAATCTTGACCGCTAACTACCTAGAAACAGTCAAAATAACCAAATTGACGTTATTTCATGTATTTGTTCTTATTGAGTATATTAGTGTCTATTCTATTTTTAAGTCATCAAAGTTAAAGTCACCATTGGGATTTTTCTTGATATCCTCCGTAGGTGGTGGTTCAGTGTCCTTGGGTATATCCTTAATACTTTCCTCAATGATTTCATCCAGCTTACTATCATTGATACTAACATTGGATACAGTCTGGTTATAGTCAAGATAGCTAGCAACTGCTCTCCTGATGAACTCAGCAAACTTTATGTTATGCGTCTTCATATGCTCTTCTATTTGCTCCATTATAGAGACTTCGATATAGGTAGTCTTTAAGACTTTCATTATTCACTCTCCTTTACTTTATAATTTATAATTTATAATTTATAATTTATAATTTATAATTTATAATTTATAATTTATAATTTATAATTTATAATTTATAATTTATAATATATTATTATATGTTTGTTCCCACCTATCATATTGGTATCCCATATACATCCCAGTTATAATCCGTTATATAACGAGTCTTATATACGGATATATAGCGACCCTTATATGCGGCATATATAGAACGCGTTATATGCGGTGCCTGAACTCGCCTCTATACGTTCTATATGATGGTATTTGTAATGTTTCCATATAGTTTCTTTGATAGTATCCTGATAGTATCTAATTGCTACTATATACCGTATCTGGATAGTGGTTAGATACGTGCCCTATATGGTTTTCTAGTGGTTGAATGCCTGCTAGAACCTGGGAACAGGTATTTTTAAGGATTTTGAGAATGCAACCTATCCGTAATTTCAGCTAATATTCCCAACTATAATCCACCAATACAACATCTTATATCCCAAACATAAAAATTCCACTATATCCTTATATATCACACCCTTATATCCCGCTATATAACCCCTTTATATAGCGAATTATATCCGGATATATACCAAATAATAACCTGAATATACCAAAAGACGCAATCTCAGTTTGAAACCAATTATTACCCAACCCCCCACACCCTATATAGAAACCAGACAAAACCGCTATATGCACCCTTGGTTAAAAAGGGTTATATAAACCTTAATAAACTCTTAATTATTTCCTTATATAAAGTACTTGCTTCTATATATATTAATAATTGAATAGGAAGTTTTGATTTAATATTTTATAAGAGAAAGGAAATAAGTAATATGAACAAAGGATGTAAAGGATGTTATTCATGGGAAAGTAATAATGTTCTTGAGAATACAACATGAACGTGTATAAAGAGATTGAGGAAGGTTTTACAGCATATGATAATTGGAGATATTTAAAAAGCATTCCAGGAGTGTATGATCATCTCTATAACTATCACGGATCATATGATAGTGTATTAGAGTCTGCTAGAAGAGTAGTAAGTTTATTGGGGAATTATTTTTTAATTAATTTTCCAAACATAACTATCATTGAATACCTTAATAATAATAATTCTATTTTGGGTGAGGTAATTAACGAAGAACAACTATACCCCGCATCTTGTAAAAAGTGTTATGGAGCTGGTAAGTTTGATTGGATTAGTAATATAGTTGGTCAAACACCGTCAAAGTCAAAGTACGAATTTATTAGAAATAAAAGAGTTGTACTATTGTATAGAAAAGATAATGGTATATTCTTAGACAATTTTATGTTTGCACCAACTGAAATAAATGATAGTGAACGTATATGTGAAGACTGTCTAGGTACAGGTATATGTTTTGAAGACATAAATATTGATGGTTATCCAATTCTAAAAAATAATTTAATACCATATGATATAAGATACTTTAAATATAAGTAAAGGAGAACAAAGATGTTAATAAGTAAAGTAAAAGGATTTGAAGGTCCATGTAAACCAACATGGATAAATAAAAACCAAGTATGTCATAGATTTGATGGAGGTGTTTCTGGATTTTTTAAACTTGTAAAAAAGAGATTTGGTTTTTATTTTAAAACAGGAAAACAATTTCACGGTATTGTTAGAGATGGGAGAACTGTTGAATCAACTGAATTAAAGGAATTATATTAATAGGAGGCTAAGATGCAAGTACATCTAAACAATATGAAAAAGGTTGTAGGTGATTTAAAAAAAGGATTTGGGTGATTGTAAATGATTAAATGTACAGAACAGTATAATATTAAATGTCTTGTGTGTGGTGCTGTACCTCTCAAGTTAATCCGAGTAGGTGCTTATCATATGTGTCCTAGTTGTTTTAGTTGTGAATTTGGTGATAACATTCAAAACATTGAACCAAAATCAATCCTTGGTGATATATACTATAAATGGTTACAGATATATAAGGAGGATGCGAATGACTATTAGATATAAAGTAGTTTATAAATTCAGCCGGACCAGTACGTCTGCAAAGGGATCATACTGTATAGTGTATCACAAAAATACTACTGTTAAAGCTAGCCCAATTACACTCGGTATAATGGTTTTTAAAAGAAGGTGGCAAGCTAAACAATTTGGAGAATCCTATATCCCTGGACATTATATAATTGTAAGAGTTAGGACGTTTAGTAGAGGAAGAATACCTAAAAGGATCAGTATGTCAACGGTCCCATATTCTTTAAATGCGTTCTATATAAAATCGGGGGATATGAGGTCAATGATGCCCCCAACTGGAACAATATGTTACGACAAGGTTGAAGTACTTGACTAAATTTAATGAACGGAGATTGTCATGAAAAACTATATTTTAAATAAAATTGAAATCAGGCAAGGGGATATTACAAAACTGGAGGTAGATTGTATTGTTAATGCTGCGAACAGTTCCTTGCTAGGTGGTGGTGGTGTTGATGGAGCAATCCATAGAGCCGCTGGACCAGGTCTTTTAGAAGAATGTAGAAAAATTGGAGGATGCCCAACAGGACAAGCAAGAGGAACATATGGGTATAAACTTCCATCCAAATATGTAATTCATACAGTTGGTCCAGTCTATCATGGAACTCCCGAAGATGCTGCATTATTAAAGGCTTGTTATAGAAACAGTCTTAAATTTGCTGTAGCTATTGATATGAAAACAGTTGCCTTTCCAGCTATAAGTTGTGGTGCATATGGTTACCCCATAAAAGAGGCATGTAGAATTGCAATTAAAGCTACACAAAATTTTCTTATGTTTCATGAGTCAATTGAAAAGGTTATATTTATCCTTTTTTCAGAAGAGGATAAAATGGTTTATGAGGAGGTCATTAATGAAGATAAGGTATAAGGTAGTTGTTGATGTTATCAGGTTGAGTGCTATAGTTAATATTAAAAGATATCAACTAAGATATTTTAAAGATACAGTTGTTGAAGCTCCTGCTGGTACCCTTGGTATAATGGTTTTTCGTAGAAGATATCAAGCTAAACAATTTATTTTAAGGCTGCCCAGGATTTTGCGGCTGATTATTATAAGAGTTGAACCGTTGGGTAGAGGTACAACCCCTCAGTATATCGCTCGACGGGGTAGTACCTATAGTGATGAATTAGATATATTTTATAAAACTAAGTATGTAAATAAAAAATTTATAGGAGACTTCGGTTATCATTATCCCAATGTAAATTTTCCAGTTGAAGGTACATTATGTTATGACTATGTTCGGGTTATAGATTAAGCTTCTATATATATTAATTAATGAAAACAATTATTAACACTTTTATAGGAGGATTAATATTATGTGGAATTCATTTATGTCATGTGTTAAAAGTTTTTGGAAGAAACATATTGTGGCTGAGTTTCCTGTTGAGTATCCAAACGAATGTTTTGATTGTAACAAAGGTAACTGTAAAGGATGTTATCTTACCAGGAGGTTTAAATCATGAACAAAGAAGTTTTCTTAAATGCAGTTAAAATTATGTTATTTGTAGTGGTGTCAGCAATGGGATTATTTCTAATATGTTTGGGAGGTGGTAGATTAGTGATAATATTCAACTTTTTAATTAAACCATTTATATGGGTTTATACATCTCCTATGGTTGGACCTTTTATATTTATTATAACAGGTCTAGTTATTTATGCAATATTGGTAAGGTCCCCATCACCAGAATGGTTGAAGAATGAAAGGACTGTGTCCCTTTTAGCTCTCCTTATTGTAGTAGGTGGGTGGTTATCGTCAACCGAATATGCAGGAATTATGTTTCTGTTGACTTGTCTGGTTGGGGTTAGTTATCCAATCATACAGATTGTAAGGTTTGAGACAAGGAGAGGAAAATTCTTTTAAGATATTTCAAAATAAAAGAATAATGTTGGATGGTTTTTAAATTCTACCCAACATTATTTTTCCAAAGGAGAAACAAGTATGAAAATAGCAATAGGATTTGAGATACATGATTCAGATAAAACGCCCATATTGATTCAATTTAGTCCACAAGATCGACTTGATATTATATCAATGCCGTCAGATAAAAATGTACTTATAATGGCGCCAACTGGCATGAAAGAACAGGACATAGAAAAGTGGGCACAAAATGTCATGACTTCGTTAGACCCTAAATCAGCTTATGTAAAAATCAGCTTATGTAAAAAAGGAGAAGTTAAACAATGATTAAAAAATTTTTATGTCGTTTATGGGGACACAAAACAGTTCATAAGGCATTCACTGGGGAAACAATAGACTGCATAGGAGTACTTGGAAATGTATACACACAAAGCCTTTATAAATTTCAGAAAACTGATTATTGTATTCGGTGTGGAACACCGACCAAGGAGGAACCGGTATGTTTAAAAAAATAAATAAAGTATTAAATGAAATAATGGGCACGGAATTTTTAGCCAAATGGCTATTAACGTGGGGAATAGCAGTCAATGTAATTTTTATTTCATTGGTGATAGCAAAAATTATAATATTTATTGCGAGTCTGTGATTTCTTCTATACTTTTAACGTATGCTTGTACCAATTTATCATACCTCTCAATAACTGTTTTATAAGCATTGTTGTTGTCAATAAAAAAAGGTTCTGTAATAACACATGGCATATCCGTATATCGTAAAAGGTATCCTCCTCGATCTTCAGTTTTACGAGGAAGGATGCCTCTGTCCCTAAAACCAAGAACTCCTACTATATTTTTTTGTAAGATTTCCGCCATTAATTTTCCTCTTTTTGAGGTATGATAGTACAGAGTTTCTGTGCCATTCCATTTTCCTGTATAATCAGGATGAGCTGCATTACAATGTAGTGATACACAAAAGTCAGGTTCGTAATTGTTTACATCAAATGGGAGACCCTGATAGGTTTGTCTTCTTATTATTTGAATACTTACCTTTGATTTTTTCTCTTTCAAGTAGTCATATATATCACAAGCTAATTGATCGTTAAATTGATACTCACAAATGTTGTATTTTTTGTTGCACGCGCCAGGGTGATTTGCTTTATGTCCCACTATTAATCCACATCTCATACTGTATCTCCCTTTGAACATATCTTTTAATGTCTCATATGCTTCTTTTATATTTTTTCCAAAGAATGGTTCTTCTTGACTACCCATTGTTTCTTCTCCATTTCGTCTATAATCATCTGTGGTGATATTGACCTTGTACACTCATAGTGCTTAGGGGTATCTTTATGCAGGCACCAATGCCACTCACCTCGGTCGAAAACTATCTTATCATTATTTAAACATCCATGACATACATCTTTATTTATAATTCTTATAACACCAGATTGAAACTCATTCCATGTATTGGTACACCCTGAGATCATAACTGCTGGAACGTCTAAAGCCCATGAAACCCATGAAAGTCCTGAAGATACCCCCATATAGAATTCGGAGGATGCTATCGCAGACATAGTTTCCTCTATTGGTTTATTTGTTAAATCAATAATACCTTCTAAAGTTGTTGACTCTTTACTAATCACAGCAACATCATATCCTTTTCCTTTTAAATAGTCAACAATAGTCTGCCACCCATCAGGGAATTGATACTGTTTACACCCTGCTGTTGATCCCTCTGATAGTGTTACAAGGGGTTTACTGTTTTCTAATTGTTTTTCTGGGCTTTTTATTCTGGGTTTAATTTCCTTATATTCAAGACCCAATATATCTGTACATATTTTTTGAATAGGAGTTTCCCTCCAATCAAATTTATTTCTATTAAGATCTCCATCCCAACAACCAATTGTATATGCAGCGTATAGGTTTGATATAACAGACCCAGGATTTACAAACTCCAATCCTTGATATGCATCTTTAAATAGATCATTCCAAAATGTAGACACTACTACACGACATCTATGTTTTATTCTAAACTTTTCGCAGTAAGGAATCCATGCCAAAGTATCTCCTAAAGATTTAGAGTCAAATGAAATCATGACCTTTTTCCCTTTAGCATCATACTTATGTTTGAATATTATATTGTCTTCATCCTTAATAGATAGTTTCCATTCTGTAAACCATTGTCTGTTTGATTTACTCCAATGATTAATTGGAAGAGATGCTCTATGATCTTCGACTCCTTTATCATCATGGAATAGATAAGTATAAGTTTTATCACCATTTCCTGTAACTTCTAAAAATGGTCCATTGACAAAATGATAATTGACGTTATAAGATTCTGGTTCGGTTATAGGTTCAAGGTTAGCCGGCATATTATTCTCCTTTACTTTTAATTCTTCAATATGATTTAAAGCTGTTTTAACAACATTGTCCCATGAGTATTTTTTTCTAATATCAATAGAATCTAGAATAGCTTTTGTTCTACATACATTAGATCTTATATATACAAACTTCATTATACTACTCAAATGTTTAAAGTCGGGTTCTGCCCATAATCCTGGCGCATTTCCACCATACATTTGTTCAGGAGGTTTATACCCTTTGATATTAACTCTCCACCCAACACCTTTTGCAAATTCGGTTTGACCACTGAAATCTGAATATATACCTGGCGTTCCACAAGCCATTGCTTCTATTAACGGAAGATTCCATCCTTCACTTCTGGAGCATGATAAAAGACAAGTTCCTGTTTGTAAGTAATGTAAGTATTTATTAAATGGTACATAATGAACTACTTCAAGTCTTGGGTCTTTATCCCATCCATAATGTTTTAACCTTTCCTCTGTAGTCTCCATGCCATCAACTGCATAGTCATTGTCTACACTTAAGACAAGTCTGATTTTATCATCTTTCTTAAACGTACTTAGAAATGTTCTTATTATTTCAGTGGTTGCTTTTCTATGTTCCCATCTCCCAAACAACAGAAATCTAAAATTACAATCATGGTAGCGCTGACGTTCTTTAGTTGGTTTAAATATGTTTGGGTCTACACCTTCTGGTACAACTTTAATTTTGTCTATGGGGTACCCCTGTTCAGCTGTACAGGTTTTTTGCCATTCACTAGGACACCAAAATTGATCTGCATCTAACATCCTTTTAAAGAAATGATCTGGTTGTCTTGTCGATTCCCATACATTATAAAATATAACTGGACCTATATACTTATCATAAAAATAGGGATGGTTAGTTATATTCAATACTATATTCAAAGGGTTCTTATAATTAGATATATCAAAAGGTTTACCTATATCCCACGGAAGTTCATTATTGTTATTTACTACCATATCTTTTTGCTCTTGTGTAAGGTATGACACATCATCCACATGGGTATAGTTTCTAACTCTAACTGGAATGTATTTGTTTAGGTGGGTAAAAAATTCTCTTGTATGATTGGCATATCCTGTATGCCCGATAAAGCTACAATGAGCTACAATTATATCTGGTTTCATTATTCACTCCTTTTATTTTTTGTTATAGATAGTAGATAAAAAATGTCTAATTAATCTTTATAGTTTGCTACTATTTTTTCAATGGTTTTTCCTTCGTCGTTACATAAATAAGCTACTGTATCAAATAATACACTAAATTCATTATTGTTAGATGTCCTGCATATTAGTTGAACAACTCTACGGGAACTGTCTCCGTTTCCATTAGACTCTAAATACTCACCGTAATCAAGTATAAAAATATCACCTTGGACTTCTTCAAAGTCTTTATTAAAGGGTTGTTCAAAATGTCTCTTATTAATTTTTCTTATATCGTCTAACATCCACCAATCTTGTTCAACGTATCTTTCTATTTTTAATATCATGTCTGTCTCCTTTTTATTTGTCTATTTTTCTACCTACTATCTATTTAATATTTGTTCTATATTACTTCATTTTCAACCCATTCTCTCATGTTGTTATAGTTGGATCTATCAAATGAATGTTCATAGTTGTTTTCAAATACTCTCAAATAAAAATCTTTAAATACCTCTGCTCTTAATAGGCAATTTGAATTATCATGATAGGTATCTATGTCAATCTCGTTATGGTATCTAATAAAGTCTTGTATATCATCAATACCATCTTTGTGATTTCGACCTTCAATGGTTGGTATAATTATTTGTTTGTCTGCTTGAGCCGCCTCTAATAATGAATGAGGTAATGGGTCAATGTATTGTTTTGATTTAGGAAAAACATAATGAGTTATAGATCTAAAAAATTCATTATTGTCATAGGTGTGTTTAAAATTTCCTTTACATTCTCTTTCAATTTGTTTTGAGGGAGTTCCCATTATGCATACATCAACAGGTGGTAATTTTTTTAACATATTGATAAAGCACATAAACGAGTCCATTGTTAGCCATTTTCTTGAATAGAAACCAAGGCATATATCCTTGGGTTGTGGTGACTTTGGAAAGTCTGTAATCAATGGTATATAATTTTTGAGTTTAGGATTTTCCTTGTAGTAATAGAAACCATTTGTGCAGGAGTTATAGGTTGGGAAATTAAATGGCTCCCTTATATAGATAACATGATTTATATGCAGGAGCCTAATAATATTTACTGGGGTATCATAACATGATGGAACTTGTGTTCTAAAAATAATTCTCTTATATTGTTCATTCAATTTTTCTAAATCTCTTGCATCTGAGGTTTCTCTATATTCAAGATAGTCTGGGAAAGTAGAGGCAAACCTTTTACTTATTATATGTCCACCTCTCTTTAACTTAGAAAAGCATTTTCCTATTAAAAGATACTTCATTGTTATATAGGAGATTCTTTCTTTATTTCATCTAATGCTTTACCACTTTTTGCACCCTGAACTTTTTTCATATAATCTTTAACATCTTTATAAGTGTAAGATAACTTAGCTAAATTATCTCTTGCTTCAAGATATTCCTCTAAAGTCTTAAGCAAATAATCATCACCTTCATTAATTATCTCAAGGTACTTTTCTTCCCTATTTGAATCAGTGATCATGAACCCTCTTTCAGCTAATAGAATTGCACTTGAAAAGTATGAAAAATGTTCTAGTATTGATGCTGAGGAAACAAATGCACTAAACCTCATCTGTACTCTTGCTAATTCCATTGACTTTTTAGTTTTAAATGCACTTATCTCTACCACCTTAAAATCAGTTACTTCAATGGGTTTGTCATTTTCAACACACTCTGCATTTACTGTAACTAACAATCCTTTTCTAAAAGGTTGCATGATAGTTTCTGCTGTAGCTGCTGAGATCTGAAAATATTGATTCTGAGGAAATACATGTTTAATATCATATGGATAGATATTTTTAACTTCATAATTTTCTCCATTTGGGGTGTCTTTTAATTCAACAACGAATATTGTAGTATTCATTTTTAATCTCCTTTATTAGTTAGGTAAGTATAGTGGGTCGTCTGCTGGACAATTCAAATTACAACAATCTGGATTGCAAGAAATGTGTGCATCACATATACAGTTATCTCTTGTCTGATTTATTGTAGTTTGTAGAGATGCAACCTTAGCTGCTGTTATTATATCTCCAATATTAAAAGTTCCATCTGGAAATACTGTAGCAAAGGATGTTATATCATTTGCATCTCTGCTATTATCAAAATGTCCTGCAGCAATATCATCAGCTACACTTCGACTTCCAGTAAATGTATAAGAATCAGAACAGTTAGCTGCACATGCTTGACCAGCAGTGTCTGGAGGGCATGGAACAACATAGGCGCCTCGTCTTGTTACATGAACTTTCTCATTATTTATAGCAGTTTCTAAATCAGCAACATGTTGTGCTTCAATAAGAACACCTACAGCTACAGAGTTGACAGGGTTAAGCGCAAAGTCATATAAATTTCCGGGGCATGCCGGTTGATGACCATAGCACGCTATATTTGTTGGGCAGTTGTTTGAATCACATATTCCATTACATATGCAAGCCATTTTTTTGTTCCTCCTCTAATAGTAATATCAATCCTCTTCCAATTCTGCCTGCAATTTTATAGTATTCACATTGGTCAGGTTGGGATAAGAAATCATGAAACTTGTCAACAAGATTATCTTTTTTACTTGCTAGGTATTTTGTTACATTGCATTTTAAACACATAACTGCAACACAATTTTCACATTGTTTAGCTTCTTCTGGAATTGGTATTAAATCGTACATTTCTTTAATTTTTTTATTGAAATCATCGTCGTAAATTGAAGTATATTGAAAGTCATCTTTTTTATTACAATACATTGCACCATGGCAAAAGTATATTTTACCATCTACATCAACTGCAGCCATGTTGCTTCCAGATGAACATAACCTTTTGTTCTTTGTAAAAATATTAGATAAGAAATGACCATGTTTTTTATAAAACTTGTATTCCTTTTTAGCAACTTCTAAAAGGGATTTTTCAGCAACTACCAAATCTTCCTTTGATAATTTTCTATGATAATCTAGAGTCATAGCGTATGCAATATTTTCCTCATATTTATCATACAAATTGTTTATATCATCCCAACATTCTGGTATATATTTTATATACTCTACTGGGCATGTTGCTTTTAAGGTAGTCTTTAATCCTTTACTTATAAGGTAGTCAATATTTTTTAACACTACCTTCGATGATGGTTTACCAGAAACAGTTTTTCTACATAAGTCATGAATAGGATTACCATCATATGATATTTGAAACCTAAATTTTGATATGTTTGGAGGGCCCTTTTTATCTTTTAACTCATTGTGCATTTTAAAAAGTCTTTTTGAGAAAATTCCATTTGAATATATAAAGAAGTATACCATTTCATTGTCTTTGTATATATCAAGGATTTTTTGAATCATCTTAAAGTTTATAGTTGGCTCTCCACCCCAAAAACAAATCTCAAGACCATCAAATTCTTTTTGAAACCAATCGCTATTTAATAATCCATCAATTCTTTTAATTAAGAGATCAAAGTCTTTTTCAAGATTGGTGCTTAAATTTAATTGTGCATTATTTTCAAAACAATAACTACATCTAAAATTGCATCTTTGTGTCATGGTTATTTCAATACAATATAGGTTTAGATTAACCTTCTTTAATGAGTTGTTTGTATCTACCAATCTCTTTATTCTCCTTTTCGTCAATATGAATTGAATTCTTAAATTCTTCAGCTTTGTCTAACAAAGTCATACCAAATTTCTTATCAACTTCCTTAACGAATTTGGATGCTTCAACTAGAGCTAATGCCGCATTATATAGTAGAATATTTTTATCCATTCATTCTCCTTTATGCATACTTCGCTGTAGTGGCAACTCCTGTTACATCTATGTTATATGAGGTGCCATCTTCTTGAACAATTTTTCTATTATTACTTCCGTCTCCGCATACCCACATATATCCATCAACGGTATAAACATAAACCTTTCCCTGCTCTATAGTTGGATGTGCTCCTAATCTTTGTAAAAGAAGTTTTCCTTGCATATCTATTCCATAAAATTTTTTAGCCATTTTTATTTCCTCTGTGTATTAATTTGATATTGAAATCTTTACTCGTCAGAATATTGAGAATTATATCCTGTCGGTGGTCAGGGGGACTCCGTCGAGCACCAAGATTATTTTATATTTTGTTCTGTATAGTCTTCCTTATTAGTTTGAATGCCTCTGCATATTTAACCCCAACTGTTGTTCCTCTATATTTACATAAGGTTTGAACTGCTTGTATTGATCTAGCGCTGGGATGGGCTTCCAATTCATTTGTGTAGCAACTGATTGCATTTGTTTTTGTTGTCAATCCCCTTACTATAGTGGGGATAAATATATTTGGTTCGAAACTTCCAAATTCTCCAAATGACCAGTTAGTTGAAGATGGGATTTCATAAGTCCATACTTCTTTTACTGGGCAATCAGGTTTAGGGCGACACGCAATCATAGTAGCTTCAAACACCAACCTGTGATCTAAGTTCAAATCCGTAGAGTTATGTGTCAAAACAAGTTCAGGGTTTACTTCATCAATTTTATTTTGAATAGGTTGTACCAGTCTTCCTAAAGGAAGCTTATCTAGTTGTTGATCATCAAACCATAATTGTACAGGATCTTTAATTCCAAGCATCTTACATGAACTTAATAACTGCCTCTGTATAACATGGCAATCATCTTTTTCACGATTGACACCATCGGTAAATGTTATTAGACTCACATCCCATCTTTTAACGTAAGTCATAAAGTGTAGAGTTGCACCCAATCCATATGCTTCATCATCTGGATGAGCACATAAAAGTAAAACTTTCTTCATTTTTTAAACACCTCCATTTTTGATAAATCCCTATATGTTAAATACCCTCCATTCGGTTTATTATGTTTGGGTAGAATATTCATTAATAACAATCCTTTAACAGCATCTTCTGGTATCATATTCATATGATATCCAATCATATTTATTCTATCTATGTTTACCATTTTATTTCTATCTCTACCATCAAAGCTCATTCTTCTAAACCATTGTACTGATTTTTTATCATTGGTAAGTATCATTCCACCTTTCCCTATTTTTAAAATTTTACTAGCTTGAAAAGACAAACAGTAATATGTATTTTTTTCGTACATATTTTTAGTAAACATTTGTGCAGCGTCTACAATAGGATATGGATCAAGTTTATAAGATCCTAACCAATTAGAAAACTCAAATTTTACGTCACAGCCAGCATGTATAATTTGCATAGGAACTGATAAATAAGTTTTATTTGGAATTGTTATTTTTCCTTTTGCTTTTAAATATTTTAAACATAGAAATAAAGCATTACTACATGAATCAACTGCAATGGCATATTTTGAACCGGCGTATTTTGCTACCCTTTTTTCAAAGATGTCAATAAATTCATAGTTATTACAAATCATAAATTACCACCTCCCCTTCATTATTATTTATATTCGGATTTCCTTCAAAGAGTTGTGAACCATTTAGTTTTAAACAATGCCCACCACCTCTGTGTTGTGTATATATAGTATTAGTTAGTTTTCTTGTTGAAGTATTATATATGTAAACACAACCTTCATATCCATCTATGTCTTCAACATAATTTTCATATTCAAGATTATGAGATCCAATATCTGAAATGACAATGTGATTTTTATTAACATCAACATTGTATCCAAAACAGTTTTTATTATTAATCATTTCTGGTGTAAAATCATCAATTAAAACATACCCTCCATTATGATATTCATATAGATAAGCTGCTCCACCACCTTCTTCTAAAGGAGCACCAACTAACAAATAATTATCATATATAGCAATTGACTTACCAAAAGTTTTTGACCCAGCTGAAGTTATTTTTAGTTTCATATTAAATTTTTCATCATAAATATATACAGCTCCAGATCCTTCTCTATGGGCAGTTACAATGTAATGGTCTTTTGCTATATTGACATTTCCCCCATAAAATGTTTTACCCATATTTTTTGTTTTAAATTGAAATATTCCATCCCTGCTAAACAGGTATGCAGAACCATTTTTTGAATTAGTGTCTCCTCTATATACTGGGGCACCAACCAACACCATATCTCGTTTAACATCTACGCTAAAACCAAAATAGCTCATACTGTTATTTAAAATAGGTGGATATAATCTTTGTTTTAATTCATAATGTCTACCTTTCAGTTGAAATACATATACTGCCCCAGCACATTTTCCCATTGTATCTTGATCATCAGCACCAACTACAATGATAGATTCATCTTCATTTATTGAAACGCTCCATCCATAAAATGAATCAGGTAAAGATTCTGGATGAATCAACTTTTGTAATTCTTTCCATTTACCATTTCTATTTTTATACACATATGCAGTACCGCAATTTATATGACCATATAAAGGAGTATCATCTGATCCAATAATTGCAGTGTTACCGCTTACGTCAATCGACTGACCGAAAGAGTGTGTTCCAAAATTAAACATCTTTCTCATACCACCCTTTAATATTTGCAATTTCTATTCTCCTTGAAGCATATTCTTTCATTATTTTTACATATCCATCATGATTATCAATATGATTATGAACAAAACAAACCTTTTTAAATTCTTTATCTGTCAAATTATATACTCCCTCATAGCCCTGATATGGACCTATCTGTATTTTATGAACTTTATCAATGATTTCTCTATCTTCATAATATAAACAATCAACAGCGTGTTCTTCTAAGTTACAATAGTCCCACCAATCTGGTTTGTTCCATTGTTTAAGACCAGCAATTTCATCTGGAAATTTATTTTTCCAAACCTCATTTAAATTCATCATTTTATTATACCATTTAGTATAGAATTTATTTGAGTTCCAACTAGTTATAAAACATGTAACAAAAGTCTTTTTCCATCTAGGATCTATTTGTTTATCATCTTCATAACCATTGGAATATACAGCACAAGCGGCTAAATATTCAGATGAACTTAAGATGTCATATTCAAGTAAATGCTTAACAAGAAACATATCCAGGTCTATATGAATTATAAAATCATCTATAGTATTATAAGCTTCAATTAATCTTCCTGCAAGAGGTGTACTCCACCATCCAGCTGGATAATTTTTAGTTTCTGGTTGATACTCTTCAATAAATGTAACACCAAGATTTTTTAATTTGTTTATGGTTTCAACAGGTGGTAGGTTACCAGTAATGCACATTGCCACAATAGATATATCTTTCCATACACCCCCAAATTTCCTCCACGAGGTAACGCATCTAATTGCTTCATCGGTAAGGAGTTTATTTTTTTGACCAGCTCCATATCCACCCCCACCTTTATTTCGATTATCTTCAACTACAAGAAATAAAACAGGATTCATTTATAGTCCTCCAATTTACTTTTTCTTCTAATGTCTAATGTAAGGCAATGAAATGCTCCTGAGAATATTCGAGAATGTCTTAAACTACAAGGAATACATTCAACCTTATATGGTTTCAATAGTGGTTGAAGATGTTTATAAAATCTGTCATGACAAATAACTGTATTTTGATCTAATGATAACACATTTATATCAATAGATTTTGATGCTAATAGTAAATCATCTTTATCATAATCCCCAAACTCTCCTCTCTCTGGAGCTACAATGAAATCCCATTTTTGCATCCATTCTGGTAGAGCTTTTTCCTTAAGTTCATTCTTCCATTCTACTAATGCCAATCCAGGTCTAAGAGGAATAAATGTTGAATCAATATGAGTGTCTGTCAACTCAACTGGCCATACTATGTAGTCATTACCAAGATGTCTTTGTAACCAATCAGCTCCAAGTCTATGGTTTTCTCTTGACACATTCATAAGAATATCTTCACCCAACCTCATACAATTGGCGGCATCAAACATTATTTCAAATCCATAGTCCATTGGGTGAGCCTCTGAATTAAGCATATTATCATACCATTCTTGTGCTTTACCAGATGGGTCATGTTTACATACATACTCTAAATCAAATGAATGGTCTAATATTAGAGGGCGTGGAGCACACGTCCACTTTGCACCATGTTTAAAATATTCATAAAATAGATGCTTCATATAATCAGTTTCATAGTATCTGTATCGTTCATCAACTGGAGTTTCAATGATTTCATTGCCGACAATCATTGTTAAATCTCTCACGTTTAGACAATGAAAATTTGTTGTTCTCCAATATGGTGTTCTTATTGGAACAACTGCAGGTGGGACTTTTGGTCTTCTTACTATGACTCCAAAGTCTTTTAATACTTGAGAGAAGGCTTCTAAATCCTCAGCCATCTCTTCAATATATTGTTTCTTTATAGTGACTCTTTCTTTATTTATAACTCCATTTGAATCCTGCTCATATATGTTATCATGGAAGAATAGTTTGAATGTTATGTCCGCTGCAGGTAGAGTAGAGGGAAAGCCATCACCAAGAATAACTTCTTCAAGGGTATCCCATTCATTATGACTATTTACTACCATAATTTTTTTTCCTTAAGATATAATTTTAATAAAGTATTAAATCTAACGGGATTATCCAAATGACAATGAAGAAAAAATGCATTTTTATCTACCTTATCTTCATGATTTATTTGATAACCTTCTTTAAAAAATTCAAATAAATACTTGTTATTAAAATACATTATATCACAAATTCTTTCCTCAAATACACTTAAAGTTTGAGTTGTATATTCATATTTTACTTCATTATACTTTTCCATTAATTTTCTATACCATGTGTCATAAAATAGAGTCATTCTTTTTGATACCATAAAATTTGTTTCTATTTCAAATGGATATTGGAATAATTTTTCTTCTAAATTGTTTGTTGGTCTCCATTCATTTATAGCTATCTTACAAAGTTTACCAGGTGATATATATAATAAATCTTTGGTTGGAGGTCTTAGTAAATACATATCCAAGTCAATATGAATGAGTTTGTCTTCTTCTAATTCTCTCTCTAATATTTTACATGCAAGAGGTACGTTATAATATCCACATGGGTAATCTTTAGTTTGAGGACAATATTGTTCAATATATTTAACCCCTTGAAGTTTTAATTCTTTTTGACATTCAATACTTGGTGGGTTATTATTAATGTTAATAGCATAGATTGGAATGTTAGCATAATCTCCCCCGTTTTTTCTCCACATTTTAACACACATTATAGATTCTTCTTCATAAGGAATTTCTATTCTTCCGGTATCATATTTATCTACAATATCTCCCTTATTATTTTTACTTGATTCAACTACAAGCATTAATGCTATTTTGTCCATAGATACCACCTTTCGTCACATCTTTTACAGATGCCTGTGTATATATTTTTATCTTGGTTTGATAATATCCTTTTGTATTTTTCACTGTTATATATCTCTTCTAATGTATGCTCAAATACATTGTCGATTACAGTTGTATTAAAAGCATCATTCATATAGCACAATGCAAAATCTCCGTTATGTAATATACACCCAACTTCTGCAGTTGGGCATCTTCCTTTCTTTTCAAAAGGTCCATAAAGTGTGTCTAATTTTCCATAAGGTATCAACCCACCCCAGTTAAAATTATACATTTCTGATTCATCTATTTCACATTTATACATTGATCTAAAAAATGTTAATAGATTTTTTAATCTACTTTTTGGAAACTCCTCTAAAGGTTTTGGAAATCTTATAGTGAATTTTACACCAAGCATTTTTGATTCTTCATTAAAACGAAATAAGAAGTTCATGTTTTTCATAAAGATATCAAACATATCTTTATTTGTATTTCTTCTGTATGATTTACGATCATGACCATATACACTAATATCTAAAAATAATTTTTTATATTTATAGAGTCTCAAAATATCTACTAAATCTAAAGCAAGCAGATTGGTAGAGAAAAAATATCTTTTAACTTTATCATTCGCTTCTAGATGATCAAGTTTATCAAAGATGGTTGGGTTCAAGAATAAATCTCCCATCTTAGGAGTTAAACAAAATTCATCAATGCCATAATCTGTACACCTTTGAACTACCCTTGAGAAAGTTGAAAAATCCATGTATCTTTTTTCAATTTCTTCAAGCTCATCTTCATTAACCCATTTTCTTGCACACCATTTACAATTCAATTGACATTTATCAATTATTTGGATATTAATTTCTTTACCCATTCAAATCTCCTTGAATATTCATTTATTGTTTTCTGTTGAGGTACATGGTGCTCACTGCAGTATTCACAACTCCCAGTGTATTTATTACTATGTTGTTCTCTAAGACAATCAGCATATATACTATCTTCGCTATATATTTCATCTAAAGATTGCCTATCTAAATTTCCAATAACAGTTTTCTTTTCGACATCACAGGCACCACATAAAACTATATCTCCATAAGGATCAATAGAATTATCTATTAAAGAATACCAACATATTCCCTCTCTATTATGATCTTTCCTTTGATTAGGAAATGTATTATCAGGAACAAGCCCACACCAATTTCCATTCCAATTTAAAAATGCTAAATTGTTTCTTTTATAGTAGTTTGTGTGAAAAGGTTTTACTTTTGATAATACCTTAATGGTAGTTTTTAATTTGTTTTCAATATCATTCCAAGGACATCTTATGAAGAATTCAATTGGTATACTTGTTGGTTTATATAACCCGGCAAGTATGTATATGTTTTCAGAGAATATTTTAAATAAATTCACTCCGGTTGTTTTTTTATATGTTTCTTCATCTACCCCATAAACACTTATAGTCATTGTTAATTTCGGATAAGATAATAATTGTTTTAATTTATCTTTATCTAATTTTATAAAGTTAGTGAAAAATGAAATTCTTTTAAGAAATTTAAATGAGTGAAGAAATTCAATTTTTTTAAAAAATGTAGTATCAAGTAAAGGCTCACCTATTATAGGAGTCATTTGAAATTCATCAAAGCCAAAGTCAATACACTTTTTAGCATATACTTTGAATAATTCAAGAGACATATATGTTTCATTGACTTCTTTTAATCTCTGTTTATCAAGAAATTTATAAGCACAGAACCAACAACTAAGATTACACGTTCCTACATTTTGAAACATAATTTCCACAATTAATTCTCCTTTTTATTTCGGTATAGTAACACTGCCACCAACCTCTATCAAAATTTGCCAACGAATTACATGAACCACATATAGTTATTATATTATTTGGGTGACAATTTTTTCTATTGTAGTATGTGATGTGAAGTTATTTTTTATCCACTCCTCTACATTGAGGATTTTGACATTTATAATCATCGTATTCTTTTAATTCTTTAGCCAACCAGTTCCACCCAGAACAATAAGTCTTTTTACTTATACCACCTCTCCAGTTTGGGTTTTTATCTTTTGAAAATTTTCCATTTTTTGCTGTGGCTAATTTTATCTTATGCTCTTCTGAAAGGGTTTTCCCAAACCAGTAATTATTTTTCCCCCTTAATGATTTACTCATTTTCTGTTTATATTCTAGCGAATATTTTTTTCCATAATTCGGATTCTTTTTACCCTTTTTACTTTCACTAATCTTCTTTTTATGTTCTTCGGAACGAGTTTTCCCTTTCAATGCTTTACTTATTTTTCTTTTTGTTTCTTCTGTATGTTTCATATTATTTCTTCCAAGTTAACTGTTGAATTAAAATTCTTTTTCCAAATATCACAATTTAAACATAAACCTCTATACCTCTTTTTATTTTGTTCCATAAGTATTTTAAAATATCTTGATTTAGTTGAGTATATTTCTTCAAGAGGTTGTTTAAATATGTTGCCTATAATTGGTTGTTCGTTTATCCCGAACCATCCACATGGAATTATATTTCCATTTGGAAACACACAATTATCTTCTATAATAAATTTACAAATACCTCCTCTTTCTGGTATATGTTTTATTTCATCTGGGTTAGTATTAAGCATTTTCTCCCAATTAGTATCTTCTGCTGCTTCCCATATTTGAATGCCTGAAAATTTAGCAATATTATAACATGCTTCAAATTTATCCTCTAGATTATATCCTTTTTTATATGGACATCTTAGGTATAAAACAATTTGGTCTTTAATATTGTTTTCTTGAACGAATTTAAGAAGACTAGATAAGTTATCCACAAACAAATCATACCTATCCTTTCCTGTGCGGTCAGTATAACGCGTTCTATCCGCGCCGTATACACTAACATTCAACTCAACTTTTGGATAGCTTAAAACGTCTCTGATGCGGTCATAATTTAGAAGGTTAGTATATATAACAATTTTTTTAACAGAATCATAACTTGATAAGTACGAAACTCGTTCTAGGATATGAGAGTCTAAAAATGATTCACCAACAATTGGACTTAATTCAAATTGATTAATTCCAAAATCTATAAGGATACTAGCAATGGTATAAAATTTTGTAAGTGAAAGGTTTACCTGTGGGATTCTTTGAAAACTCTTAGCACAAAAATTACAATTTAGTTGACATGAACTGTTACAATATATTTGCATTCTGGGAACTTTAATTATTTTTTCCATTTAAGATACCTTTTTAAATACCTTCCGTATTCTTCATTAGACTCATAAGGATGCCTATGAATAAAATATATTTGATCTAGTTTTTCATCAGGAATATCTTTAGCTCTATACCTTGGACCCACCTGATAATATTGCATTGGTTCAATACAATCATATCTAGATAGACTATCTATTGCAAACTCTTCTAATTCTGCATATCTATGCCATGTAGGATCTGAATGTATTTTCTCTAACTCCTTTAATTCTTTTAACCAGTCATGATAAAAAAAATCATCTCCCCTTGAAATTATAAAATTAGACTCGTAGTCATATGCGAGACCTTGAAATATGTGGATATCTTTTCTATCCTCATTTGGTAAAGCTCCAACTCTTGCTATAGTAAGAGAGTTGTATTTAAGTAGTTCGACAAAGGGAATTAGGTTTATTAATCTCATGTCTAAATCTGTATGTATTAAAATGTTATTATAAAGTATAGGTTCAATCCAAGCACATACTAAAGGGACATTCCAATAACCACATGTAAATTTTTCAGTCTCTGGAAAATATTTTTCAATATAAGTTACATCATATTCTTTTAATTGATCAATTGTTTTCCTTTCAGGAACTCGCTTAGATGGACATACGCAATAGATATCAATACCCTTGGGATAGTATTGTCTCCATGACTTTACACATTCAATAGCTTCTTCTTCAAGGGGTTCTCCACCATCTCTTGTATATTCCTTATTTTCCCAATACTTTCCTGCACCTAAATTTGTCTTACTGTTTTCAATTACCAATATTAATGAAGTATTCATCTTCCCAACCTCTCTATTACTTTTTTATATTTATTCATCCATGGATGTTTTATTTGATCTACTGATACAAGAGTTAGATCATCACAGTCATTACATATGCCTCTATAAATTCCAACTGTTTGCTCTTTCATATACTGAGCGAAAATACTATCTTCAGAATATATTTCTTCAAGGGATTGTTTGTATATATTTCCGATTATCAATTTCTTATGTGTGTCCCAACAATTGCATAAAGTAACATCTCCGTTTATAAATATTCCATTATCCACAATAGCATGAGCACAAATCCCTTTTTTTATAATGTCAATTTCACATTGTTTGGGAATTTGACCTGCCCAATTTCTATTGATTAATTCCTGATTCTCCATCTTAGCATTGTAGTTCTTAACTATAAACTCCATTCTCTTATACAATGAAGAATCTTTATCAACATCACATCTTAAATAATATCTTATTCTGGCTGGGTTTATGTCTTGCTCAACTATGTAGTCGTTGAGGGCATTCAGCTTTGACACAAACAGATTATACAGATCCCTTCCAGTGGTTTCTTTGTATTGTTCTATGCTGTATCCATATATACTTGGTTCAATAAACCCTTTCTTCATGTATGGGAGCAATTCTAATAATTTTTTGGATGAATTTAAAAAGTTAGTTACAAACCCATACCATTCAATTTCTGGGATACCTTCTAGAAATTTTAATTTGTCAATATGATTTATATCCAGGAGAAAATCTCCTAAGTTTGGAGTTAGATCAAATCTTGTAAATCCAAAATCCACACACAATTTGACGACTTCTTTAAACTGTTTAATTGAGAATACTTCCAGGGGTGGGCGCTTAACCAGAAATGAGTTCAAACAGAATTTACAGTTGAGTTGACATCTCAATAATTGTGTTATATTTATTATCATATCCAGTCTAAAACTCCATTATTTAATTTATGTTTTTTGATCATCTCTGGCTCATCTAAATAATATTCATACTCTCTACATGCATTACACATTTCACTATAGACACCCATTGATTGCTTTTCAATTATATCTCGGTAGTTCGATTTATCTCCGTATATATCTTCCATGCTCTGATCTAAAATATTTCCTATCAACATCTTTCTGTTAATATCAACCATACCACAAAGAGTAACATCAAAATTAGGAAGTATAGCTGTTTGAACTATTGCATGTAAGCATGTACCTTTTCTCTCTGGTTTCTTTGCTAGATATTTTACACCAGGAAGTTGCCCTGCCCAGTCGTAATTTAATTTGGCATTTCCATTGTCTATAATAATTTTTCCTTTATAAACAGCCTGTAGCCCTCTAATTATTTTAAATAGTTTAGTATCATATGGAACATTTTCAAACTTATCATATCTCATATAAAATGTAATTGTAGGTCCAAAGAATTTATTTTCTCTCAATTTATTATACAAAGCATTTAACCTTTCTTCAAATTGAGGGAATTTTGTTGTTCCTGTCATATCTAAATAATTTTGATTATCATGCCCATAAATACTTATAAATATTTGAGTCTTTTTTGAATTAACAAAAGATTTCATATCAGTATCTAACATTGCTAATAGATTTGTAACTACATCATAATTCTCAACCTTTTTTTTATCTTCAAGTATATTTATCATAATACCATGACGTGGAGTCAAATAGAATTCTCCCACTATTGGCGTAAGATCTACATTTGATAATCTAACTGTTGAGGTTAATTTATCAATTACAAACTTAAACTCATCTGGTTCCATAATTTCAGTTAATCTTGCCCTGTTAAGACAAGGATAACACCTCAACTGACATATGTTATTGGTTACCAATTGGATATACATTTTTTCAAGATAGTCTCCATATCATTTTCTGGCACCCACCCTATATATTTCTGAATTTTATTTACTACTGGCGATCTGTGTCTTACATCTGAATGATTTTTTGTAAACCATTCACTGTATGGTTTCAATAATATATTAGAGTTGCTTCTTGTTAATTTTTTAACCATTGTAGCAAGTTCTAATATAGTTATACCATTGTGTGTGTTACCAACATTAAATATTTCTCCATAACATTTTTCATTTATTATTAATTGATACATAGCTACAACTGCTTCGGAAACATCACAAAAAGATCTGGATTGTTCACCATCTCCATGCACAATAATATCTTTATAACCTAATGCTCTTTCAATAAAAGTTGGCACAACCATTCCATATGTAGATACCTGTCTGGGTCCAATAATATTAAAAGGTCTAATTATTACTACTGCAGGAAGTTCATATGATAATGCTAAAAATTCACCAGCTAGTTTGGCACAAGAATACCCCCACCTTAAAGTAGATTTTGGGCATCCTATTTGTAGGTCTTGATCTTCTCTAAACATTTTTTCACTATTGCCATATACCTCACTGGTGCTTGCATATAATATTGGAGTCTCGTATTTTTTTGCTAATTCAAACACTTCCATTGTAGTTCTAAGGTTGTTAATCATCGCTAAATTTGGATTATTATTAATGTATTGATTACCAACCGAAGCAGCTAAATGGAATACACAATCACTCTTTTTAAAACCAACTTCAAGACTATTAACATATGTTACCGGAACCATTATGTTACTTTCTTTCCCAGTAGAAAAATTATCATAAACATAAACTTTATGCTCTTTCTTTATTAACAATTCAACTAAATGTGAACCTATAAAACCTGCACCACCTATAACAAAAAATTTCATTGTATTTCTCCCTTTTTATGCTTCAGAAAATATTGTATTGAATACTTGCCAAATTCTGTATCACCAGGGCATTCAACATTATTACAAAGATGAAACCTTGGATATTTTATTGCTTCATTCATATGAAGATTAGTTAATACTTCACTCTCTCCATCACACCATTTTACATCACCATTCTCATATATGTCAAACCCAGCAGCACATACCATTCCTTTAAATGTACCAAACGTGTAACAGTCAGGAACAATATCTTGCTTAACTCCATCTATTAAGACATCTACATTCTTTTTATCAAACCATCCAAATACATTATGTTCATCATATTCATTCTCTTGTCTGAATTTCAAATATTTTTCTTTAAACTTTATTTGATCTATTGGATCTATTTTTAAAATGGGTAATAACTTTTTGTATTTATTATATATGCTCAATACATGATCCATATTGTTTTCTTGAATCATAATACTTGCACCAACTAATTGATTTCTATTTTGAAGAATTAAAGCTTTATCGACCCACTCAGGTATATTTCTTACCCAATCAATATGAAGAGTAACAGCAGCATTTGCATACTCTGGAACACTCTTAAAAAAAGATGTTGATTTAACCAAGTTGGTTGTAAATCTTATATATATTCTATCCTTGTAAAGGATTTTTAGTTTTTTTATAAAGTATATAAAATAAGGGTGGATGGTAGGTTCTCCTCCATAGAAATGAAATAATATATACTTCCTATCTTGTTTGTTAATAAATTTAACTATTTTATTGAATAATCTATTGCTGACCATGTTTCCACTGACATTAATATCTTCTATACAATACCAACATCTTAAATTACAATCTCGTATAGTAAATAGATTTATATACAGTGTATCTTCAGCTATATCTTGGTTGTATAAAACAAACTTATCTAAGCGTTGCATCTAAATAATACACTCCTATTTTTATATCTCTTTAACTCTTCTAATGTATATTCATCACCTTCTGGTTGAGGATCTTCTATGTTCTTTATATAATATTTTATTGAGCTTCTTATTACTTCCATATCACAATTAGAAGTATAATTATTACATATATGCCAACCTGGAATTTTTTTATCAGGGGTTTCAAATACGTTGGTAATTGGGTTATTTATAGTTGGCCAACAATTATACAAGTTTCCATATTCATCAATAATAATTCCTGAACTACACATATGATATTTTTGTACACTATCTTTATCATAAAATAATTCCTTCTCACTATCTTCAAACATATCCCAATTATCAAACTCCTCTTTATATTCAATATATTTTTTATCATTTATGATCTGATCAATGGGGCATACTATGGTGGGTATATCATAATTCTTATGCATATAATGATATATAAGTCCCATGTTTTCCATTTGCATCATCAGAACAGCATGATATAATTGCATATTATCATTTAAATATCTTGCTTTTTCAAACCATTCATCTGGATCTTTCACCCAATCACTATGAAAGGAAGCAGCATATATTAATTCTTTTGGGAGACTCTTAAAATACTCTAAGGGTTTTATTAAGTTTGTGGTTATTAGAATATCAACGTTTCTTTTACCTTCAAAGTATTTTTTAATTTTATAAACCATATCAGATAGATGTGGATTTAATGTTGGTTCGCCTCCAAAGAAATTAATACAAATATTCGGTTTCTTTGGATGATCTTGTATATCAATAAATTGAATAACCTTATCTATATCTGATAAGTCCATATATCTTGATTTTTTAGAATCACCAGTAAGAACATCACAATACCAACATTTGATATTACAAAACTTTGTAACTAATAGAGTTACAAACATAGTCCTACTGATGTCTATCAAATCTCTATTGCTCATTAATTTATCATCTTTGAATTTCATTTTTATTCCTTTTAAAATAATCAATTGAATATTTTGGATGGTGAATATCACATATATCACAATTATCGTATAAACATATATGCCAATCAGGAATTTTTTTCAATGCATCCTTAAAAATATTTAGAATAGGTGATGCCTCAGGATCATCAAATTTTCTCCAACAGTAATACACATCTCCATTCTCTGCAACCCTAAATTTACAATTGCACATCATCAGCTTGAAGTTATGAAATTGAAAGCCGTCTAAACTCCCCTTTGAACCATCCTTAAATAATATTTCACAATTAGTCGTGTCCTCTTGTTCATACTTATATTGACCCAGATAGTCTGCATTATATTTTTTAGCTACGTGTTTTGCCCAATCCGTTCCAACCAATTGTTCTTGCACCACAAGTTCATAAACTGAAAATTCATCTGATTTGTATTTGTCATAAATTTTAACAATTTCTTTTTCATTCTCTGGTGTTAATATGAACTTAATATCTCTTATCATTCCTTTCTTATTAAGATAATATACTTTCGAGAACCATTGAGCCGGATCTTTAATAGCATGATAATGATATGAGCATGAGAATTTTGTTTGCTTTGGCCAGTTGTATCTCCAATACTCAAATGGTTTCATTAAATTTGTAAGAGTATGAATTTTTAACAACTTTTTTCCTTCGTCAAAGTATTCAGTGTCAAGTATTGTATGGAATTCTCTAAAGAGGTGATGTGCTGTTGGTTCGCCTCCAAAGAACTCAAATGTATAATGTTTATAATCCTGTAATTCTAAAAACTTTAATAATCTTCTAAAGTTACTCCCAGAAGCATAATAATAACTATCCTTTCTTTTATTACAACCCCGACTACAATAATTACATCTTACATTACAATTTTCAGTTGGAATATAAATTACCTTACATACTTCATCCCAGTAATTTGGATCTACTATACAAAATTTATCAAGTTTCATTTACATTTCCTTTCTTAAAATGTTTCATGTAATAATTAACAGAACATTTTGGATATTCTAAATCACATATACACTTCTTCTGCTTACATAAAATCCATTCATCAAGCTTCTTTGGTTCATCTTCTCCCAACACCATAACTTTAGGAATGTCATGTAAACATCTAGTAATTTTTCCATTGGGATGTACTGATATTTCACAATGACACATCATAAAATAAAAACTTCTATATTTATCATAGTTCAAGTAATCATTTGTACCATCAGATAACATAACTTTTATACTTTCACTATCTAATTCTTCATCCCCTCTACAATCAACATGAGTATTGAAGTATTCAAAAGTACCTGAATCTGTTAATTCTTTAAATTCTTTATCATATGCAAATTCATTTATTGGATAGACAGTTACCAAATCTACAATGTTTTCATCACTATACTTTATCAAATATTTATCTTTATATTTATCATAAACTTCTTTAATCTTATCAGTATTTTTTTCAGTTAGCATTAAAAATACTTTTGATAAACAACCTTTATCATATAAAAGTTCTACTTTAGAAAACCATTCTTCATCATCTTTAACACCATGACTGTGATATGAACACGTAAAATCAAAAGACTCTTTAAGTGGTAAACTTTTAAAATATTCATATGGTTTTAATAAATTTGTAACTACATGAATATAACTATTTTTTAACTTACCTGCTTCATCAAGAAAGTATGGAAAATCCCTATGAACAGTTGGTTCTCCTCCAATTAAAGTCATTGAAATTCTAGGTCTTTCTTGGATTAAAAGGAGTTTAATAAGTTCAGAGAATTGATTTTTTGATAAAAAGTCATATCTTTTTCTCGGTTTATCAAATCCGCCAATACAATAGTAACAACTATTATTACACTTATTTGTTAGAGTTACATTAGCATGAGCTGTTTCAACAAATTCTTTATAACCATGTATTGCATAATACTCTAATTTATTTTTTTTCATGAGTTATCCTATAATATTTTTTCATATCCATTCTTGGATATGCTTGATCACAAAAACAAATTTTAGATATACAAAATGTCCAGTCTTGAAGGTATTGCATCGGATCTGTATATATGTTAAAGATTTTATATTTTCTATCCATTTGTGCCCAACATCTCATAACATCACCATTTTCTCTAATAATAAAACCTGGTTTACACATTTGATTTTTATAATTACCGTATATGTGTTCATAAATATTGTCCCAATCATATGTATTTTTCATTACATCATATGCTTCAGTTCCCAATATCTGATGGATGGGACATATCCAAAGTTGTCTCCTATTGAAATGTTTATAATATAAGTGTAATATTTGCTTGACATTATTTTCTTGAAGCATGAAAAAGACCTCAGAATTTTTTAATGAATAAACCTTTTCAAACCACTTATCTATATCCGGAATCCAATCAGAATGAAACGAAGCATTAATTATAAAATTATCGTACTTATTAAATTGTTCAAAATATTTCTTTGACCTTAATAAATTAGTGTGCATAAGCAAAGTAACGTTGTCAAATTCTTTATTTAATCTATCAGTATATTCAATTAGTTTTGGATGTAACGTTGGTTCACCTCCATAGAATTGAAAGAAAAGATTCTCTTTTTTATGCAGATGTATAAACTCAATAACTTTATCAAAATTATGTTCGACTGTTTCTCTAACATCTTTTTCTTCATTCCAATAACAATACCAACACTTTATATTACATTTTTGAGTTAATACAAATGTTATTTCAAGAGTAGTATTATAATCAATCATAGTATATCCATAATGGGGTCATCTGATTTAAAAAACCTATCTTTCAATCCTATTTTCTGTAGTTCATGATAACGATACCATGAACCATCCTTTATTTTATATTGGTTATTGTATATTATGTTCTTGTTATAAAAATAAGCCTCCATTAATAATCTACATCTAGGTTCAAAATATAGCCCATCATGAATATACATATAAGTATCCCATAGTTCAAAAAAGTTTTTTGGATGTTTAACTAAAACTGTTATTCTATTGGTTGGATCAATATTTTTATTACCAGAAACAATTATATTTTTATTAGTTAATGTTAATGCTCGAGTTAATTCTGTTGCACTTTTACCTGAACAATTAATATAACAATTACTTCTATCCTTTTTAACTTCTTTGTAAAGGTCAAATGGAAACCTTAATTTATAATCAACATTTCCAACACCAAATGGCATTTCATTATAAACAGTATAGTTTGGTCTATCAATGTAGTCGTAAAATCTTTTTATGTAATTTTTATCATGATCGTAAATAATGTGATAGTGTGAGGCAAGTGTGTATGGAAGAACAGAAGTTGTACCATAGTCCATTATAAGAATATTGTCAAAAGAGAGGTATATGAGTTTGTATTCTGTTTCTAAAACTATTATGTTATCTTTGTAATTAAAATCTATATTATATCTATCTCTAATTATTTTAAATACATCTTCTAATGTAAGATGACGCTTTATAATAAGAATTAATTTTGTATCTTTATTTAATTTTTGTGTTTGCAAATAATATTCTATAACATCAATTAGTGCACCATTAATATGATAACATCTGAATATTATAGCATTCATATATTTCACCTTTCTTATTCTATTTCTGGATATTTAGGGAGTTTATCTTTCTTTTCTTTATCCCAACATTTATCACATATTTTTTCGTAGTTACTTGTGATAAATATAATATATGTATCTTGACCACATCTATCACAAGTCATCATAATAGACAGTTTCCTTATTTTATTATTGATATAATTTTTATATCATGTTTTTTATCTTCTAAAGATAATATTTCATCTATATTGATGGGTAATTCAAGTTTTGGTAAATCTTCTGGTATGTGAAGTTCTTCTTTATTATCATACCACTCGACTAATTTATCTTGATCTTGAAGTTCTTGAGCTATTCTTGTTTTCATTTTTATTGGACATGAATGTAAGAACTCGAATGTACTGTTTCTTAATCTTCCAGAACTAATCCAATCAATAACTGCCATCTCTTTAATTTTAAATTCCCACATATCCATATCTAATTGATGTCTTTTTTCATCTGTCAGGACACCAATCTTTCCTTTTAAGTAAGCAGCTTGTTGATAGAATCTCATAAATTCTCTTTTCGTATCTCTGATTGCTCTTTCAGATTCTTCCATTAACATAATTTTTTCTTTAAGGTCAACTTTGCATCTTTTTAATTCAAAATCACTTTCTTGACCTGTTTCTATTTTCCATTCTAGTTCTTCAATGTCAATTTGCAATCTTGCATTATTGGAAGTTAATTCTCTTAATCCTCTAAATCGTTTGTACAATTCTCTTAGTGATTGTTTATATTGTCCGTATAAAGTACCGCCTGCTCTAGTCGTTACAAGATAATCATCTTGAAATTGTGGCATCCCTGTTTGGTGGTCATCCAATAATGTTCTTAAATTCATTTTTCGTTTTCCTTTCTTTTTTATATTTTTTGATTTAAAAATTTTTGTGATTCTACACTACAAATTCCCATTCTTAAATTGATGTTTCGCTTCTTGACCACACCCATATTCATACAACATTATTTTATAAATCTCCATTAAGAGTAATTTTGCTCGGCTGTTTCTCCATACATAGCTGTTCCGTCACATAAAAATGTAATTATATCAGTTCCGCTAGTTGTTATTGTTGGAGGAGTTCCACCTGGCCATTTAAAATCGCTGCTATATGATAGTGTATATGAACTAGGGTTTATTATTTTTATTGTATAAAAGGCTAATCCATTTGGCATATTAGAAACTCGAAGTTCAGTATTATCGGTCAGTGTTGCTGTTATTATCTGATGTTCTTCTATATCCCATGATATGACAGCTGAACCATCAATAATTCCTGATGAAATACTTGTAGAATCATAATACTGGGCTTTTTCCC
>Ga0307378_10002075_pt1 | contig 31382 bp, 26 predicted proteins | sample UN1MG_FD_202238 | JGI IMG/M metagenome (GOLD analysis project Ga0307378, IMG submission 202238) | Soil microbial communities from Risofladan, Vaasa, Finland - UN-1 | ecosystem: Environmental > Terrestrial > Soil > Coastal area > Acid sulfate soil | place: Finland: Risofladan, Vaasa | collected... | reverse complement strand
TTTGAACGTTTTGATAAAACCTGATGCTGCTTTTGCCGCGAGTTGAATACCCTCTCAACAGGCAGCAATTCAAAATTGGGCGGATTGATGTATTGAGCGCGTAGTCAGATGACTACGACGAACGGCAACGTACATATTGTTAACTCCGAATGATTTGAAAAAAACAAGGCAACTTTCTGCCGTGTGTAACATACCCTGGCAACGGTATTAGGCGCGTAGTCAGATGACTACGACGAACGGCAACGTACATATTGTTAACTCCGAATGATTTCAAAAGACAGGACAACTTTTTGCCGCTTGTAGTATGCCCTGGCAACAGTATTAGGCGCGTAGTCAGATGACTACGACGAACAATTGCGTTCATATTATTGTCTCCGAATGATTGGAAAAAAGCAGGGTAGCTTTCTGCCGTGTGTAGTATACCCTGGCAATGGTATTAGGCGCGTAGTCAGATGACTACGACAAAGGATGGTGTTAGCAGCGTTGGCTACGACATATCCGAATTAAGCAGCTCGATCGTAGAAGTATGGTTTCGGGATGACGCGGGCTTTGGCCGACAGGGCATGATAGACCTTATATGGTCAAAAACAGGAATCCGCCCGGGAGCGTTTAGGCAGACAAAATATGAGCGGCTTTAGGGCTGTTGAAAAAGTCCAAGAGTAACATTTTGAGATTGCCCTGAGGGTATCGAAGGAGTAAACTGCGCGACGAAGAAATCTTGCCTTTTCCAAAAGTCCTTTCTTCACTAATAATCCTGTCCGGCGAGGCTTCTTTCGACGGATGCCTGCCAGGCTTCGAGCTGTGCCTTCATCCCGGCGGTGGTTCCGGATTTATCCTTCGCCATGTTCTGTTTTTCGAGCGGATCGGCAACGATATCGAACAGCTCTGTTTTTTTGCCGTCCGTGACCAGTTTATACTGGTTGTCCATCCACGCGGCTTCGCCGGGGAAATTTTCTGTCAACGGCTTCGGATGGTGGAAGTTCAGGAACTGGATGGAGTCGCGTTTTGCGGTTGGCGTGGTCCCTTTCAGCCGGTCGGGGTCCATCCATGATTGATTCTTCTGCTGAGTTTTGTGGGGATATTTCCAGAAGCCGATCGGCTGGGGTCTCGTTTTCATTTGACCTTCGATCAGCGGGCGCAGGCTGATGCCGTCGATAGGGCGGTCGGGCAACTCGATGCCCAGCAGGTCCAGCACTGTCGGCATGATATCCGATGTTACGCAGGGAATTGTGCTGATTCCGGGACTGGTAACGACGGCGGGCCACTCGATAATCGCCGGCACGCGGATTCCGCCCTCGTATAAATTCCCTTTCGCGCCTCGCAGGTTCGCCGTAGGTCGCATCTGCCCCGGGATTCCATTGTCACTGCAGTACCACAGCAGCGTATTTCGGGCGAGCCCGGACTGCCGCAGGCCCGTGCGCAGTTGACCCATGGCACGGTCCATCGCAGTGATTTCGGCGTATCGGTTGCGCCTGTCTTGGCTATCCACGCCGGCGTACATCGCGGCATCTTTTTCCGTCGCCCTGTACGGTCCGTGCGGGGAGCCGAACCAGACGACTACGAAGAACGGCTTGTTTTCTCCGCGGACTTTTGCGATGAATTTCATCGCCTCGGCGACGATTATCTCGGAGCTTTCGCCTTTATGGATTTCCGGATCGGCGCCGTTTCGGCTGAGCGGCGGATCGATTTCGAAGAAGTTATCGTGCGAGAGATATTCGTCGAAGCCGCACGCCTTTGGATTGACGGGCGAATCGGCCTTGACCGGGCCGAGGTGCCACTTGCCGAAATGTCCCGTCCGGTAGCCGGCTTTCTTTAGCAGTTGGGCGATTGTGATCTCCTCCGGGCGGATGGCGTAGTTCCAGAGAAACACGCCCGAGCGGTTCGGGTGCCGGCCCGTCATGACGCTGGCCCGAGTCGGCGAGCAAACCGGGGCGCCGGAATAGAACCGGTCGAAGCGCAATCCGCCGGCGGCCATTTCATCGAATATGGGCGTTTTGAGGGCCGGGTGCCCGTAGTATCCCATCTCGCCCCAGCCCTGGTCGTCGGCCATGCAGAGTATGATGTTTGGCTTGCCGGCAGGGCGGTCGGCGCCCTTCAGCGAGCCGTTCATTGCAAGATACGCGGCACTCAAGCCCAGAGCGCCCAGAAATTCTCGCCGGCTTTGCATTTTTGTAGTCCTCCAATAATTCTTGATTTTGATTTCCGATATTTATTTGCCGGTTTCGAAGTACTTTCGCACGATCCAATCGGGCTGCCAGCGATCCGGCTTACGCGGCCTGCCGGTCATGTCGATTTCCTTCGGCTTGGGATTCGCGACAGTCAGCGGCAGGCTGTCGCCGACCTTTTGCTGCCATTGCTTCAATTGTTGCAACATTTGTTTCACGTGCCCGGCCTGTGAAGGCTCATCGGCAAGGTTGTTCAACTCATCGGGGTCGTTCTTCAGATCGAACAATTGCGTATGATTGATCTGGGGATAGCGAATCAGCTTCCATCGCTCATCGCGAAAGGACCGTTGAATTTTGGAAAAGGAAAGAAAGACGGAATCCCGCACGCCATCAGCCCGGCCTTCCCAGATTGGCCGCAGGTCTTTGCCTTCGACGCCGGGCGGGGCCTGAAGGCCGGTCAATCCGCAGACGGTCGGGAAGATGTCCAGAAGATAGGAAAACGCTTTGGTCGAACCACCTTTGGGAATACCCGGCCCGGCAAAGATAAGCGGGCAGCCCATGCTGTGTTCGTAAATGCTCTGTTTGCCCAGCAGGCCGTGACTGCCGAGTGCCAGTCCGTGGTCGGCGGCGTAAATTATGATGGTGTTATCGGCATGGCGGGATTTCTGCAGCGCTTCCAGTACCCGGCCGATATGCTCATCCAGATGCGTCACCAGGCCATAATACTCCGCCAACTGGTCGCGTATAACCTCCTCGGTTCGAGGCCACGGCGCCAGGTTCTCATCGCGGCCGACCATGTGCCCGTTGTCGAACGGATGCTGGGGCTTGAAGTTCTTCGGCAGGGGGGGACGATTCCTGTAATACATCTGCCGGTACTTCATGGGCGGATTTCGCGGGTCGTGCGGTGCGGTGTAAGCTACGTAAGCGTAAAACGGCTTGTCCTCTTTATAGTTCTCAAGGAACTCGATCGCTGCGTTCGTGAATAATTCGCTGGAGAATTTCTCGCCCACGCGTTTGTTGATGAACTTTCCTTCCGGCCCAAGATCGACGACTGGGACTTTCGTATGATCCGCCATGCCGCCGAAATACAGGGCTTTGCCTATTTCGAAGCCGCGCAGGAACGACTCTTCCTTATTATGCCATTTTCCGGTTGCAAAGGTGGTATAGCCGTTTTCCCACAGCAACTCCGGCATGATCTTGACGCCCGTCATTCTGGAATCGACGTTGAAGTAGCTCCTGCCGCTGTTGATCATCGCCCGGCTCGGCACGCATACGGCGCCGCCGTTCGAGCCGAGACAGTAATTTTGCCTGAAACTGAATCCACGGGCGATAAGTTTGTCGAGATTCAGGGTTTGGATGAAATTGTTGCCGTAAGCATGAATCGAGTCGGAACGCTGGTCGTCGGCTAATAAAAACAGAATGTTATATTTTTTTGCGGGCAGATTGCTGCTATACAAAACCCGAGGTATGGCGACGGCGGCGGCTCCGGCTGCAATTGTCCTGAGAAAATCCCGTCGAGAAATTATATCTGTAATCATTCGAACCTCTTTCCATTTGATTAACACATCGTTTCGCGGCACCAAAACATGCCAAACGCAGCAGGCCCCGTCGGGACCCGGCTGAATATAATAATACCAAAACCGGAGTGCTCGGACAAGACTCCGTATGGTCGGGGACGCTTGACATCACAGATCGGTTAGAGAAAGAGCGCATAAAAACGCCGCTTTAGAACATCGAAAGGCTGATGCAATAGAGTGGATTGTGAATTGCCGGCTTGAGGCTACGATTTGCCTACGGAAAATTCCTTTTTACGGGTGTTCATCTGGGCTTTCAGGCGTGCGATGATGGAGGAGTGCATTTGTGAGACGCGGGATTCGGACAGGTCAAGCGTTGCTCCGATTTCCTTCATTGTCATCTCTTCGTAGTAATACAGCACGACAATCAGCCTTTCGGCACGTGTTAGCCCCTTTGTGAGGAGGCTTTTAAGGTCTCGCTTTTGAGCCTCGATCACGGGATTCTTGCTCCGCTCATCTTTAATGATATCTATTTCGCGAATATCCTTTTCGCCCTCGCCGTCGGTATATTTGGTGCTCAGCGAAACGAGGCTGGTCGCGTTCGCATCCCGCTGGAGCCTGCTGAACTCCTCCATATCCATATCCAGCTCTTCGGCGATTTCCTTTACGGTGGGCTTACGTCCAAGATGCGTTTCGAGCGAATGTGTGGCCTTTCCCAACTGGTGGGCCCGGGCGCGGACTAATCGCGGGACCCAGTCCATGCTCCGAAGCTCATCAAGAATGGAACCGCGTATCCGGGGCGAGCAATATGTCTCAAACTTAACGCCTATGGAAGGATCGAACTTATCGATGGCATCCATCAATCCGAAAATGCCGGCACTTATCAAGTCGTCCAGTTCGACCTTATCGGGTAATTTGCTGTGAAGACGCTCAGCGCAATATTTTACCAATGTCCTGTAGTGTTCCATAAGTAAGTTGCGGGAATGTTCATTGTGGGTTTTATGGAACTGCTCCCATATTTGATCGATGCTGAGTTTTTGCTCGGTTTTCACAGTTTTCCTCCATGAAAAGGATCCCGCTTTGCGGTAATCCAGGTTCTATGATTCCAACAGATTTTGCGGAGCCCTGGTCACTTCCATTAAATAAACAACATAACCTTCCTTTGCTTTGACGGCTCTCGTCCTGTACAGACAAACATAGCACCCATCTCCATTTTTTATCGATCTTTTGGCCGATAACTTAAGAAGAACCGATCAACAACTTCTTTAAAAACCTCAATCTTCAATCATTTGTTACAAAAACAGTGTTTCGTTGCCCTATTATTTTCAATCGCTTTGAACGTAATAGTCGATGGTCAACAATTGATCGGAATAGTCCCTTGCTTTTGCCGGAGTAATTCCGCTGCAAGCTTCTGGTTTAGAGAATTTTCCCAAAGCTTGTGTATTTGTCGCTCGATATATTCATCTCGATTTTCTTCAAGAAGTATTATGCCGTGTTCATCGACGATTGGTTTTAATTCTATGCTGCCGCTGGCACCGAATTTGATATTTTCAGTGTCGTGCAGGACAAGCCGCTGATTTCGAACGTGTTCGTCGATAGCGTTGTTAAGCACATCGGAAAACTCATTCACCTCCAGCTCTTTAGGCACAAATCCGGGATTTTGGACATTGATTATATTTTGGATAAGGATTTTCTGGCGAGTTTGCGTGAACTTGACTATCTTAATCAATATCTCGGTGATATTATCCGTTATCAGTAACATCAGATTCATGCTCGATCCTTCCTTTTTCAGCTATTTTCCTGATTTGTGAGTCCCTTCTATCTTTTATGCTTAGAGCTTCTCTTATTTCCGAAAGAGTTTTTGTTTTTCTAAGCCGGATGATTTCTGACAATCTCTCAAATACGGACTCATCGTATAGTCGATGTCCACCCTCGGTCCATTTTACTTCGCGAATAAGGCCCATTATCGTGTAGTTATGAATTGTCTGTCTTGAAAAGGGGGTATAGTCGACAATCTCACCAATTCGATAAAGCTTGGCAGGTATCTGTAATGTTTCGTTATTAAGTTCCGGTTGCATCGATATAATTATTCTCTTCAAATCAACGCTTAATTTGTCATCTCCCATTGATAATTGGTCGAAACAAAAAGGCCGTATTCGAATTCGACAACATCATATTTGGGAACAATTAATATTCGGTTCCGGATTTTGGTAAGCCGGTACTGGCCCGGAACATTTACACGGGGCTAAGCTCATTAATTTATGCCAAACCATAGACAATTAAACCCTCTCGAAAAGCCAAAAGATAATTTGTATTTTGCAAAATGTAAAATACATTTCAATTGATGTCAACTATTTTTATATTTTTTTTAAAAATTTAGCCGGTTTTTGCTCTCTAAGCTCTTTCAGGAAAAATTCTGAATTTACGAACCTTTGAGCCATCTCTGGTATGTTTCAATCCAGTCCTGTGGAAAAAATGTCGAATTTAAGGCCATAAAACGCGAAATATTCGAAGGCGATCAGCGTTTTATTATCCCTTCACAAGCTCAGGGCAGGCTCTGAACCGAAGGCGAATGATCTGGCTGACGAATGGCAGGATCAGCAAATATTCAGTCCAGATCCTTCATCCCGCTTGATTATGTTCAGGATGACAACTTATGCACGAGAACTAATCATAATCCGTTAAGATGAAAGAGGTGCGTATGTTAATTTTGCGAAGCTATCGGTATTTGCGGGCCATTTTATCGGAAGTTTATCAGAGGTAAGGCTGTTAAAACCTAATAGCAGTAACCGGTTATGGTACATAGCCTGATTCTTGTATATGGAGCACCGGCAAACTATCTATTCGACTTCGCTTAGCACATGGTTTGACCGAGGCTCTGGTTCATTTCAGATTTAGCCAATGCTTTTTGCCAAATACGCCCGCAGAAATATCCGATAGAAGTGTAAGAGAACTGATTGTATTACCAGAAATTGGATGAATGATACAAAACTGAATCATTAGTGAAATATGAGCAGAACCGATAAAACTCCTGCAGAGGCCGTTAATAATAAAGACAGCAACATCAGCCTGCTTGATCAGGTTACCCCTTTGGCCCGACAGATAAACTGTCTTGAAATCGATCGAATAGCTGATGTTTGCATTAATAGCATTCCTGCTTTGGTGCGTGCAAACTTCGCCTCGCTGTATATACTTGATGAAACGAACAATATTCTGCATTTGTACAAACACAATCATCCGTTTCTCATAAACAAAATCGTTTCGCTCAATCAAAATCCGACACCTCTTATGGTTATGGCTGTAAGAAGTAAAGAGCTTATATTGGTGCCGGACATAGATACCCATAAGAAGCCCATAATCAGGAAATCACAACGAGTTTTCGCTGAAAATTATAGGACCAAAAATTGTGCTATCGTCCCTCTCATCTGCCAGGACAGGGTAGTCGGTGTGCTTAATTTGGCGGATAAAATGGACGGCGACCAATTCGATTCCGGTGACATTGCCCTGATCGAGCTTTTTAGCCAATTAGTCGGCGCATCAATCGGCAACATAAAGTTATTCGAGAAGATACAGCGCCAGGCCACAACGGATGGCCTGACCGGTCTTGTGAATCATAAAACGTTTTATGAAATTCTGGAAAAGGAACTTTGGCGGTCGCGCCGATATGGCGGGCGGATCTCGCTGATCATGGTCGATATTGACAACCTCAAGAATATAAATGATGCTTATGGGCACCGTGCGGGCGATAAGGCCATCCGGGAAATCAGCAGAAGGATAAAGGAGTGCATCCGCCAAATCGACACAGCAGCAAGATACGGTGGTGACGAGTTTGCGATCATTTTGCTCAATTCCTCACTCGAAGACGCAATTATTGTTGCCCAGCGTATGGTTGATGCGGTTGCGAGCTCTCAGACGACATGGCAAAAGGAGCAGATACCATTGTCTATTAGTGTTGGCCTGGGTCAATATGATGCTGAAACTACTCCTGAGGATATTACGAGCCGATCCGACCAGGCGCTGTATATGGCCAAGCAGGCAGGTAAAAACACGGTACGAATCTTTGAATCGGCCACAAACGATTGATTGTCTTTTTGAAGTTCCCGCCTAATTCATTCCTTAGATATTCTCTGTTTTGAATTCTCCTGGACCATTATTTCTACTGAAATTCAAAAGCAGGGGGCAGAAATACATACTACTTGAACCACTTTCCAACTCTCGTACTGACGGAACACATAATCTGGTTCTCCGTCCCGGTCATGTTCAAACAGAAAACCGGAGATTTTCCTTGACGGGCAGGTGGGTAATTTGGTACAAAGAATATTAGCGAAGCTCATGCTCGCATAGTTATATGAGTTAGTATTCCGGTCTTCCGGCAGGTGAGTTTGTGTTATTGTATAAGTGAGTTAGCTGGAAGATTGCTGAGAAGGGCGTGTCAAGATAATTTGTAACGACATACCGCAGCTTTATTCTTATAAGTTTAGTTTTTAACATTTCATTTGATGGCGCATGTTGAATTCATGAAGGAAGAAGGTGAAGACAAGTCGTGAATATTCGTCCATGACAGACGTGGATTGAATGAGGTGAGAGAAGAAATTTTATCGGTCGTTTTAAATCAATTTTTTTGAAGAAGGGAAATTATTATGTGTAAGAAAACGATTTATCTGATTTTGCTCGTGGCTTTGTTTGCCGGTTCGGCTAACGCGCAATTCATCACGAGCGTAGCGCACCGCAATACCGATGCGGACGCTCCGGAAGAGCCGGAAATCGCGCCGAGTCCACTCGCAGAAGGTGAGTTGAGCTTTGTGGACAGGACTCATGTGTACGTTGATATACCGGAGTTCATACTCGGTGCCCAATATATCAAGCTTGCCAATGACAACAAGAACTTGTCTACCTATGAACTGGATCTGACCTTTGGTATGAATGCTACCTTGTACGTTTTCGTCGATAACCGCATGGGCGGTGCGGCGGGCGGTCTCGGTGTGGCCCCGAACATTGACGGCATGGGATGGTTAACCGACATGGGCTTTGTCGATACCGGTGAAGACATTGGAATCGATGAAAACGCCGATGGGAGCATTAACCAGTACTACTCCATTTTCTCTTTGGTGGTCTCGGTCGGCACCGTCACTATTTACGGCAATACCGAGGGCCACGGAGGAAACATGTTAGGTGTCGCGGCGTCGGGCCCCAAGTTTAGTGCCTATTATCCTGATCCGGCAGATGGCGCTATACATCCTGAAACATGGGTGAGCTTCGGCTGGACGGCCGGAGATACCGCCGCGACGCACGATGTGTACTTTGGCGACAATTTTGACGATGTAAACGACGGTACGGGCGAGGCCTTCAGAGGCAACCAGACCTCGGTGTATTTTATCGTGGGCTTCCCCGGAGTCCCTTATCCGGACGGCCTTGTCCCGGGGACGACTTACTATTGGCGGATCGATGAGATCGAGGCCGACGGTGCTACGATATACCGAGGTAATGTCTGGAGTTTTACTGTGCCGCCTAAACAAGCCTATGATCCCGTTCCCAGCGATGGCACCAGATTCATTGATCCGGAAAGCGTCAACCTAACCTGGATGGCCGGCTTCGGCGCAAAATTGCACACAGTGTACTTCGGCGATAATTTTGATGATGTGAACGATGCTACTATGGGCGCCCAACAGGGAAATACGACTTTTTCTCCCGGTGTCCTGGTGTTGGATAAGACTTACTATTGGCGTGTCGATGAGTTTGATGCCCCCGCCACGCATAAGGGCGACGTCTGGAGTTTTTCGACTTTGCCCAACATACCGATTACCGATCCCAATCTGGTCGGTTGGTGGAAGTTCGAAGCCGGCGCGGGCACAACCGTCCTTGACTTCTCGGGTCACGCCAATCACGGCACCATAGTTGATGACGTTCAGTGGGTTCCCGGCTTGTTCAACATAGCTCTGGAGTTCCTCGGTGACAACCGGGGACATGTGGAACTGCCATCGGGCATGGTAACCACAGCAAAAGGCTCTATAGCCATGTGGATATACACCGATCTGACCGACGACGAAGGTATGTTCTGGTACGGAACCGAGACCGGTGGTGATGGTTTCGGTGATGAGAATGAGGTTCATTTCCACATAGACGATCCCGGTGTGCTGGGTTTCTTTATCGAAGGGGCCAGCGACATTAACATAAACGGGCCGCAGCTCGCCGGCGCCGGCTGGACACACGTGGCGGCAACATGGGATCTTACGGATGGTTGCAGGCTGTATTTCAATGGGGAAGAAGTAAACTCCGCGCCACATAACAACACCATTGCAAATCTGGCTGTAATACGATTGGGTAGGCCGGTCGGCACCGGTAACGGCAATCGATACCACGATGGCCTGATGGACGATGTCAGGCTGTTCGACTACGCCATCAGCGCTGCGCAGGTCAGCGAGATAATGACCAAGGGCGAAGATCCGCTTCGTGCAGGCAACCCCATCCCGCGCAGTAATTCTCTGCCCGGCGTCGACGAGGCGACACCGCTTAGCTGGTCGCCCGGAGAGAATGCTTTGCAGCATGATGTCTACTTCGGCACCGACAAAGACGCTGTGGAGGCTGCCGATGCCTCCGATACGACAGGCGTATATCGAGGCCGCCAGAGTGGGACCACTTTCACACCCGCCGAACCTGTCGAGTGGGGCACAGGACCTTACTACTGGCGTATAGATGAAATCAATAACAACGGAACGATCAGCAAAGGCACAATCTGGACCTTTACAGTAGCCGACTTCACTCTCATTGATGATTTTGAGAGTTACGATGCTGGCGATAACCAGATATGGTACGCGTGGCATGACGGCCTTGGCTATGGTGTGCCGGGTATTGATCCTTACTTTGCTGGCAATGGCACCGGAGGAGCGGTCGGCGATGAAACCACTGCTTCTTATACCGAGGAAACCATCATCCACGGCGGCAGCCAGTCGATGCCGCTTGCATACGACAACAACAAGCAGGGCTACGCTAAGTATTCAGAGACAGAGTTGACATTGACTGCTCCGCGTGACTGGACTGCAGAAGGTGTTGCGGAATTGTCACTGTGGTTCAGAGGCAATCCTGCATCCGTCGGCAGCTTCGTCGAAGGCCCGGCCGGCACTTACACGATGACCGCGACTGGCGCAGATATCTTTGGCAGCGCTGATGAGTTCCACTACGCCTTCAAGACGCTCACCGGCCCCGGCTCGATTGTAGCGAGGGTCGAGAGTGTCGAGCAGACCGACGACTGGGCCAAGGCCGGCGTGATGATCCGCGAGACGCTTGGTGCCGGTTCGAAATTCGCTGCAGTTTACATCACGCCCACCAATGCCGACGGCACCGCTACAAACGGATGCAGATACCAGGCCCGGTCGGACACGGATGCGGGTGCTACGAGCGACACTACTGTAGCAACAGATGAGCAAATGGCTATCATTGCTCCCTACTGGGTCAAGTTAGAGCGTGACGTTGCGGGCAACTTCAGAGGCTACTACTCGGCCAATGGCTCTTCCTGGCAATCCATGTCATGGAATCCGCAGAGCATCTCGATGAGCTCGAATGTCTATGTCGGTTTGGCGTTGACCAGCCATGACGTTGCTTTGACATGCGAGGCCGTATTCTCCAACGTTACGATTACCGGTACGGTTAGTAATCAGTGGGCGAACCAGGATGTCGGTATCGCCAGCAACGCCGCTGAGCCGCTGTATGTAGCCGTTTCCAACAGCGCAGGTGCACCTGCGGTGGTGGTCCACGATGATCCGGCCGCAGCAACGATAGTCACCTGGACCGAGTGGGTTATTCCGCTCCAGGCTTTTGCCGATCAGGGCATAGTCCTGACCGACGTGGACAGGATCGCGATTGGCCTCGGTACACAGGGCAACATGACGGTCCCCTGCGGTTCGGGCAAGATGTATATTGACGACATCCGTCTGTATCGGCCGAGAGAGGCTGCTGAGTAGTGTGCCTCGTCTCCGCTCGGCATGAAGGCTTTCTTCACCCTGAGCGAAGTTGAAGGGTGAGCGAAGTCGAAGGGCGGGGCCTATGCCAATCAATTCGGTATAGGCCCCTTTTGTCTCCGCAGGAATTCGGATTGAGCATTAACCTATCGTGAGACGATATACTTGAGCGTGCTTTGAATAGTCACGGTTTTGACGTTGGACATATGAGAATCAGGGCAACCCGTCGCAGGATTAACATTATTCTATTCTCCACAGCTTTCTAAGCAATTCATACATTTGCCGGTCGTGCTGTTTCAATTCAGATCGAACAAACGGATAAAAGTCGTTGGTTCCGAAAATGGCCTCCGTACACTCGGCAAAATACTCCTGGTCGTTGTTCAAGGCGTAGGCGCGCCTGGACTTTCCGGAAATATGTTGAACCGACTCGTATTGTTTACTATCTACCGCTTTGTTGTAGGACTCACGAATTTCGGCATTGTCGTAGCCCAGGACACGATGATGGTAGGAGTGGGCCAGTTCGTGCATCACCATCCAGGGTTGATCAAGTGTCCACTTGAGAAAATTCTCAGAATTCGCGATCTCCACGCTGCGTGCCTTGTCCGGATTGAAGCCGTTGTTACGCAACCACTGCTCGCTCGGATGGTAGCACATGCATCGATGTCGCGGAGCGTTGTATTCCACCCAGACCGGCACGTTCCTGATCTCTTTAAGGGCTTCATCCGGTAAGATACGAGCGATCTGATAAAGCTGGTGGTTTAGCAGCTTCAATACATCCTCAGCCAGATCGGCGTGATCCGACAATAACTCCTTGTTAACAAACACTCTCCAGCCCTCGATTTCTCTGACTATATAACCGGTGGTGGGGGTATATTCGCTTGAAGCAACACAAACAGCAGGAAGTACAATACAAATCAGCAATATTTTTTCCATCGAAGATGATCTCCTTGTGTGTAAATCTTTAACAGCACCTTATTCGTGTCCGGTGAGTACGCACACATTGGTTTCCATTCCTTTTAGTATATAAAGATTGATCGGAAAATGAAGTCACTATTGTTCATTTTTTTGTATGAGTGATGTTCCGGCTCTGGTAATATCGTGTTCGTTAAACTCAAACGTCTGGAAATGGAAAGGAGTTGCTATGATGAAGCAAATGGCAAAACGTCCGTTTTGGATTACTTTGACTGCACTTTTGGTTGTCCCCGCTTTTGTGATGTCTGTCCGGGGCGTTACGTTGGCGGCGGCCGGTGAGGTGGACGAGAATCGCATTGAAACGATCGCAGCCCGACTTTCTGGAAAGCCCGCGGGTTTTGGCTTGCCCATTGGCAATCGGGGTGTTTGGAAAAAGCTGTCGGATAATGATTCATTCGGGAAAATAATCTCCGAAGCGGAAAAGCTTCTGGAACAAGCCATTCCCGAACAGCCCGACGAGCTGTACCTGGATTTCTCGCGTACCGGAAACCGCACGCGCTGGCAGAGAGTCAGCAGCCGCCGGCGGTCAAGAGTCCGTACGTTCGCGCTGGCCGAGTGCATGGAAAACAAGGGGCGTTTTATGCCGGCATTCGAAGAAATCGTCCGTGTGCTTTGTTCCGAACGGACCTGGGTCATGCCAGCCCACGACAGGGACCTGACCAACTTTCACGGCAAGAGTGTCGATATCGACCTTGGCTCCTCGGGACTGGCCTGGTCGTTAGGCACTGCCGATTACCTGCTGGCCGACAAATTAAGTCCTGAAACACGCCGGTTGCTTCATGACAACCTGGACCGGCGTATTTTTCAGCCGTACCGTGACATGGTATCGGGCAAGCGCAATAAAAACTGGTGGATGACCGGGACGAATAACTGGAACGCCGTGTGCCTTGCGAGCGTGACGGGTTCGGCGCTGGCCGTGATTGATTCTCGAGAGACACGCGCTCTTTTTATCGCGGCGGCAGAGGGCTACTCGGAGAATTTCCTCGATGGATTTACCGACGACGGTTATTGCTCCGAGGGCCTGGGCTATTGGAACTACGGCTTCGGCTATTATATCATGCTCAGTGAGTTGATCTATCAGGCGACAGACGGCAAAGTGGACATGCTGCAAAACGAGAAAGTGAAACAGGCCGCCACTTTCGGTTCGAAAATCGAAATCATAAACGGCGTCTATCCCGCCTTCGCCGATTGTTCGATCAGGGCCGAGCCCAGCTCCCGGCTGATGTACTTTATCAGCCGCCGCCTCGGCCTGGGCCTGCGCAATTGGGAACAGATCGACCCGGTCTCTGCCGGCGGCTCTCTCTATCAGAGTATGATGTATTGCTTTCCGAATTCCGCCTCCCGCAGTCTGCCGGCACAAAATGCTTCTGAGGGTCCCGGCATCAGGTCCTGGTTTGACCGGGCGGGTATCCTGATTTGCAGGCCGGCTGCGAACTCGACCTCGCATCTGGCCGTTGCTCTAAAGGGCGGCCATAACGCAGAGCATCATAACCACAACGATGTGGGCTCTTTCGTCGTAGTGTTAGATGATAGGCCGCTGTTGCTCGATCCCGGCGGGGAAGTCTATACGGCCCGCACATTCAGCAGCCGCCGGTATGAAAGCAACGTTCTGAACTCCTTCGGGCACCCCGTCCCGCTCGTGGCCGGCAAATTGCAGCGAACCGGCAGGCAGGCCAGCGGCAGGGTCGTTCGTGAGGACTTTACCGAAGATACCGACACCCTGGTACTGGATATCTCATCCGCCTATGATGTGCCGGAGCTTAAAAAACTTCAGCGCAAGTTTGTCTATTCCCGCAAGGATTTGGGTTCTTTGACAGTGACCGACGAAGTAGTCTTCTCGAAGCCCTGTGATTTCAGCACGGCCCTTATTACGTTCGATCAATGGCAGCAGCTTTCTGCCACATCGCTGATGATTCGCGATCAGGACAAGGCTCTGCGGGTAGATATAGAGGTTACGGGCGCCGACCCTTCGACTACGCTCAGGACAGGTTTCAAGATCCAGCCGGAAACTATCGAGGAAGATCTCAGCGGCCGCAGACTACCCACTCGATTGGGTATTAACCTGACTAAGCCCGTGTCTCGTGCCGTCGTCTGCCTTACAATAAGCCCGGCGGAATAATCCGGTGCCGCTAATGTAATGCAACACCCGCGCACCGGCGAGAAAGAAAGTGTCTGGAAATCTTATTGCTGAATGGGAGAATAAAATGGAATCAATAAATCGAAGAGATTTTCTGAAAGGTTCGGTGGGTGCGGCGACAGCCTTTACCGTCTTGCCGGCGGGCGGAACTTCGGCGGCGGAAAACAAGGTGGTTCTGGGGATTATGGGAGTCGGCGGCCGGGGACGAGCGCTTCTGACGAGCCTCGTGAAAAGATCTGATGTCAAGATCAAGTATATTTGCGACGCCGATACTCGATGCTACGGGCCTGCGGCGGAGATTGTGATTGAAAGCCACGACTACAAGCCGGAATTTGTGCAGGATTTTCGAAAGATGCTGGACGATCCCCAGGTCGATGCGATTGTAATTGCCACTTCCGACCGCTGGCATGCGCTGGCGACGATAATGGCCTGCCAGGCGGGGAAAGACGTTTACGTGGAGAAGCCGCTGTCGCTGAGCATCTGGGACGGCAGAAAAATGGTTGAGGCGGCTCGCAAGTATCGCAGGATTGTGCAGGTCGGAACTCAAAGCCGCAGTGCTCCCTATACCGAGAAGGCCGCCGATTACATCCGCAGCGGAAAGCTGGGGGACATCCATTTGGCCCGCGTGTTTCTCATGCAGGAGTCAGGCCCTATTCAGGTGGCAGATGTTCAGTCTGTGCCGGAAGGTCTTGATTATGATTTGTGGTGCGGCCCGTCGCCCATGCTGCCTTATCGCCCGGGTCAATGGTTTTGGAGGCTGTGGGATTTCTATGTCGGCTACATTATGGCCGATATGATTCATCAGATCGACTTGGTGCGATATCTGATCGGCAAAGATTATCCGGAGACGGTCTGCAGTGCGGCAGGAGTCTATCACTTCGACGACGGCAGGCAGCAGCCGGATACGCATTTGGCGACTTTCGAGTTCGATAAGCTGACGCTGCTTTTCGAAGCGTCGCTCTGGTCGCCTTACATGCATCGAATCGTTCACTTGAAGGACCAGAGCAAGTTTCCCGACTGGCCTTTCTGTGCCACAAAGGTTGAAATATGCGGGACCAGGGGATTTATGTGTTTCGGCAGGCACGGCGGCGGATGGCAGGTGTTCGAAGGGGATGCTCGTGTTCGCCAAAGCAAGGCAGTTGTCTCGGAGCCTGCCGTCTTGAAATTCGGCAGCATTATAGATGCGCATTTTGAGGATTTCGTGAGCTGCATCCGTACACGCAAAAAGCCGAAGGCCGATGTGGAAGAGGTGCATCGTTCGATGGCGTTGTGCCATCTCGCCAACATCTCATATCGAGTTGGAAACCGCAAGCTGAAATATGACGGCGCGACCGAAAAGTTTGTGAATGATGCCGAGGCCGACAAGTACCTTAAGGCCAACTACAGAAAACCGTGGATTGTGCCGGATGAGGTGTGAGGTCAATATTACTTTGCTTCTTTTTTGTCAGGTGCCTCCGTACTGTTTTTATTACAAAAACGGCCTCATATTTGAGGCCGTCGATTATTAGGCTGTACGTATTCGTGAAATGTTTGATGCTTGAGTAAAGCGGTTTTTGTTATGCCGAACTATTTTGATTTGCCTGTTGCTTGTATGCTGCTTTTCTCCGATTGCTTAAGAATGCATTTGAGAATATCCGATCTGCTGATAACACCTGATACTTTGCCGTTTAACGTGACTGGCACTCTTCTGATGGAGTTGTCTCTCAAGCAGTAGCAAACATCCAGCAGAAGTTCGTTTTCTTCGAAGTGGATTGCAGGTTGTGTCATAAAATCGTTTACCGTTCTGTCTTTTTCGTCGTCATAAGTATGGAACAATCTCAGGACATCCTGTTCGGACAGCATTCCGGCCAGGGTTAAATCGTCTTCTACCACAGGGATGCCGGTGATATTTTTATCCGCCATCAGTCGTATTGCTTCAAATATCGGAGTATCTTTCCTTATACAAACGACTTGCTTTGTCATAATGTCTTTAGCTTCAAGCATAACATTGCCCCCAGATGAAAATTCGATTCAATTAGCTAGCCGGTGATCGCTTTCCAGCTATGATTTAATTCTTCCATCAGTTCGATTACTTCGCGAATCATTTTAGGATCGCGTTTGATATTAGCCTCGGAGAGGCGGCTATTCATAAAACAATATAGTTTACGAAGGTTGGTAGCTATTTCACCGCCGGCATTCATGTCCAAAACCGCATTGAGCTCATTGATAATATCCTGGGCTTTGTTTATGTATTGTCCTTTTGCTTCGTTGTTGTTGGCTTCTAATTCCTTGATTGCCAGTCTCATAAACTTGATGGCGCCGTCGTAAAGCAGAACAATTAGACGGCCTTTGCTCTGTGTCGTAACCGCGCTGTCTTGATATGCTGCGATTCCTTTCATAGTATCGCTCCGTTATTAATATTTAAGGGTTCCAAACTCAGGGTGCTTTACCTATGGGGAGATGACTGACTGTTTGTGCCCCAGCCATCTCCCCCATAAGTTATCTAACATTCGAATGCTGCTGTTGTTATCTGAGCAGGCTCAATGCCATCTGAGGCACAGTGTTGGCCTGTCCGAGCATGGCGACACCGGCTTGTGCCAAAACCTGTGTTCTGGTCATAGTAGCCATTTCAGTTGCTACATCGACATCTGAAATACGTGATTCGGCTGCCATCAGGTTCTCGGCCTGATTGTTGATGACCGATATGGTGCTTTCCAGACGGTTCATCTTGTAACCGAACATGGCGCGTGCGGTATCTTTGCTGGTAATCGCTGTGGATATAGTTGCCAGAGCAGATTGAGCATTCTCGGCAGAAGTGATACTTGCAGCATTAAGACCCAGAGCGCTGCTGGTCATATCGCAACCGGTAATATTGACTTTGTCTGTATCCGCTGCACCGAATTGGATCGCTACCGTAGCAGTAGCACTGTTGAGCAGAGTGTTGCCGTTGAATGCGGTAGCTCCCGCGATACGATCGATTTCTGCAGCCATTTCGTCGAACTCGTTGTCCATAATGATTCGCTGTGCAGAAGAATACGAACCAGTAGCGGCCTGTTCAGCCAACTGTTTCATACGCACCAGAGCTTCATCCATAGTCCCCATAGCACCTTCGAAGGTCTGTAACATGCTGATGCCGTCCATAGCGTTACGAGCACCCTGCTGGAGCACGGCGATGTCGGCACGCATCAACTCGCGGACAGCCAGGCCGGCTGCGTCATCTTTTGCACTGTTGATGCGCAAACCTGAAGACAGTCTTTCGACCGACTTAGCCAAACTATCATAGCTCACGCCCAGGTGGCGGGCAGCGTTTGCCGCCATAATGTTGTTCTTAATTGCTAACATATCTTTGACTCCTTAACTTAATTTAGTACCAGACAAATCTTTTGTGGCCTTTTCACAAAGCCCCCGAATATTAACTTGGACATGCAACGAGCATGCCGTAAAGTCTGCTTTCAATGGTCATTATCGGCCAGAATGAAAGAGACTTGAGGAATTTCTTTGATGGAAAACACTTCGGAGCGGTTGGGCCGGTAATCCGGATGAAATTTGGTCTGATATTGTAGATGGGCTGCCGGAGAGAACAAAAAAATAGGGGGAATTTTGTGAAATTATCGGTCGATTCTTATGCAAGCTGCGGTTACATAGTCTGTAAATCTTGCGGCCAAATCTTCTCTGCAAAGGTTAGGATGATAAAGGATAATTCTTGCCCGGAGTCTCCTGATGGCGTATTATCCGGGTAATATGCATAATCAAGAAGATCACGTTCATAATAAAACACTGCTTGTATTTAATTGCCATGAGGCATGGGTATATCAGCTCGGGGTATTAGGCTATGCTCTTGATATAATCGTAGGCCTAAAGGGCAGGTACAAGCAAAGCTGGGATGAGCAGATGCGTCCGATGCCTCTCAATTCGCGATTGATTACTTTGCCGCAAGCACTTCAGTCTCGGACTCGTTACTATTGCATCATTACCCACAACGTAACCGATTTGCTCGATGTTAAATTTCGGTCCGAGCCGCGGCTTATGGTCATTCACTCCACGCTTGAGGGACGGGCGATCGAGGAAAAGTCGAATATTACGCCGCCACGTATGAGAGAAATGCTGCGTAAGTATGTAGACCTGGCGGGCGTTCACGCGGTGGCTGTTTCTGAGCTTAAGGGAAAATCGTGTGGCTTTACCGAGGATATTGTGCCCTTGGCGGTTGGCAAAGATGATTATTTGCCCTATTCGGGGCATCTTGCTGTGGGCCTGCGTATCTGCAATTTTATTGAGAACCGGAAGAAGATTTTGTTATGGGACTTTCATGAGAAGGCTTTCGAAGGGATCCCCTTACGGCTTGTCGGGCATAACCCGGATATGCCGGGAGTGGCGGCTGCTGAGAGTTGGAACGATCTGAAGCAGATATTGCAGTCTCATCGTTTTTACATTCATACCGCCAAACCAGGGCTTGAAGACGGCTACAATACGGCCAGTCTGGAGGCAATGGCCGCGGGGATGCCCATTTTAGGCAATCGGCACCCGGGCTCACCTGTCGAACACGGCGTCAGCGGTTTTCTCAGTGATGAACCCGATGAACTGCGCAAATACGCCGGAATGTTGTTGGAGGATCGAGATTTGGCGGCAAGAATGGGCCGGCAGGCCCGAAAGACGGTTGTCGAGCGTTTTTCGATGAGCAGGTTCAAAGAGGGTTTTCTGAGATCTATTGAGACCGCCCGACGCAAATGCATTAATAGTAGGGGCGGTTCGCGAACCGCCCGTACGCAGCCCGGAAAGACATAAAGGTTCTATCCCCGCCAGCCCTGTGAATATTCACCCGGCTATAGACGAGCAATGCGGCTGAGACTGTTAATCGAAATGCATCGAGGCAGATTCCGCCGCCCCCGGCCGGCTGCAAAAGCGGATACTGAACGGAGATAGCTCTCGAACTATAGCTGGCGTGAAAATCTTAGGCTCCTTATTTCGATCAACTTTCTGAATAAACTGTAAAACCCCTTGCTTCTTTGAGCCCAGCTCCATGATTCGATAGCCTTTAGCATGTTTTGAGTCAATGCCGCCTGATGATTTATCGCCGCTAAAGCATGTTCCAGGAAGGCTTCGACGTCCCATTTCACGATGTAGCCATTTATTCCGTGCTCGATTAATTCGGGCATATTCCCGACAGGCGTGGACACTATTGTGCAGCCGCAGCAAGCAGCTTCCAAAGCAGGATTTGGTGTGCCTTCAGCAAGGCTCGCACATACATAGACCGTTCCGGTGTTGTACCACCGGGCCATCTGGTCTCTGGAATATCTTATTCGGCCGGTTGAACTGATTAATCTTAAATCCAACTGCAGACCATGATTTTTCAATCTGTCTCTTAGGGGAATAAGGATTTCATCGTAACCCTTTATCTTCCTGTGGAACTCGGAACCGCACCAAAGAAGCCGGGGCTTTCTATTTTCGACAGGGACCTCGTATTTGAAAATATCTCTATCAACGCCGTTGGGTAAATAAAAAGTGTCCGGTAATCGTCCTGATTTGTCCCACATTTGAAAATTGTTTATGATAACCGCATCGGAATATTCCCGCGCCTGCCCAAGCCAGTTGTTTGCATATCCCCAGCCGATGTTGAAGGAAGTTACAGTTACCGGATTTTTGCTGATCTGATTACAGTATTCTGTCAATTGACTAACGTGACTGAAAGGCAGGAAAAAAACCAGATGAAAATCTTCTTCATGTAGTAATTCTTTAAATGAAGAAGAAATTGTCACAGAAAAATCTTCCGGCGCATATTTCATTAAGGCTTTCGCCCTAAAGTGATAAGCCCAGTCACGAACATCGTAAACTATTAAGATATTATATTTCGTCATTGCTTTGTTTTGCTTACTCGTTCTGAGTTCGTCGTTCCGCGTTCGTCGTCACTCGGAACGCAGCACGCAGAACACAGAACGAGTGAGCAACAATTGGCATCTTTATACGGCCTTTTTGCTCCGAGAATAAGTCAAGACCGATGCGATTGCATTTCATACAAGCATGTCGATGGAGCCGTCAGTGATAAGTGCCTCCTGCAATTCGGAAAGGTTCTCATAGCTGTTATTGCTTGCTAACCACTCATTGCTATCGCTGATATTTTGATCGTTTTCCGGCGTCCCCGGATTTGCTGAATTTTGCTGCTGAGTTCCGCCGCTTTGCATCGACTGGTTTCCGAGAGTTCCATGCCCCGATTGCTCCTCGTTGGATAGCATAACTTCGAGCCGCTTTATCTGAATGCCGGAATCTGCAAGGTTGCGGATAATCTGCGGCAGCGTTTGCTCAATCTCGAATCTTGTTTGTGGCTTACTAACCTCCATAAGGCCGGTCAACTCGGCGTCCTGCTGCCGGAATGTTATGAATACCTTTCCCAATTCGGGCGGGTTGAGACGGATTGTAATCTGCCTTTCCGCACCTTGCCGGGAGGCGGAACTGTGAATAGATTCGAGAATCTGCTTGCCAATATCTGCCGAGACATTGCTGGAAGAATTCTGGCCCGGCATATTGGCTGTCGTTGCATTCTTTGCCGCGGCGGGGGTCTGCTCTGTAATTACAGTTTGGGAAGTATTATGCGAGAGCATCTGTTCAAAGCCTTGAGAGGCGTTCTTATTGGACGTTGAAGTGCCCTGATCTTTTGCTTGACCGGTGGATACCTGAACCGCTGCTATATTCAGCTTCTGGGCGGCGTGATTTTCCGAGAGATTATTGCCGGTATCTGTAGTCTCTTTGCCGTTGGGATTCAACTCTTTCGAAAGTATTTGCGAAGCGGTTGTTTTTTCCTCAGCCTCTACAGTCGGCACGGGCTTTTCCGGATTAATCCCGGCAGGCTGAGGTTGCGTTTCCGAGGCTTTGGACTGAACCGTCGCCAGGTTGATATTCCCTACAGCCGGTTTTCCGCTGGAAACGTTCGTACTTTTGCCGGTATTAGCAGGAACTTCAGGCACCAATTCTTTAGTATTTCCCTTTTCGGTTACGGATTTTGTCTCAGCGATTGTCCTGGCTAATATAGAGACCTTATTGGTGTTGTTTCCCGTCTCAGGCTGTTTCTTGCCTGCAGGAGTACTCTTTGACGTATCGGGCAAGACGGCTTTAAGTCCATTTTGACCCTCGGATGTTGCAGGAAGAACGGTTTTTAATCCTAATTGCCCTTTTTCAGTAGTGTGAAGAAGTTTGATTTCGGCCGATTTTACAGCATGTCCGGTGACAGGAGGGGACTTGCCGTTTCGCGTGGTAGCGATAATTTGGGCAAGTTGCTTGCCGGCTTTGGGCTCAATTTTCGTAGCGGTGCCTTCTTTGCTTTGTTCTACAACTATAGAGTGTTCAGCCAGCCAGCCCTTTATTAACTTTTGCTGCTCAATTTTCGTAGCGGTGCCTTCTTTGCCTTGTTCTACGGCTACAAAATGTTCAGCCAACCAGCTCTGTACTAAATTTTGCTGCTTGTTCGGCTGCTTGATTGTGCCGGAGACTGCGTTTTGTTCTTTTGAATTGGTTTTATTCTCAGCCTCGCAGGGATTTTCGGACTTTGGTCTTTTGTGAATCGATTGTGTAAACTCTTGCGGTGATTTACTAATGGGCTCTTTCCGGTTCTGGATTTCCTCATTAATATTATCGGCCGTTGGCTTTTCGAGGGTGTTGACCTGCGAATGTTTATCATCCGGAGTCAGGGAAAATTTTGCACCTTTTCTGATTTCGTCAGGCTTTGATGGAACTGGGCTTGTACCCCTTGTTCCGGCAAAGTTATTTTCAGTTATTAATAAGTTGACATTCATACAGCATTACCTATTGAGTCAACTAATATCAGCAATTGGTGTGCCAGCATTCGAGAGATGGGTGCTGATAAGCGGTAAGCGCTTGTAAAATTAGCACTTAAGGGCGTTGGAAATATATTGATCGGTCTAAGAATTTTTCTGCCGGTTGTGATGGCGGAGAAATATTCCTATGCATAGGTAAAAATTTCCGGTTTGTTTTTAGAGGGGGGATTCATTTTGCGTGTTTGGTCACTGCTGGATTAGGAGCAAGAGTAAGCTCATGGGCGTCATCAGGTCGAGTCTGCATGTAAAGAAACGCTCCCTGTTGTATAAAATCCTGACATTATCGTTGCCATTCAAACATGCGGTTTTTTACGCTTAATGGCTTTTTTTGTACATGGCAGGGATTAACATGCTGAAAATGGCTGGTCATAGGCATTTGGCACGATTATTGCTGTTTTTATTGAGCAGGCAAGGTTTGTGTATAAATTTTTGGGAACTTCTGATGTCCAAAACAGAAAATATATTGGACCTTATTGATGCAGGCATAAAGGCTGAGACTCTTCGCCAGAGAGCGATTGCCAATAATATTGCCAATCTCGAAACCCCCGGATACCGCAGGGTTGATGTTAAATTTGAAGAGTTACTTGCCAGGTGCCTGCGTTCGTCCGGGGATTTTGACCTTAGCGAAGTAGAGGCACAAATTTACCGGCCTAAACAGACACCTGTAAAATCAAACGGTAACGACGTCAATTTGGAAGCAGAAATAGGGCAAATGATAAAAAATACGCTTCGCCACAAAGCGTATATTCGGTTGCTCAGCAAAAAGTACAGCCAAATTGAGTTAGCAATCACGGTAAAGTAATTTTCCATTTTTGGTTGCCGGTGTTTTCGAGTCAAACCGGGATCAGAAAGGAACGAGAAAAGGAACAGAGCAAATGGAAGTTAACAATAGCTTCGATCCTATAGATATAGCGATTTCGGGTTTACGGACGCAGGGCAAACAGATGAAAGTGATTTCATCGAATATTGCTAATGCCCGTACATCCGATGCCGGCAATGGAGAGCCTTATCGCAGGCTTGAGGCCGCGTTCAAGTCGGATGGTGATTTGGGCGGCGTCGAGCTGGATAAAATAGTCACGGATATGAGTGACTTTCTAAAGGTTTTGGACCCAGGCAATCCTCTGGCGGATGAGAACGGATATGTTGCTATGCCGAACGTTAGTTTACCCGTTGAGATGATAAATATGAATATTGCTACGAAGATGTATCAATATAATGTTGCTGTCTTGAAACGTTATCAACAAATAATTGAAACCACACTCGAGTTACTTCGATAAGTTAGGGAATAATAGATGATCAATGTAAATGCAAATGTGACCGGGCCGCTGCACTCGGTAAAACCCGGAACTGGCCCCGACTCTCTTGGAATGCCGAAAGTTGGAAGTGTCGATGACAAGAAATCGGTCTTTGGCGACACTATTAAGGCTGCCGAGAACTACATATCCAGGGTCGATGATCTTCAACAGTCTTCTGATATGTCTATCAAAGATTTATTGTCCGGCAAGAACGAGGATATTACTTCTGTGGTCTCTGCGGTGGCTAAAGCTGATATGAGTTTCAAGCTTCTTGTGGGCGTAAGAAACAAGCTGATTGAAGCGTACAAACAAACGATGAATATGCCGTTGTAATTGATTGCGATCCGTTGTTGGTTATTCGTGCTCTTTCCGGCAGGTAATAATCAATGTTCGAAGGGATTTCATGGGCTTTGTCCAAAAGATAGTAGCAATTTGGGAAAAAGTAAGTCTGGTTCAGCGGGCTCTTCTGGTTGCGATTGTTCTGACATTCATAATTATCAGCGGCTTGCTTGTCCATTGGGCCCGCAGGCCTGATATGAGAATGCTGTACAATGAGCTTTTTCCGGAAGAAGCCGCTGAGATTACAGAGAAAATCAGTGAACAGGGCGTTGCGTATGAATTGCGAAACGGCGGGACAAGTATCTACGTTCCAAAAGAGAAGGTTTATCAGCTACGTCTGGATATGGCGAAAGAAGGGCTGCCGGCCGGCGAGCAGAGCGGCTACAAGATATTTGACAATGAGAAAATCGGAATAAGCCCGTTCGTTCAAAGCGTTAACCTCAAGCGGGCACTGCAGGAAGAACTTGCCAAGAGCATCCAAATGATTGACGGCGTGAATCAGGCGCGGATCCATATCGTAAGCTCGGAACAAACGCTATTCACATCTGAAGCAGGCAGGACGACGGCTTCTGTTGTCCTTCGGCTAAGACCGGGTTACAGATTAAGCTCATTGAACATAGCTGCCATTACCCATTTGGTATCCGGCAGTGTCGAGGGGCTGACCTCCGACAATGTAACCGTGATCGATAGCCAGGGCCGCCTGCTTTCCAGTGAATCGGACCAGGTCATGGCCAGTGGGGCCGGTACCATTCAGGATTACAGGGAGAGGGTGGAGCAGAATCTGGAGGACAAGGTTGAGGAGATGCTCACCACCGTCCTGGGACCCGGCCGGGCAAAAGTTCGGATCCATGCTGTTATTGATATGAACAGCGTTAGCACCGTAACGGAAAAGTATGAGCCAAAGGGAGTTGCCACAAAGGAAGAGATTACAACTGGTTCTGAAACTGGAGCCGGTAGTGAAGCGGCTGGAGCCCAGGCAGCCGCACAAGGCAGCTTAAAAAAGGATGAAACAATTATTACGGAATACGAGGTCGGCAAGACTATGACGCAGGAGGTTACATTGCCGGGTGAAATAAAATCTCTGTCGGTAGCAGCCGTTGTTGACTTGTCGCCCCCCGATTCGAATGAAGCAGGCTCAGGCGGGCAGGTTGCAAATGCAATGGATCCTAATGATGTGGAAAAACTCATCGAAAATGCGCTCGGTTTGGATCTTGAAGGGGGGGATTCTCTTAAAGTGGTTACCGCCAGGTTTCATCGGCCGGTCGATTCGTTGTTGGACGAAGAGCTGTCGGCCGGGCTTGATTTCATAGCGATCGCACGCCAGGCTTCGTTGGGTATTATGGCCGTTTGTGCCCTGCTTGTTCTTCGCATGTTCAGAGGTGCGAAGAGAAAAGTGAAAATGGCAGCCGGGCCTGCGCAGCTTCCCGGAGGTGAGGGGACCGGCGGTCTTCTTCCAGGTGCAGCCGGGGGATCGGAGCCGTTAGTATTACGCAAACAGATAGCCAGTGCTTTGGAGAATAATCCCGAACGTGTCAAACAATTATTTACCAGTTGGATCGAAGAAAAAGGGGGGTAAATAATTGGCATTGACGGGTAAACAAAAAGCTGCAATGTTGTTGATGAGCCTGGATGCCGCCACTGCTGCGGAACTGGTAAAGGGTCTCGATGCTGAGGTCGTACAGGAATTGACGGTAGAGCTGGCATATCTGGATGCCGCCGATTTAAAAAGCAGCAGGAAGAGCACCAAAATTGTACGGCAGTTCTACCATTCGTTGAAGGTAACCGAAACATTCCAGCTCAACGGTTTTCTCGACGAAGTGCTGAAAAGTACGGTAGGCCGGGAGAAAGCAGGGCAGATTCAGGCCCAGATACAGGAAGTCTTGTGCAACCGTGATCCTTTCATATCTATTCGTTCCGTTGATCCGCAAACCTTAGCTTTGGTTCTGGCGTATGAGCATCCTCAAACTACTGCAGTAGTCTTATCGGAATTGCCGGCAAAAAAAATGATGGAGGTGCTTAACTTTTTGGATGGGGGCACCAGGGTCGGTGTTGCCGGCAGGATGAGCAGTTGCAAGAAGATGACGGCCGAAGCAAAAGCATTCATAGCAGAAGCGGTTTGCGAACGTCTTGAAGCTATCGCAGCCGGTTGCACTGATAAGCCTTTGCCGTCCTGGTCCGAACAGTCTTTGAGGAAAGTAGCTGTGATTGTGCGAGACCTCGGTAAAGAGATTCGGGATGGCCTGCTCAATGCGATACATGGCAAAGACCGCCGGGCCGGTGAAATGGTTGCAGAATTAATGATTATTTGGGCGGACATACCGCATGTGACGGACAGGTCAATGCAGGATGTTTTGATAGGAGTTGATGCAAATAAACTGCCGTTAGCGTTACACGAGGCAGATGAGGCGATTATACATAAAATAAGGTCTAATCTCTCTGAGCGAGCCGTTGCCGCTTTAGATGAGCAGGCATCACACATATCGGCTCCCGGGAATGAAGATATTGAAGATGCCAGAGGAGAGATTGTCCGGATTTTGCGCGAAATGAATGAGAAAAGCAAACTTGTATTCATGAAAGACGGATGTGATGTATGACGAAGTCAAGGCCAATATTCCCGGGTATAGAGAAGAAACGGACGGTCTTGTAATAGAAATTGTAGGAAAGATATTGGTACAGAAAAATTGAAAGAGGGACTAAGTATATGGAATTGTCGGGTAAACAAAAGGCTGCAATGTTACTGATGAGTCTGGACACTTTAACTGCTGTTGAGCTTCTCAAGGGACTTGGTGCCGAAGAGATTCAGGAAATTGCCATAGAGCTTGCGAAAATAGATGCCTCGGAGCAGCGGGATGTTAAAGAACAAGCTAAGGTGGCCCGGGAGTTCTGTAACACACTTCAACAGGAACAAAATCAGAAATTTAGTGTAAAGGCTTTTCTCAACGAAATGCTTGTAAACGTTCTTGATAAAGAGAAGATCGAGCAAATTCAATCGCAGGTTAAAAAAGCTACAGAGAAAAAGGATTTGTTTTTGGATATTCGTCAGGCCAGCACGGATGAATTGGTTCTTGCGCTCGATGGCGAACACCCACAAACGATTGCAGTGGTGCTGTCGGAACTGCCTCCGAAGAAAAGCCAGGAGGTTCTGTCGCTCTTGAACGAAGAAGCTCGTCTTAAGGCTGTGTGCAAGATGACGAATCCGGAACTGATGGGCAGCGGAGTTAAACAGCGAATGGCATCTACGATTACCAAGCGGCTGAAGAGTTTTAAGGGAGAAACCCTCGTGGAGAGACCGGAGCAGACATTACGGAAATTGGCTCTTGTGCTCAGCGGTCTGGAGAAAGATATGCGCGATCCAATGCTTGATGAGATCGGCAAAAATGACGAGGAAACGGCCGCTATGGTAAAACGTTTGATGATTACCTGGGAAGATATAACGTCGGTAGCGGACAGGTCTTTGCAGGAAGCGCTGCGAAGTGTGGACTCGGGCAAGTTAGCTTTGGCGCTATATGGGGCGGATGAAGATATAGTTCAAAAGATACGCTCAAATATATCCGATCGGGCTGTTTCGATGCTTGATGAAGAAATCTCATTGATGCAGGAACCGCTGGAAAAAGAGGTTCTTGATGCGAGAGAAAAAGTCGTCAGGCCGCTCCGAGAGGCTAATGAGGAAGGTAAACTCAGGGTGACGGGGCGATAGCAAAATGTCACAGACACTTACAGTCAATCTTAATAAGCCGATTATCTCAGCAAAAGTCCTGGATGATTATGCCGAAGGCGATGGTATTCAATTGTCCGGTCCTGGAATAGAGGATTCGGAAGCTGACACCGTACAAATTCTAAAGCAAGATTTAGATGCTCAGAAAGCTGTTTTTTCACAAGCTTGCCAGGCACTCAACGGTGTGATTGCCAAGCTTAATCAGTTTTGCGACAAACTGTATGTCGAGCACAGAGAAGAAATCGCCAGACTTTCGGTCGAAATCGCCAGAAAGATTTTGACGCAAAAAGTGGAAAATGGGGATTACGAAATAGAATCCATCATCAAAGAAGCCCTCAAAAATGTACCGGGTAGTCAGGATGTGATAGTGCATTTAAATCCTGAAGATCTCGAGAAATGCCAAAAAGCTCAACAACAAGAGCAGAGTGGTGTTTTGGCGGGTATTAAGTTAATTCCTGATCCGAATATCGGGCGGGCGGAATGTTTACTTGAAAGCCCGAAAGGGATTATCAAATCACTGATCGATGACAACCTGGAACGAATCAGCAAAGCGCTTGGGAAGGCAAATTAAATTATGGCTACAAGTGAGACTTTAAACAATCGGATTGATTTTGAGAGGTTTCACTCGGCGCTGCGCGAGGTCAATCTGTTGGATTGCCAGGGTTTTGTGGTGCGGGTTTCCGGGCAGACGGTTGAATCTACCGGTCCGGCAATAGGTTTGGGAGAGCTTTGCAGTATCCGGATTCGCGATGGTCGGGGATTGATGGCTGAGGTGGTCGGATTTCAGAACGACCATCTTATTTTGCTGCCGCTGGAGCATATAGAGGGCATATCACCGGGCGATACGGTAACTGCCCGGACCACTCCACGCCATATTACTCTAAGCGATTGTATTCTGGGCAGAGTATTAAACGGGCTGGGAGAACCTATAGATAGTAAAGGTCCGTTGTTAGGGAAGGACAAAAAGGCATTGGATGCGAGCAGTCCGGCACCTCTAAGTCGAGAGAAGATTACAAGCCATTTGGCTCTGGGAATCAGGTCAATAGATGGTGTGCTGACCTGTGGAAAGGGGCAAAGAATAGGAATTTTCTCAGGCAGCGGAGTGGGTAAGAGCGTTCTGCTTGGCGACATTGCCAATTCGAGTGAGGCGGACGTCAATGTTGTTGCACTGATTGGCGAGCGTGGCAGGGAGGTTCGAGAATTTCTCGATTCGGACCTTGGCCCGGATGGTCTGGCACGCAGCGTTGTTGTCGTAGCGGCCTCGGATTCTCCTGCGATTCAGCGAGTAAAGGCGACTTTCGTGGCAGTTACAATCGCCGAATATTTTAGAGACAAGGGAAAAAATGTTTTGTTTATGATGGACTCACTTACTCGCTTTGCCCAGGCTCAGCGCGAAATAGGTCTTGCTGCGGGTGAGCCTCCGGCCACCAAGGGCTACTGTCCGAGCGTTTTTTCACTCATGCCAAGACTCGTCGAGCGTTTAGGCTGTGCCGAGAGCGGCAGTATAACGGGTATTTTGACGGTCCTGGTTGAGAACGATGACCTGGCTGATCCTGTAGCTGATAGTGCCAGGAGTCTGCTGGATGGGCATATAGTTCTGTCGAGAAAATTAGCCGAGAGGAGCCATTATCCTGCCGTGGATATTCTACAGAGCATCAGCCGGTTAATGCCTGTGGTGACAAGCAAAGAACACAGGCTTGCAGCACAGAAGCTCAGAGAAATATACGCCATTTATATTGATGCCGAAGACTTGATAAACATCGGGGCGTTTTCGCCGGGCAGCAATCGGCATATTGACGGAGCTTTAGCTTTGATAGACAGGATAAGGGATTTCCTTATTCAACCTGTTCGTGAGAGGACGGATTTTGCAGAAACTGTCGAGCGCTTGAATGTTATTACCAAATCATGGGATGAACTGTTGGGTTCCCGGTCGCAATAAATTACTTCCGGCGAGCCGGTATTGAGAGTAGAAAATTGAGAATTAAATGAAACGTTTTGTATGGCGGTTGCAGCGTGTCCTTGAAATTAAAAAAAAGGAGGAGCAGAAAACCAGGGCAGAACTGTTTGAACTTACAGGAAGATTGGCGCAGACACGAGGCGAACTGCTCGCACGACAGAAAATGTTAGAGAGTATCATCGAAGGATTGACCGAAGGGAATCCGAAAAAGCGATTAGGTGAGCAAGAATTCTTTTTGAGATATTCGACTGCGAGTGATGAGCAGATTAGAAAGCTCAAAGATAAAATAAACGAGCTGGAATCACAACAGAGAGAGAAAATCGCTGAAGTTTTAAAGGCCAGAAGGTTCAAAGAAGGTTTGGAAAAATTGCGGGTTGAAGCAAAGATACAATTTATAAAGGAACAAGAGAAGCTTGAGCAGAAAGAGCTGGATGAGGGGGCTACAATTTCATTTGTACGAAAATCGCGAAATTGGGAGAAGACCAATGAGTAAGAAATTTATAATAATAACAGCGGCGGCGGGATTAGTAAGTTTTGCCGGAGCGTTCGTCTTTGCGTGGCTTACTCCGCCGTCTCGGGTAAGCCTTCCCGGCGATTTAAAGCAGTCGGCACTTGCCGGCGACAAATCTGGACCTGGGCTGCCGCAGACTCGAACTAGTGCGGTGGGCACTGTTGCCGCGGCTTCCGGCCCGATGACAAAAGCTATGACGGAGCAACAGCTCAAGAATCTGGTTCTGGATGTCCGGGAAAAAATGCAGGAGTATAACAACAGGCTGCAGGCCCTTGGAGTCCGGGAACGAAGATTGCAGTTGACCCAGGATGTGCTGAAGAAGGACATCGAGAACCTCAATACCCTGCGAATTGAACTTGCTTCGACCATTGCCAATCTCAAAAGTGAGCGTGACAAGCTGCTTAAAAGCAGGCTTGAGATTGACCAGGCAGAGAAGACCAATCTGGTGTCGATAGCAGCTACCTATGACAAGATGGATGTGACCGGCGCCAGTAAAATTTTGACTAATATGTGTGCAGCGCAGGATACGAGCGAAATGCAAGTTATCGAGGCCGGCCATGCCGGCAGCAGCTTTGATGATGCGGTCAAGATACTACACTATATGACCGAAAGGACCAAAGCCAAATTGCTGGCCGAGTTAGCCGCTTCCGAGCCGGCGCTAGCGGCAGCTTTGTGTAAGAGATTGAAACAGATAGTTGAGGGGACGTAGTCCTATGGACATTGCGACTATAATAGGGGTGATTCTTGGCTTTCTTGTTGTTGTCAGTGCTATCGTAATTGGCGGCGGATGGCAGTCGTTTGTGCACCTTCCTTCATTGGCAATCACTATAGGCGGGATGTTATGTGCTACTCTTATACATTTTTCTCTGCCTCAGTTTCTTGGAATATTCTCCGTGGTCAAAAAAACGATTGTAACCAAGATCCCGTCACCGTCCGAACTGATACAAAATATGGTGAATTTTGCCGCTATCAACAGACGTGACGGGGCATTGGCCCTGGAGCAGGAGATTCCCAAGATAA
>Ga0307378_10002073_pt1 | contig 31417 bp, 16 predicted proteins | sample UN1MG_FD_202238 | JGI IMG/M metagenome (GOLD analysis project Ga0307378, IMG submission 202238) | Soil microbial communities from Risofladan, Vaasa, Finland - UN-1 | ecosystem: Environmental > Terrestrial > Soil > Coastal area > Acid sulfate soil | place: Finland: Risofladan, Vaasa | collected... | reverse complement strand
CCGCAAACACCGCCGCCGGCAGCAGTTTGCCGAAAGCCCGTAATCCGTGTTGACGTATTTCGTTCCATACATTACACCTAGGTTCATCCATGAACACGTTCGAGTCCTCCGTGGACAAGTTGTTGTGGAAAAACAACCTACATCCGCGAGGACTCGTTTTATGTCAAGACAAACTTAGTGCCGTTGGGGCAAGCCCTGACGGATATTCCGCCGCCAAGTGACCGCGGATTGTCGAGCGCCGCGCACCGTTGTTGCGCACCGCCCCGTCAGGGCGAGCCCTGACCTACGTTCTTGAAGGCGGCGCGGGCTGCTTGGACGAACGCCTCGACGGCCGCCGGGTCCTTTTTCCCGGGAGACGACTCGACACCACTGGCCGTGTCCACCGCAGCCGGCCGGACCGTACGAATTGCCTCGGCGACGTTATGGGGCGTCAGGCCGCCGGCCAATACCATCGGGGGGAACGTCTCGCCGGGTGGGATCTTCTGCAATGCGTCCCAATCCGCCACGCTTCCCGTTCCGCCGTATGCCCCTTTCACGTACGCATCGACGAGCAACAGCCGGGGCAGGCACCCCAACTCCCGACACCGCCGCAGGTACTCGCAGGCCGGCCGTAGCCCGTCCGGCCCGACGCGAAACGCGCGGATCACCGGCCGGTCGCCCAATTCGGCCAGGAATGCCGGCGGCTCGTCGCCGTGGAGTTGGATGAGATCGAGATCGAGGCGGTCGAACGTTCGGCACACTTCCTCGGCAGCCGCGTTGACGAACAGGCCGACCTTGATCAGCTCCTGCGGCAATACGTCGGCGATGCGTCGGGCCTTTTCGAGCGTGACGTATCGCGGGCTTTTCGGATAGAAGTTCAGCCCCACTGCGTCGGCGCCCGCCTTCACGACGGCTCGGGCATCATCTCGACTCGTAATGCCGCAGATCTTGACGCGGAACATGGCCATTACCCGAAGGACCGCAAAACGGTGCCCACTCACGTGAGCATAACCGAAGCGGAGCCCGAGGCAAAGCTGCCGGTTGCGCAAAGGCTGCACGGTGCGCCGTCGATACTGAAGCTCCAGGCCGCTTGCCGTCGATCTCGAATAAGCGGGATAGTCTGCGCCGATCGGGGCGCGTGCGAGAGGAGCGCCAGGTGCTTCGCAACGCCCGATTCGGTTTGTCGTTTAGCGGGCGGGCTTGCCCGCCGTGTCGATGTGCGTGCCGGTGGTACGACCGGACGAAACGGCGGGCAAGCCCGCCCGCTAAACGGGATCGCTCGCTAAACGGATCGCCCGCTAAACGGGTCGCTCGCTGAACGGATCTAGTACGCCAGAGGGTTAGCCATGTCGGCAGGTCGGCGAGAATCGAGCCGGACGGTTCGGCCGCGGTCGAACGGGAGGGTGCCGGTGGCGCTCTGTGTGACGGTGTTTGCCGTGGTCGCCGCGGCGGTCTACTACTGGGGACAGATCGTGGCCGAACGCTCGAAACCCCGTCGGACCTATACGTCGACCGCCCTGATCGTGCAGCAAGGCGACGTTTCGAGCACCGAGGTCAACGCTGATTCTGGAACCACCGCTCAGGGGGATCCCCGCGAGATCGAGCGGCAGATCGCCTCCGAGACGAACGTATCTCGGGCCGTGCGCCGGCTGGACGCGACGGTCGAGTCGCCGCTTGAGGAGCTTTCCGAGACGCCTCGTCGGTCGGTCGCCGATGTGTGCGAGAATCTCGAGGTGAAGGCCGCGCAAGCATCCGCGTCGGGCGAGCTGGCCGTTTCGCTCTCCTGCACGGACCAGGATCCCCAGTACGCCGCCCGATTGGCCAACGCGTTGGCCGAAACCTACGTGGCCGATTTCCGTTCGCGGTGGAAGGTCCGCCGGGAGCAAGAGCACGAGGCGGCCCGGCAGGAGTTCGAGCGGGCGAAGCGGGCGGCCTTCGAGGCCGGAGTTCGCCGAGACACGTTCTCCGAGGTCCACTTCCAACAGCTCGACCCGACCGACGACGAGGCGGCCCGTTCCCCGGCGGCTTCCGATCCGCCCGCGCCCTCTCCCGCAACGACGCCCTCTTCTGCTGCCGTGCCGATGATCGACAATCCGCATTGGGTGGAACTCTCCGGGCAACTTGCCCAACTGAAGCGGCAACGGGACGAATTGCTGCGGACCAGGACCTTGGAGCACCCGGAAGTCAAGTACGTGGACGTGCTCATCGCGGCGGCGGAGAAGGATTTGGAGCAGGTCGATCGGAAGATCCCCGGCGATCCGGAAGAATTGCCGCAACAGATCGCCACAGTGCCGCCGGCCGACGTGGTTGCATCCTCCGGGAAACGACTCGACCCGGACGCGCTGGAGAAGTTCGAACAACTCACCGCGGCGGCGGCGGCGGCCCAAGGGGCTTGCGAACAGGCCGCCGGCGAGGAACGCCGGGCCTGGCAAGTCTCGCAGAAGGAGCCGCCGATCCAATGGACCTCGGCCCAGCCCGCCAGGCTCCTGCCCGAAAGCGACCCCACGTGGGGTTTGATCCTCGTGGCGCTCTCGGCCGGCGCGGCATTGGCGGCCGGCGTCGGGCTGATCGCCCGAGGTGCCTCGATGGAACCGGCCGTCGAGAAACTCGACCAGGTGGAAAAGGCCTTGCCGGTGCCGGTGATCGGGACGATCCCGCCCAGCGATGCGACCGGCCCTCTGGCAACGTTGGCCTCTCGACCCTTCGGCCGCGTGACGACGATCTCCAGCGGCCTGATCCTGATCGCCGGCTGCGCCGCGATTCTCGTCGTGGCCCTGGGCGGTTGGTAGGGGGAGTGGGTAGTGGGTAGTGGGCAGTGGGTAGTTTGCCGTTTTGTAACACTTCAGCCAAATGGTAGCCGGATTCGCAAGAATTCGGGCGTTGCCCAGGTTCACGCGAAATGGCCCGAATTCTTGCGAATCCGGCTACCTTGCCGCGCCCTGGTTTCGGTCACGGCCAATAGGTTGCCAGAAGCAGATCGACGGCTTCGGCGGCCGTGTCGGGTTTCTCCGAATCCTCGGTGCCAGCATCGTCGGTTTCGGCGCACTGGCGGAGCCAGGCTGCCTGGTCCGCTGAGAGGTCCCATAGGGCCGACGGCAGCGGCGCTTGGGCCACCGCGGCGGGGGCAGGGGCGGAGAGATCGATCAGCCTCAGCGCCGAGAGGAAGTTCGTCTGGTTGTTGCGGGCCAGCAGAACGTCGGTCGAGTTCACGCGGCCGTCACGGTTGTAGTCGTACGCGAAATCGACTTCCGCGGGGTTCAAGAAGCTGCGGGGATTGTTCCGGGCGAGCAGCAGATCGACGGTGGTGACTTGTGCGTCGGCCGGCTGGTTGCCCGACTCGGCCAGCGCGTGGCCGAAGTAGAAGACATCGTCAGTGGCCAGACCGAGCGTATCGGCCCGCACGCTCACCTGCAGCCATTGATTCTCGATGGCATGATCCGCCCAAACGATCGTCACGCGATCGGAATCGCCCACACCCGCGCCGGGTCGGACTTCCACGAACTGCGGCGTTGGGGCCTCTGCCCAGTTGCTCGGATCGGTCTGGTTGCCGACGTGGAAGAGAAAATCGCCGGCGGTGATCGCGCCCGGTGCGTCGGCCACGTCGACCATGATCCCGTTGATGCCGCGGTGGTAGCTGGTGTAGTTGGCGAAGCCGGCCGAGCTGTCCGGGTTGCCCGGCAACAGGGGCGTCTTGTCGGTGGCGATGGCCCCATCGTCGGCCGCGTTGACGGCGGGATCGTTTCCGTCGAAGGTCGACTGGTTGTAGAAGACGTACCGGCCGACGATTTCGGGCGTGGGGCCGATGACGATGGTCTGCCAGGAATCCGAGGCGTCGGCCTGCAGCGGATTGAAGCTGACGTCCTCGATCCCGGACCCGGCCGCCGTCAACTGAAGCGTGTAATGGCCGGACGCGGCGGTCAGCGTGCTCAGCCCGGCGAGCGTCCAGGTGACGTGGTCGGTGGTCGTCAACGGCTCGTCGCCGGTGAGCAGGTTTCCGCCGCCGTCGCGGGCAAGACTCAAGTCGGCGATATCGAGGCCCGTGACCGCCTCGCTGAAGACGATCTCGATCTGATCCACGGCCGAATCGCGGGGATCGGGATCGACGTCGAGGATATCGGCCGTGGGAATCACGGTGTCCGGTTCCCCGGTCTCGATCAGCCACGTGTCGGAGGCGTCCGCGGTCAGCGGGTTGCCGGCGTAATCGATGATGTGGGATCCTTCCACCGAAAGGCCCAGCGTGTAACGTCCGGGCAGTCCGTTGAAGGCGACTTCGACCAGCCGAATGCCGCCGATGCCGTAGCCCTTGGAGCCTCCGCTGGAATCTCCCGTGCCCACGCCGGGCGTCGGACCTTTGTACTGTTCCGACTTCACCGCGAACTGGCCGTCGGGTCCCGGATCGATCTCGGTCCAGCCGGCCACGAAGCCCTGTTGGGCCGTGCTGTTGTGTCCGGTCCAGATGGCCGCCTGGTTCGGCGCCAGCCCGGCGGTCACCACGCCGATGCCGCTGCTGTGGTTGGGGGTAAACGAGACGGCGTCTTCCAGCGTGACCAGTGTCCACCGGTTGGTATAATCGCTATCGCCGCGAATGGCCGTGCCGTGGAAGTCGTAGGTCGCGGCGCCGCCCGTATCCAGGCCGGAGAAAGCATATGTGTAATGGTCGCTAGCGGCGATTTCGATGCTGGCGCTGCCGCCGTCGCCGGAGAGATCGACGTAGCCGTTAAAGATCTCGTAGGCGTCGGTTCCGGCGGCCGGGTTGGCCTGGGAACCGGCGAAGCGGACGCCGGCCTGCGTAACCAACAGGGTAACGCCCGTATCCGCTCCCGTGGCGATGTCCTTCAGCAGACCCGAGGCCGTTCGTCCGGTCAGGGCCGAATAGGGCGTGGTGTTCACGTGGGTGCCGCCGCCGTAGTCCGTCGAGTGGTCGTTATACGCGACGAACCCTGTGGCTCCCTCGCCCGTGGAAGTCAGCGGGGCCAGTCCGCTGAGGGTCCACGTGACGTTGTCCTCGGTGGTCAGCGTCTCGTTTCCGGTCAGCAGATTGGGGCCGAAGTTGTGCGAGAGGTTCAGGTCGGCGATGTCCAGGAGAATGACCGGCTCGCTGAAGACGATGTCGATGCTGTCCACGCCGCCGGCCCGGGGATCGGGGACGACGTCGATGATATCGGCCATCGGAGGCGTGGTGTCCACGACCCAGGTATCCGAGGCGTCGAATTCCAGAAGGGCTTGCGCGGCGTTGACGACCCCGGACGTGGCGGCGGGAAGTGCCAGCGTGTAGGTGCCGTCGGCGGCGGTCAAGCCCTCCAGATCGCCGAGAGTCCACGCGACGTTGTCGCCGGTGGTCAACGATTCGTTTCCGACCAGCAGGTTCGCACCGCCGTCGCGGGAAAGGATCAGGTCGTCCACCTCGAAACCGGTCACCGCTTCGCTGAAGATGATTTCGATCTGGCCGACCGACGTGCGGCGCGGATCGGGGCTTACGTTGACGATGTCGGCCGCAGGGCCCGGGATCTCGTTGACCCAGGTCTCCGAGGCGTCCACTTGCAGCAAATTGCCGATCACGTCGGCGATGCCGGAGCCGTCGGCGTGCAACGTCAAGAGATAAGTCCCGGCACCCGCGGTGACGTCCGTCAGGCCGCTTATCGTCCAGGTGACGTAGTCGTTGGTGCTGATGGATTGGGCACCGGAAAGCTGAATGGCTCCGCCGTTGCGCGTCAGACTCAGGTCGCCCAGGTCGAACCCGCTGACCTGCTCGCTGAAGACGACGTCGATGCTCTCGACCGGCATGGTCCGCGGATCGGGAGCCACGTCGACGATATTGGCCGTGGGAAGTTCGACGTCGGCCGGGAACGGCGACAGCCGGATGCCGGGAATGGGATCGCCGGGCCGGCTGGGGTCCTCCCAACTCACGTCGGGCAATTGCCAGCGGACGGAGATGCCGTCGCCGCCGGTGCCTTCCTTTTGAAGAACTTCCACGTAGTACTTCCGCCCGGCCACCAGGGTGACCGGCTGCGACTGCTGCTCGGCGTACTTGTCCCACTGGAGCCAGTTCGAATAACCCGGTACCGAGGCGATCGACACCGCATTGGCCGGGTCGGCGTCGCTGGAAAGGTAGAGTTCGCTGTTGTCGTCGCCGGAGATCCAGAGGATGTAGTCGCCGCTGACGGGCGGGTGGACATATCCGCGGATCCGCGTGCCGTAGTTGTCCGCCCAGCCTACTGGTCCGTCGAACGAGGTCAGATAATCCCAGCCGCTGGGGTTGTCCGGATAGTTGGGGTCGTTGGTCAGATCGGCAATCGCGCCTCCGCCGATGCCGGTCCAGTATTCCCGCAGAATCAGCCCCGATCCCTGCGGCTCGTAAGAGAACTCGATCTGCTGTCCGTCGGGCATGGGCGTGCCGGAAAGCGTGGTGACGCCCGAGACCGTGACCGTATAGGTTTCGGCGATGACCAGCTCTTCAGTCGTCAGGGTCACCGTGGACCCGCCCGGGGCAAGCGTCACGTCCAGCAGCGTCCCTCCGGCGAAGAGATAGTTGCCGAGCACATCAGCCGTGGCCGGATCGAGCGGCTCGCTGAAGCTGATTTCCACGTGCGTCTTGTCCGTAACCCCGTAGGAAGCGATGCCGGGGATCGTCACCGTCGTCGGCGCCGAAAGATCGCTCGCATACCCGTCGCGATTGACCGCCGCAACCTGGTAGGAATACGCCACGGCCGGCGACGCGCCGAGATCGTCATAAGAGGCCGTGGGGGCCGTGCCCAGCAGCTCGCCGTCGCGACAGACGAGGTAATGATCGACGTGGGTCTCCGTGTCGACCGAGGCGTCCCACGTCAGGGCGATCGTGTTCGGATCGACGCGGACCTCCCCGGCGAGATTCTGCGGCACGGTAGGCGGCGTGCGATCGATGGAGAGATTCGCCGCACCGGGCGTTCCCCGCACCGTGCTGGCCTCCCAGTTGATCGGGTCGTTGCCGTAGGCCGCCGTGTCGATGCGGTTCATCGCCGACCCCTGCCCGTCGGGCTCCGTCGGCCAAGGGGCCACGTCGTTGTAGTTGACGTAATCGATGCGGTAGTAGGAGATGAACCCGTTGGCTTCCGGGATGCCTTGCCGCATGAGCTTGAGGCTGTCGCCGTCGTTGGAGAGGCTGCCCGTATACTGGCCGGCGACCGGAATTCCGTTGCCGGCGACGTCGTAACGCTCATCGAAGGCGGCGTAGTTGCTCACCAGGACCAGGTACTCGCCCGGTCCGAGCACCGCCGGGCCGTTGCCCGTGTACCAGGAATCCAGCGCCGGGTCGTCGACCACCACGTCCGCAAAGCCGGGCCGCACGAACTTGACCTGGTCGGCGATGGTCCAATTGTCCGGGTTGTTGGTTCCGCGAGTGAGCACGACCTGCCCGCTGCCGCCGAAGTCGTACGTTCCCAGCGAGACCCAGCCGCCTGCGTCCATGTAGCCGGGACCTTCGTCGTCGTCCTCGGGCTTCTGGTCGCGGATCACGTCGGTCGATCCGGCGGCGTGGGTGATCGTGTATACGGCCCGTCCGTCCAGGTTGCGCTCGTCTCCCTGGGCGTCGAGCAGATTCCATCGGGCGAAGACTTCGTACGTGCCCGAACCGGCCGGCAGCGTCGCGTTCCAGGCGGCCGTGGCGCCGGCTTCGAGCGTCCACGACTCGTTGCCCGTCGCGTCCGCGTCGTACCAGCCGAAGGTGAACCCGATGCCGCTGCCGAGCTGGTAGTCGGTCAGCGTGTATGAAGTGTCGGCCGAGCGGTTGTAGATCTCGACGAACTCGAAATCGTCGTCGTTGAGGAAGCCGGCGGCCTGCTCGTCGTCGGTCGGATCGGCCGAATGGTACATCACCTCGTTGATCACCAGGTCTTCGAGATACGGATCGGCGTTGTCCGATCCGAAGGTGGCGGCGGAGAGGAACGTGAAGTCCGTGCCGCCGGTGCTCTTGGTGTAGAGGCCGATGGGAACGTTCGGCGGCGAGGCCCCGAAATCCACGTGCTCGCGATACCCGCCCGCCACGCCGCCGAAGTTCGACGAGAGATACACGTCTTCGCCCAGTTCGCTCAGCGCGAACGCCGCGCCGAAGTGGACGTCCTGGTACAGGACCAGGTACCCTCCGGGCTGGATCGTCGGCATCGCGGGGATCTGGTACTTGGTCAACACGTCGTTGCCCTGGTCGTCGGTCTTCTCGTCGCTGAGGAACCACCCGCTCACGTCGACGGCCGTCGGATCACCGTTGAACGAGGGCGAATCGGTAACGTTGTGCAACTCGATCACGTCGACCGCGTTGCCATCGCTGTGGGCCAGCACCTCGGAGATGACGACCGCGCCGGGCGGGATGAGCGTGTCGCTGTAGCCCGGCGTTCCCAGCGGTCCGGCGCTGGTCCGCCAGCCTTCCTTCTGGTCCCAAAGCTCCAACTCGCCTTCCGGGTCGCGGATGCTCAGCGAGAAGCCGTCCCCGTCCGTATGGCCGTACCAGCCGTCCTTGTAGTCGAAACTGTGGATCGAGCCGCCCACGGGCGCGTCCAGTTCGATCTTCTCGCCGGCGTTGTTCAGCGAGCCGGTGTACTCGCCGGCGATGGTGCCCGTGAAGGTCGGATACCGGAAGTTGAAAGCCGCCTGATCCTTCACCACCAGGACGTACTCGCCCGGCGCAACAGTAACCGCCGGGAAGACGAAGTCGATCCCGTTGCTGAAACGCAAGCCTTCCAAGGGCAACGTGTGGTCGGCCGAAATGTTATGGATCTCGATGAACTCGAAATCGTCGTTATTGTCGTGGCCGGCGACCTCTTCCGCGGGCGTCGGGTCCGCAGGGTTGTACATGATCTCGGTGATGCGAATGCTCGGCGCCAGGTCGACGTAGAAGGCGGCCTCGTTCAGCGCGCTCCACTCGCCGGCCGCCGTATAGACGCGCGACTTCACGTGTACGCTCTCATCCAGCGGGACGGCGGCCGAATAGACGTTGGCCGCGGGGGAGACGGCGCCGTAAAGCTCCCGGGGATCGGTGCCGTCGGTCGTGTAGTAGATCGTCCCGGCCGGCGCGGCGATCGTCAGCAAGTCGCCCAGGTCGATGATCCCGCCGTGTCGATACGCGCCGTTGACGTTGAACGAGGGCGCGACGACGTCGGGATAAAGACCGGCGGACTTCAACTGATTGAGCACGATGCCGGTGCGCTGCGGCAGGTAGGTGTTGAGAATATAGGCGCGTTCGTTGGTCCAGTCGTCCAGATCGAAGGCCGGGTCGCGGACCACGTCGCCCCAACGGGCCGTCTCGGCCTTGACGGCCTGCTCGATCCCGTCGGCCAGGGACTGATAGAGCGGGATGGTGTACTCCGGAGTCAACAGGCCGCCGTTGAAGAAATGCTCGTGGACGTGGTCCGCGTAACGCAGTCGGAATTCGGCGTTGTTGCGAAGGTACGTATAGGGCTTCAGCAGATAATTGTCCGTGGGGGCGTTGCTGACCGAGTTTTGGTTCAATCCGGACTGCATGTGCACGATCCACTCGGCGTCCCACGAGTAGGACTTGAACCCGGTGCTCTCCGGTCCGCGGAGCCGGCCGGCGTACCAGTTGTGGCTTGTCCAGTCCCTGTTGCCCCCCCACTGGTTCATAAGGAGGTAATTGATGTAGTTGTCGATGTCGAGGTAGTCTTCGTAGTCGGGGTTGTTGGTGCCGTCGGGATTGTTGCCCTGAACGCGCTGATACTCGTCGTCGTCGGCCAGCCCGGGCGCCATGGCCATCAGCGTGTCCCAGGCCTCCTTCAGGTTCACCCCGCCGGTATTCACGGCGGCGCCGGAGTTGATGCCGTCCCAGTCCGCCCTGTCGCCGCCGAAATAGGCGGCCGAGAAGGACGTGTCGGGCCGTTCGACGGGATTGTACAGTCCCCAATACAGTCCGTTGATGTACAGATGGACGAACGTGCCGTGCCGCGCGGGATCGCCCATGGCGTTCTGCAGCCGGGCGGCGAATTCGTCGCGAACGAACTGCGTGGGGGCCCCGCCCCAGACCCAGGCATCGTTGAAGTTCGACCGCAGGACGATCGTGTCGAACTCCTCCACCGCGCCCTCGAACAGCGGAAACTTCAGCGTGGTCGGCCCGTAGTCGCCCTTGAACAGGATGCGGAACGAGTGCTTCTTGTATTGCGGCTGACGTCCCACCCCGCCGTATATCCGCGCGCCGGCGTTGACCTGGAACTGTTCGGACGTGTTCGGGTCGAAGTACTCCAGCGACGCCGCCCGCTCCAGGCCATCCGTGGTGGGTTTGGCGTAGATGCCGCCGCTTCCGAAGACGTCGTCCGGGTCCATCACCAGCGACATGGTGGGCAGCGACAGCAGGTCGTCCTTCAGCGTGTCGGCGTAGAAGGGGTCGCCCGTAATCAGCGGGTCCATCTCGTAATCGGCGGCCGTGCTTCCCCACGTGCCGGGAAAGCCCGCCGGGTTGGCCGACTGATGGATCACGTCGTCGAGGAAAAGATACGTCTGCGTGTCGACGTCGCTGGGCCCGTAGTTCGCCTTGTAGGCCGCCGCGCGCAGAATGGTCGTCGTCGCGATCAGGATCGGCGCCGAATAGAGCGTGCCGTTGGTCGGGCCGGGTGCCGTGCCGTTGGTCGTATAGTAGATCTGCGCGTCTTCCGTATCGGTAGTGATCTCCACCTGGAACGGATCCTCGTAAAACCCGCGGTCTTGCGAAAACTTCGTGTCTTCCACGAAAAGCCGATATTCCTCGGCATTGACGTCACCCGGCGTGGCGGTGGCGAAGTAGTGCTCGCCCAAACCGAAGTAGACGTTCTGGACCAGCTCCGGCAGAACCAGCAAGTCCCCGTCGTCGACCGTGTAGTTCATCACCTGAATCGCCAGCACGTTGTCTCCGGCCACCAGCTTGTCGAGGTGCTCCGAAACGTTCACGTTCTCCCACACGACGGCTTCCGCGCTGGTCCGCTCGTCCGTGGCCGTGGAGTTCCACGTCGGCGAAGCGGGCGCATTGCGGCGGGCGATCTCCTGGCCGTTGAGATAGGCGACGTAGCCGTCGTCGTACTTCATCTTCAGCGTGAGCGACTCGAGTTGGCTCGGATCGTCGACCGTAAACGGCATGCGGACGTACATCGATCCGTTGACGTCCTTCATGGCGACTTCCACGTCCGTCTCGATCAATCCGGCGAAGGCAGACCCGCCCAAGCCGCCGGTGACCGGTTCGGCGAAGACCTCCAGCCCACCGGTGGCCACGTCGCCGACCAACCGGAACGCGGCCGAGTCGAAGGCCGCGTAGCTGCCCTGCGCAGCGAACAGTTCCGCTTCGGCACCGCCGCCCCGTTCGTAGACGACCAGGGTCACGTCGTACTGCCCGGCCGCCAGGGTGAACGTACCCAGCGTATCGCTCGCCCCTCGGATGCCGGGGTACTCGATCCGGTGCGTGCCGACGTCCAGGCGGAACCCGTCGTCGCTGTTGACCCCGAACGTCCACTCGCCCGCCGTGGGGATCGTCACCACGGCCGTGGCCTCGATCACGAAGTCGTCGGCCAGAGCGGTCAGGCCGGGATAACTGTCCTCGTCGGCCGTGAAATGTCCGTGGCCGTTGCCGCTGTTGTAATAATCGATGAAACCGGCGTTCTCTGAGTGGACGGCACTTTGCAGGTTGGTGTTGTCGATCACCTGCAACGCCACGTCCAGGCTGCCGACGGTCGTGTTGGCCATGTAGTTCCACACGGCGAAGCCGGGCACGGTGTCCGCAAAGCCCAGGGCGGTTCGTCCCGTGTCCCATTCGCCGTCGTCGTGGCCGACCGCCGTCCAGCCGCCCTGGTCGTGGTCCGGAATCAGGTACTTCGCGATGTCACCGCCGGCAACGAAGTACGTGGTCTGGATGTCTTGGGCGATACCGAACGAGATATCGGGCTTCTGTTCGGGATACTCGTTGTACTCGTGGACCACCATGCCCGTGTCGTCCAGCAGGCCGAGGTATTCGCCGCTGCCGGAGAGAGCGAAGTTCGTGTGCAGTTCGGCGGCCGGATCGCGGAGGTTCTTTCCGGAAGCGAAAATCACGCGAAACTCGCCGGGACCCAACGACATGGCGGGAAAGATCCACTCGTTGCCGCTGTCCTGCAGTTTCCAGCCGGTCAGGTCGACCGCCTCGATGCCCGGATTGTTGACCTCGAGCCAGTCGGAGTACTCGTCTTTGAAGTCCTGAAGCCCTTCACGGTTGATCGCCATGAATTCACTGATCAACACCGTGCCGTTGAGCACCACCCGCGCCTCGAGGCGCTCGAACAAGAGTTGCTCGCGGCCCGGACCCTTGCGGCGGCCGGTGGCGGCCCTGCGAGGGAGCGTTCGCCTGCCGAACATGCCAGACCTCTTCCTGGAATCGTGCGTCATGACAGCCTCCGACGAGCGACGTGAGATGAGTGTTCCGTGCGGTTTGCCGCGGCCCATTCGGCCACGCGTCTGCAACCGCGCAGAGAATGGCCAGCTTCTCTACGTTCATATTGTGCTAAGAATCGCAAACAACGCAACTCGAATGCAAATGAAACAGAATTCACACAACCGCCGGAAATACTTCTCGCAGATGGCTTCGTTCCATCCGTAGATGGGTATTCCAGCTATGTTATGGATAACGTCTCATTCTGCGAGGGTATCGCGGCGGTCGTGGCAATTGCACCGGCTCTGCCGATCGGCGTAATTCTTCGACACCCCCGCCGCGATCTGACGCTTTTCCCGGCCTGTGCCGATCTTCAATTAGTAGTTCCGCGGACATTCAACCCCTTGCCGAAGACAAAGCAAGGGCTTCGGCAATCGTTCCGGCCGCGCTGATTTGGTCGGGCAAGAGGAGTCTTCGTACCCATGTTGGCCCCCCTATTCGCCGTTCGCAGTGTGTGGGTGATCATTCTCGCCCTTCTGATCGGCATCGTACTGGTCTGGTTCGTCATCCGCGTTATTGGCGATTCAATCGTCTGGTTCAATGAGGAGATCGTCGAGGACATCCAAGAACGGCGGCGGAAGTCCAAGGAGAAAAAAGAGGCCGAGAAGAAGGAAGACCCGCGCGAAGACTCCTGAACTGGCGATCGGCCGCCGCGGCCCATTTCCAAATCGCTATTGCTCCAGGCGGGTAACGCCTCTATACTACCTACCCGTTTTCGCGCAGACCCCGTATTCTCACTGACTTCGGCAAGGAGGCTGAAGCATGTTGGCAAAATGCTCTTTGGTGACCGCTTGCATCCTATTGGTGGGCACATTATCCCTCGGCCAGGTCCTAACCACCGATCTCCCGAACACCAATTCCTCGACCACCACGGCCTCCGCTTGGCGGCCGGCCGGGGAGAATACCCCGCGGACTGACGCCCCAGACACCGTTGCGGAAGTGTCGCGGCTGACCACCGACGATTCCCGCCAGCCCATCGCCCGGGTTACCAGCGGAACCGGGACCTTGCCGAACAAGTACGGCCAGGTCTGGCGGGAGTACGACATCAGCCCTTATACGCTTCGGGTCACCTCGACGAAGCGTCCGGAACAGGCGATCGTCGACTGGATTCTGCAAGAGACCGGCTACGAGGTGTGGCATTCGGAGCCGCTGGGGATCCTCAGCGCCACGCCCCGTACGCTACGGGTCTATCATACGCCCGACATGCAAGAGGCCGTGGCCGAGTTGGTCGACCGGTTCGTCGGCAGCCAGGCAGAGACCTCCACGTTCAGTCTCCGCGTGGTGACGCTCGACAGTCCCGACTGGCGGGCGAGAGTGCGGCGGCTGATGCAGCCGGTCGACGTGCCCACGCCGGGCGTTTCCGCTTGGCTGTTGCAGAAGGAAGACGCCGCGATCCTGTCGGCCGAACTGCGCCGCAGAACCGACTACCGCGAACACCACTCGCCCCATTTCATGATCAACAACGGCCAATCGACCCTGGTCTCCACGATGCGGAGCCGAAACTATATCGCCGACGTGGTGCCGCGCGGCGACGTCTGGCCGGGCTACGAGTCCGAGACGGCGCAGGTCGACGAGGGGTTCTCGCTGGAATTCAGCCCGTTGCTGTCGATCGACCGGCAGATGATCGACGCGATGATCAAATGCGAGATCAACCAGGTGGAGAAGATGATTCCCGTGAGCGTGGACGTTCCCTCGGTGGCGGCGCCGCGTCAACGCACCCAGATCCAGGTTCCGCAGATGGCGCACTTCCGCTTCGAGCAGCGTTTTCGCTGGCCGGCCGATCGGGTGCTGCTGGTGGGCATGGGCGTGGTGGCCGTGCCGGTTCCCGTCGAGCCGAAATTGCAGGAACTCATCCCCGGCGTCCCGCTGCCGTTCAGCAAGTCGCCGGCCCGGGCCGACCTGTTGGTGTTCGTCGAGTCCAAGGGCAAGACCGGCCAGACGTCCTCGGCTGCCGGCGATCCTCTGCGAGAGGCAAAGACGTATCGCGGGCGGTATTGAGAGTGGGTAGTGGGTAGTGGGTAGTGGGCAGTGGGTAGTGGGTAGTGGGCAGTGGGTAGTGGGTAGTGGGTAGTGGTGAGTGGAGGGTGGCGTGATTGATGGTTGGTTGTTGCTTGCATAACGCCCGGGGACTGCGTTCCCCGGGGTCTTCTTCCGCCGCTCATCCGCGTTCCATCGGAACCCTCTTTCCACGTCTTCGAGCGCCGTGAATAGAAGAGGATCCCGTACTCTTCCGGCAATTGAATCCGCTGTTTCACCCGGCAGCCACGAAATTGCCCGAAGGACCCCCAAGAAAGCTCCCGCCGTGAGTGCCAATCTTGGACGAATCGATTTTCCGCCGCGTCGAACGTCTGCTTCGGGAGCACGGCGTCGAGTTCGACGTGCTGCGGCACGAGCCGGTGTATACGAGCCAGCAGGCGGCGGCCGTGCGGGGGACGTCGCTGGCCAGCGGTGCCAAGGCGTTGATCTGCAAGGGCGACGACCGCTTGGTGATGTTCGTCATGCCGGCCGATCGGAAGCTGGCCAGCAAAGAGGTCCGCCGCAGCCGCGGATGGCGGAAGCTGCGATTCGCCAACCGCGACGAAGTGCTCGAACTGACCGGTCTCGAGCCCGGCTCGATCCCGCCGTTGGGCAGCCTGTTCGATCTGCCCACGCTATGCGACCGGCGCTTGGCCGAAAACGAGACGATCAACTTCAACGCCGGCGACCATTGCGTCTCGGTCAGCATGCGGTACGAAGACTACGTCCGGGTAGAACGGCCGGAGTTGGGCAGGTTTTCAGAATGACAGCATCGTAGCTGAATGACGGCCGCTCAGCCGCCCCATTCCCGCCTTTGTCGCGAGCTGGGGATGTTCATGGCCTTGCGATACTTCGTCACGGTGCGCCGGGCGACGGTGATCCCTTCGGCGGCCAGGTCCTGGACGAGTTGTTCGTCGCTTTTGGGGTGTCGCTTGTCTTCGTTGTCGACGATCTCCTGGAGCTTCAGCCGCACCGCGTCCCAGGCGACCTCTTCCCCGTCGGCGCTCATCGTGCCGCCGACGAAGAAGCGTTTGAGCGGAAAGATACCCCGCGGGGTCTGAATCCACTTGTCGTCCACGGCCCGGCTGACCGTAGTCACGTGGACGCCCACTTTGTCGGCGATCTGCTGCATCTTGAGCGGTTCGATCGACTCGGGTCCCTTGTTGAGGAACTCGGTCTGGTGGTCGACGATGGCTTGGGACACGCGAGTCAGCGTGCCGCGGCGCTGCTCGATCGACTCGATCAGCCATTGGGCCGAGTTGATCTTCCGCTTGATGTACTCGCGGGTTTCTTCGTTGGCCTGGCCGCTCTGGAAGAGCTTGCGATAGAAACGGCTGATGAACAGACTGGGCGTGCGGCCGTCTTCCAGCCGGACTTTGTACCGCCCGTCGTCTCCCTGCTCGACGAACACGTCCGGAGTGACCGGCGGGGCCAACACCTCGTTGAAATCGGCGCCCGGTTTGGGGTTCAGCTTGCGAAGCTCCCGCCACGCCTGCTGGATCATCTCGATCGAGTAGCCCGTCTTGCGCTGAATCACCGGCAGGCGGTTCTGTTCGAGGTCTTCCAGATGGCTGGAGACCAGTGTCTGCAGTTCTTCGTGAAACGGCATGCCGGGCGTCAATTGCAGCAGGAGGCACTCTTTGAGATCCCGAGCGCCCACGCCGGGCGGATCGAGCCGCTGGACCAACGCCAAGGCTTGACGCGCCAACTCCAAGTCCTCTTCTTTGGCGTCCGGTGCCAGCACGTCCTCCAAGCGGCCCTGCAGATAGCCGTTGGCGTCGAGGTTGTAGATGATCCGATCGGCCATCGCACGAAGCTCCGGCTGCAGATCGAACCATCCCAACTGGTCGTGCAGATAATCCTGGAGCGATTGAGGGCGGGCCGTCATATTGGCCATCGCGTCGTGCTTGCGCTCGCCGGCCTGCTCGGCTTCGGCCCGGGAAGGACGCGACGACTCCTCGAAGTGGTCCGGCCACTGCTCGTCCATGTTCAGCAGCCGCTCGAAATCGTCCTCGTTGTCCTTGGTCTCGTCGATGACCAACTCGCGTTCTTCCTCGCTCGGTGCGTCGGGCGAATCGCGCTGGTCGGAATCATCGGCCTCCGCCGGAAGATCCGGATCATTTTCCTGCAATTCCAGGACCGGGTTTTCCTGCAACTCCTGCTCGATCCGCTCCTGAAGGGCCAGAATCGGCAACTGCAGGATCTCCATCGACTGGATCATCCGCGGAGCCAGCACCTGCTTCTGGACCATTCGGAGGTCTTGGCCGAGGGAGAGTCGCATAACGTTTGTCAGTCAGAGGTCAACGATTCGAGTTTCTTTCATCAAACGTACAATTATACCGCGCTAAAACTCCTGGCGGCCGGCCAATGCGTCGGCCAGCATCTCTTTGTTGGCAAACTCGAGCACGCTGCCGGTGGTAATCCCCCGGGCCAGCCGGGTAATCCGGACCGGGAAATCCGCCAGCAGGTTCGAGATGTGCAGCGCCGTGCCGTCGCCTTCGACGGTCGGATTGGTCGCCATGATCACTTCCTTGAAAGAGCCTCCGCGGACCCGTTCCACCAGGGCATCGATCGTGAGGCGCGAGGGCGAAATACCCTCCAGCGGTGCTATCCTGCCCAGCAGAACGTGGTACAATCCGCGGTACGTACCCGACTGTTCCAACGCCATCAGGTCGCGAGGCTGTTCGACCACGCAGAGGACGTCTTGCTGCCGGCCGGCATCCCGGCAGATCGTGCAGCGGTCTTCCTCCGCCAGGTTGCAGCAGACTTGGCAGTAGCGAACGTTCTGCTTCACGTCACGGATGGCGTCGGCCAGGGCCAGCGCCTCCACGGTGGGCACGCGCAGCACGTGGTACGCCAACCGCTCGGCCGATTTCTTGCCGATGCCGGGCAGCTTGGCGAACTCGTCGATCAGATGGGTGACCGATTGGGTTAGCTCCGTCACGATCGCGGGTCCCCGTGCGTTGCGTGTGAGTGCAAAGACTTCCTTCTGCAGGACGGATTCCCAAACCCCTCCTGAGCCGCTCGCGGCTTCGCAGATCCCAACAATGTGTTCTACGACGTGTTCTACGACTCCTCGCTCTTCTCCTCCTCCGGCGCGTCGGACGGTTCCGGGCCGGTGACTTTGTCCAACACCTCCTGCAAACCGGGCAGTTCCAGACCGCCGGTGAGTTCCTTCATGGCTTCGGCGTGAAGCTGTTTGCCTTTGAGGATGGCCTGGTTCACGGCGGCCACGACCAGATCTTCGATCAATTCGCGGTCGCCGCCCGCGATCAGTTGCTCGTCGATCCGGCACCGCAACACCTCCAGCACGCCGTTGATTTCGATCTCCACCATCCCGGCACCGCCGGTGCCGGTGGCGCGACGCTCTCTCAACTCCTCGCTGAGGTTCTGCAACTGGCCGCCGAGTTGCTGGGCCTGTTTGAGCATCGAGGCCAAATTGGAAAGCTTCTTGAACATTTCGATTCGCTCTCAGTTGGGTGGATCCACCTTCGTTGGCTCAGCACCGAACAATTCGCCTGCCCGGTGTACCATGGGGTGTTTGGCGATTTCCAGCAGACGCTGTTGCGGCGAACTGCGCGGGGCCGACGCTGCGGCCGGCGGAGCTTCGCCGGATTCCTCCTCGCTGACGGCAAAACTGACCCGGACCCGTGCTCCCGTCACCTCGGCCAACGCTCGCTGGAACTGGGACAACACCTCGGGCCGTTCCAGACGCGACTTTGCCAAATCATAATACATCGGCTTGAAGGTAACGACCAGATGCCCCGGCTCGTCAAGCGTAACCTGATCGAACTCCTTTGCCTGATCCACCACCATGCCCGACATCTTCGACAGAACCCGGTTCCAAATCTCCACGGCGTTTTCCGGCGTGATCTCCAAGGTTTGGGGAGCCGGCTTTGCCGGAGTTGCCCCCGCTGACGAAGGGGGCGGCGGGGCAGTACGTGGGTTCCTCTCGGCCGGCGGCTTCGCCGGCGATCTTGCGGCAACCTTGCCGGACGCGCCGGGCGGATCGGCAACGGCCACGCCCGACCTCAGCTCGGCGATCAACTCGCGCAGCTCGTCCAGTTCTTCCAGGCAACAGATCCGCACCAACGCCAGCTCCGCCAGGATGCGTCCCTGGGTGCTGTATCGCAGCCGCGAGAGCGTCTGTTCGAGGATCTGCATCACCGCCAGCAGGCTCGCCAGTCCCAACCGGTTGCCCAACTCGGAGACTTGCGCCCGGCTGCCCGACGAAGCGTACAGGAATGACTCGGCCGGGCAGCCTACGGCCGCCGCCGTGCAATCGCGGAAGTATCCGAAGAGTTGCTCCAGCAGCAACGCCACGTCGACGCCTTCGTTGACCGCGCCGTCCAACTCGGCCAGCACGGCGGCCGCGTTGCGATCGACCAGGTGACCGGCCATCGCGGCCAACCGTTGATCGCCCGCGGTGCCCAGCATCCCGTGGACGTCGTCCAGCGTGATCCTGCCCGGGGCAAACGCCAGAAGCTGTTCCAACAGCGACTGGCTGTCGCGCATCGATCCGGCCGCGCGGCGGGCCAGGACTTCCAGGGCCTCGTCGTCCGCTTCGACACCCTCGGCCTCGACGATCTGCTTCAGCCGCCGGGCGATCGAATCGGAAAGGATGCCCGCAAAATCGAACCGCTGGCACCGCGAGAGGATCGTGATCGGGATCTTCGTCGGTTCGGTGGTGCAGAAGATGAACTTCACGTGCCCCGGGGGTTCCTCGAGCGTCTTCAGCAGGGCGTTGAAGGCCTCGCGGGTGAGCATGTGGACTTCGTCGATGATGTAGATCTTGAAGCGTGCCCGACTGGGACGCACGTTGACGTTCTGGCGCAACTGGCGGATCTCGTCGATACCGCGGTTGCTGGCCCCGTCGATTTCCAGCACGTCGACGTCGTCGCCGGAACTGATGCTCTGGCAGATGTCGCACCGGTTGCAGGGCAGCGGCAGGGGGCCGTCGACGCAGTTCAGCGCCTTGCCGAGGATGCGAGCGGCCGAAGTCTTTCCCACCCCGCGGGCACCGGTGAACAGGTAGGCGTGCCCTACGCGGTTGGTCGAGATGGCGTTGCTCAGCGCCTGGCCGACGTGTTCCTGGCCGATCAGCTCCTCGAAGGTCTGGGGCCGGTAGCGGCGGGCGACCACGACGTAATTCGGCGCAGGCGCGGAGGCATTTTCGGAAGGTTCGATGATGGAGGTCGAATCGGACATGGGATTCGGTTTTCGCCGGAAGACAGCCGGGAACGGTCATTCGGCGCCCGACGAGAGGCCCACCGCACCTGAGGCTGACTGCTTATGGCTGCTGCCGTTAAGCCCTGACCAGGTTTGCAGGTCCCCATTGCAGGGGCCCCTCGTCGGACGCCGTCGAAAAGAAGACCGACCACTTCTCTTTTTACGCTTTGCGAGGCAAAACGTCAAAGGGGTGGTATCTGGAGGCATATTGACCACCCGACTTAACCACCGAATATTGGTGAACCATCAACTCTGCCGGGAGAATCCGACCGCTTTCGTCATTAGACATTCGTCATTCGACCTTCTGCAGCCCCTCCCCCCTTCGCTGTGGACGTTCTTCAAGTATAGTAGTTGGAGCGCGAACACACCGAGACACGATCATGAAGTGCCCGTTTTGCCACAGCGACAACGATCGGGTGGTCGACTCCCGGGCGGTCCAGGAGGGGTTCGCCATCCGCCGCAGACGCCATTGCCAGGCGTGCAAGCGGCGGTATACGACCTACGAACGGGCCGAAGGTACCACGGTCAAGATCATCAAGAAAGACGGCATGCGCGAGCCTTTCGACCACGCCAAGATCAAGCAGGGATTGGAAAAGGCCTGTTGGAAGAGGCCCATCAGCGACGCGCAACTCGAGACCGTGATTGCGGAAGTGGAGAACGACATCGAGACCAATTTCGAGGCGGAAGTGGAGAGCCGCTACGTGGGCGAACTGGTCATGCAGCACCTCCGCCAGCTCGACCAGGTGGCCTTCGTCCGTTTTGCCAGCGTCTATCGGCAGTTCGAAGACGTCCACGATTTCGTCAGCGAACTGAAACCGATGCTCGATGAATCCCGCCGGTCGGAATAGCGTCACGGCAGGTCGCGCGGAATGGGCATCAGCGGGCCCAGATCGATCGGGCCGGCGGGCGGCAACGCCGGTCCCGGCACGCCGTCTCGCGGGGGGATCGTCAATTCGTCACCGATCGGTAGGACTTGCGGACTGGGCAGCACGTCGCGGTTGGCTTCGTAGATTTCCAGTGCTCGGTCGGCGGAGCCCAAGTAGCGCTGGGCCAGATTCGCCAGACTGTCGCCGTCGACGATTCTGTGCGTCCGCGGCGAGTCATCTTCCGAGACGACCGGCGGAAGGCCCATGGGCGTGCCCCATGCGGCCGTTGTTGGGTTGCCCGGATAGTCTCTGGCCAGGTTGGGCGGCGTGCCGGTTCTCATCGGCGTGACGACAGTCGCCCCTTGGCCGCTCGATTGGATGTCGCCAGGCGCCCCAGTCGGATCGCCCGCTCGACCACCCCCTTCGGGTGGTGAGTCCATTGTTTCCCGAAGGACCAGCCGCTCGCCGTCTCTGGTCGCCGATTGCCCGGTCGGGGGAGACTCGTGACGAAACACAAGCGCCAGCAGGATTCCGCCCACCAAGACGCTGCTGGCTGCCGCGATTTTGACGCTGTGGTCCATGGTCTGTGCCTCGGGAATTCCACCCCGGCGGGACCTGCCGACTAGCCCGCCTCTTTGAAGTATCGGGGCAATCGCTTCGTATTATCAGCGAACCCGCCAGAACTTCTCCGTTTCTCGACTGCCGAGTTCTGCTTCTGCCGCGCCGAGCGAAGATATGGCGGAATGCTCTGGAAATTGGGATATTGAGGACGGGGCGGGATATAGCGGTTGCGACGACCGTGCGGGCAAGTACGCCGCTGAGCGGAGTCGGCGGGCTTGGTGGTGAATTGCCGTTGCGTGTGGCACTGGTGCCACATGTGCCGCCCTCGTTGGAAAACCAATGGTGGAGTCGTGCCATGTTCCGATCGAACGTGCTCCTGAGAGTATTCGCCGTCGGCTCCCTGCTCGTGTCCGTGGCCTCGGCTTCCGAACCGGCCGGCGAGAACATCGCCCGAAATGCCCGCTACACGCTCTTTCCCCAACCCTCGTACCGCCTCTGCACCGACCCGGGCGACACGGTCCAACTGACCGACGGGCAGACGACCTCGGCCTATTTCTGGACGCAAAAGGGTACCGTCGGCTGGCAGCACGCGCAGTATGCCACCGGGACGATCGACCTGGGAAGCGTGCAGCCGATTGCCGGCGTGTCGATGACCACGGCGGCCGGGGTCGCCGGCGTGACCTGGCCCATGGCGATCCACGTCCTGCTGAGCGACGACGGCAAGACCTATCGCGACGCCGGCTACCTGGTCGCGCTGGATCAGAAGCATCGCGGCCCCTGGCCCGAAGGCTACGCCAGGCAGGTCTACCAGGAAGGCCGCGTCCGCCGGTCCGTGCAACGCCCCTTGGGCAACGTCCGGCGTGTTGCTATCGTACGAGTTCGACGAAAAGGACCCGGTAAAGATCCGCCTGGACACCCGCACCTTGGACGACTGGATCGACCAGTGGCCGGACGCCCGGGCGTATCTCGTTTTCCTTTCGGTGGCACACTACTCGGGCACGTTGAAGAGTTCCTTGGGCGGGGCGGAGATCGGCTCGCCCGAGTTCGAGCGGCGCGTGGGCACGTGGATCTCGGCTTGGGTGCGGCATCTGCGCTCCAAGGGCATCTCGCCCGACCTGCTGGGGCTGCTCATTCACGACGAGCCGCACGAGGGCTCCGATATCGGGCCGCTCTTGGCGTGGGCCCGGGCGATCCGCAAAGCCGAGCCGGACGTGCTGGTTTGGGAGGATCCGACGTACCGCGACCCATCAGCCGCTCCGGCGGAACTGTTCGAGGTCTGCGACGTACTCTGTCCCAACCGGCCGATGTGGCTCGACCGGGGCGAGCCTTTCGCTCGATTCTATGGCGAGCAGCAAGCCCGGGGCCTCTTCTCTGTTCGCGTAAATGCCTGTAAGAACACGTCTTATCCGATCCCGGAATAGAGAAGAGGCACCGGTACTACTCTGTGTTTGCGTGCGAGGCCCTAATTTCACGTTCTTCCATTTCCGACTGAACCAATACACTGTCCCAGCCGGACACCCGCGAGAAGCTGGCGCGATTTCTTTCTGCGGAGCAGGAATAGAGTCCCGGCCACCTTTTTCAGTGGCCCAAACCTGAATCTGTGTGCTTGTGGGACAGTGCGGGCGTCTGGGTAAAATAGGCAAAGTCTTCTGCTTAGATAGAGTTTAAGTATTCTTCCGTCTGCGCCGATATACGAGGACGAGACCGTGCGAAATCCGCACGTGTGCCGCGGGGAAGTGCTCAATGTGCGCAAATTGGAGAAGTGATGCAAGACCCTATTCATTCACGCACCGTGGCCGGTCGGCCGCCGATCGCCAAGACGGCCATCCGGCGAAAGACGGCCGTCATCCTGCCTGTGGTCATGCTTCTTCTGTGCCTGGCGGTTGAAGGGGCGGATTCTCGTCCCGACCCCGTGCAACAGAGGAGTCGGTTTCGTCCCACCCGGTTTTCGCCGGTCGCCCCGGTCTCGGCCTACGCATTCGCGGAGGAAGAGTCTTCGGGAGAACCGATCTACGGGAGCGAACCGAGCTGTTGCGACGAGTTCGGAGTTCCCGTGGAGGATTCGGCCTACTGCGGTGAAGACTGCGGTGAAGGCTGCGGCGAAGACTACTATGCCGGCGGAGAGTATTGGGGCGATCGGGTGGTCGCCGGGCCGGGGTTTCCCTGCTATCGGCCCTTGATGCCGTTGTGCGGCCGTTTCGAGGCACGCGGGGAATATCTCCTGTGGTGGACCCAAGGCAGTGGCGTCCCGCCGCTGGTGACCACCAGCCCGGCCGGCACCCAGGCGGAGCAGGCCGGCGTGCTCGGGCAGGAAACGACGACGATTCTGTTCGGCGGGGAGAGCCTGGCCGAGAGTTCGCGATCCGGAGGTCGGATCACGATGACCTATTGGCTACAGCCGAACCGCTGCACGGGCATCGAGGCGAGCTACCTGGGGATCGGGAAGCAGACCAGCGCGTTTTACGCCGACAGCGACGGAGATCCGATTCTCGCCCGGCCCTTCTTCAACATCCGCAACGGTGGCGACGATGAACAAGACTCGCTGCTGGTCGCATTTACCACCCGGGCCGAGGGCCGCGTGGCGGCCGACGTGACGGCCGAGTTCCAGGGCGTCGAGGTGTTGCTGCGCTGGGCCATGCTCCAGCAGGACGCCCATCGCATGGACGTGCTGGTCGGCTATCGGTTCCAACGGCTCGACGACGGCGTGTCCATCAGTCAATTCACCGAGTCGACCGAACTGATCAGCCAGGGAACGACCATCGACCTGTTCGACCGGTTCAACAGCCGCAACCGTTTCCACGGGGCGGAGTTGGGGGTGCTCTATTCAGAACGCTATTGCCGCTGGTCCCTGGAGATGTTGATGAAGGTGGGCTTCGGCAATACGCACTCCCGCGTGTCGATCGACGGCTCGACGACGACCACCGTACCGGAAGAGCCGTCCGTGACCACGTCCGGCGGACTGCTCGCCCTGCCGACGAACATGGGCGTGTACGGCGACAATCGCTTCACCATGATACCCGAATTCGGGATCACGGTGGGCTACGATCTGACGCAGCGGCTGCGGGCGACCTTCGGCTACACGTTCATCTATTGGAGCAACGTCGCCCGAGCGGGCGACCAGATCGACCTGAACGTGAACGACTCGCAGCTTTCCGGCGGGACCCTGGACGGGGCGCCGCGGCCGGAGTTCTCCTGGATCACGACGGACTTCTGGGCGCAAGGCCTGAACTTCGGCCTGGATTACCGGTTCTGACCCGGACGCCGATCAGTAGGAGAGCCAATCCTCTTCGGCTTCCAGGACGGCGTCGACCAGGGCTTGCGCCGTGGAGGCCACGGTGATCTCGACGACCTGGGAATCGTACACGTCCAGCGTGTTGGAGGAAGTCGTCGGCCTGACGCGCACGAGGATTTCCATTGTTCCGGTGAAGCCGGCCGGCGGCGTGACGGTGACCTGGCCCGTCTGGGAATTGACGCCGAACGTGTAGTTCACGCTTCCCATCTTCAGCGCGTCGAAGGAGACCGCGTTCCCTTCCACGTCGATCGCCGAGAGTTGGAAGACGGCCGGCGTATTCACCGTGGTTTGGATCGGGCCGATGGGCCCCAGGAACGGTCCGCCGTTGTAGAGGTCCGGCTGGACGGTGACGTGGAACGTCTGCTGGTACTGCAGAGAGTCTTCGTCGGTGACGGTCACGGTGACGTCGGCCTGCCCGCTGGCTCCCTCGGGCGCCTTGAGCATCAGCACGCCGTTTTCCTGGTCGAGGAAGATCTCGACCGATTGCATGACCACGTTGGCGAGCGGGCGGTCGGACACGCCGGTCGCCACGTTGCTGATGGCTTCGCGGACGTTTTCGCCTTCGACGAGCAGGCCGAAAATCGAGTGATTGAAGTCGAGCCAGCGCGTGGGGACCTCGGTGATGAAGAATTGCGAGTTGTTGGTGTCGTCGTCCGTCTTGGCCATCGACAGCACGCCGGGGCGGTTGTGCTGCAGGTCGACGTGGAACCGGTCGTCGAAATCGACCAGGCCGGAGGTGTCTCCGCCGGTGTAGCTCGGATTGCCTCCCTGGATCATGAACTCGTTCATCACCCGGTGGAAGATCACGCCGTCGTAGAAGCCGTCTTCGGCCAGGTCGATGATCGGTTGGGTTACCTCCGGAACGAGGTGCTCGTGCAATTCCAGGACCATGTCGCCGTAGCCGGCCACCGAGATCCTCATGCTCCGATTGCCCTGGGGAACCGAGGCGGCCACCAGCGACGGGTTGCTGCTGGCGACGGTGTAGCTGAGTGCCTGGCCGTCGGCGTCGAACCCGTCGAGCGGGATGAACAGCGGCGAGCCGCCCAGCAAGGTCACGTCGGCGATCGTCTGGAACGTCGGCGCCGCGCCGGCCGCGTTGACGGTGATCGTTACGGCGGTGTTGTTGGAAGAGAGCGCCGCGTCTTTGGCACGGTAGGTGAAGCCGTCGTTGCCGGAGAAGCCGGCCTGGGGCGTGTACGTGAAGGAGCCGTCGGCGTTGAGAACGAGGCTGCCGTGGGAGGCCCCGCTGACCAGCTCCGCGGTCAACGAGTCCCCGTTCGGATCGGTGTCGTTGCCCAGTACGCCTTGGGCGGCGGGCACGCTGAGCGTGCCGTCCTCGTCGACTTCGTAGGAGTCGGCACTGCCGGTCGGCGCGTGGTTCACGGCTTGGATGGTGATCGATCCGTTTTCGATCTCCACTCCCGTGTACTGAAAATCGGTCTTCCCGGCCGGCGTGTCGGTCATCACCAGTTCCCACGAACCGCTCGAGAAGCCGGTCGTGTCGATGGTCACGGTGCCCAGCAGGCCGTCGGCGGCCACCGCGCCGGAACCGGCGATGATGCTGGCGACGAACAACTGGGGATAGGTCAAGTGGGCGTCGGAATTGATTTGCCCCAAATTGTTGTCCTGGAAGATCGTTGCGGTGACCAGGTCGAGGTCCGTGACGTGCGGGCCGTCGATGCCCGGTGGATCGGCGAAGCCGGCCGTGGCGGCTTCCGGGCCGCCGTCGGCGACCTGGACGAGGAAGTCGAGACCTTGAACCAGTTGCCCGCCGGAGACCCAAATCTCGATCTGTTGTCCCGGCGTGTTGGGCAACAGCACGTGATTTCCCACCTGGATCAGCGGCAGGTCGGGCGCGGCCGTGACGGTGACCGCGACGGTCGCCGTGTCCGTTCCGCCCTGGCCGTCGCTGATCGTGTAGGTGAACTGGTCGGCGCCGACGAAGCCGGCGCCGGGCGTGTAGGTGATCGTGTCGTCGTTGTTGATGGCGACCTGGCCGTGGCTGCCTTGGGTCACCGAGGCGACGCTCAGCGTATCGCCGGGGTTGATGTCCGTATCGTTGGCCAGCACGCCGATGATCACGGCCGCGTCCTCTTCCGTGGTCGCTTGGTCGTCCTCGGCCACCGGCGGCTGATTGCCCTGGAGGATCGTGATCGAACCGCCCCGGAAGCGTGCTCCCGCGAAGGGGAGTTCGCTGGGGCCGTTCAGCGTGTTTTCCATGTGCAACTCCCACGTGCCGCTGGCAAAGCCCGTGGTGTCGATGGTCACGGTGGCCAGCAGTCCGTTGGCGAGCACGGAACCGGCGAACGTCAGGAGGCCCACGTCGAAGAACTGCGGGATCACGTCGTTGATGTAGGTGCTCATCAGCCCCCAGTTGTTGGTTGCGAAGATCGTTCCCGTGATCAGATCCACGTCGGTGATGATCGGACCGAGGATCCCCGGCGGATCGATCAGTTCCAACTCGACGGCTTCCGGACCGCCGTCGGCGACCTGAATGTAGAAGTCCAGGCCCTCGACCGGTTGACCGCCGGACACCCATATCTGGATCTGCTGGCCGGGCGTCTCGGGCAGAAGGAAATGATCGCCGACGTCGATCAGGGGAACGTTCGCCGCGGGCGTTACCGTGACGCTGACCGTCGCCGTGTCCGCTGCGCCGTTGCCGTCGCTGATCGTGTAGGTGAAGCTGTCGCTCCCGTCGAAACCGTCCTCGGGCGCGTACCTGATGGTACCGTTGGCGTTCACGGTGACCACGCCGTGGCCGCCCTGCGTAACCGACGTCACCGTGAGAACGTCTTGCGGATCGGCGTCCGTATCGTTCCCCAGCACGTCGATGACCACCGGGATGTCTTCTTCGGTGGTCGCGGCGTCATCGACCGCTTCGGGCGGATCGTTGACGTCGGTCACGTCGATGATCACGTAGGCCTCGGTCGAGTCGAGTTGGCCGTCGTTGACCGTGAAGGTGAAGACGTCTTGCCCGACGTAACCGGCGGCCGGCGTGTAGGTGACCGTGCCGGCGACGGGGTCGAAGCCGCTCAAGGTCCCGTGCATCGGCCCGTCGCCCAAGGCGAACGAGAGCGTTTGGTCCGTTTCCGGATCGCCGTCGTCGCCGGCCAGCGTGATCTGCAGCGGGACATCTTCATCGGTCGCCACGTCCTGGGCTTCGGCGACGGGTGGATCGTTGACGGCGTTGACGGTGATGGTCACCGTCGCCAGGTCGAACCCGATGAAGCCGTCGTTCACGGCGTAGACGAACGTATCCGTGCCGTTGAAGTCGGCCGGCGGAATGTACTCGAAGGAGCCATCGCTCTCGAACTGCAGGACCCCGTGCTGGGGCGCGATGTCCAGGAGGGCGATCAGCGGATCGTCGTCCCCGTCGGTGTCGTTGGCCAGAACCCCCTCGGCCACCGTGACCACGAGTGTGCCGTCTTCATCGACTTCATAGACGTCGTCGACCGCCACCGGGGCGTCGGCGACCGGGTGGACGGTAATCGTCACCGTCGCTTCATTCGAGTCTTCGGAGCCGTCGTTGGCCGTGTAGGTGAAGGTGTCGGCGCCGAAGTAGTTTTCCTCGGGCGTGTAGGTGAATGAGCCGTCGGCGCCCAGCACTGCCGTGCCATGCGAGGGGCCGCTGACCAGCACCGCCGTCAACGGATCGGCGTCCTCGTCGCTGTCGTTGGGCAACACGCCCTCGGCCACGACCACCGTCAGCGTCTGGTCTTCGTCGACCTCGTACGCGTCGTCCACCGCCACCGGGGCGTCGTTGACCGGGTGGACGGTGATCGTCACCGTCGCCTCGTTCGAGCCTTCGAAGCCGTCGTTGACCGCGTAGGTGAAGGCGTCGGGGCCGACATAGTCGGCATCCGGCGTATAGGTGAACGAGCCGTCGTCGTCGAGCAAAACCTCGCCGTGCGAGGGGCCGCTGGCCAGCACCGTTGTCAACGGATCGGCGTCCGCGTCGCTGTCGTTGGCCAACACGCCGTCGGCCACGACCACGGTCAGCGCCTGGTCTTCGTCGACCTCGTAGGCGTCGTCCGCCGCCACCGGGGCATGGTTCACCAGGATCGTCACCGTCGCCTCGTTCGAGTCGACCAGCCCGTCGTTGGCCCGATACGTGAAGCTGTCGATGCCGTGGAACCCGGCCTCGGGCGTGTAGGTGAAGGAGCCATCGGCATTGAGGTTCAACGTGCCGTGACTCGGCTGCGTCTCCACCGAGGCCGTCAACGGATCGCTGTCGACGTCCGTATCGTTGGCCAGCAGCCCTGCGGCCGCATCGATCGTCAGCACCGCGTCGGAGAAGGCGCCGTACCCGTCGTTCGCCGCCACCGGCGCATCGTTGACCGGGTGGACGGTGATCGTCACCGTCGCCTCGTTCGAGTCTTCGAAGCCGTCGTTGACCCCGTAGGTGAAGGCGTCGGCGCCGAAGTAGTTTTCCTCGGGCGTGTAGGTGAACGAGCCGTCGGCGTTGAGGACTAGCGTGGCGTGCGAGGGGCCGCTGACCAGTATCGCCGTCACGGGGTCGGCGTCCGCGTCGCTGTCGTTGGTCAGAACCCCTTCGGCCGCCGTGACCGCCAGCGTGCCGTCTTCGTCCACCTCGTACGCATCGTCCGCCGCAACCGGGACGTAATTCACCAGGATCGTCACCGTGGCCTCGTTCGAGTCGAGCAGCCCGTCGTTGGCCCGATACGTGAAGCTGTCCGCCCCGTGGAACCCGGCCTCGGGCGTGTAGGTGAAGGAGCCGTCCGCGTCGAGGCTCAAGGTGCCGTGACTCGGCTGCGTCACGACCGAAGCCGTCAACGGATTACCCTCGTTGTCCGTGTCATTGGCCAGCAAGCCTGCGGCCGCGTCGGCCGCCAGCACCTCGCCGGGTGACGTGCGATACTGGTCGTCCGCCGCCGCCGGAGCGAAATTGGCCGGGATGACGGTGATCGACGCGGTCGCCTCGTCGGAGTCCGCGGAACCGTCGTTGGCCTTGTAGGTGAAGGCGTCGGCGCCGTGGAAGCTGGCCGCCGGCGTATAAACGAAGGAACCGTCGGCGTCCAGCGAAAGGGTCCCGTGCTGCGGACCGGTCACGAGGATCGCCGTCAACGGGTTTCCGTCCACGTCGGCGTCGTTAGCCAGCACCCCTTCGGCCGTCGTCACTGTCAGGACGCCGTCTTCGTCGACTTCGTAGGAGTCGGCCGCCGCCGCCGGCGCGTCGTTGACGCCGTTGACCGTGATGGTCACGGTGGCCGTGTTGGAATCCGCCGAGCCGTCGTTGGCCTTGTAGGTGAAGCTGTCGGCGCCGAAGTAATCGGCCGCCGGCGTGTAGGTAAACGAACCGGCCGCGTTCAGCGCAAGGGTTCCGTGCTGCGGACCGGTCACGAGGATCGCGGTTAACGGATTGCCCTCCACGTCCGTGTCGTTGTCCAGCACGCCGTCCACTTCGTCGATGACCAGCGCATTGTCCTCGTCCACGATGTAGGCGTCGCCCGCCGCTGCCGGGGCGTCGTTCACTCCGCTGACCGTGACGGTCACGGTGGCCGTGTTGGAATCCGCCAAGCCGTCGTTGGCCTTGTAGGTGAAGCTGTCGGTGCCGAAGTAATTGGCCGCGGGCGTGTAGGTAAACGAACCAGCGGCGTCCAGTGCAAGGGTCCCGTGCTGCGGCCCGGAGACCAGGATCGCCGTCAGCGGGTCGTTCTCTTCGTCCGTGTCATTGTGCAGCACGCCCTGGGCGGTCGTGACGGTCAGCGTGCTGTCCTCGACGAGCTGGTACGAGTCGGCCACGGCCGCCGGCGGCCCGTTCACGCTGTTGACCGTGATGGTCACGGTCGCCGTGTTGGAATCCGCCGAGCCGTCGTTGGCCTTGTAGGTGAAGCTGTCGGCGCCGAAGTAATCGGCCGCGGGCGTGTAGGTAAACGAACCGGCCGCGTTGAGCGCAAGGGTTCCGTGCTGCGGACCGGTCACGAGGATCGCCGTCAACGGGCTCCCCTCGACGTCGGTGTCGTTGGCCAGCACCCCGTTGGCGGCGTTGACCGTCAGGACGCCGTCCTCGCCAATGCTGTACGCGTTGCCCGCCGCCACCGGAGGATCGTTGACCGGCGTGACGATCAGCGTGACCGTGGCCTCGTTGGAATCGAGGATGCCGTTGGCCAGCACGTACGTGAAGCTGTCCGTTCCGCTATAGTTGCCGTCCGGCGTGTAGGTGAACGAACCGTCGTCGCCCAGAACCAACTGCCCGTGCGAAGGCCCATCGACCGTCAGCACGACGTAGTCGGAGGTGTCGATCGAATCCAACATCGGGTTGCGGGCGACATCCAGATCGTTGGCGAGCACGCCCTGCTGAGCGGTCCGCTGCAGAACGGCGTCTTCCGCCAGGGTGTAGGTGTCGTTCAGCGCGATCGGGGCCTTGTCGAGGACCTCGTTGGGCACCATCGTCACCCCTTGCCGGATCAACTCCGCCAGCTTGGTGCGGCCGGCCTGCTCTTCGCCGTCGGCGACCGTCTGCGAAAGGAACTGCGCCACGGGAGGTCTCGAAGCGAGCAGCATCCGCAGCGTGGCGAACTGCGGCCGTAAACGCCCTTCGCCGAAGTTGTACCCCGTGCCCTCGGCGTCGGCGGTCAGCACGATGTTGGAAAAGCGGTCGTTGCTTACGTTCCCGCCGAGCGAACCGAGGGTGTCCTTGCCGTCCAGGAACACTTCGGGCTGGGCCTCGTCGATCGCGTAGGTCCCGGGCTCCAGATCCTCGAAGAGGTACGAACCGTCGCCGGCCGTCAGTCGGGAGACTTCCACGAAATGGCCCTGAGCATCGGTGCCGGTCAGCGTCACCAACGCACCGGGGATGCCGATCTCGGCGGCGTCCCGCACGCCGTTGTCGTTGATATCGCAGTAGGCGTAGCCGGAAATCGACGCGGCGATCGACAGCAACCGCCGATCTTCCAGCGGCTCGCATCGCAGTGGCCGGCAAGAGATTCGCCGGCGCGGGTCCCCATACTCCGAAGTGCCGAAACGGCGGAGGGATCGCTTGAAGGCTTGCACAAGGGTGTGACGCATGGGTACGCTCTTCCAAAAGGTGTGATGGATCTTTCGCGA